>Ga0070730_10000918_pt1 | contig 30617 bp, 19 predicted proteins | sample Coa_R1_3_FD_66447 | JGI IMG/M metagenome (GOLD analysis project Ga0070730, IMG submission 66447) | Surface soil microbial communities from Centralia Pennsylvania, which are recovering from an underground coalmine fire - Coalmine... | ecosystem: Environmental > Terrestrial > Soil > Unclassified ... | reverse complement strand
TGCTCGCGCGAGATGACAGAATAAGCGGCACCGGCGAGGTCGCTATCGGGAGATTTCATGTCGCTGGGCGCTGGCATGACCGGTCCCGGACTGGCCGCACGCTGCGCATAGTGCATGATCAATTCTTTTCCGAGCAGCGGCTTGGCGAGCTCCGCCACGGAGGGCTCGGCCGCACCCAATGCGGGCATCTTGCCCAGCAACTCCTCCGCAAAGGATTTCTGCAGAATCGCTTCCGGGGCGGAGTCGGACGAGAAGAACGTGCCTTGCATCCCCTCAAATGCGTCGTTCGATTTCGCCGATTCGGGCAGAGCCGAAATCATCGTGAGATGCGGTTTATCTTCAAAGCGGAGCTCAGACGCAAAGCGAATGTCCGGATAGGCCTCGGCCACATTCGGCAGGCCCTCGATTTCCTGCCGCGCAGGTTCGTCTAGAACGCGGCTCTGTCCTGGTGCAGGACCGTTGCGCTCTTCTTCGCGTCCCATGCCGCGCATTTCGCGGCGCGAAGTGACGATGATGGTGTCGAACAGACCCGATTTTACGAGACGCCGCGAGGCCATTTGCTGAAGACCGATGCCCAGGGACAGCATCGCCACCAGCGAGGCCACTCCCACCGAAATTCCCACCGTGGTCAGAGAATTACGTAGTAGCGATTCGCGCAGGTTGCGCAGCGCCAATTCTGTGAGATCGGGTAGTTTCATTGCGTTGAACCAGTTTCCCGCAATGTTTGCCGGTCCAGCAGCTTCCCATCTGCCATGAAGATCATCCGTTGCGCATAGCGTTCGGCCAGTGCGCGCTCATGGGTCACCATCAGCACCGTCATTCCGAGGTCAGAGTTGAAGTCGCGGACCATATCCATAATCTCGGTTCCGGTGTGGCTGTCGAGATTGCCTGTAGGCTCATCGGCCAGTAGAAGCTGCGGACGGTTGATCAGGGCCCGGGCTAAAGCTGCCCTCTGTTGCTCGCCCCCGGAAAGCTCGCTGGGACGATGGTCCATGCGGGTCCGCAGCCCGACGCGTTCCAATGCTTCGTGCGCCAGCTTCTGCCGCTGGCTGCGATCGATTTCGGCAAAGCGCAACGGCAGCTCCACGTTCTCTGCGACCGTCATGCTGGAGATCAGGTTAAACGATTGAAAGACCATGCCGACTACATGCAGACGATATTTGGCGAGTTCATCGCGTGAGAGCTTGGCGATATCACGATCCTGGACGATGACGCTTCCGGATGTCGGCCGGTCCAGGCCTGCAATCAAATTCAAGACGGACGATTTCCCGGATCCTGAACTGCCAAGCAAAGCCACGAATTCGCCGGACTGGATTTCGAGCGACACGCCATCCACCGCGCGGATGATGTTGTCTCCCATGCGATAGTGGCGGCAAAGATCTTCGCTGCGTATGGCGACGGTGGCGCGTGCAGGAACCGCCGCAGGGATGGTCGTCACTAGCGGATCTCTCCTCGCAGCACGCGCATGGCGTCAGGTTCTTTCGCGTCAGCTCCCTTGGCGCGGGCGCCATTGCCATTCACCACAACCGCATCTCCTTCTCCCGGCGCCAGGAACAGATTCTCTTCAACGCCGTGCTGCCGCGTGTACAAATCATAGTAACGTCCTTGAGCAGCATAAAGTTCCGCGTGCGTGCCTCGCTCTACGATTTGTCCTTGCTCCATCACCAGAATCTGATCGGCGCGGCGGATGGTCGAAAGCCGGTGAGCGATCACAAAGGTCGTACGCCCCTGCATAAGATAGGACAATCCTTGCTGGATTAATTGTTCGGATTCGGAGTCGAGGCTTGACGTTGCCTCATCGAGAATGAGGATGCGCGGCTCGGCCAGAATGGCGCGGGCGATCGAGATGCGCTGGCGCTGGCCGCCGGAGAGCTTCACGCCACGTTCGCCGACGATGGTGTCATATTTCTCGGGGAAGGAGTCGGCGAATTCGTCGACGCGCGCGATGCGGCAGGCCCGCAGGATTTCTTCTTCGGTTGCGCCCGGACGCGAGAAGGCAACATTTTCGCGGATCGTTCCGTCGAATAGGAACGATTCCTGCAGCACGACACCGAGCCGTGTGCGAAACGAATCAAGCTTCACCTTGCTGAGATCGACGTTGTCGACGAGGATTGTTCCCTTGCTTGGAACGTAGAAGGCGCAGACCAATCCGATGGTAGTCGACTTGCCCGACCCGGATGAACCGACGAGCGCGGTGACTGTCCCGGGCTGCGATCGGAAAGAGATGTCGTGCAATACCTCGTGCGCCCTGTCGTAGCTGAAGCTGACGCCCTTGAACTCCACCGTTCCGACGATGTCTTCGAGGGTCGTAGTCCGGTTCGGGTCGCGATCCTCTGGCCGCTCGCGCATGATTTCCTGCGTGCGCTCAAGCCCCGCCAGAGCTTCGGTGATCTGCGTGCCGATCGCAACGACCTGCAGGATCGGCGCGACCAGAAATACCAGGTACAGGTTGTACGAAATGTAACCGCCGGGAGTGAGCGTGTGGCCGACCATCTGGCGGCCGCCGACGTACATGGTCGCTGCGCCGACCAACCCCATCAGAACGCTCGCTGAGAGGCTCATCAGCGATGTTGCCGTGAGCGTGCGCATGACGTTGTCGAGCAGACGGCGCACTCCGGCGGAGAAAGTCTTTTCTTCGCGTTCTTCCGCGTGATATCCCTTGATCACTCGAACTCCGCCCAGCGACTCAGTCAGGCGCCCGACAACTTCGGCATTGATCTTTCCGCGCTCGCGGAAGATTGGACGAATCGTGGCGAAGGCGCGGTTCAGCGTAAAGGCAAAGCAACTGAGCGATCCGACCGCGATGAGCGTGAGGGGCACACTCGTCTTAAGCAGCAAAACGAGAGCAATCGCGGCGGCGACCAATCCTCCAGCGAACTCCACCAGGCCGGTACCCAGCAGGTTACGGACGCCCTCCACATCGCTGATAATGCGCGACACCAGCGAACCGGTCTTATTGGCATCATAGAAAGCGACGGGCAGCCGCGAGATGTGCTGTTGCACTTGCTCGCGCAGTTCTGCAATCAGGCGCTGCGCTGCTTTCGAGAGTAGTTGGGTCAAAGAAAAAGAAGTCACGCCTTGCACCAGGGTGGCTAACAAGACCCAGAACACGAGCGGACGCAGGAGCCCGATCTGGTGCTTGGTGACGACGTTATCAATGAGGAATCGCGAGGAGTAGGGCAGCACGAAGCCGGCCACGCGGTTGATCACCATCAGCACGAAGCCCAGCGCCAGCAGGCCCCGGCGCGGAAGCATGAGCTTCCAGACCTCCGGCATGACCGCCTTCAATCGCTGCATTTTCGGAGGCTTCGCGGCTTCTTTGGTTGGGGAACTCAAATCTCCTTTTTGACTCCGTTGGGCTCACATTCGGTTCATTAATTACGGCGTTGTTCCAGTGGCACCGCTCGCTGTCGAAGCTGTCTGCCGTGTTGAGAAGGTTGCAGATCGGGCACTTCACGGCGAGAATGGTGGGGGCTCGTGGAAGCGCATTCGAATCGAGAATTTTGAGATCGATCGTTGGCAAAATATTAAAAATGCTGGACTTGCGTCGATTTCCTCAATTGGACCCTGCGCAAAATATTAATAACAAAGACCTTACCAGCAAAATATTCTAGTGGAAGGACTTAGCTCTTCAGGGCAAGCGACGCCTAAGTCCAAATTTTTTGGGGTCGTAATCCCGCAAAATATTGAATCTAAGCCGCTTAGCGTCGAAAATGCATCGCGCCCTGCTGCAAAATATTGTCAAAGAACGGCTTACACGCAAAATATTCCAAAATCAGCACTTATATATCCGAATCCGTTCGCCGAGTGCAAGCGCCTGTTTTGGTGGATATTGCGGTGGAATGTGCACGATCCCATTGTGCGCTTTTGGCAGCCGGGGTCAAGGTCATCCGTCACATCGGAGGGTGTTGTGCCTGTGGAAAAGTGGCGACCGGAGGACATTCGGTCTCCGCCTCAGGGAACAATTCGGCCGAGGTTCGGTGGCTCCATGGCTTCGAAAATCGCCGAAGCGTGAGGCAGCCGATTTCGGGGTGAATCGAGCGAAAAGCAAGTCTGGGCCAGCCCCCAAGGTCAAGATTAGTGGTTCAAGATCATCTGATCCTTGATCTTGGCCATGTCCTCATCGAATCCCTTAAAGAGATTAATGCCACTTTGCGTTTCCATGCCGGGTTCGGACAAGAGAGCGTTCAGCGTCGAGTCATTGACGGATACGTGACAATTCTTGGGCCCAAAGCATTTGGCAAAGCCATAAACGCTGGCGACCGCAACGTTACCCTTATCTTCAACGCAAATCATTCGCACCGTTATCACGAGATCCATCTTTCCCTTGTCGCTTAAGTCGTGCACCAGTTCGTATTTTTTCGAGTTCGTCAGCGCACCATTGAATGCGGATTGGATCATTGAACCAGACTTCAACACGCAATTCGTTATTAAGAATACCGGCTTGAGTTGGGTTTCTGTGCGCGTCTGTTGTTGGTCCTGGGTCTGAGTCTGTTGTTCTTGATACTGGGGGCGCTGGACGCTTGGTAAGGAATTTAATGAAGCTGTTTGCGTTGCCGGATGCGCCTCTTTCCATTTGCTGATGCGTTCCTGCACCTCAGCAAGCTGAGCCGGTGTTATCACTGCCTCGACTTTGTCGCGATAGTCTTTGACAAATCCTTGTTCGAGGCTTGACGCAGCGATCGCAATCCAGAAATACGCTTTCAAGTTGTCTTTTTCTACGCCTGCACCAGCGCGATAAGCCAGCCCGAGATTATATTGAGCCTTCGCAAGGCCTTGTTCGGCGGCCTTCTGCCACCAGCTAGCGGCCTCAGCGGTATCCTTTTCGACACCTTCCCCCAAGTTGTAAGCCTGTCCGAGGTTGTATTGAGCCGCTGCGTTGCCTTGGTCGCCTGCCTTGCGATACCAACGCAAAGCTTCGGCAATGTCCTTCGCGACTCCGACGCCGGAGTAGTACATAGCTCCAAGCCAGAACTCACCGTCAGCGTTGCCCTGTTCAGCAGATTTGCGCAACCACTTGACTCCCTCTGCCTCGTTCTTCGGAACTCCATTGCCGGATATGTAGAACAGTCCGAGGCTAAGCTGCGAAGCGGCATTGCCGTTGTCGGCGGCCTTGGTGTGCCATCGTACGCTTTCAACCTCGTCTTTCGGAACGCCCACGCCCAAGCCATATGCAGTTCCAAGATTACCTTCAGCCGCTACATTACCTTGCTCAGCAGCCTTCTTCCACCAACGCACGGCTTCGGTGTCATCTTTTGGAACACCCTGACCCAAGTGATAAAGCCCTGCTAGGGCTGCTTGCCCATCTGCATTGCCTTGCTCGGCAGCTTTGCTGTACCAATGTAGAGCCGCTGCGTAGTTCTTTGGAACACCCGTGCCGATTTGATAAGCACCTGCAAGATTGATCTGTGCCGATGCATCGCCATGCTCGGCAGCCTTCTCCCACCAATGCATGGCTTGCCCGTCATCCTTCAGGACCCCCTCACCTAGGTGATACGCCTTGGCAAGGGCCAATTGCGCTTGTACATCCCCGTCATCAGCCTTGCTCTTGAGTTCGGTGATGCTTTGCGCAAACGTGAAGGGTGGTATCGGGAGAAAACAGAAAACAGCGCACAAAAAGAGGATTGGCCACCGCGAAGTGTGGGTAGGGGTCCCTATTTTCATGCACAGCAGCTTACTCCGGAGTTTGCAACACTTCCAGATCGCTATCCGCATCAGGTAGCACACAGAAACGCGTTGTGACATTCCGCTTCCCGCCGTTGTATGCTCGGGGCGTGTCGCGCCCCGCATCCCCGGACCGCACGGAGCGTTCGCTGACCCTTGGCCTGCTGCTGGGATTGCTCATCACTCTGTCCGCTGTGCTCGCGTATTCGGCCTACATCACGTGGCAGATTAAGGGACTGCGGCAGCTGCAGACCAACCTGGTCGACCGCAATCGCAAGGATTCTCTGCAGTTGTTGCGCATCCAGAACGACCTCAACCTGCTGGCAGTGGCCATGCGCGATATGGTCAGCAGCGATGAGCCCTATCCGCTGACCGCATGGTCAGCGCAGTTTCAGCGCATCCGCACTGATCTGGACGACGCGATGCGCCTCGAAGCGGAATTTGCCGCGGCTGGCCGCACTCCTGAGCAGAGCGCATTCCTGAGCAGCTCCTTCACGCAATTCTGGGACGCTGTCGACCGCATCTTCGCCCTCGCGCAGGAAGGCAAGGAAAAGGAAGCGCGCGCACAGATTCAGCTCTCTCTTCAGGAGCGCCAAGCCGCCCTGAGCACGGCAGTCGCGCGCTTGCTTGTGCAGAACAGCGAAAGCGAAGAACAGGCCGGCCAGCGCATCGTTCAGATTTACGATCGCGTGCGGCGGCAGGTCTATGTCTTTCTCGCCTGCACGCTGCTGGCGATCCTGCTCAACGGTCTCTCTCTCATTCGCTGGAACCGCCGCCTGTTCGCGCGCCTGGAAGAAATCTCCGAACGCCGTAGCGAACTTGCGCAAAAATTGATTTCTACGCAAGAATCCACGCTGCGCTACATCTCGCGCGAACTGCACGACGAGTTCGGACAGATTCTCACCGCGATCGGCTCGATGCTGCGCCGCGCCGGAACACACGCTCCCGAAGGCTCATCCCTTCGCGCCGACCTCCAGGAGGTTCTTCAGACCGTCCAGTCAACGCTGGAAAGCGTCCGCAGCCTGTCGCAGGCGCTGCATCCGGTGATGCTCGATGAAGCCGGCCTCGAGAGCACGCTCGACTGGTACATCCCCACCGTGGAAAGACAAACCGGAATTGCCATATCCTATGAGAAGCAGGGGGAGCCGTTCCCGGTGGACAGCGGCGCCGGGGTGCACATCTACCGGATATTGCAGGAAGCGCTCAACAACGTGACCCGGCATTCGGGCGCCAAGCAGGCATGGGTGCGGCTGCGTTTCCTACCGCGCACTTTGGAATTGGAAGTCGAAGATCGCGGCGCAGGCTTCACTCAGAACGGCATCAAGCGCGGGATCGGGCTGGTCGCCATGCGTGAGCGTTCGGAACTCATGGGCGGAACGATCGTATTCTTAAAACCTCCGGAGGGAGGAACGCTGGTCCACTTGACTGTTCCCCGGGAGAAAGCGGAGTCCTATGGAAAAGAAGATCACAGTGTTGCTCGTGGATGACCACAGCCTGGTTCGGCGTGGCTTTCGCCGCATGCTGGAAGATGAGCCCGACATCGCTGTAGTAGGAGAAGCCGGTGACGGTGAGGAGTCCATCAAGCTGGCGAAAGAACTGCATCCCCAGGTGGTCGTGATGGACTGCGCCCTTCCCGGCATGAATGGGCTTCAGGCGACCCGTCAGATCATGGAGGACCAGCCGAACACCGCGGTCCTAATGCTCAGCATGCATACCGAGAGTACCTGGGTCCGTCAGGCGATCGAAGCGGGTGCCAAGGGTTACGTTCTCAAAGACGCTCTGGACCTCGAACTCGGCGCCGCGATCCGCAAAGTCGCGTCGGGAGAGACCGTTTTCGATCCCAAGGTTGAGCAGCGCACGGTACTCAAGGGTGAACGCGCCGCAGCTCTGACGCAGCGCGAGTTGGAAGTCCTGCAGATGATCGTCGATGGCAAGTCGAACAAGGAAATTGCCGCTGTGCTCGACTTGAGCGCCAACACGGTCGCCGTACATCGTGCCAATATCATGAACACGCTGGGAATCCACAAGACTGCGGAACTGGTTGTCTACGCGATTCGCGCCGGGTTGGTGAACGTTCCGTGAATCGCCGGTCTTTCCTGGGAGGATTGGCGGGGCTGGCAGCGTGGCCGCGGTTGTCCCGGCTGCAAGCCGGGCAATCGAGCGCCAATTCACTTGGATTCCGCCTTACCGATGTGACCACTCCAGCCGGAATCCAATTTCAGCACAATAGCGGAGCTTTCGGCGGCAAGTTTCTGCCCGAGACGCTGGGCTCCGGATGCGCATTTCTCGACTACGACCGGGACGGATGGCAGGACATCCTGCTGGTCAACGGGACGGATTGGCCCGGCCACAAAAAAACTCGCACCACGCTTCGGCTCTATCACAATAATGGCGACGGAACGTTCACCGATGTCACACAGCGCTCCGGGCTCGACGTGGAACTTTACGGCATGGGCATTGCCGTGGGCGATTACAACAACGACGGGTTCCCCGACATTCTGATCACGTGCGTCGGCCAGAGCCGCCTTTTCCGCAACACCGGCAAAGGCACGTTTGTTGATGTCACCAACGCCGCCGGTCTCGGGAAGCGCGAAGGCTTCAGCACCTCAGCGATCTGGTTTGACTACGATCGCGACGGTTTACTTGATCTCTTTGTCTGCAACTATGTGAAGTGGTCGCCCGAGCACGACGTCTTCTGCAGCCTCGATGGCAAGCACAAGTCGTACTGCACTCCGGAGGCCTACCGCGGAGAAACGTGCTGGTTATTTCACAACCGGGGAAACGGGACGTTCGAAGATGTCACTGCTTCCAGCGGAATCTTTGACAGCAGTTCCAAGTCGCTCGGAGTCGCCTTGTTCGATGACAATCACGACGGCTGGCCCGACTTGCTCGTCGCCAACGACACTCAGCCGAACAAGTTATACCGGAATCAGCACAACGGCACGTTCAAGGACTCGGCCGTCGAGGCCGGCCTTGCCTTCAGCAGCGAAGGTAAGGCCCGGGCGGGGATGGGCGTCGATGTCGCTGATTTCGACAACTCCGGCATTCCCGGTGTGGCCATCACAAACTTCGACAATGAAATGATCGGCCTCTACCGCATGAGCGGGAAGAGCTTTGAAGACATCGCACCACAATCAGGAGTCGGCATTGCTTCCCGCAACAGCCTGGGGTTCGGCTGCGCCTTTCTGGATGTGAACCTCGACGGCTGGCTCGACTTCGTGGTCGCCAACGGACATATCGATGAGACCGTACGCAACATTCGCGGCAACGTAGGATACGCGCAGCCTCCTCAACTCTTTCTCAACGGAGGCAAGGGGACGTTTCGAGAGGTCGCGTCCGACGTGGGAACAGGATTCGATCAGCCGAAAGTCGGGCGCGGGCTTGCCTATGGCGACTTCGATCGTGACGGCGATCTCGACCTCCTGATCACCACCAACAACGGGCCAGCCTATCTCTACCGCAATGATCAACACTCCGGCAACCACAGCATCCGCTTTTATCTCGTCGGGACGAAATCCAACCGCGATGCCATTGGCGCCGTCGTGCGCGTGTATGCAGGAGGCTTAGCGCAAACGCGGACGGTCAAGGGCGGTTCCAGCTACTTATCGCAGTCTGAGCTTCCGGTCACCTTTGGGTTGGAAAAGCGCGATCGCATAGAACGAGTCGTGATCGAGTGGCCCAGCGGAAGGACGGAAGAGTATGCCAATCTTACGGCAGGCCGCGCCTACGACTGCACAGAAGGAAAAGGAATTCACCCACGAGACCGTTACTGATGCACGCTGGCGCTATTGCGCACCACATTGCCTGCGGCCTCGAGATCAATTTCCACGGTATCGCTCACTCTCAAAAATAACGTGCTCGGATTCTTCATTCCCCACTTGGTGTAAGGGATATTGAACTGTACATCTGCTGTCCAATGATCCGCCGACATTTCCACGTGAGCGGGCACGGTGATCTCGTGATCCACGCCGTGAATGTTGAAGATGCCATGCACCATCACCGAAGACATCCCGTCGCTCGCGACCTTCCCGTCAATCCGGTCCGGACGGAACGCAATCTGCGGATAGGTCGCGCTTTCAAGCACTTCTTTATGCATCTTGCGGTCGCGCATGGCGCTGCCGCTGTCGCCGGTGCGAGCGTCGACCACAATCTCGCCCGACATTTTTCCCTGGGCGTCCATCTCCAGATTTCCGCTCATCAGCTTGAAGCTTCCGTGTACGGTATGCAAAACATCACCGAGAGTGAATTTCACGGAAGTCTGCGTGGGGTCCAATCGATAGGCCGTGTCCTGCGCGTGAGCAAGGCTGCTCAGAAAGAGGAGGACGGCGCTTGCCAGAACGTGTTTGCGTGACTTCATCATGCCGTTAGAAGTCCCCATCCCAGGGTTAAGCCGTCCCATACGACGCCGGTTGGCGGGAGTGCTCCGAGGTGCAGGGCCAGCAATCTTCGAAAAATGTGCGGATGCTTCTGAAACACCTGTAGCGTGCGTTGCTGCAGCCGAGGGCGTCGGTCCATCGTCAGCATCAGACGCGCCATCAGACGCGGCCGCAGCATTAAGCGCTCGTGCTGACGCTGGTACGGTTCCAGGTCTCCAGAGTCGATGCACGCTGCCACACAGGCTGCCTGCCTGAACGATAATCCAAGACCTTCACCAGTGATCGCATCGACTGTCCCGGATGCATCTCCGATCAAAGCTACATTTTCCTTGCACACGCGATGCAGATGACGGTTGCCGGTGATGGCTCCTCTTTCACTGGAGACCATTTCGGCGCCCCTTAAACGTGAAGCTAATAGAGGCAACTCTGCCAACCCCTGTTCCATGCGCAGGTTCGGATCATGGGACGCGAGCGCAACGCACACACGGTCATGGCCCACTGGCGTGGCATAGCCCTGGCAGCGATCTCCCCAATACACTTCCATAAAATCCGTCCACGGAGCGACGCGGTAGTGCTGCCGGAATGCATACCGAAGGCGTGGCCGGGTGCTGCGCTCCAACCCGGACCATCGGCGGACACGCGAGTTGGATCCGTCCGCGCCTACAATCCAGCGGGCTCGGACAGTGCGATTGGCAAGATGAACTCCCTCGGAAGAAAGGCTCCTGACGGGAGTACGCCAGAGCAACTCGGCTCCCCTCTGCGCTGCGCGTTCAATCATGATTTGGTGCAAGACAGTACGCCGCACGGCCAGGCCACGGCCTTCACCCGGAAATGCGGCATCCGCGGAAAGTTTAGCGGCTACGAAACGGATGCCGCGAAATTCGGATCCTTCTGAGACGGGAACCTGAATCCCTAGAGCTGCCAACGCGGCCCGGCCATCGGGCATCAAGCCTTCGCCGCAGGCCTTGTCAATTGGAGGTTGAGCGCCATCAGCGACAATCACGCGCAGACCGCGCTGCCGTGCGGCCATGGCCATCGCCAGCCCTGCCGGACCGCCGCCAATCACAAACACGTCCGTCTCGCGGGACAGTATCTGACTCGCGCTCATAACATCACCATTTCAGCAGTAAGAGTTCCGAGCAGAATCCCGGGCCCATGGCGGCCAGGATGCCGAATGTGCCGGGCTCCGGACGCCGGTTTCGCATTACATCTTCGAGCACCACCAGCACCGATGCAGATGACAGGTTTCCCACGCGCTTCAGGCAATCCCACGAAGCATCCAACTGCCCGTTGTGCAGATCGAGCGCCGCTGCTGTCGCTTCCAACACCTTCGGCCCGCCGGTGTGCAGCACCCAGCTTCCGATATCGCTGCGCTGAAGCCGCTGATCGGCAAGAAACGCATCCACGTCATGGCCCAAGTGTTCACGGATGAGCACCGGCACTTCCGGCGAAAGGGTGATGCGAAATCCTTTTTCGCTAATGCCCCAGCCCATCATTTCTTCTGTGTCGGGATAGAAAATCGAACGTGTCGCGAGAATTTCCGGACCGTTCGCGTTGCATTCGTCTCCGGTCACGATGACTGCGGCAGAACCATCTGCAAACAGGCCGGAAGAAATTAAGTTGGCCACGGAAAGATCGTCGCGCTGAATCGTCAGCGAGCACAGCTCGACCGATACCAGCGCTGCTGCTTGCGAGGGATAAGCACGGACGTAATCGGCTGCGCGCGCAATTCCTGCGGCGCCTGCGACGCAGCCCAATCCGAAAATCGGCACGCGTCGAATATTTGCCGGTAAACCCATGCGATTGATCAGCAGAGCATCGATGGATGGACTTGAGATTCCAGTGACCGACGTGAAGAACAGCGCGCCCAATTCGTTGCGATCCATTCCCGCATGATGCAGGGCGCGGCACAGCGACTGCTCTCCCAGTTCCTGCGCAACTTGGATCCAAACGTCGTTGGCTTTTCCCCAGGTATCGATCTCGTAGTATTTTTCCGGAGGCATGGCGAGATGCCGGCCCGTTACCTCGACATTGCGGTGCAGGCGCGCCAGCATTTGCGGATTCTTGAGGCGGTCGCCCCACCACTCCTGTAATCTTTCGAGGAGAAATTTTTGTGGATAGTAATTCTTAGGAAATGCGCTGGCCGCGCTCGCGATTCTCATTTTTAGTGGATCCCAGTCTCGGCACGCTGTCAGCGCCTTCACCAGGTGAACATGACGGATAACAACTTAGATGACCGGGCGCTACTTGCGGTTGTACCTGCGACAAATGTGCCTGGGGTGATTGTCCCAATGTTCGTGGATCGAATTGTCACTGACTTGTTAAAAACGAGCCCAAGTACCCGCTTCCAAAGCCTTAAACCACTTGTTCGACTTACTGTGTCACCGCGATCGACGTCGCGGTCCCAGGAACGGAATAAGACTGTACTGAAGTCAGCGTTCCGGTGCTTGATTGCAAGCTGAACGATTGCACGGCCGCGCTGCTCCCCTGGTTTCCAACAAAAAGATAATTCCCGCTCGGATCCATAGAAATAAAGCTGGGGTTCGATCCCGTGCCAAACGGCGAAGTCGACAAGACCGTCAACGCGCCATCCGACCCGATGGTGTACGCCGAGAGATTCGATGATCCCTGGTTTGCCACGTAGAGATATTTGCCCGATTTATCGATCAACAGCGCAACCGGCGAGATATACGTCTGGCCGATCGGAGAGTTTTGCAAGGGGGTCAGCGATCCATTCGAAGAATTGATCGTGAACTCCGAGAGCGAATTGTCAGTAGTGTTTGCCGTGTACAGATATTTCCCGCTCGAATCAATGACCAAGCCGAACGGATTCGTGCCCGTCTGGAAAGGCCCTACCGTGGGCCGGCCAATTACGCCCTTACTTACGGGAAATACCTCGATATATCCCACCCCAGCCTGCACGGTTACATAGAGGGAACTCCCCGAAGGCGACAACTTCATATTCAGAGGAGTGGTGCCAATCTGCGCGGTCGGACCCGACAACTGCGCAACGGCGGTCAACGCGCCGGTGCTGGAGTTGATGGAAAAAACAGAGATATCGTTCGAAACAGAATTGCCGACATATAAATAAGTGCCCGCCGTATCCATCGCCAGCAAAGTAGGCACCGAACCCACATCCGTTCGCGGTGTCACCTCCGTCAACGATCCCGCGCTCGAGATGGTGAACAGAGAAATATTGCCGGTTGGAGTCGACCCGGAATTCGCCGTATACAGGAACTTCTTCGATGGATGAACTACGATCGCCTGCACTCCCTGACCGGCAGGGATTGGACTATCCGCTAGTTGGGTCAGCACTCCGGAATTCGGGTCTTCGCGATACTCCACAATCTCACTCGAAGCCGGAATCGTCGCGTACAGATAATGACTGCTCGTCGTCGTGCAACTCAGGCCCAATCCTACCCCTGCGCAAACCAGCAACAATGCTGCTGCCCTCTTTAGCATCCGTAACTCCCCGTGAATTTTGAACGAAACCTGGAACTCGCTGGCCTGCCCAAACCGCGCTTGGACGGATTGTTTCCTGGGGCAGCGCTGATCGAATCCTCTATCATACGGGACAAGCCGCGATTGCGCATCATCAGTAAACTCACTTTTCCCTCCGCGTTCTCCGCGAGTGCTCGGCGGACTCTGCGATCAAAAGCCTTTCACCGCCAAGGTCGTGTAGAAATGCCGCAGAGAACGCTGAGAACACCAGATTGTGCGGGACTAGACTCTTGCGATGCCGAAGTTCTTCACTCAGGTTGTACTCCGGTAGGCTGGTCCCAATGTAAGGCGGAAAACCTAGTCGTCTCCGTGAGCGGGGCTGGGCCGTGGCGGTCCGGCCGAGGTTGCGGGCAAGGCGTGATCTGCCCCACCCCGCAGAGCCAGCCGCAGCCGATCGAGGTAGACGTAAACCACCGGCGTGGTAAACAGCGTCAGCATTTGGCTGACTGTCAATCCTCCCACAATCGTAATGCCGAGCGGCCGATGCAATTCTGACCCCGTTCCCGACCCAAGGGCGAGCGGCAGTCCACCAAGGAGTGCCGCCATAGTCGTCATCATGATCGGACGGAATCGCAGGATGCAGGCGTCATAGATCGCGTCTACGGGCTTCTTTCCCTGCGTGCGCTCCACGTCGAGCGCGACATCGATCATCATGATGGCATTTTTCTTCACGAGGCCAATCAGCAGGATGATTCCAATCGTTCCAATCACGTTGAGCTCGTTGTGCGTCAGAAGCAGCGCCAGAAGCGCCCCTACGCCCGCGGAGGGCAGCGTCGACAAGATCGTGATGGGATGCACATAGCTCTCATACAACATGCCGAGCACGATATAAACCGTGATCAGGGCGGTGATAATGAGCACCAGCTCGCTTGACATGGATTCCTGAAAAGCCGCGGCGGTGCCCTGAAAACTGGCTGCGACCGTGGCCGGAAATCCAATACTGCGCTGGGCGTTTTCAATCGCCTGAGTCGCCTCGCCCAGGGAAACCCCGGGAGCGAGGTTGAATGAAATGGTTACAGACGGCATTTGTCCCTGGTGATTGACGGCGAGGGGTGTGTTCGAAGGCTCAAAATGCGTGAACGCTGCCAGCGGGATCGCTGCGCCGGTAGTGGATTTCAAATAAATATTCTGCAACGCCTCCGGAGTTTGCTGGAACTGCTGGGCCACCTCCATCACCACGTGATACTGATTCAAAGGCCGATACATGGTTGAGACCTGCCGCTGTCCGAAGGCGTCGTACAGCGCATTGTCGAGCGTCTGTGGAGTGATCCCCATCCGGCTCGCCGTGTCGCGATCGATCACCAGCCTGGCCTGCAATCCCTTGTCCTGCTGATCGGAATTTTGATCGCGCAATTCGGGTAGGGTCCTTAGCTTCTGCAGCAACCGCGGAGACCACGTATTCAAATCGTCCAGGTTCGAGCTCTGCAGCGTGTATTGATACTGCGCGTTGCCGTACCTTCCGCCAATCGTGAGTTCCTGCGCCGACTGCAGAATCAGTGTCGCCCCCGGCACCACCGCGAGTTTGCCGCGCAAACGGTTGATCACGTCGTCGGAGGTCGGATAACGGCAAGCCTCCCAGAAGTGGTTTTTCCTGCAAGGGCCACGCTCTTCCAGAGGCTTCAGCATGACGAAGAACCGGCCCTGGTTTAGGGCCGTGTTTCCGCCCGTCGATCCGGCCATCGTGTCGATTGCCGGATCCCTCATGATGATGTCGGCATAGCGCATCATCTTTTCTCTCATAGCCTGAAACGAGATGTCCTGCTCGCCCATCAACGCGCCCATGATGCGCCCGGTATCCTGCTGCGGGAAGAATCCCTTTGGCACGATGATGTACAGGTAGACACTCAAGCAGGCGACCAGGATGGTTACGACCAACATGACTGGCTGGTGTGCCAGCACGATCTTCAGCATGCGGGTATAAGCCGCCAAGAGGCGATCGAAGCACCACTCGCTGAATCGATAGAAGAAGTTGTGCTTTTCCTCCTTCGGATTGCGGAGGAATTTGGCGCACATGGTGGGCGTAGTCGTCAGGGACACGATCAGCGAAACACCGATCGCAATGCTGAGCGTGACCGCGAATTCGCGGAACAACCTTCCCACGATTCCGCCCATCAACAGCAGCGGAATAAAGACGGCGACCAGCGAAGTGCTCATCGAGAGCACGGTGAACCCGATCTCGGCTGCTCCTTTGAACGTGGCCTGCACCACATCCATCCCGTGTTCCACGTAGCGCGTGATGTTTTCCAGTACCACGATCGCGTCATCGACAACGAACCCCGTGGAAATCGCCAGCGCCATTAGTGACAGGTTGTCGAGGCTGTATCCCAGTACGTACATCACCCCAAACGTTCCCACCAGCGAAAGCGGCACTGCAATGCTGGGGATGATGGTCGCTCGCACCGTGCGCAGAAATACGAACACCACCATAATCACCAGGAAGATCGAGATCAGCAGCGTCCTCTCAATGTCCTTTACCGAGGCACGTACCGAGGTGGTGCGATCCATCAAAATCGAGAGCTTGATGGCTGGGGGAATGGACGACTGCAGGTACGGCATCAACTCCTTAACGCGATCGACCGTCTCGATAATGTTTGCGCCCGCCTGGCGGAACACCGGCATGACGATGCCCGGTTTGCCGTCAACTAATCCCAGGTTGCGCACGTCGGACACCGAATCCTCAACATCGGCGACGTCGCCGAGCCGCACTGCAGCGCCATTGTGAAATGCCACGATCAACGGCCGGTATTGATCGGCCGTGAAAAGCTGATCCGAAGTTTCCAGGATTTGAGACGACGTCTTACCGGAGATTTCTCCTTTAGGCCGATTCGCATTGGCGGCGTTTAAAGCGTTGCGAACCGTATCCAGCCCGATACCCAGCTTGTTCAGCAAAACCGGATTCACCTCCGCGCGTACCGAAGGTTGCGCCGCTCCCCAGACGAAGACTTGGCCCACCCCCTGAACCTGCGCCAGTTTTTGCGCCAGAATGGAGTCCGCGGTGTCATACATCTGCGGCACCGTCATCGTGTCCGAAGTCATGGACAACAACAGAATCGGGGCGTCCGACGGGTTGATCTTGCGATAGCTCGGATTGCTCGGGAGGTTGGCGGGAAGCTGGCTGCGCGCCGCATTAATCGCGGCCTGCACGTCCCGGGCGGCCGCATCAATGTTCCGGTTCAGATCAAACTGCAGCGAAATTCCCGTGCTGCCTAATTGACTCGCCGAAGTCATTTGATTGACGGCGGCGATGCGGCCAAACTGCCGCTCCAACGGGGTTGCCACCGCTGATGCCATCGTTTGCGGATCAGCCCCGGGCAAGGAAGCTCCAACGCTGATGACGGGAAAATCCACCTTCGGCAGCGAAGCTACGGGAAGGAAGGTGAAAGCCAGAATCCCGGAGAGCAACAGTGCCGCCGCCAACAGCGACGTGCCAATCGGGCGCCGGATAAATGGAGCTGAAATGCTCATTCTCTAATCCGCCGACATTGGCTCAGGTGGAATCTCGTTGCCGATGCGATAGCGCGAGAATCGCTGCGACAGCCGATCGAACCACAGATAAACAACCGGGGTCGTGTAAAGCGTCAGCAACTGACTGAGCAACAGTCCGCCAACGATCGTGATGCCCAGCGGCCGCCGTAGTTCCGCGCCCGTTCCCGTTCCCAGCGCCAGCGGCAGTCCGCCGAGCAGCGCCGCCATGGTCGTCATCATGATCGGCCGGAACCGCAACAGGCACGCCTGGTAAATGGCTTCTTCCGGCGGCTTATGTTCCTCGCGCTCGGCCTCAAGCGCGAAGTCGATCATCATGATGGCGTTCTTCTTTACGATGCCGATGAGCAGAATGATGCCGATGAGAGCCACGACCGTTAAGTCATTTCCGGTGAGCATCAGAGCGAGAATCGCGCCCACGCCGGCCGAAGGAAGCGTCGAGAGAATCGTGATCGGGTGTATGTAGCTCTCGTACAAAACACCAAGGACGATATAGACAGTGATCACCGCCGCCAGAATCAGGTAAGGCTCGCTCGACAGCGAGTTCTGAAACGCGGCTGCCGTCCCCTGGAAGGACGCGTGAATACTTTGCGGCAACCCGATGTCCTTCTCCGCCTGCTGAATGGCCTTGGTGGCGTCTCCTAACGAAGACCCCGGTGCGAGATTGAACGATAGGGTCACTACCGGGAACTGTCCCTGGTGGTTCACGGCCAGTGCCGTCCTGACCGACTGCATGCGCGTGAATGCTGAGATCGGAACCGGCGCCCCACTCGTCGTCACCGCCGCGCCGTTGGCGGTCGGCGCGCCCGAGTTCGCAGTCACCACGCTCGGCCGGATGTAGATGTCGTTCAGATTTGCCGGGTCCTGTGCGAAGCTGGGCAGCACCTCGAGGACCACATGGTACTGATTTAACTGCGTAAAGATGGTGGATACCTGCCGCTGCCCAAAAGCGTCGTACAACGTGTTATCGATGGCTTGGGGAAAGATCCCCAGCCGCGACGCCGTGTCGCGGTCTATCGTGACGTTCGCCTTCAGCCCATTGTTGAGCTGATCGGTGGCCACGTCGCGCAACTCCGGCAGCGTCTGTAACTTGGCTACCAGTTTCGGAGTCCACTGCGACAACTCCTGCGCGTCGGCGTCTTCAATGGAATATTGGAACTGCGTCCGGCTCACGCGATCTTCCACGGTGAGGTCCTGCACGGGTTGCATGTAGAGAGTGATGCCATCCACTTTCGCCAGTTCCGGCTGCAATCGACGGATGATCGCAGACGCATCATCGGAGCGTTGATCTCTCGGCTTGAGGTTGATCTGAATGCGTCCCGCGTTGGGCGTAGTGTTCGTGCCGTCAACCCCAATGAACGACGACAAACTTTCGACGTCTTTATCTCGCAGAATGACCTTGGCCAGTTCTTGCTGCCGCTGGGCCATTGCATCGAAGGAAACAAAATCGGGTGCTTCCGACACACCCAGAATCACCCCGGTATCCTGCACCGGGAAAAACCCTTTGGGAATGACAACGTACAACGCCAGGGTGAGTACGAGCGTCGCAAACGTGACCAGCAATGTCGCCGTCTGATGCTTCAGCACCCATTTCACTGTGCGCCCGTAAAACGCGATGATCCGGTTGTATAAATCTTCAGTCTTCTCGTAGAAGCCGCCTTGCTGGCCCTCTTTGCGATGCTTGAGGAGCTTGGCGGACATCATCGGCGTAAGCGTCAGCGAGACAAACGCCGAAACCAAAATCGTCACTGCCAGCGTGACGGCGAACTCCCGGAAGAGCCTTCCCACGATGTCGCCCATGAACAGCAGTGGAATCAGAACGGCAATCAGCGACACCGTCAGCGAAATGATCGTGAAGCCGATCTGGCTGGATCCCTTCAGGGCCGCTTCCAGCGGGGAATCTCCTGCCTCCAGGAACCGATCGATATTCTCGATCATGACGATCGCGTCATCGACAACGAATCCTGTCGAGATCGTCAGCGCCATCAGCGTCAGGTTGTTCAAGCTATAGCCGAGCAAATACATCACTCCGAACGTGCCGATCAACGACAACGGAACGGCCACGCTCGGAATCACAGTCGCCCGGAGGTTCCTGAGGAACAGAAACACGACCATCACCACCAGCGCGATGGCGAGCATCAACTCGAACTCCACATCCTTGACCGAGGCGCGGATCGTGTTCGTCCGGTCGGTCAGGATCTGAACCTTCACGGCGGTGGGCAGTGACGCCTGCAGCTGCGGCAGCAGCTTCTTGATCCGGTCCACCACGCCGATAATGTTCGCGCCCGGTTGTCGTTGAATGTTTACGATCACCGCCGGAGTCAGATTCATCCACGCCGCGAGCAGATCATTCTCGGTTCCGTCGATCACATTGGCGACGTCGCTTAATCGAACCGGCGCGCCATTGTGATACGCGATCACAATCGGCTTGTATTGATCGCTGGAGAAAAGCTGGTCGTTGGCGCCAATCGTGTAGGACTGGCGCGCTCCATCGATCACGCCCTTGGCCTGATCCACGTTCGCCTGTGCCAGACCCGCGCGAAGATCCTCGAGGCTCAGACCGTACGAAGCCAGCGCTGTCGGATTGGCTTGAATCCGCACTGCCGGCTTCTGTCCGCCGCTGATCGAAACCAGTCCGACGCCCGGCAACTGCGCGATCTTTTGCGCCAGCGAAGTGTCCGCCATGTCCTCCACTTTGGAAAGTGGCAGCGAGTCTGATGTCAGCGCCAAAGTAAGAATCGGCGCGTCTGCCGGATTCACCTTGTTGTAGATCGGCGGATTCGGGAGATCTGCCGGAAGGTAGGTCGATCCTGAGTTGATCGCTGCCTGCACCTGCTGCTCTTCTACATCGATGTTCTGGTCGATGCCGAACTGCAGCGTGATGATCGAACTCCCGAACGAACTCGTGGAAGTCATCTGGCTCAGCCCGGGCACCTGCCCGAACTGGCGCTCCAAGGGCGAAGTGACCGATGACGCCATCACATCCGGGTCCGCGCCCGGATAGAACGTCACCACCTGAATTGTGGGGTAATCAACTTCTGGCAGAGCCGAGACCGGCAACTCCCTGAACGCGACGAAGCCTACAAGCAGCACGCCGAACATCAGCAGCGTGGTCGCAACCGGACGGAGAATGAAGATCCGTGAAGGGCTCATGAACCTGGATTGCTCGTTTCTAGCTTCCGGACGCCGGTACACCTGAGAAGGACCGGCCTTGGCCGCCTGCGCCTTGCGAATCGGCTGTCCGCCGCCGGCTGACGCTGCCGGTGGTCGCATTCGTATTCGGAGTGCCGCTGCGGAATTCAATGTGGCTCCCGCGTTGCAGCTTGTCCTGGCCGTCGGTTACGACCGTATCTCCTGGATTCACGCCGCTTGTCACCACGGTCGTGTCGCCCTGCGTCAGCGATACGGTGACTTGCTTGTCTTGTACCGTCTTGTCCGCGTTTACCGCGTAAACGAACGTCCCCTGCGGGCCGCGCAACACCGCTGCCGTCGGCACCACCGTGCTGTTCTTCCGCGTCTCCAGAAGCAAGTCCGCGTTGACGAACTGGTTCGGCCAGAGCTTGTCGTCCTTGTTATCGAAGACCGCCTTCAACTTGGCCGTGCCCGTCGAAGGGTCAATCTGGTTGTCGATCGTCAGCAACTTGCCTGCGGCCAGCTTGGTCTGATCGTCGCGGCTGAACGCGTCCACTTCGAGCGTCCCCCGCCTCATCTGTTGCGCCACGTTGGGTAGCACATCTTCGGGCAGCGTGAAGATGACCGCAATCGGCTGCAACTGGGTCAGGATGAGCATCGGGTTCGTATCTGACGCATGCACGATGTTTCCCGTGTCCACCTGCCGCAGCCCGATGCGTCCGTTGAAGGGCGCGGTGATGTGGCAGTACGTAATGTTCAGCTTCGCGCTGTCGATCTGTGCCTGATCGTTGCGTACCGTGCCGTCGAGCTGATCCACGAGGGCCCTCTGCGTATCGACTTGCTGTTGCGCAATGCTGCCGGAAGGAATCAATGAGGTGTAGCGCTCGAGATTGAGCTTGGCATCCCGCAGTTGCGCCTGATCGCGGAACAACTGCGCCTGCACCTGCTCGAGTTGCACCTGGTAGGGGCGGGAATCGATTTCAAGCAGTAATTCTCCCTCGCGGACGACCTGTCCTTCGCGGAAGTTCACTTTCATAATCTGCCCATCCACACGGCTCTTAATGTTCGCCGTGTTAAATGCCGTCACGGCGCCAAGCCCTGAGAGATATACCGGTACATCCTGCTTCTGAACCGGAGCCACCGCCACCGAAATCGTTCGCGGACCAGCAGCTTGAGCTTTCGATTGTTTAGAATCGCCTGCACTGCAGCCAACAAAAAGCGCGCACACTGCCGCAAGAATGATAAAAATGACGACGCGCATCAGAGTTGCCGCGCGTCGGTTGCTCTTATAAGGATCGGTCATATGTAAGGTTAGTCCATGACATTTCTGATTCACTCGGGCTCGGCAGGAGGTCCGAGTATTAGACGTATGCATTTTAGACTCGGTTGCGGCAACTCGCCCCGAAAAACGGGTTTTCAGGCTAGCGGGACTCTTTCCGCGAGGTTGGAGCCAAGGTGAAGTTGCTATGGCAGAGCCGCGACAAGATAGGATCAATCCCGCCGCTACGGTGGGTCAAGGTTCAGGGCGAACCTTTTACAAAACTTTACTCCGCTTGACTCTGTTTTTACTGTGAGAGGTCCCTGAGAGCGGCTGGAGCTGGATGCTTCGCCTCATACGCCACAATCTCTGCCTCGTGCTGTAAGGTCAGTCCGATGTCATCGAGGCCGTTCAGCAGGCAGTGCCGGACAAATTCATCCATGGGGAAGTTGACAGAAAACCCCTGGTCGTCCCGCACTTCGCACTTCTCCAGATCAATCGTAAGTTGGTACTGATCGATCTCGTGCGCGCGCTTCATGAGCGTTGCGAGTTCGTCTTCGCTCACACGTACGGTCAGGAATCCATTTTTGGTGCTGTTGTTGGCGAATATGTCAGCGAAGGAAGAAGAAATTACTGCCCGGAACCCGAAATCGGCGAGCGCCCACACTGCATGCTCGCGCGACGACCCGCATCCAAAATTTCTCCCCGCCACCAGGATGCTCGCGCCTTCATATCGAGGCTCATGCAGCACAAAGTCAGGATTCTTCTTTCCATCAGTCCCGAACCGCCAATCGTAGAAGACAAACTGCCCGAATCCGGTCTTCTCGATCCGCTTCAAAAACTGCTTCGGAATGATCTGGTCCGTATCCACGTTGACCCGATCCAGCGGCGCCACGCGCCCACGATGTACGGTGAATGGTTTCATAGTTGGAAGAGCGGCGCTTTCAGGGCCGCGTACAGCTCGTAACTGAACTCGGGCTTTAGCCCCTGTCTTCTGATCCGCAAGACAGATCACTCAAACTTCCAATTCCGGATATCCGTAAAATGCCCCTCAATCGCCGCCGCGGCCGCCATCATCGGACTCACCAGGTGCGTCCGCCCTCCACGCCCCTGTCGTCCTTCAAAGTTCCGGTTGCTGGTCGACGCGCACCGCTCTCCCGGTTGCAAGATGTCGGGGTTCATCCCCAAGCACATCGAGCAACCCGATTCGCGCCACTCGAACCCCGCCTGGCGAAAAATTTGATCCAACCCTTCCTGCTCGGCCGCCCGCTTCACCGTCTGGGATCCCGGCACCACCATCGCGCGCACGTTCGAACTGACGCGATGTCCCTTCGCGACTCGTGCCGCCGCGCGCAGGTCTTCGATACGCGAATTTGTGCACGACCCGATAAACACGCGATCGACCACAATTTCTTCGATGCGACGTCCCGGCTCCAGCCCCATATATTGCAACGCAAGCTCGGCGGCTCGCCGCTCCGAATCCTGCAGCCCTTTGATCTCAGGCACGCGGCCCGTCACTGGAGCCACCATCCCAGGATTCGTTCCCCAAGTCACAAACGGGCAAAGCTGCGCCGCATCAATCTCAATCACCTTGTCGAACACCGCGCCCGAGTCCGTTGGCAGGCTGCGCCAGTACGCAACTGCCTTGTCCCAGTCCGACCCGCTTGGAGCGAATCGTCGGCCCTTCACATAAGCAATCGTCGTCTCGTCGGGCGCAACCATCCCTGCACGCGCGCCCGCCTCAATGCTCATGTTGCACAGCGTCATCCGCGCTTCCATCGAGAGCGCTCGGACTGCTGAACCTGCATACTCGATGACATGGCCCGTCGCGCCATCTGTCCCGATCTGCCCGATGATTCCGAGTGCCAGGTCCTTCGCCGTTACTCCATCGGCCAGCCGGCCGCGTACGTCAATCTTCATCGTCTTCGGCTTTTGCTGGCCCAGGCACTGCGTCGCCAGAACATGTTCGACTTCTGACGTGCCAATCCCAAAGGCCAGCGCCCCAAATGCGCCGTGTGTGCTGGTATGGCTGTCACCGCACACGATCGTCATTCCCGGCTGTGTTAACCCCAGTTCCGGACCGATTACATGCACAATCCCTTGCTCCGGCGAATCCATGTCAAACAAGTGAACGCCGAATTCTTTGCAGTTCTTCTGCAGGGCGGCAATCTGCTTCGCCGCAATCAGGTCAGTAATCGGGGTTCCGCGAGGCTCGGTTGGAATATTGTGATCCACGGTAGCGATGGTGCGCGCAGGCTGGCGTACTTTCCTGCCCGCGGCCCGCAACCCGTCGAATGCCTGCGGCGAAGTCACCTCATGTACGAGGTGCAAATCGATATACAGAATCGGCGACCGCCCCGCCGGCTGCGCGACCAAATGCTCTTGCCAAATCTTCTCGAATAATGTCCGTGGCATTGTCATAAATCTGAATTAGGGGCAGCCGCCTGGGCTGCCCGTCGAGCATTGCTCCATGTCTAGTGTATCGTCTGCTCCGTCCTCCGCACTGGAGGTGCGCTTGTCGATCCTTCAAACTTCGGCGCTCCCAGCTTCGTAATCCACAACCCCGAATGAATATCGTTGAAATACATCAAACTGTTCAGCAGCGGGCTGTCGCAGGTCACAGAGCAAGGCTGCCCGCCCCATGTAAATGGCAGATTCGGGCGGAAGCCCTTGGCATCAGCCGTCCAGAAGCGGGCAATCTCGCGGCCTTGCCGATACAAATCTCCGCGCAGTTCACCGGAGACATCCAGCACCCGCGCTCCTCCGCTGTAATAGCCCTCGTAAAGCATGTCATTCGCGACCCAGAAATTGTGCGACCCGCCCTCCGGAACCTCGTATTGCGCCACTTCCGTGGGGTGCTTGATGTCGTTCACATCCATCACGTGGAGGATGGCTCGCACTGGAATCCGGTCGCGATCCTCGATATTAAAGATGGCCGGAAAAACCTCATCGCCGACGAACAGATAATTCTTGTAGCGGAACACGCTGTGGGACCCAGCCAGCCAGCCGTCTCCATAAAGCTCGTAGTGATTAAACTTGTATTGCACGACCAGCTTGGGATTCTCCGGGCTTCCACCGGCAATCCCGTTGCCGACATCGAGAATCACCAGGCCATCCCGCCAATAAGCCAAGTAAGCTAGCCCATCCTTCACCTGCAGGTCGTGGAGATAACGACCGCTGCTGATCGATCCCATCTCCGTGTTGATCGTTACGACGGTGGGATTCTGCGTCTCCCACCGTGCCACTTCCTTCGGATGCTTCGCGTCTTGAAAATCAATCACACGCATCGATCCAGTGGCATCATCTGTGAGATATACGTAATGCCCATCGATGTACGCACTGTGCACTCCGCCGGTTACCGTTGCCGTATATTCCGAAAGCACCTTCAAGTGTGCCGGATCCGATGTATCCAGGAACACAATTCCGTTCTTTCGGTTCGAAGCCCCCTCGCGGGTGAACACGCCAATCTTCTCGTCCGGAGTCGTGCTGATGTCGTTGATCAGCCGCGCATCGACTTTGAGCGAGTCCAGCAGCTTGGGATTCGCCGGATCGGCGATGTCGTACACAAACATTTTGTCGGCAATCGTCGAAAGATACGCGTGATGGCCGATGATCCACTCCTCCGACATTTGAATGTCGGGCATGGGCACGTGCGCGACAACCTCCACCTCGCGCTCCACGTTCCGCGGCCGCACCACAACCGAAGCGGAAGCCGTATGTTGCCCGCTACTGGCTGTGATCACGTAAGCCCCAGCCTTCTCTGCTACAAAACCGCCGTCAGGATAAATCGCGGCGCCCTCCCCGCTGACGGACCAGCGCACCACGATGTCCTTCCGCGCTCCGCCATCGAAAGCGCTGAAATGGACAACGTCGCCGGTGCGAGCCTGCGTCGTCGCCGGAGTGATCTCCAACCGACGCGCCGAGTCGCGCACCACCTGCACTTTCACCGTTCCGCTCGCATCGTCGGCGGTCGCTTTGATCGTCGCCGTTCCCGCAGCCACGCCAGTGACCAATCCCACCGGATCAACTTTCGCAATCCTGGGGCTATCCGAACTCCATTTGATCGGCGCATCGCTGCGCGGATTTCCGTTCGATGTCCTGGCAACCGCCGTCAGCTTCTCCGCGCTTCCGGTCACAATCGTGTGCGCTGACGGCTCGATTTCCAAGGTCGCAATCTTCGAATTTGCCACGTTCACCGTGGCATAGCCTGCCTTACCCGCGATCACCGCTCCCACGGTAACGATGCCCGGAGCGTGGAACGTCACTTCGCCGGAATCGTCGGCTCCTGCAAGGTCGAAGGGCGCCGCAAACCAGACTGATGGCTTGGCGTCGATTGGATTGCCGGCAGCATCTTTCGCTGCCGCGCTGAACTTCACCTTCTGCCCAACCTCCACGTCGATCGCTTTGGGTGTGATCTCCACGCTCGCCGGCGCCACTGAAGTCGCTTGTGCTTCCTGCGGCTTTGAGCCAGCATCTTGCGCTGACAGATTCGCGAAACTGAAAAATGCGGCCGCTGCCGCAACAACGAATGCGTTCCCCTTTGACATTCGCCCCCCCCAGACCATCAGATGTAATCGCAACTACCTGTTGCCCGGTTCCATCTTCCAGAAATCAATTCCGGCCGCCTGCGCTCCTACGTCAACCGTCGCCACAGTCTTCACGCTGTTCAGGTCGATGACCTCCACCGTCCCCGGTTCTGCGCCGACGCCCTCGACAGAGATAAACGCGTAACGATTGTCCGGAGATACTACCGCCCCATGCACAATCTTTCTCTGCGTCGGGATTCTCGCCAACTCTTTTCCCGCCACAGGATCGAAGATCGACACGGACTGGCCGCGTTTGTTCGTCGCGATCAGCCGCCCGTCCTTCGTCATCGCGAGATTGTAAACGCCCGTCCCGGCCGGAAAGCGCCGCGCCATCGTCCATGAATCCACATTCACCGCTACGATGTCGTTCGACTGATTGCACGCCACATACACCACCGATCCATCATTCGAAGGCTGCGCCCACGTCGGAGTACACGAAGTCTTATGATCGTGCATCGCCGCTGGAGTCCCGGTCATCCCCATTTCCTTGCCCTGCCCCAGCATGAAATAGCGAGAGACTGCGAATTTACTGGTATCGATCTCCACCAGCATGTCATCCATCATGCACACCGAATAATGCCTGGTACCGGCAGGATTCAGGCGCGATCCGTGGGGCATCGTGCACGTTGTGATGCGCTTCACTTCGATCATCTGGTCGGTCGCGACCACCGAGACTGACGAGGGCACCATGTCGCCATGAAAATTCGCGTTGGCGACGTATACAAAGTTCCCGTCGCGGGAAATATCCGTCGTCGCTGGAAACATCCCCAGGCTCGTGTACTTGATCGCCGTGTTGTCGCCCGCGCGGAACTTCCACAGCGAACCATCCGGACGTCCGTGCCCCTGCGCCACATAGACAAATTGCTTGTCCGGCGACACGGCGACCCCATGCGGCCCATTCAAGTCCATGGGCATCAGCCCAACTCTCGCCTGGCTCTCAATCCGCGCTCCCGCCGGGCCGAAGCGGATCAACACAAGCTTGTCGGCCGACTCGCAAACTACGTAAACCAGATAATCCTGCGTAGGGGCCTGTGTTTCCGGCTTAGAAGCAGAAGGGGTGGAAGCGGGTGAAGTCTGTGCGGCGCAACTCAGGCCAAGGGCAAAGCAAGCCAGCAGATGAAATAGCAATTGACTTAAATCCAAAAGATCCCCTCTTCTGCCCCCGGCTTTAATCATGACCTGATTGTGTTCCCCGCCTCCTCGAGCAAGAAGGCCCCCGTTCGCGCTAAATGTGGCAAGCCAAATTTGACCACGAAGGACACGAAGTTGCACGAAGGAAGGCCGCTTTCCCTTCGTGTACCTTCGTGCCCTTAGTCGTTATCTCTAATGCTTGTCGCTCTATTTCGGACGAGTAATCGCTCCCTGGGAAGCCGACGAAACCAGCGCGGCGTACTTCGCAAAAACGCCCGAGGGATAACGTGCTTGCGGAGCCTTCCACTGCGCCATCCTCTGTCGCAGCACGTCGTCGCTCAACTCGACTTCGATCACGCGATTCTTCACGTCGAAGCGAATCATATCCCCATCGCGCACCGCGACGATCGGGCCTCCCATCGCTGCTTCCGGAGAAACGTGCCCTGCCATCAACCCGCGCGTCGCCCCGCTGAAGCGCCCATCGGTCAGCAGCGCGACTGATTCTCCCAGCCCCTCGCCCACAATCGCCGCCGTCACCCCCAGCATTTCGCGCATCCCAGGACCACCCTTAGGTCCTTCATTGCGAATCACCACGACATCACCCGCCTTGATTTTCTTTTCCCGGACGGCGCTCATCGCCTCTTCCTCGGAATCAAACACGCGCGCCGGACCGCGCTGTTCTAATCGCTCATGCCCGCTGATCTTCGCCACGCATCCCTCGGGCGCCAGATTCCCTTTCAAAATGACCAGCCCTCCTGTCGCCTTCAGCGGCTTGTTCAGCGGAGCGATCACTTCCTGACCCGCTCCCTCAACCGCGCTCTCGGACTCGGTAGCAATTGTCTGGCCGGTGATGGTCTTGGCCGATCCATGCAGATAGTTGCCACCCATCAAGCGCTTGGCCAGCAGCCGGATTCCGCCAGCATGATGCATATCCGAAGCAACAAACCTTCCAGAAGGCTTCAGATCGCACAAGAAAGGAGTTCGCTCGCTGACCCTCTGAAAATCGTCGATTTCCAGAGTTACGCCCGCCTCGCGCGCAATCGCCAGCAGGTGGAGAACAGCGTTGGTCGACCCCCCGGATGCTGCCACTGATGCAATGGCATTCTCAAAAGCCTCTCGCGTCAGGATGTCGCGCGGCTTCAGCCCTTTCTGCAGCACGTTCATGACAATCTTGCCGCATTCAAATGACACTTCATCTTTCTTTGGATCCATGGCCGGAACGCTGTTGAACCCCATCGGCGATAATCCGATCATTTCCATGACGGTCGACATTGTGTTCGCGGTGTACTGCCCGCCGCACGCGCCAGCTCCCGGACATGCGGCATCCTCTAATTCCTTCAGGTCGGATTCGCTGATCTTCCCCGCGATGTTGGCGCCGATCGCCTCATAAACGTCCTGAATCGTGACATCTTTCCCGCGATAGGTCCCAGGAGCGATTGTTCCCCCGTAAAGCACCAGGCCCGGCAAATTCAAGCGCGCAAGCGCCATCGCTCCCGCGGGAATCGTCTTGTCGCAGCCCACCACGCATACCACTGCATCGAACATCTGCCCGCGGCAGACCAATTCGATCGAATCGGTAATGAGTTCGCGGCTCACCAGCGACGCCCGCATGCCCTCGGTCCCCATCGTCTCTCCGTCGGAGATCGCGATGGTGTTGAACTCCATGGGTGTGCCGCCCGCAGCGCGAATGCCCTCCTTCACCTTCGCCGACAAACGGCGCAGATGAAAGTTGCACGGCATGGTTTCGATCCAGGTGTTGGCCACGCCGATCAGCGGACGGCTCAGATCGGCATCGGTGTATCCAACGGCCTTGAACATTGAACGCGCGCCCGCACGGTCGCGCCCTTCGGTGATCGCACGGCTAATATGCTTGAGATCCATGATTGAAATATTCCGTTCCGATGGAATGACGAACGGAGAAGCATAAACCACGAAGGGCACGAAGGCACACGAAGTTTGAAATTAGCTTTCCTTCGTGCTCCTTCGTGTCCTTCGTGGTTAGCATTCCTCCCACAAAAACGGGGAACCCGTCTTAACAGGTTCCCCAAAGTTGCATGACGTCTGCCCAGGAGTCGTCATGCTTGCCCAGCTACAAATCCATTACGCGCGAGCCACCGATCGCGCCTCTTCCAGGGACACACCTGCTGGCGGATGATGCGTTTCCCACGCACTCGCATGTGCCGCACCGGTGCCGACGTGCACCACATCCGCAATCGAATACCATTCGCGATAAAGCTGCCCGACCTGCTTCTGATTCACCTCGAGCACCAGCGTGACCTGGTGATCGCGCTCGGCAGCCTCCGCGGTGACCGAAGGGAGATCCAAACCGCGGCGCGAAGCCGCATTCAGAATCCGCATCAACGTCCCCTGCGTGTTGCGATAGCGTATGTGGAATTGCATCATCGCTCCTCTGATTTCAGATTGAAGATTTCAGACTTGTGACTTGAACCATATCTCAATCTGCAATCGTCTCTATTTCTCTTCCAGTAACATCTCCGACAGCGCCGCACCCGACGGAACCATTGGGAACACATTCGCCTCCGGCGCACAGTCAAATACCAGCAACTCCGGCTCCGGCGAACGCAGGAACCGATCGATCTCTCCGCCAGTCTCCTGGGAAACCGGGAACTCGCGCATCACGTCTTCCCTCAAGCGAAAGCTGTGAATCTTGTAGGCCTTCGCAATCTCCACAAAATCCGGGTTGTCGCTCAGATCGGTTTCCGCATAGTTGCGCTCGTAGAAAAGCTGCTGCCACTGGCGCACCATGCCCAGATACTTGTTGTCGATGATGACCATCTTGACCGGCAGCCCTAACCGATGGACGGTCGCCAGTTCCTGAATGTTCATCTGAAATCCGCCATCGCCCGAGACGCAGAGCACGCAGGTTTCGGGTTTCGCGAGTTGCACGCCCACGGCTGCCGGCAGAGCGAACCCCATGGCTCCGAGCCCGCCTGACGTGATGAATCCACGAGGCGACGACGAGCGATAGCGCTGCGCCGCCCACATCTGATGCTGGCCCACATCGGCGAGAACTACGCTGTCCTGTGGCAGCCGGCTGAACAATTCGTCCAGAAAACGAATGGTCGGTTGTGCCAAACCGCGTGGATCAAGCTCTGCCCGTTCCGTCCCGCATGCCAGCGAGCGCCACTCGCTGAAGTCCGGCAGCTTGTGCCGCCGCAACTCGGCCTCGAACGCCGGAATCGTTTCCGCCAGATTTCCAATGACAGGGATTTGGCACGGCCGCACGCGATCCAATTGCGCGGGATCAATCTCGAAATGGACAATCTTTGCCTGCGGCGCAAACCGTGTGGGATCTCCAGTCACGCGGTCATCCAGCCGCGCCCCGAATACCAGCAGGAGATCGGTCTCGTGCAGCGCCATGTTCGCCGCGCGCGTTCCGTGCATCCCCACCATTCCAAGGTAGTAGGGTGCGTCTGGCTCAACCGCACCCAGGCCATGCACGGTGGCGAAGGTTGGAACATTCAA
>Ga0070730_10000917_pt1 | contig 30620 bp, 17 predicted proteins | sample Coa_R1_3_FD_66447 | JGI IMG/M metagenome (GOLD analysis project Ga0070730, IMG submission 66447) | Surface soil microbial communities from Centralia Pennsylvania, which are recovering from an underground coalmine fire - Coalmine... | ecosystem: Environmental > Terrestrial > Soil > Unclassified ... | reverse complement strand
CTTCTGATATCCGGCGAGCACACAGCCGCGGACCAGGCCGTGCGCCCTCTCCATCGCGACTGCGGCAGGTTCACGTCTCCATGGAAATGGCCCAAGATGGTCCCCGCCCAACAACATGCGATTGGCGGGAAGTCCAGCTTCGGCAGCCGCAGCTCGAACAAAAGAGGCGAACTGCTCAGGATTCTGCCCGGTGTAACCGCCGAACTGATTCACCTGGCTTGAAGTAGACTCAACATGCAGAACCGAATCGTTTGCTCTTGCCTCGCGCGCGGCGGCCGCGATCACGTCCGGGTGCGCTGAACATACAGCGTAGACCCCGACCGCGTCTGACGAGCAGGTTTCGCCGTACAATGTCCTGTAACCGTGTGCCGGGCTCCTCGCAGCGACGCGAATTCCTCAGTTCATTCACACTGTTAGTTTCTTATAAATCCAAGTCTCTGCACTGTACAGCCGTCCTGCCTCCATGAAGTCACAGGATCTTCGGCGCTGGATCATCAAGTCAATCGATCGAGTCGTCAGGCTCACGATGAAAACGTCCACGCTAGTGACAATCTGCAATGATGTGTCGCGTCCAAGCCATAGCGAGACCAGTAGTCCGAGAGTAACAAAAACTGTTGGACACACAAATCAGGGGGTTTCGGCGAAGGGGTTTTCGACACGAATACCAGCGATTATCTGTCCCGCGTTTAGATCCTCCGAGAGGATTCGATCGGCGCCACCCTTGTAAGCGGCTGCAACAACAAGCGCATCCCAGAATCCAATCTGGGCTTCATCCTCGATGCGAAACGCAGTCAAGATTTCCGCAGGTGTGGTGTCGATGCACCAGATTGCGTAGCTGCTCACGACCAGGCGGGCCGATTCTTTCGATATCGGATGCGGAATCTTTCTCGTGACGTTCACGTAGAATTCCTGCAGCACCTGCAAGCTAAGAACCCCAGTTCGTTCACTCCACAGCTCACGGAGAGCACGCTTTGCGGCTTCGTGTTTTGCGTTGGCGTCGACGTCGTGCGCATAAATCAAGACATTCGTATCGACAAACGTCCTAGCGCTCATGCCACTGGTCCCGGCTCGCTCGAATTACCCCGCCAATGTGAAAGCCTTGGTCCAGAAGCGCCATCGCCTGTCTTTCGGCACGCTCGTAGGCTTCTTCGTTCCCAACTAGGAATTCGATCTCCTTGGCAAGCAGCCCGCTGATCGAAGTCTCACGTCGGGCGGCTAGAATCCTGACCTTCTTGAGTACCTGCCGAGTAAGACTGATCGTCACGTTCTGCTTCTCGCCATTTCGCGAAGCCGCCACGGATGTCCCCCTGCGTCACGTATAATACGTGTAGCACGTATTATACGTGGAGTCAAGCGGGCTTCTCAAGAGGGTCGAACGTCGCCAGGTTGGCCGGACATCCATGTCTACCCTGAAACGTCGTCCGCATTCGGGGGACGTCCCGTTAGCGCAGCTTCTGCTACGCTTCCACAACGGGGTTAACTTGTTCAAGATTTCTCACTGCCCAAATTCTTAAGAAGGTTTCACGTCCTGTCCGTTGTTTAAATTCAAGCTTAGACGACTTCGCCGGGGCTGGCGACGACAGCAATTTCCATCTGCTGCGTTCCCAGATATGGGTGAACTGCTTTTAGCGTCACCTTGCCGGGAGATTCCTGGGCACGAATCCAAATCGCACCGGTTCCGCCTATCAATGAAAATGGATTGTCGCCAACCAACCGCGCGGGTCCTTCAAGTTCAAACCTAATCGCTTCGTTCGCAAATGGGCGAACCGCTCCAAACTCATCGGTCACCCGCAGAACCACACGGGTTGAATCTGCCCCATCGGCGATCAACTCCGTATCGTCGGGAAGAAGCAGGAATTTCGTGTCGACACCGCCTCCCGACAACTTCTTCGTGATCACCAGTTTGCCTTGAATGTAGCCCTCGATTCGGAGATCTCCCCACTTGTGGAACAGTTGTCCCATTTCCAGAACAAACGGTGCGTATTTGAGATAAGCAAACTGCTTGCGATCCGGATCGACCTCGGCAATCAGTTTGTCGTCGATATAGAACTTGAGATGATCACAATTCGAGCACACTACGGCTTTCGAGAATCCGACCGACGCGTCGCCTCGCGCCCAATGGAACGCAGGCTCCAGCACGATCTCGTCCGAAGGATCACACTGCGACTTGTAGAATCCTGCGGCTGGTTTTGGTTCACGAAAGATATCCGTCACTCCGTGGTAGCAAATGCGATCGCCAGAACCGAAATTGCCATGAGTGTTGTAGTCGAAGGCACACCATCCGACTCCGCCAGCGTATTGCGGGTTCGACGCCAATTGATCATGGATGCGAGCGTGACGCAAGGTGTGTTCGGTGAGCCGCTCAACCTGATCGATCGTCTTCGTAGGGTAGGTATGCCCGACAAATTCCGTATTCAAATAACGGGAGTGATTTGGTGGCTTCAGCGGGAATCCGAAGTCGTTCATGGTGAAAACGTCTTCCAGAAATTCGGATTGTTGAAAATAACGGATGCCTCCCGTCTGGCGGGTGGGATCGAGTTGATGAGCGAGAGCGTTGGTGCGCGTATAGAAATCGTGGTCGTCCTTGGATTCGTTAATGCGGACGCCCCAGAGAATGATGGAAGGGTGATTCCAGTCGCGGCGAACCATGCGGCGGACGTTATCGACGGAAATGTCCTTCCAGGCTGCGTCCCCGATGTGCTGCCAGCCAGGGATTTCTTCCAGAACCAGTAGGCCCATCTCGTCGCACGCGTCAAGAAAATGGCGTGACTGAGGATAATGCGAGGTGCGGACGATATTGCATTTGAGCTTGTTGCGCAAAATGTCGGCATCACGGCGCTGAGCACGGCCAGGCATAGCCTGTCCCACCCAGGGAAACGTCTGGTGACGATCCAGTCCCCGCAGTTTGATCACCTTGCCGTTCAGTTCGAAGCCGTGATCGGTAAACTGGGCCTCACGAAGGGCGAACCGGCGCGAGTCCTCGTCCAGCAATTGCGTGCCACGACGCAGGCGCACACGGGCAGAATACAGGTTCCGCTTCTCTAAATCCCACAAGCTGATTCCTTTTAAGCCGTCAAAGTGTACAGATTGCGCGACTGGCTCATTTGCCGGACCCGAGGATGGCAATTGCCGCGAAGCCTTCGCGAGAACTCGATCGCCGTCGAGCAGTTCAACATCAACGCTCAATGAACCCTGGCTCGCCTCCAAATGCTGAATAAAGCAAACAACTTCCACGCCCGGGCTCGACGTGAGTACTTGATTCGGGCGCACAGCAATGTTTTCGATAAACGTTACGGGCACGGCGCGCAGGGAAACCTCGCGATAAATTCCACCGAAGGTCAGGTAATCAATCTCATATCCAAACGGTGGAATATCGGGTCGCTCGCTGGAATCCACATCCACTGCCAAAACGTTCTCGCCATCGAAATCGAGATAAGGAGTGAGCTCGAATGAAAACGGAGTGTATCCGCCTTTGTACTCACCCAGGCGGGTTCCGTTGAGCCACACGGTGGATGCCGCCATCACGCCTTCGAAGTCGACGAAGACGTGCTTACCTTTGGCAGCGGGCGGAAGTTTAAATCGGCGACGGTAGAGAGACACAAATTCGTACGTTTTCTCATCGAACCCGTGCCAGGGCAGGGGATTGTTGGTGTGCGGGATCACTATGCGGTCAAGCTTGGAGTCATCAAACTCCTTGGCGTGACCGCCTTCGACGACGGCTCGGCTGTAACGCCAGTTTCGATTCATCGGCAGGATGAGGCGCCCTGCAGACGCTAAGGCGTCGGGTTGCGCACCAGCCTCGGATTGGGAGTACGGTACGAGAGCGGCTCCGGCGATGATTGTGCCCGTCTGTTGTAGAAAAGCGCGTCGATCCATTTCGTTTCTGCCCCCAAAATCTATTGAAGATAAAGGCAATGCCGTAAGACGTCGAAAGCTCAGAATCGCTCATGCAGTCCAGGCCAGCACCTGCCGGAGATCAGCCACTGACGGCGATTCGGTGCCGCGCGCCATGGAGGGGCCGATGGCTAGCGCCTGATTGTGCCCTTCAAACCAAACCAGAAAGGAGGACTGCTCCGCTCCGGGAAGGCGCTGTTGATTCAGCCAGTTGTAATAAGCCCCGAAGTCACCATCCACCAGGGAGCCGATGGAATCAAATTCCTGATGGGTAGCGGTTCCTGAAAGCAATTCGTTCATCGGTTTTTGCCGCTGCCGCGGGGCAAATCGCACCAACAAGGTAAGCGGCTGAGCCCGCCGGAGCGCCTCACGCGCGGCCCATTGAGCAAAAATCGTGCTAAAGATTTGAGTTCCCGAGCCCTCGGTCAACAGACTGACTTCGAAATGCTGAAGGATTTTGTCGTTCTGCCTTTCCATTCCCAGATCGGACGGACGCAACTGAGCGAGGACCGTACGTAACGCTTCCGGACCCATGCCGGGCCGATCAATCTCCTCCCGCATCTTCCGCAACAGTGCGGCCCGCGCTGGTTCCAGAGCAGCATAAGAAACGACAGTCAGAGCAGGATCGTAATCGGCCACTTCGCCGCCGTCGACGTACCAATGCCCGTAGGGAACTGTGTGGGCCTTGGCGCGGGCAGCTACTGCGTCCAGCAGCTGGCGGAGTCCATTCTCCGCCTTGACCTTGCTGAAATATGCGCCGTAAGGCCGCAGTTTTCTAAACAACGGGTTGTCGTACGAGGCAACTCCTTGCCCGATGACGGTAATTCCTAACCGCGGAATTGGAGGGGGCTCCGACGGCACGGCCGCGCGCAAACGGTCCGCGTATTGGTTCGACGCTTGGCGAAATGCATCGAGCTGATGCGTGCTCCACAAGTGGGCCGATAAGCGTTCCACAAATTGTGCAGGGAATTGCACCCAATCAAAATCTTCAAGTCGCGCTGAAAGCTGAATCTGCGCGAAGCCTTGAAACCATACTTTCAGATCGCCAGCTGAGAGAGAGCTGAGATGGTCCAATTCCCTTTCGTGCGCCTTGCGCTCAGCAGGAAATTTTAGATCGTAATCGATCAGTTCCCTCAGCAGCTCCGGCAGAAAACCAAGAGGCAGTTGCCGCAGAGTGGCCAAATATTGGCTGACGATTTTGCGCGCTTCCGGCGCGTAGCCTGCAAACATCTCCGGTTTGAGGTCGCCAGGGAGCATCGATACCTACAAAACTTCGTTGATCGGTTTGCCTTGTGCGAGGTTGGCGGAGAATCCCAGCATTGATCCCAACGTAGGCACCAAGTCGGTGGAATCAACCGCTCGGTCGAAAACTACGCCTTCCCGAATGCCCATACCCGCTACCAGCATCCAGGTGGTGCGCGAGAGAACATCTCCGGTGCGATGATGTTGAAAACCGTTGCCCGCCGCATCGTCGTCGGAATCACGACCGAAGTCAGGCAATATGAATAGCGTCGTGTGGCCCGCGTATTCGGGCTCGCTCCGAATCGTCTTCCACAAATCCGAGCATAGGCGATCGGTCCGGCGGATTCCTTCAAGATACAGCGAGTAAGCGCCAGCGTGCGCGATGTCAATGTCATGGAAAGTGATCCACAACAGGCTCGGAGCCACCTGGCGCATAAGTTGCTTGGCAATGTAGAGCGACAACTCATCCGGACTCGACAAGGTCTGGGCGTGATTTTTGAAGTCATCGACGGAGAGCTTCAGGATCATCTCCAGTTGTTGCAATTCGAAATCATTGCCCGCCAACTCCGGTGTGAAGTACGGAGTTTCATAATTGTCACGCAACAGGTGCTGGTAGTCGTGCGTGGGACCCGAGATTGCGGCATTCAGCAGGCGTTTCGGCAGAATGACGCGAGCACCCAACCCGGATCCGTAGGATCGATGATTGCTTTCGCCAATCCGGTTAAAACCGTTGCTGGGTGCGACGACCCAGGCATCGGCGGAAGGCCGCTTCAGGTCTTTCCGGAAGTACTCAAACACGGTGGGAAATTGAGGCGAGACCGCGGCAAAATTGTTAAATGTCTCATATACGCCGGTGGCCAGGCTCGCAGTAGCCACGTAGTGGCCCAGAATTCCCCGGTTCACCACCTGCGTAAAGAACGTGGCCTGCGGGATCAGTTCGCGCATGAGGTGCGGGATATTCTCCTGGCCCTCCTGCATGAATGTTTCCTGATCACGGGCTCCACCGCCAAAGGTCACCACGACAACTTTTCGTTTTGCAGAGGAATTTGCAGCACGAGCCCAGGAAGGAAGCACTAAAGCGCTTCCCAGAGCTACGCCCGCAGCCTCACGGAGGAAATCGCGACGAGTGCGGGCGAGCAAGCGGCTTGCCTCTCGTGAACTGGATAACTTATTCAGCGCCGCTCGGGTTAGATCGATTGGATGCTGCATGGGTACTGTCATCCGCGATTCATTGCTTATCCGCGTTTGATTGCTTGGCGGATGCCTGATCTTTCTCCGAATACACGAATTGCCGAATCTCGGCGCGCTGCCGATCAAGATCAGCCAGATGTTGTGCGCGCTGCTGCTGATAAATCTGGAATTGCACCTGCGCTTTGTCTTTCGCCCCAGTATGCACATACGCTTGTCCCAACCGGTAGTGAGCGTCGGGAAGATTGGAGTTGCTTTCGAGTGCCTTCAGGTACTCGGGGATGGCTTCGGCATATTGAGCCTGATCGGAATGAAGATTTCCCAACTGAAAATGCGCCTCGGCAAGGTTGGGATCGAGCGTCACGGCTTTTGTGAGCAGCGCCTCGATCTGATGCCAGTCGAGGCCTGGATCCTGTGCGCGCTTTCCCTTCCACAGGCTCATTGCATAGTAATAAGCGGAGCGGGCATTGTTAGGCTGCAATTCTGAAAAGCGGCGAAATCTCTCGATCACCTGATCCGCTTGGCCGGGCGAACTGTCGTAAGCTTTCGACAAAAATAGATAGGAGCGTGGGTCGGCGGGGCTGAGATCGGCAGCCCGCAGCAAAGATTTCACGGCTTCGTCGTAGATTCCCCGCGAATAGTATGCGATGCCAAGACCGATCGCCAGTCTCGGCGAATTTGGGAAGCGCTCGGCGGCCTTGCGGAAGACTTCAATCGCGGGCTCCAGCGTCTGATGCAGCAGAAGTTCGCTGCCCCAGTCGAAAAGATTGCTCTCGGTGGGGTCCTGATGGGCTGCTAGTTCGTATTCGTTGACCGCGGTTACGTAATTCCCATCTTTCTCCTCGATCTGGGCTAACAGGTTGTGCAGTTCGGCTGTGTTTCTTGCCTGCAGGAGCTTCTGCACAACTTGCCGAGCCGGAGCGGGATGTCCCGTGTCCAGATCAGCCAAGGCAAGATCGTACCCGTTCTCGTAGGAAGATGCGTCAATCTCCTGCGCTCGCTTTAGGAACGGCACCGCTTGCGCAAGCTTGCCCATCCGGACATAAACCTCGCCCAAGTTGTGGTTTGCATCGTAGTTTTGCGGATCCAGCACGACAGCTTTCTTAAGCTGTTCTTCAGCGCCCTGCAGATTTCCCGAGCGAATCAGGCTGGTCGCGAAGTTCGTGCGGGCGGCGGCGGAATCAGGTTTCAACCGAACCGCTTGGCGAAGGTGCGCACTGGCCAAGGCTTCCTGCGATTCGCCGGCGTATACCAATCCGAGAAGCTCGTGCACCTCGAAGCTATTGGGAGCATCGTGCAGAAGGCTCTCCAGCTGTGCGGCAGCTTCCGGCAAATGACCGGCATCGTACTGGGTGACTGCCGACTGGAATCTTTCGTTAAGCTTCTGATTGTCCTGCTCACCCGTCGAGGCCATTACCAAGCTAGCCAGTGCAACCAGAAACATACACCCCAATGGCCAATGTCCAATATTCACGGTTCGTATGCTACCACCGCCTCCAGACGGTGGCGCAGCAACAGGGAGCGATTGGCATCGGGGAATGCGGGGGAGGAGCACTTCCCGATGCCAGCCAATTCAACTTAGAAATACAACTTCAGGGCAAACTGGATTTGTCGCGGGTCGTAGGGAGCGTCGCGAGTCGATCCAATTTCACCGAAGGTCGAATCAGACCCCGGCAGGAAGTTGGTTGAGCCGGGAATGGCAACCACTCCGTTCCCGCCAAACCCAGGCGCGTTAAAGTTTGGATGGTTGAAGACATTGAAAAACTCTGCCCGGAACTGCACCAGGAAGCGCTCGCTAACTTTGAAGTCTTTGAACGTGGAGAAGTCAAGCCGATGGAATCCCGGGCCTCGTGTTTGCGACGGACCACCTCCCAAGGCTTCCAGACCATTCAGTGGGACGCACCCTGTTGGACTATTTGGCGTTGGCACGGTGGCCCCAGGGGTACCGCCCAAAACGCAGGGCTGTGTGAATGCTGCCGGGTTGCCAAACCAGCTGAGCTGTCCGTTCTGATCAATGTGCAGTCCAAGCTTCTGACTCTGGCCGGGGACAGTCAGAGCATAGCAGCCTGTACCCGCTGTCGGTCCCGTTGGGCATGTGAGAGTGAGGGGCTGGCCGCCCTGGAGCGTGGCAATCCAGTTCAAGCTCCAGCCTCCCGCGATTGCATTCGCCAAACCTCCGGCTCCGTTCATGAATTTCTTCCCTTTGCCGAACGGCAGGGCATAACCTCCGCTGAAATGCACAACGTTCCGAATATCGAAGTCGGCTAACCCGCGATCTTTGCCGATGCCAAAACCGGGCACATAGGGCGCGCGGTAGTTCCCTATGCTCCCTCCGTTCAGTAAGTCTCCCGCATCGGAATACGCTTTCGACCAGGTGTAGGTAAGCAGGAAATTCAAACCGCCGTTAAATTGCTTTTCCAACTTGGTTTGCAGGCCGTTGTAGCTGCTACTGCCGACCGTTGCCTGATAACTTCCGCCGCCGAAACCGGGGAACGGGATATAAGCGTTGGTCCCAGTTCCCGACGGTAAGATCTGCGATACATTGTTCGCCCCGATTCCGGTCTGTAGATGTCGGGCCTCGGTGTTAACCCAAGCAGCCTGCGCCGACAGGGTGGGCCGAATCTGGTATTGCAGGGTCAGGTTGGCACTCATTGTGTAGGGCGTTTTGAAGGCAAACTCAAGTCCCTGCAGTCCTAACCCGCTGGCATTCACGGCAGTCGGAGAGAAAGACATGCATGAGAACCCCGATGATAGGGTTGCAATACCTCCCGGACCTGCGGTGGGACAACCACTCCACGGATTCGGATTGGCCACAGGATCAGATCCTAGAGGAGTCCAGTCGTTGGTATTAAACCAGGAGAAGTTAAACACGAAAGGATAGTTCTCGCCGTCGTTGGGTCCGTATCCCTGGTTTTCAAATGCGTTGTAGAAGATTCCATATCCTCCGCGAGCAACCAATTTGGGGGTCACTTGATAAGCGAATCCAACCCGCGGCGCGAAATTGTTTTTCTGTGGCCGACCCAGACCTAACCCATAGCCTCCCACCTTTAACTGGATACCATCCGCTGCAAGTTGCGTTGTGAAACTGGTGGACAACTGGCTGGTGTCAAACCCTCCAGGCAGCAGATACATGGGAGACCCTGTTGGAGGTCCGTACGGAACCCAGTTCGCCTGTCTCCCGTGCTGCTCGTAGATGAGGCCGAAGTAATCCCAACGTAAGCCCAGATTGAGAGTGAGCTTACGGTTTAGCTTCCAGTCATCCTGAAAATAAGTAGCGAAGTAGTTCTTAGCGTCGTTCGTTTTCGAGATATTCGATGCGAAGACTGAATCGGCACCGCCGACATAGTTCACTCCACCGGGAACGGTAGACACCTCCGGCGTCAGCAGAAACTGAGCAATGCCGGTGGTGCTGGAATTGTTCTGAGAAATATCGGTGTACTGACCGTTGTAATCGAATTGTCCTCTCGACCATGCGGGCTGAAGAGTCCCAAAGTGAATGTGCTGGTACTCCACGCCCATCTTGAAACTGTGCTTTCCGTATATCTTGGTGAAGTCATCGGTAAATTGCAGCGTCTGGCTGGTTTCGTCGGAGGGCAGGAAAGCATTGCTGCCAAGGGTGGTAAGCCCCCCGAAACCGATGGCGGGAAGACCACCGTTCAGTTGTCCTTGAGGAATGCCTTGAATTCCGTACTGCGAGGGTATATCCGTCTTCGAAGCACCTTCGGGTCCGGTGCGCGTAGTGTGAAGATAGTTCAGTCCGACGCGCGCTACGTTGACCAATGTCGGAGAAAACACATGGGTATAGGCCAACGCACTCTGCTGAGCAAGAGCCGTCTGAATGCCCTGCTGGAAGGCGCCACCATCAGCTACACCGCCGAAAATTCCCGGGATATATTGTGGATCATCCACGTAACTGAAGCGGAAAAACACCTGGTCTTTCTGGCTGAAGTTGACATCCATCCGCGTATCGAACGAATTGCGATGCTCGTACAACGGCCGGCTGCTCGCAAAGTTGTTCGATATTCCAGGGCTGGTCGGCGCAGGAAATAAGTTCAGCAGAGAAATGGCGTTGCTATCCAGGCGGGCAGGGTCCATTTGATTCAGAAAGCAATTTGTGATTTGCCCTGAGAAGTTGGTCGTGTTCGCTGGACAGCCTGAAGTACCGAACGCATTCGCGCCGGCAGCCGGGTTAAAGCTGAAAGGATCGCGGACGAAACCGGTAGTTACTGCCGTTAGCCCTGTTACGGGATCAGCAACTCCGGCTGTTACCGCCCGAGTTGTGGCCGGATCCAAAATCGTCCCGCCCGGAATCACACGCCCTAAATCATCGCATCGCGCGCCTGCTGCGGAACAGCCCGAGATGGCACCGGTTTGAGTGATGATATCTGCTAGATTCGTATATCCGCTGGCGCGGTCTGCTGCGGTAGGCACCGCGCCGGTCTGAATTGTGCCTTGCACTCTGCGGAATCCTTCATAGTCACCGAAGATAAAAATCTTGTTCTTGATGATCGGCCCGCCAGCAGAGAAGCCAAACTGATTCTGCCGCAACTCCCCTTTTGGAATTCCCTTGGCGTCTTCGAAGTAGTCTGCGGCATCAAACTTGTCATTCCGGAAAAATTCCCAGGCCGCGCCATGCAGTTCGTTTGTGCCGGACTTGATCGTGGCGTTCAAAACGGCTCCCGCAGAACGCCCCAGTTCGGCGCTAAAGTCTGATGTTTGTACCTTGAACTCCGAGATTGCATCTACGGGGGGCAGCACTACGAAGTTGGTGCCGTTCAAGAAATCCACGGTGTCGGAATTGTTGTCGATGCCATCCAGCATGTAGTTGTTCTGCGCCGGCCGGAGACCGTTCGCAGAAAAAGCTCCGCTGGCAGCGTTGCCGCGCGTGTCTGCCTGGGGGCTATTCACCCCGGCGGCAAGCTGCGCCAGAAAGGTGAAATTCCGGCCGTTCAGGGGGAGGTCGTTGACGTTCTTCTGATCGACGACCTGGCCCACGGAGGCATCCTCAGATTGAAGCAATGGGGCCTGGCTGGTCACTTCGACGGTTTCGCTAACGTTTCCAGGTTGCAGCTTGAAGTTGCGCGTGACGTTCGAACTCACGTCCACCGCGATGTGAATTTCGCTCGCCGTCTTAAAACCACCCGCAGCAACATCGATCTTGTAGTTACCAATTCGAACCGGACTGAAGCGATAAAGTCCGTCCGATCCAGTCGTGGTGGTAAGACTAGCGGCGGTTCCTTCATTGGTGAGCGTCACTTTCGCCCCGCTGACCACTGCACCCGAGGGATCTGTAACGGTGCCGGTAATGGAGCCCGTGTCCACCTGCGCTTGGAGAGGGATGACACTGAAGGCAGCACAAAATGCGATGGCGAGCAAAGTGCGCAGAATCCAAGTCCGGGCCGGTCGGTTCATGAGCTCTCCTTTGAGCTACCCTAGGCTCGCCACAAAGCAAGCCTGGTGACACGTCTGAATCACCGTTAACCGCCGAGCAAATCGCATGCTCGTGACAAAGAAATTGTGAAGGACCCCAATTTTGCGCTGGTCGCCAAGGCAATCGCCCAGCGATTAACCGCTTAACCTCAACCGGTACTAGTACAGAAATACTAGTCGTGTGTTTCCGGGAAATATCATGCGGCGCTCCGCGTTGTCAAGAATTTTCTTGTCGTCTATACTCCGCGCAGCCTCGGCCATTACGGGCGCATGCCTCCGCACGGCTGAAATTTCGACCATGAGCGTAACCATTCGCGATGTTGCGAAAGCGGCAGAGGTTTCGACCGCAACCGTTTCCAATGTCTTGAACAAGACCGGAAAAGTGGGCCCTGCGACTCGCCGCTTGGTCCTCTCCACAGTCAAGAAGCTGGGTTACATTCGCGATGTGCACGCCCGGCATCTAGCTTCGCACGATCGGCGTACGCTGGGAATTATTGTGTCTGACATCGAGAACCCCTTTTTCCCGGAAGTGATCAAGAGTTTCGAAATTCGAGCCCGTCAACTCGGATATGACGCGATCCTCAGCGATACGAACTACGATCCGCGCCGAACCCGCGAGGCCGCGGAGCGCATGATGGAACATAAAGTTCGCGGCGTCGCGATCATGACCTCGGAAATCAGCATGCGGTTGGTCCGGGAACTTGCCCGCAGATTGATCGCAGTGACTTTTCTAGACCTGGCTCCTGTCCGCGGCTACACCAGCAATCTGCGGATCGACTATCTTTCGGGAGTCGAACAGATCGTGAATTATCTCCATGAAAACGGCCACCGGCACATCGCTTTCGTCGCCGGAAGATCTGGGCTTAAGTCCAATCTCGAGCGGCTCCAGGCGTATGAAAAATCGATGAGGCAGCTGGGACTGGAACCCGGTCCGGTGCTCCCCGGAGACTTGCGCTTCGAGGGTGGGTTCGCCGCAGGCACGGCTCTCGCCAGATTGTCTCCTAGACCTACTGCTGTGATGGCGGTGAATGACTTAACGGCAGTTGGAGTCATCAAGGGCTTGCTGAATGCGGGCTGTCGCGTACCTCAAGACATTTCGGTGACGGGATTCGACAAGACACGACTGGCTGAGTATTGCAACCCTTCTATTACCACGGTAGACATTCATCGCGAGACGCTGGGCCGTCTGGCAGCTGACGCTTTGCACGAACTCTCAAGCACGGTGACTCCTCAGGGCAAAGAGTATCGAATCTCGTCTGAATTGGTCATTGGCGATTCTACCGGACCTGCTCCAAACTAATTAGAACTCCCAAAGTGCTAGCATGCGAAGGTTGAGCTCGGATTGGGCGGGGATTTGGGGATAATGCGGCCAAGACGGGGAGAGCCCGGTTTATCGCGCAGAACTTTCCTGAAGCAGATGCGTTGGGCTCCTGTGCTGTTGCTTCCCGCCCCGCTGCAAGATCGCCTTACGATCCGAGGACTGCGCGGATTTTTGCCGGCCCGGATTCCTGCTTTCCTTTTTTCTGACGTTCACTTCACACCACATTATGCCGAGAAGTCACCCTTGGATGATGTTCTCCGTCTTGCCGCTCCGGGTACCGACGAATATGTCGTAGAAGGCTATGCCTCTGAGATCATGGCGCTGCTTGCGGAGTGGAGCCGGGAATTGAAAGTCAACCCGCCGGGGAAAGCTGCCCTGCAGAAATTTGTCACCCCCTCGGTTGAATCGACCGCACTGAGCCAGACCCGTGAAACACGAGTCCGATCGGGCAATGGAATCGAAGTACTGCGAAGAGAGTTTCAGCCCGGCTCTGTGAGCGGTCGTGATCGATTCTTGGACGAACTCAGCAGGTATATGGCCGCGTTGCAGCGAATAGAAACGGCCGACTTCGAGATTTACGAATGCAGAGAAACCCCCGCGTCACCTCACACGGTGGAAGCCAGCATCCGTTACGAAATTGTTGGATCCAGCGCCGATGGCTCGCGCGAAAGCCACGTCGGCACATGGCGCACACGCTGGAGTCGCGATGAGTGCGGCGTGTGGCAGGTTTGGAACTGGAATACTCAAGGGGAGGACGTCAGCCGAGCCCCGCACCGGCTATTTGTGGACATCACGTCCCGCGCTCTCGATGGAAATGATTCCTACAAACAACAACTGCTGCACGGCGCTGACTACTGGCGCACCGTTCTGGATGGAGCCATCGGCGTCGACGTCTATGGAAACAACGGCGTTGCGGTCGGTGACTTTGACAACGACGGACTGGACGATCTCTACGTCTGCCAACCCGCAGGTCTTCCAAACCGGCTGTATCGAAATCGCGGAGATGGGACATTCGAGGATGTAACCGAGAAAGCCGGTGTGGGCGTGCTCGATTTCTCGGCCTGTGCACTGTTCGCTGACTTCGAGAACCGTGGCCTCCAGGACTTGCTGGTGGTTTGCGCCACCGGACCTCTGCTTTTTGTGAATCAGGGAAATGGCAAATTCTCCGTGAAAAAAGACGCGTTTCACTTTGCGCGGCCACCGCAGGGATCATTTACTCATGCCGCGATCGCTGATTATGACCGCGACGGCCGGTTGGATGTTTACTTTTGCCTCTACACCTACTATCAGGGATTGGATCAGTATCGCTATCCCGTCCCTTATTTCGACGCGCGGAATGGCCCACCGAATTATCTCTTTTGGAACTCGGGAAACTGGGCGTTCGAGGATCGCACGGAACCTGCAGGGCTGAACGTTGAGAATGACCGCTACAGCTTCGCCTGTTCGTGGGGCGATGCCAATGGCGACGGATGGCCAGACTTGTACGTGGTGAATGATTTCGGCCGCAACGTGCTCTACCGCAACAAGGCCGATGGGACCTTCTCTGCCGTTTCAAACGAGGCCCGCGTCAATGAGGCCGGCGCAGGCATGAGCGCCTGCTGGCTCGACTTCGATAACGATGGCAAGCAGGACATATACGCCGCTGGAATGTGGGTTGCGGCGGGCATGCGCGTCTTCGAAGACTCCCACTTTCATCCCGGCGAGCCCGAAACAATCCGCTCGCTCTACCGGCGCCACATGACCGGCAATTCCCTTTACAAAAATCTAGGCGACGGCACATTCGAAAATATAGGCACCCAATCAGGCATCGACATGGGCCGCTGGTCCTGGTCCACGGACACCTGGGACTTTGATAATGACGGGTTCCCGGATCTCTACGTCGCCAACGGATACATCTCCGGCCTCGAACCGGCGGATGTCTCAAGTTTTTTCTGGCGGCAGGTGGTCGCCAAGTCGCCGCAGGATTCCAGCCCTTCTCGCGATTACGAGCGAGGCTGGGGCGCAATGAATGAACTCATTCGCTCCGACTCGACCTGGAACGGCCATGAACGAAATGTCTTTTTTGCCAATAATCGCGACGGGACCTTTTCCGATATTTCGGGTGTCGCTGGACTGGATTTTCGCGATGACAGCCGCGCATTTGCGCTGGCGGATCTCGATGGCGACGGCAGATTGGAAATTGTCCTCAAGAATCGAAACGCTCCGCAAATCCGAATTTTGAGAAATACGCTGCACAGTGCGAACAACTCAATTGTTCTGCGCTTGCGGGGAGATAAGAGTAATCGCGACGCCATCGGCGCTGCGGTAACAATGGCAACCGGCTCACTTCGCCAGACGAAGTATGTGCAGGCGGGCTCTGGATTTTTGTCGCAGCATACCAAGGAACTCCTCTTCGGCCTCGGAGAAGATTCTGGCGCAGTGACGGCCACCATCCAATGGCCGAGTGGCCTGAAGCAAGAATTCAAGGATTTGCCCGTCAACAGTCGCATTGAAATCCACGAAGGAGCACGGGATTTTCACGCCAAGCCATTCGCCGTTTCGCCTCAATCGTGGGCGCATCCGCTAGATCTCCCGACCGGTGAGGTTCTGCCCTCGGCCTGGGCAACCTGGTTGGTCGAACCCGTACAAGCTCCGGAGTTCTCGTTAGCCGATCTGAGTGGAACCCAGTTCCAACTCGGTTCGCTCCGGGGAAAGTTCGTGTTGCTCAATTTGTGGGCAACAAGTTCGCCTGCTTGCCGGGGCCAACTGGGAATTTTCCGCAAATCTCATGCCGTACTCAGCACCCGAAAACTTCAAGTCGTCGCCGTGAACTTCGACAACCAGCAAGATTCTCGTGCCATACAATCATTCGCCGGCACCGAGCAATTGCCTTTTCCTGACTTGCTTGCGACGGCCGAAATGACTGGCATCTACAACATCGTTTACCGATATCTTTTCGACCGCCATTCAGATCTCTCTTTTCCGACATCTTTTTTGATTGATGCCGACGGGAACATCGTCAAGGTGTATCAGGGAACGGTTGACTCCCAAACTATCATGCAGGATCTGGCATCCGTGCCTCGCAGCGCGGCTGAACGCGTGCATCGGGCGCTTCCCTTCCCCGACACTGTTTATCAGGACCAATTCCACCGGAACATGCTTACGTATGGTGTGGCATTTTTTCAGCACGGATTTTTTGACTCGGCGGAGCGCTCATTCCAACAAGTCATTGCAACCCAGCCGGATGACGCTGATGCTTATTACAATCTGGGAACGCTTTATCTGGGGCACGGCGCCCCGCAGCAGGCGAAAGAGAATCTCGAGCAATCGGTAAAATTGCGCCCGAACTATCCCGAGGCCTGGAACAATCTTGGCATGCTGGCCGCGCAGCGGGGCAATAACGAAGAGGCTATTCGCAATTTTCAGCAGTCGCTGCAGTTGCGACCAACCTATAGCACCGCGCTCTTGAACCTCGGAAATGTTTATCGGCGCCAAGGAAATTTTGCCGAAGCGGAAACACTCTTGAAACGCGCCTTGCAGAGCGATCCCGCGAACCCTGAGGCCAACTACAGCCTCGGAATGCTCTATGCGCGCTGGAATCAGACAGAACCGGCTGAGCAGTATTTGCGAACCGCGGTGAAACTGCGGCCGGATTATGCCGACGCTCTCAACAATCTCGGCGTTCTGTTAGTTCAGCGACAGCGTTATGCCGAGGCGGAAGCAAATTTCAAGGCTTGCATCGAGCAATCCCCAGGGTTTGATCAGGCGTATCTTAACCTGGCACGGTTGTACGTCGTTCAAAACGAGAAACAAAAGGCGCGGGCAGTTTTGGAAAGCTTGCTGCAGAAACAGCCGCAGCACAAGATGGCCCAGCAGATGCTGCAACTGCTATATTGAGGCCATCAGAGAGCATGTGGGAATGTTGGGGACCGCTTCGATGCAAGTAGCGCGATGGCTGGGCATTTCAGCCCTGCTACTTATGCTCTGCGGCTCAGGGAGCGCTCAACGCAAATCTTTAGGCGATAACCATGCAAGCCGCCCGACGGCACCTGCACTGCGGGAGGCTGAAGAACTAATCCAGCGTGGACTTTTCGAGCAAGCAAAGAATCGAATCCACCAGCAACTCGCGATTGATCCCTCCAACCTGGAAGCCTACAACCTGCTGGGCATCGCCTTGACCGACGAGAAGAACTACAGCCAGGCTGAAGAAGCTTTCCAACATGCCTTGAAACTCGATCCCAGCTCCCAAACCACACACAATAACCTGGGCAATTTATATGTAGCCCAGCAGAGGGTCGGTTTGGCGGAAAAAGAGTTCGATAGTGTTCTGAAAATTGCTCCGGCGAACCGCGATGCTAACTACAACCTCGGTCTTGTTCTCATGGCAAAGGGAGCGCCGCTCGCGGCCATTCCGCATTTCCAGCGAGTACGTCCGCAGACGGTCGAAACCCGAATCAATCTCGTCCGCGCGTATTTTGCCGCGGGAAAAACTACCGAGGCACTGCAGCAGGCGCGCGAACTGTCGGCCGCGCACAAGCAGGATGTTCAACTGCATTTCACCCTTGGCGTATTGCTTGCTTCGGCGAAACAGTACAAGACGTCAGAACTTGAGTTGGAACAAGCCAACGCGTTGCAGCCGGAGACCTGGGAGATTCTTCACAATCTCGGCCAGGCATACTTGCGCGGACATGAATATGCGAAGGCAGATCTCATCCTCAACCGCGCCTTGAAGTTGAAGCCTGATTCGGTGGAAACACTGTACCTGCTGGCGCAGGTTGACTCGGAGCAGGCACGGCCACTGGACGCGCTCGAATTGCTCGTACGAGCGCACAAAGCGGCGCCCGACAATACGGACGTCATCTTTCTGATGGCTCGCGTCAGCATGATGCAAAACTATTATGAGGACGCCATCCCGCTGCTTGAGGCCGGCTTAAAGATTGCGCCGCAACGCGCTGACCTGCATGCTGCCCTGGGTGAAAGCTACTTCATGTCGGGCAAAGCGGAAAAGGCGATCGACGAATTCAAGTCGCTGATTGCGCTGGAGCCTTCCGCCCGGTCTTACACGTTTATGGGCCTTTCCTACCGACATCTGGGACGGTTCGAAGAGGCCATGAAGTATTTCAACGACGGATTGAAGGTGGATCCGCGTAATGCCTCATGCCTTTTCAATATCGGATTCATCGAAGAACGCCAGGGCGATTATGTGCGAGCGGATGAATTATTTCGGCAGGCGCTTCGTTCCAATCCCGATTTTTCCGAGGCCCTCCTGGAGTTGGCAAATCTGCGAGTACAGGACAAAAAATATACCGAAGCTGCCGAACTTCTTCGCCGCTACGTAAAGGTCAGCAGCGATGCGGTTACCGGCTACTACAAGCTGGCAATGATCGAGAGAAATCTTCACCAGACTGCGGCCGCGCAACGCGATCTGAGCGTATTTCAGACACTCTCGAAGAATTCGACGACAGGACCCGTTCCCTTTCAACATCTCTTCGACTATCTCGACAACCGCTCGCAACTTTCAGCGCAAGCGCGCACCCAACTCGACGTCGCCGAATTGAACGAGCAGATCAAAAAGCATCCCGGACAGACTCAGGACTTGTACCTGCTTGCGGAGACTCATCTAAAAATGGGCAACGTGAGCAGCGCCCGGGAAACAATTGCGCAACTTGATCAACTGAGCGCCAACGATTATCGTACGCAGACCGGAGTCGGCGTGCTGCTGGCACGCTACCGTTTGTACGATGATGCGATTCAACATTTCGAAAGCGCATTGCGAGCTAATCCCGACTCAGACGACGTTAAGTTCGACCTGGCCAACGCCTATTTCCGCAAAGGACAATACAAAGACGCACTCGCGGCCGCGCAGACAATCTCAAACGCTGGCCAGCAAGACGACGCTTTTCTCGCATTGCTCGGGGATATCAAAGCCCACCTCGGTGACTCTGCCATGGCAATGGAAATCTTTCGCTCGGCCATCACTCGCAATCCTGACAATGACCAGTACTATCTCTCGCTGACCCTGGTGCAGTTGCGCGGAAACGATTTGCCCGGCGCTGAACAAACTTTGCAGAAAGGCCTCGCCCGCATTCCTGGCTCGGGAAAACTTATCTGGGGCCAAGGCCTCATTTCTGTCATGAAAGGCAATAACCGACAAGCCGCGGAACGACTGGAGCGAGCCGTCGATTTGCTGCCCGAGTGGGCCGGCAGCTATTCCACGCTCGGCGTCTTCTATTACCAGACCGGACAGATTGAAAAGGCACGTGAAGTCCTGAATCGTTTCAGAGGAAGCAACGCCGGTGGTTTAGACATCAGCCGAATCGAAGAGGCCTTGTCCAACGCTCCCGCGAAGACTTCCGCGGGCGAACAACCAATCCCAATGGTCGCCCGCCAACAAATGCTTCAATTTGCGCTCTTGATTGCGGACCGCAGCCTGTGAGAATGGAGAATCAATCCAAACAACAGCGTTCTTTCCGATCCCTGACTGTACGTCTGGGAGCAGTCCTGATGCTCACGTTGGGCAGGACTCTGATTGTTCATAGTGTCCTGTTCGCGGCGCAATCCCCGAAAAAGCAGGACGCCGCTATTCCTGTCCGCTACACCGACGTCCGCGAGAGCGCCAAAATTACCTTTCAGCAGGATTCCACCCAGACTGAAGAAAAGTACTACCTTGAAACCATGGGCACAGGCGTCGGATGGATCGATTACGACCAGGATGGCCTGATGGATCTGTACTTCGTTCAGTCCGCAGCCACCGACATCTACAAATCACCGCATCCCCTGCGCAGCGCGCTTTACCACAATAACGGCGATGGTACCTTCACCGACGTGACGGAGAAAGCCGGCGTTGGCGCTGAAGGGCACTACGGCCAAGGCGTGGCTGTCGGAGACTTCGACAATGATGGCTATCCCGATCTGTATGTCACCGGTTATGGGCGCGCGATTCTTTATCACAACAATGGCAACGGTACCTTTACCGATGTCACGGCAAGAGCTGGTGTTGCTGACGAAGGAGGCTGGTCCACCAGCGCGGGCTGGTTCGATTACGACAAAGATGGCTGGCTTGATCTGGTCGTCACCAACTACATCGAGTGGAGCCCCAAGAATAATATTTGGTGTGGTGAACGGCGTCCGGGATATCGCTCCTACTGTCATCCCGGAAACTACAAAGGCCAGCACATCAAGCTCTACCACAACAACCATGACGGAACCTTCACGGACGTGAGCGACGCGTCAGGAGTCGGCAAGCCCGAAGCCAAAGGAATGGGCGTCGTGCTCGCCGATTTCAACAACGACGGCTGGCCCGACATTGCGATCGCCAATGACTCCTGGCCAAACTTCCTCTTCATTAACAAGCACAATGGAACTTTCGAAGATGTCTCGCTGCTCTCCGGCCTGGCGGCCAGCGAAGACGGACGCTACGAAGCGGGCATGGGCATCGATGCGGCGGATATTGACGGCGACGGATGGATGGACGTTTACATTACCCATCTGGACTTCGAGTTAAATCGTTTGTACCGCAACAGCCAGGACGGCACTTTCAGCGATGAAACATTTCGCTCTCGGATTGGCAACAAGGCCGTTCTACTGAGCGGCGTCGCCGCCAAGTTTCTCGACTATGACAACGATGGATGGAATGACATCCTGCAACTCAATGGCGCCATGCTCGACAATATTTCGCTCTATCACGGCGAGGTATCCTACAAGGAGCCTCTACTGATGTACCGCAATTTGGGCAAAGGCGAATTCGATAAGGTTTCGGACGCGCTCGGGCCAGATTTCGTGCGTCCTATCGTCGGCCGCGGGATGGCAACCGCGGACTACGACAATGACGGCGATATAGATATCGTGACCAACAACCGCGGAGACTTTCCTTCCCTGCTTCGCAACGATGGCGGAAACGCGAACCACTGGCTCACAATCCAATTGGTCGGGATAAAGTCCAATCGCGACGGAGTCGGCGCCTCGCTCAAGCTCACTTCAGAACGCATCGTTCAGGTGGAACAGGCAAAGGGCGGCATGAGCTACATGTCGGCAAGCGATCCGCGAATTCATTTTGGCCTGGGCAAGCGTACGAAAATTGAATCGCTCGAAATTACGTGGCCCAGTGGGCAGGTGGATCAGTTGAAAAACGTGCCGGTAGACCAAATCATCACCGTGAAAGAAGGCGCAGGAATCATCCCGCGCCGGTTCCCGAAAATCCCGAGTGCGAAATGAATTTTCCCCGGCGACGATTCTTAGGCTCTTCCCTTGTGGTTCTCGGCAGCACGCTGCTCGATGCCGTCACAACTCCGTTATGGAAGTGGGAGCGAAGTCTTTATCTTCAGTCCGCGCAACCGGCCAATCCTGAATCCCCTGTACAGTTCGTCGACGTCGCCCACGAAGCCGGACTCATTATTCCCAACGTGTGGGGAGGCACCGATCGCAAGCGGTACATCATCGAAGCCAAAGGAAGCGGCATCGCATTTTTTGACTTTGACCAGGACGGCTGGCTCGACATTTACCTGACGAATGGAACGCGGCTCGATGAGAAGTGGCCCGCCGGGCAAGCTCCTACTTCGCGTCTTTACAAAAATAATCGCAACGGAACCTTCACCGACGTCACGGAAAAGTCCGGGCTAGCGCGCACCGGTTGGCAAACGGGAGTGTGCATCGGCGATTACGACAACGACGGCTGGGACGATCTCTTCTGCTGCTTCTGGGGACATAACATTCTCTTCCACAACAACGGAGACGGCACCTTCACCGACGTCACCCGCAAAGCCGGGGTTTACGATGAACGCGTCCGCTGGGGCGCTGGCTGCACCTTCCTTGACTATGATCGCGATGGGTTCCTCGATCTATTCGTCTGCAATTACATTCAGCTCGATCCCGCGAAAACTGAATCTCCGGGAGAGGCCGCGGCTTGCCAGTGGAAGGGAATCCCGGTGATGTGCGGTCCGCGGGGCCTCATCGGCGACACGAATGTCCTGTATCGCAATAATGGGGACGGCACTTTTACCGATGTGTCGCAGAAGGCCGGAATTCTCAAACCGGGACCGCGGTATTCCATCACCGCAGTTGCCACGGACTTTGACAACGATGGCTGGCCGGACATTTATGTTGCGGTGGATTCCGAGCCCAGCATCCTATTTCGCAACAATCACGACGGTACCTTTGCCGATGTGGCGGTGATGGCCGGGTGCGCCTACAGCGAAAATGGCCACGAGCAGGCCGGGATGGGCATTGGGGTCGCCGATTACGACTGCGACGGCTGGTTCGACATCTTCAAAACCAATTTTGCCGACGATACCTGCAACCTCTATCACAACAATGGAGACGGCACCTTCAGCGATGTCACCTTTGCGTCAGGAATCGGCATCAACAATCAATATGTCGCGTGGGGCTGCGCCTTCGTCGATTATGACAATGACGGTTGGCCGGACATCATCCAAGTTAACGGCCATGTCTATCCCGAGATCGCCGGCCACGCCATCGGCCAGACCTTCAAAAATCCTCGCCTGGTCTACAGAAATCTCGGCAACGGACAATTCAAAGATGTGTCCGCCGTGATGGGCCCGGGCATCAATGAGCGCTATTCCAGCCGGGGCGCGGCGTTTGGCGACTACGACAACGACGGTGATATCGACGCGTTAGTGTTGAACATGAACGATGTCCCTTCTCTGCTGCGCAACGATGGCGGCAACAAGCAGAATTGGATCAAGATCAAGTTAATCGGGACGAAGTGTAATCGCACCGCGATCGGCGCACGGGTACGCGTTGTGACCGGTAAACATGTACAGATGGATGAGGTCCGCAGCGGATCAAGCGTAATGTCGCAGAGTGACTTGCGCCTGCACTTCGGCCTGGGTAATGCGCCAACCGTGGATCTGATCGAAGTGAAGTGGCCGACTACACAGAAGATCGAGCGCTTCACGAAAATGAAGGCGAACCAGATTCTTACGATCCGCGAAGGCAGCCGCATCATGCAACCTGCCAGCTCACCGGCCAAGGCCGCCAAGTAAAAGCCTTACTGCGCTTACTGAACAATTCTTGTCTACTGATGGATCCTGGCCGCCCAGCCTCCCCCGCTCGCGAGCGACAGCTTCAATTTGGTGGTTCGATTCACCTGCATGGTGATCTTCTTGTAGTCACTCGCATTGCGATCGGCATTCAGTCCGTCCTGGTAGGCTTCCATCGTGAAGTTTCCATTCGGCAAGAACGAGAGATCAATATCGAGCGCGCGCTCGGTCCAATCCGTCATCGCTCCCACATACCAGTCTGCTCCGTTTCTCCGGGCGACCACGACGTAGTCTGCAATTCGGCCATCGAGAACTTTCGTATCGTCCCACTCGGTCGGAACCGGCCCCAGGAAATCCATGATCTCCGGCTCGCGCAGATAGTTCGACGGACTATCTGACAACATCTGCAGCGGACTTTCGAAAACTACATACATCGCCAACTGATGGCAGCGCGTCCCCAGCGCCATGGGCTGGCTATGAATCGGCCAGAAAGTCTTCTTCGTGGCATTCCGCATCGCGCCGGGCGTGTAATCCATGGGCCCGAGAAACATTCGCGTGAAGGGCAGAGTTACATTGTGCTTCGGCTCTGAGTCCGCGCTCCACTTGCTCCACTCCATTCCGCGCACTCCTTCGGTGCTGATCAGGTTGGGCCAAGTGCGGGTCATGGTGGCGGGCTTCTGGTCGCCGTGATAGTCAACCAGCATTTTTCGCTTGGCACACTCGCTGCTCACCCGGTAAAAATAATCAGTCAGAAGTTGGTCGCTTCTCTGCATAAAGTCAACCTTGATTCCTTTCACGCCCCATTTTTGGAACTGGTCGAGCGCAGGAATGAGCTGATCGTCCAGAGTTTTCCATATCACCCACAAAATGATGCCGACATTCTTCTGTTTGGCGTAGGCCGTCAGTTCCTCCATGTTGATTTCCGGAACCACGTCCAGCACATTGCCCAGCTTGTACCAGCCTTCGTCGAGGATGATGTAAGGGATTCCGTACTTCGCCGCGAAGTCGATGTAGTACTTGTAGGTCTGCGTGTTGATTCCCGCTTTGAAGTCGACCCCGTACACGTTATTGGCATTCCACCAATCCCATGCAACTTTGCCCGGCTTGATCCACGACGTGTCCTGAATTCTAGAAGGCTGTTCCAGCAGATAGACAATCTGGTTCGTGAGCAGGTCGCCATCGCGCTCGGCGATACCGATCACACGCCAGGGAAAAGAGCGCGTGCCCTTGGTGACCGCAATGTAGTCCGCACTTTCAACCACCCTCTCATCACGATCTCCAGTCAAACTCACTTTCAGGGGATAGGGAGGAAAGGTCGCCCGCAGCCCGTTCCCACCCGTGCCTCGCAGCCATAGGCCGGGATACGACTCCAGATCCGATTCCGCGATCGCGAGCTTCGCTCCTAGTCCTATATCTACGACTGCGGGCAACGTCGCTAAGAATTCGGGGGCAATTTCACTTAACTTTTGCGGCAGGTACTTGCGTTCATTGTGCGAAAAAAAGCTGTCCTCCTGCGGATAGTAAACGACGAAATCCGAGGGAAAGTTAAATGCCGATTCTTCCCCATACACCCTCACTTGGACCTGCGGGAGCGACGTTTCGAAACGGTAAGCAATTCCCTCGTTGTACGCTCGGAATACAACCGAATATCCGCCATCCATATTCAGCCGCAGTTCGTTGTAGTGATCACGAATCTTGGCAAATTTCTGACGGACCACGGGCTCGACCACCTGATCGGAGGAACGCCGCTTGGCATCAATCACTTTCGGCTGCACACCCAACTTCTGATGCTCCACGTCCAGAGAGATCGCCGAATTCTCGAGCACGGCCCTGCCTTTCAGCACCAGATCGTAGCGAACCTGTCCTGCGGTTCGGATTCTCAGTTCAAGGCGTCCGTCGGGCGAGCGCAGATCGTAACTCGATTGCGCAGTTGCTTTTTGGACAATGAAGCCGCCTAGAATTGTAAGAACCATCAACCCCAGAAGAACCTTCATACGATCACCTCAAACCTGCTGTGCGATACGGAATCGGAATCTTACTCGGGAAGGCAGAGCATTACAAATACTTGCGCGGCCAGGCGCTCGGTCTCATTGCTTGCAGCAACTGAGTGTAGGTCTCCTTTTCCTCCTTGCTTAACAGGCGCTATTGCGGCCTCAAAAGTGCGAGCGGTATACTTCGGTCGCTTTGATCTCTGATCAAGACGCTGCTTCTGCTTCGGAGAGTCCATCCTCAAAGCGTCTCACCTGGAGAAGCAATGCCAACACGCCGTGATGTCCTCAAGGCCAGTCTGCTGGTGCCGGCAGCGGTAGCTGCAGCCAAGGGAATCGACCCCTTTAGCGTCGCGATGAATGCAGTGCCGCAGGAACCCGCTCCTGTTATCAACCAGAATTCTGTCGCGTCCCCTACTCCGGGCGGCGGACGCGAACGCCTGCTGCTCGACTTCGGTTGGCGCTTTCATTTCGGCCACGCCGACGATCCCAGCAAGGACTTCGGATACGGCGGCTCGACCTGGGGCAATTTCCAAAAAACTGGAAACTTTATGCCCGCGGGCGCCATCGCATTCGACGACGGCGACTGGCGGAGCCTCGATCTACCGCACGACTGGGCGGTTGAATTGCCCTTCCAGAACGACCCGGACTTGTTGAACAAAGGCTTTTACCCGCTGGGCCGCAAATATCCAGCCACCAGCGTCGGCTGGTACCGTCGGGTCTTTGAACTTCCTGCCGAGGATGCGGGCAAGCGGATCACCATCGAGTTCGATGGTGCGTACCGCGAGACGATGATTGTGCTGAATGGCTTCTACGTCGGGCAGCACAGTGGCGGTTACGATCCCTTCAGCTTTGATGTTTCCGATTTCGCCTATGCCGGCCAGCGCAACGTCTTGCTCGTGCGCGTCGATGCCACCCAGAGTGACGGCTGGTTCTACGAGGGTGCAGGGATTTACCGGCACGTGTGGCTGGTGAAGACTAGTCAGCTGCACGTGAAACGATGGGGCACGTTCGTGAAGGCCCAACGTCGTCCCGGCGAGGCCTCGCTTTCCATTCTGACGGAAGTGAGCAATCACGAAAACAAGGATCGAGATGCGCGCGTCGTCTCCACTATTCTCGACCCTTCCGGACAGTCGGTCGGCAAACAGGCTTCGGAAACTGCATCAATTGCCGCGGGTGCCGACCAGAGTTACCGGCAGGAGATTGTGGTGAAGCGGCCCCAGTTGTGGTCGCTCGAAGAAAGAAACCTCTACAAGTTAGTCACTGAGATTCAAGCAGACGGACAAATCTTGGATCGCTATGAGACTCCGTTCGGCATCCGAACCGTCGCATTCGATGCCGAGAAGGGCTTCCTGCTGAATGGCAATCCAGTAAAACTGAAGGGCACCTGCAACCACCAGGATCATGCCGGTCTCGGGGCCGCGCTCCCCGACTCCGTGCAATATTATCGCGTCCGCAAACTGCAGGAGATGGGCTGCAACTCGCTCCGCACGTCGCACAATCCGCCCACTCCGGAATTGCTGGATGCCTGCGACCAGCTTGGCATGCTGGTGTTCGACGAGACCCGCATGATGTCGTCGAATCCCGAAGGCCTGAGCCAGTTTGAAAATCTTGTCCGTCGCGATCACAATCATCCCAGCGTGTTTATGTATTCCATGGGAAACGAAGAAGGCCAGGCGAACACCGCCAGGGGCACGCTCATCCTGACCGCGATGAAGTCAGTGGCGACCCAACACGACGGTTCGCGGCCCGTCTCCATCGCTCCCGCGGGGGCTATCGGAACCGGCGGCTTGGCCGTGGGCGACGTGGCCGGCTACAACTACATGGACCCTCAGGCTGAGGAGTTCCACAAGAAGCATCCTGACAAACCCGTGATGGGAACCGAAACGGTCAGCGCCGTGGGCACGCGCGGCATCTACATCACCGATCGCACGAAAGGCTTCGTGAGTTCTTACGATCCCTATACGACTACGGGACGGGCATCCGCTGAGGGCTGGTGGCGCTTCTGCAACGCAAGGCCGTGGCTCTCCGGCGGATTTGTATGGACCGGTTTCGACTATCGCGGCGAGCCCTCGCCGTATCAGTGGCCGAACATCAGTTCGCAATACGGAATCATCGACACCTGCGGATTTCCGAAGGACTCCTTCTATTACTACCAGGCGTGGTGGACTGCGAAGCCCGTGCTGCATCTCTTTCCCCACTGGAACTGGCCCGGAATGGAGGGCAAGGAAATCGCGGTGTGGGCGTTTTCGAATCTCGATCGCGTGGAGCTTTTCGTAAACGGAAAGAGCCTGGGCGGCGCGAAGGATGTGAAGAAGGACTCGCACGTCGCTTGGGTGGTGAAGTACGCGCCAGGTTCTATCGAGGCCCGCGGCTGGAAAAACGGCAAGCAGATGATGACAGCCCGCCGCGATACGACCGGCGCCGCAGCCAAGTTGGTGATGCGCGCGGATCGCGAGGGAATATCCGCCGATGGCGAGGACGTGGCCATGTTCGCTGTCGAAGTGCAGGACGCGCAGGGGCGCACCGTTCCCATTACCGACAACGAGGTGACATTCCGAGTGTCCGGAGCGGGAGAGTTGATCGGCGTCGGCAACGGCGATCCAACCGATCACGCATCGGACAAAGGTACATCGCGAAAAGCATTTTCCGGATTCTGCATGGCTCTGATGCAGTCTTCCAAGAAGGCTGGAAACATCACAGTCGAAGCGACATCGCCGGGTCTTACACCCGCCAGTGTGACTATTACCGCGAAGTCCGTGAAACTCCGCCCCCAGGTGCCCGTCTGGGACCGTGCAGCGCCGTCGGGAACCGGTGTCTCGGGACTGTGGAGACCTATTCCGAAATCGGGGGCGCCGTCCGACGACTTCGTTTCCATGATCGTGGGCGTTAATACAATGTTCACGCTTCGTCAGGACGGGAACAAGCTGACGGGAACCGTCGAGGGCGGCGCCGGCTTCTTTGGTGGCGACGATGTGCCCAGCCCTATCCTTGATGGGAAAGTGGATGGCGATCGCGTCTCCTTCAAGTCTGGGGACAGCAGCTTTACCGGCACGTTCAAAGGAGACCGGATTGAATTACAGCGCTCCTTCAATCTCCCCTGGGAGACGCCAGCGCCCCCGAAAGAGGAACCGGGACGACCAGCGATAGGGCCAGCGCCGGATGGGTCCGATCCATCCATTGATACTACTTGGGAAGTGCCCTCGAGCATTCCGGTGGTTCTGCGTCGAGCTGAACGGTAGCAGTAGCGAAGCGTGGCGGGGCGTCACTGCGCGAAACAGGTAGGGTCCGAAGCTGTGAGGCAACTAAAGCTCGAGACCGCATTGCGACACGGCAAAGTTTCCGTTTTGCTTCGCTCCAAGCAATCCCGCACTATTGGGCGCGATTCCCTCACCGGACGGCCGTTCCCTGATCATCGCGGAAGCCAGCAGCAAGTCTTTTACCGGCACGCCGCGCTGCTTCTGTCGACCCCGCAGCAGTTGGCGGCCTTGTACCGGATGCGAGACGAGGTGTCCGCAAATCCGAAATTGTTCGATCCCGATGCCCGAGAGCGAATTGACGAAGCCATCGTTCGCATCCAGGACGTGCTTCGGTCTGCTCGGTCGCAATTGATGACCTGGAGTGCGGAGCAAGAGGTCAAAGCTGCCTGACTCCCACTAGCTAATTCGTTCAATCCCAACTGACCAAATCAGGCGACAGCGTTCATAATCCCGTTTGCCTGGTCAATACTGCCACTTGCCGTCCTTATGTAGATCGGCAAACAACCCCCGGCTACGTGCTGGGCAGCAAGCGGTAAGAGGTCCCCCCTTGTGCGCTCACTCCATCGACAGCCTTCACGGACGACGAATCAGCCAGCCTTTTGGCGAGTTTATTGGACTTGTCCCAGGCGCGGGAATCCAGTTGCTTCATCCGCAAAAGCCGGGCCAAGGCGCTCGCGATCTCAACCCGCGTAGCCCACCAGACGACGGCGTCATGCGTTTTAAAGAGCGCGATCGCCTGAGGAGTGATGCCCTGTCGCATGCACTAGGGGTACCAGGGCACTCGCGTCCCAGGAGGCTGGAACTCGTGTTACCGCCTTTCCCGCTCTCCCCGCCATGCCTGCTCCATAAACTCATCGGAAACATTGGGGCGGCTGCGGCTAGGAAACAGACGGTGGCCGTTTGTGCATTGGTGGGGTCAGAACGCCACGGGCAATCAGTCGCTGCTCCTGCTCGGTGTGAGCGGCGAGAGGGCAAGGCACAATCCGAGCCACTGGCTTGTTACGGTCACAAACCAGAACCTCTTCGCGCTCCCTGACCAACTGGATGTGAGCACTAAGACTGCGCCTTTAAGTTATTGATGTTAACCGTTCTCATATCGTCGTGCAGAATTCGGGGTCCGTCCTCTTCTTCCCAATGGTCGGTGAATTTCACAGAGCGCCAGTGCGCAATGTGGCGATCTAGTCCTTCACCGAATACCCCATTGAGCATTCCGGCGGTGCAGAGCAGTCCGACATGACCGCCATGCAGCGGTGTGAGCGGGCGGCCTTTGATGTCATTCAGCTTGGGCAGAAGTACACGGCCCGCCTGTCGGTACGCGGCGGACTCCGGCAACAAATCTTCAACCTCATCCAAGGGAATACCCACGTGAGTCAAGACAACCGACTCGGAGGCTGGAACCTTGTACCGAAGATCAGGATTGTCGCCCAGCGGCTCAAGCTCGCTCTTCGGTGCCAGGGCTTCGAGGTAGCGCACTCCATCCAATAAGACAGCATCAGAAATTTTAGAATGCCGTTTGCGGCGTGTTGCCTGCACCCGCGATCTGCTTGGCGACCGCTTAGGGGAGTTCCAGGACGGAGAAACCAGCCGCTATTGCGGCCTTGGACAGTCGTTGATCTGCGCACACAAAGTCTCTCTTTGCCGTACGCTGTTGACGCCAGGTCAAAGCTGCAGCGAGTTGCAGGCTGTCAGCCGCTCGCAATTCGTGAGCATCCACGAGGCGCCTGGCCAGATCGCGCACATGATCTCCCGGAAGGATCTCTCTCCATCCGCGACTCAGCAATTCGAGACGTGACAAAGCTCCCTGTTTCTCAACAGCCTTCAGCGTACCGAGGCGATGCAATCGCGCAATGGCATTGTGAACTTCAACCAGACTCCCCCACCACACCACCGGCATGAATTTGCGCAATTGAGACTGTGCTTGCCGACTACCGGCCTCGTGAACACACAAGGGTACCAATGCGCTAGCGTCCCAAAAAGCCGCTTGTTTGCTCATAACGATTCATCCCGGTCACCGAGGAGCGCCTGCGTACCCTCGCGATGGCTGACTCTTCCGGTCCGAATTCTCAGCAATTCGTCAACCTCAACGTCGTTCTTGGGTAGACGCATTTTGCCTGCGGCGACTAGTGGCAGTTCTTCCTCGCTACCTTCGTCCGCGGAGAACGGAACCAGCTTTGCCACCGGCAGATTCCTGTCCCGGATAACGATTTCCTCGCCGCCTTTAGCAAAAGTGAGATATTTGCTCAGTCGGTTCTTTAGTTCCGCAACATTAACGCTGCGCATGAACAACCCCCGTTCATGGCTATTATAGCCATGATTGTGC
>Ga0070730_10000915_pt1 | contig 30643 bp, 30 predicted proteins | sample Coa_R1_3_FD_66447 | JGI IMG/M metagenome (GOLD analysis project Ga0070730, IMG submission 66447) | Surface soil microbial communities from Centralia Pennsylvania, which are recovering from an underground coalmine fire - Coalmine... | ecosystem: Environmental > Terrestrial > Soil > Unclassified ... | reverse complement strand
TGAATGGCGTAGAGCTGGCCTGGTGGGAGCAGACCAGAGACAGAAGCCTGGTAGCCAGCTTTGCCTGCGACATTAGCGGTTTCAAGGTTAAAATAGCCACCGCCCTTGAGCACATTGACGACCTGGAGGCGGAATTCAACGGCGTAGTGAGGACTGGTTGGCTGATAGGGAACAGTGAGTGAGAGAGGTTCGCTGGCATCGCTCTGAATAAAGTTGCCCATGACTTTCCAGCCCGGGGAGGCCTGCCAGTCAGAGAGTCCATGGGACCAGTCCGCCTGATAGAGCACCATACCAGCTGGCGGCGTGGTTGGAGTGGGAGGTGTGGCAGGCGTCGGAGTGGCGCTCTGAACGGCATTTGAAGAGCAGGCGGTGAGCAGTATGGCAAGCCACATGATAGTGGTGATGTGGATGAGGCATCGATGTCGAGACACGCTTTCTTACTCCTGTGTAGGAAATAGGTGAAACTGGCGAAGTATATTTTGCTGGTTTCGTATATGAGTATAAAGCGTTGGAGCGAGGATTGTCAAGGCGCCAGGGAAGGATCGCTTCCCCTTTTGAGAGAGTGAGAGGGGTGGGAGAAAACGAGCGATGTAGTCCATCCCACCCCCTGCCGGATGTTATTTCTGAAAGAAGTCGATGAGGACCGGGGCAAGCACGTTGGGGTCAACATTGTGGGTTTGCCCTTCGAGCGTGTGGCGGCTGGCGTGTGGCAAGACCTGGGCCAGCGCATCAGCGCCATGGTGGACCCAGGCCTCGCTCGCCCCCCCATCTGCCACCAGCACAGGCACGCTCACCTTGACCCAGCGATCAGGTGGCAGCGGTTTGCCCTGCATGAGAGTGCCGGTAAAAGCCGCGTCGTAGGCAATGGTATGTGCCACGCTCGTCAGGCCGGACCAATTTGCTTGATCCTGCTTGATCCCAGCGATATATTCGGCCGGAATGCCCACGGCTTGTGTCAAAAAGTATTCGGCGGCTTCGTCGCGCTTGCCCTCGACCGAAAGCCGCATGAGGTGCTCCGCGTAGTCGGCGTCCACGGGTCGGCGGCTGTCATCGACAAGGAGCGAGGGCTCATACACCATGACTTTGGGAATGCCTGGGGTGACAGCCGCGGCATCCAGGCTCACTACCCCGCCCGACGATATCCCAAAGACCATGGCATTGCCCCCCGCGTCCTCGATCAGGGCTCGCAGGTCTTCAATCTCGCGTTCTTTGGCGAAGGGCCGGGTGTCGCCGCTGTCGCCCCGACCGCGCCGGTCGTAGTTGTAGACCGTGAAATGTTTGCCCAGCAGTTCGGCCAGTTGTGCCATAAACGGGTCAGAGGCACGAGACACCCCCGCACCGTTGACCAGGATGACGGCTGGGCCGGACCCCACCTTGTCGAAAGCAATGGTAGTGCCGTCTTGAGAAGTTACTGTTTGCATGGGATTCTCCTATCTTTTACATGAATTATTTTTGTTACAATTTACAGTACGTCAGCGCGACAACGCCGGTACTCAATGCCCTCGCCCCTATCAGTCTGAGGTTCCTTCTCTCACTACCTTCCCGGAAGAGGCGCTTTCCTCTCCCCAGCACAACAGGATGGACCAGGAGTCGATACTCATCGATGAGGTCATGCTGCATGAGGGAGTTGACCAGATCGCTCCCGCCGTCGATTAAGATGTTGCGACTGACCTCCTGCTTCAAATTTTTGATGGCCTCCGGGACGTTTCCCTTAATGAGCCTTGAGTTGTTCCACTCAACCGCTGAGAGGGTCGTAGAAACGACGTATTTGGGCAGGCTGTTCATACGGTCGGCAAACCCATCTTCATCCGTCATGGTTGGCCAGGCGGCAGCATGAATTTGATAGGTCACCCGCCCCATGAGAAGGGCGTCACTGGAGAAAAGGTCATCCATCTTTATTTTCGCTGTTTCTTCGTTGAAGAATGGCATGGACCAGCCTGATCGCTCGCCCAGAGACTCCTCCCCTCCAGGCGCTTCAATAACGCCATCCAGGGTCACGAACTCTGAGACAATGATCTTTCCCATACTATTACCTCCTATGTTATTCATTTGATAGGAGTAGTATGCCTCAAGGAAAGATCGTTGTCTTGTACAAAAGCGAAAGCTGCTCTGATCGGCTGTGATGGAGCAGTTCAGCAGGGGTTTGTCCGATGAAGCGCGTGAGCGATCTCGTCAGATGCGGCTGATCGTAATACCCGGCCTGGAGAATGGTGTCGGGGATCGAGACGCCTTGCTGTAAGAGGAGGGTAGCAGAGCGGGCACGCTCGATTTGTCGCGCCATGTTCTGGGTGATCCCGGTTGACTGCAAGAAGTGATACTGGACAGAGCGTGGCGTGAGGTCTTTGATCTGCCCTTGTAAGGCGGAGTCGATGACGGGATCGTGAGCCAGCAACCCGGCACGCACCAGCCGTCTGACAAAGATCTCCGCATTGTCATAGGTAGGAAATTGCCAGGCAGAACCGGAGAGCCAGAAGGTGTTGTTCGTCGCTTCAGGGAGGTTCACCCCTGTATCGAGGAGTCTTCTGGTAGGCAGATGCGGCAGAAACGTGCCCAACTTCAAGAGGACGCCAAACCACTCCCCATCGGAAGGGCTTTCCCCAAGAGGTGTGGCTTTGGTCTCTGGCCCTCGCACCATCATCGTGATCTTGCCATGCAGTTTGGTGACGACCAGCTCGCAGTGGCTCACGGCAATTGAGAGAAACGGGGCCGTGCCCTCACTATGGCTGCGCCAGATCCGCTCGACAAAAGGCGAGTCCGACGGCCTTTCCTCATCAATGATAATCAATTCGTTCCTCTGCCTTCACGAAATACCATGCCTCTCCTGTCCAGCGCCCCTTTCAGTGGGCCACTGTCCTTCTAGATACCGCTTCACCAATCCGGCGTGCGAAAGAGGACGCCTGAGATCGGCCACATCGCAATTGGTCTCGTAGTCCAGCAGAATCACCGTCTGCTTTTTTGCCTGCTCTTTGAGTTGCACCAGTTCATCTTGCAGGCGATTTACCAGCACCCAATAATAGGTCGGCAGATAAATCAAGCGTCGGGCCTCGGCATAGTCGAGCAGCATTGAACCTTCGACTCCCTGGCGATGGCCGAGCACGCGACCATAGGCGCGTACCGAACGTTTCAGACGTTTCATAGAAGTCACCGTGAAACGCGAGGGATCGACATCAGCTTGTTCAAAGACCTTGAGCCCCTGCCAGATCCCCTCAACGCTGGCGCTCACCTGACCTGGCGAAAAAGGCACAGGAATATTGCCATGCGGATAAAACGGACTGAAACGTATCCACGGCTGTACACTATGCGAGGTCAGGTCGAAGATGGCCGCGTCCGGATACTTCTGCTCAATGTGCTCTAATGTAATGCGCCGACTTTGAAGAGCGATCACGAAATACCCCTTTTTGATATTTACAGATAACATATTTATAGGTTTTTGGCAACTGTTATTTATCCTCTTTTTCCAAAACCGTGAGGCACAATCGGAAATGTCGCAAGAAGCAGCAGCACAGACGGGTTCTATCAATCGCCTCCCCGTACTTATAACAGCTCTTCTTGTTGGTGTTGTTTTGCCTCTCTGTAGCGTTGGGCAGAGCGCGCGCGGTCCATACATCCCAGGCTGCACCAACGACGCGTGGCGCTTTTGGTGGTGTTGTAGAAGAAGAGAATGCAGTGTTTATTCACAGTGCCGCCTGAGCACTCTAATCAGATGAAACCGTGCCTCTGCTGCCACCAGCAGCCATAGCCGACGAAAGCCAGGAGAAGCCCCGTCACTATTGGGAGCGCCGCCAGCGCAAAGGTATAGAAGAGTGGGATGAAGATCGTCGCGCCAATCATTGAAATGATCAGTCCGATGGCAGCCAGCGGTGTCAGAATGGGGAGGATGCGCAGGTACATAGGTAAGATCAGGCCAAGCCCCCCGAGCATCTCGGTGATGCCGGTGAAGTAGACAAACGGCTTTGGCAGTGGGGAGAGGAGCCATGCTAGCAGTGCTGCCCCCGGCAAAGAGTTCGGCGGGACCAGTTTGACGAGGCCGCCGTACAGAAAGAAGATGGCAAGCATTACCTGCATAACGCGGAGGGTGGAGATGATGGCTGGCTTTTCCCACAGCGCGGAACTACCCTTTCCGTTTGTCTGTTGATGGCTTAATACATTTTTCATGGTGCTTTTCCTTTTCTTGAGAAGAAAGCCGTGATCTGGCTTGTGTTGTATGATGGCCATAAGGGTATCAAGCCTGCTCGTCTCGCAGCTTGACAGTAGGGATAGCGCTCTTTGCGTCTCATGATCCATCGATCCGATTGTCCTTGTCACTTCTCTGACACCCCAGCATGAGAGAATGTGACCAACACTGGCGTCATGCTGTGATCCAGGAGATTCGGCTCGAACGTCTCAGACCTGACGCATACCTTCTTACGGGTAAAATCTTGAAAACAGGGGAGAAAAATAGTACGCTAAGGGCACGACCGTAAAGAAAAGGAAGGCATTTGTCATGCGTGTTGCTCTCATCTCGGATATTCATGGGAACAGTATCGCTCTAGAAGCCGTTTTGAGCCAACTTTCAACCCAAAACGTGACAGAACTGATCTGCCTTGGGGATGTTGCTTCAACGGGACCCCAACCCTGTGAGGTGATCAAACGACTTCGAGAGATTGGCTGCCCCGTGGTGATGGGGAATATGGATGCCTGGCTCTTACAGCCTGAGCCGAAAGGGCAGCCCGATGTGCGCAGGCAACGGTGGCAGGAGATGGATCTCTGGTGTGCAGGGCAACTTTCATCCACTGATCGTGCCTATCTGGGCTCATTTCAGCCCAGCGTCGAATATCCTCTGCTCGACGAAAAAACGCTCTTTTGCTATCACGGATCTCCTCGTTCTTACAAGGAGCGTATCCTGCCCACGACTCCAGAAGAAGAACTGGAGCAGGCGTTGGCGGGAACCCGAGGGTCTCTCATGGTCGGAGGGCATACGCACGTCCAGATGTTTCGCCGCTTCAAAGATATGCTGGTCCTTAATCCTGGGAGCGTCGGGTTAGCAATGGATCGCGTCTCACCTGTGAGTGATATTCGCCAGCCAGCCTTCGCGGAATATGCCATTGTTGAGTACGACAAGACCTCTTTGCATGTAGGGCTGCATCGGATCGCCTTTGATCTGCAGTCGTTCGTTCAGGCGATGAACGCCTCTGGGATGCCTCATGCAGCCTGGTGGGCCAGCCAATGGAATCCGGTGTAGGGATGGCCATTTCTCCGCGCAAAATGAAATTTTGTTATGCAGAGTCGAATGCGTGAATGCGTGGGAGCACCTCTTTGCCGAGCAGGTCAAGGGAGTGGAGCACTTTCTCGTGGCTCATAAGGGCGGTGGGGATAACGAGATCCAGGGCGCCGATGCCGAGGTCGTGCAGCGCTCTCATTTGTGCCAGCAGGGTGGGCGGGCTACCGCAGAATTGGGCTATTCCCAGCTCATTGATGGGGGGAGGGGGCATATTGGCTTTCGCACTCAAGGCGGGATTGGGAGGGGGCTGTGAGCGTTTGAGGTGGGGCAGCGTCGCGAGCCGGGCCGCCAACTGCTGCGCTTCTTCATCGGTATCAGTGGCTATGAGATTGCCACGGTAGATAATCTGGTCCTGGCGCGGCTCCCACCCATGTTTGCTGGCCTCTGTCCTATAGTGAGAGATGATCTGAGCGACATAGGAGTTGGGCACGTAAGACATAGCCAGGCCATGATGCTGGCTGGCGGCAAACGTGGCCGACTCAAAGCTATTGCCCGACGAAAAGAGCGGCGGATGGGGACGTTGGATCAGGCCGGGCCAGACCGAGACGGTCTGATAGTGATAGTACGTGCCCTCCCAGGAGAAGGGCTGGGGGTCGGTCAGGGCTCTGGTAATCAAGAGCGTCGCTTCCTGAGTCATGGCTCGCGTCTCTTCCAGTTTGAGGGAGAAGGCGCTCAGTTCATAGGGAACGCCGCGCAGGAAAAGCAGCAACAATCGTCCGCCGCTTAACACGTCGAGCATGGCGATCTCTTCGGCGACCTGAACGGGATTATGCAGGGGCAGGACTGGTCCGAACAGAGCAATTTTGGCGCGCTTGACCCGCTGAGTTACCGCGGCGGCAAAGACGGCAGGATTGGGAGTTGGCAAGAGCAAGGGGGCGTAGTGGTGTTCAGAAAAGCTGATCCAGTCAAAGCCAACCTCCTCGGCACGGATGGCCTGCTCGAACATCTCCTCCATCATACGCTGCCCCAGTTCTGGAACAAAGAGGCCGGGAGGAGAAGGCCAGCCAGCCTCATACACGGCTGGTACACCGTAGGTAGCCCTGAGCAAGAAGGAGGCTTTCATGCAGATGAACTCCTTTATAGGGAAATAAGGTTCTCAATTCGTGGTCACCAGAACGCCCGTCAAGCCCCTGCAGGATGAAGAGCCAGAACGACATTTGCCCCTGTTATTGTTGTATTGTACCACCTGTGGTTGGGAAGCTACCATGCTGGGGAAATGCCATTCAATGGATATAGGGGGTTGTCTAAGTGTTGTAAGGCAGGATTGCAAAGCATATTTTATGAGAGAAGAGGAGAAATTTTCTTAAAGAAAAGAAGACCTGGATTCGCGGAATTTAAATCTTTAGATATTTATAATCTTGACAATGCTCATGTTTTTAAGTATACTTTGGGGAAGAAAAAGCTGAACGAGTACAACGTTCCTGGGGAAAGGATTCCCTTTAATGGAAGGTTGTCTTGTAGGTGCCACTACTTGTTTTGTTCTGCTTCTTCATGGCTGGGGTCTTTCACTTCTTCAAAATAAGGAAAATGTCTGTCATAAGTGCCAATGGCAGAGGAAGAGGGAAATTAAAAAGACTCCCGGTGCCAGATACTCGTTGCTTCATCTGGTTACCTACCTGCGCCCTCAATTCATGATGAAAGAGGAAGGAGGAAACCGAAGAGACTCCTATACTGGACATGCACGATTCATCCAGTTGTCTGTTTGCGCCCCCATACCTGATCTCGTCGTTTTTGTTCTCGCCCCCAGGTTTATTACCTGCTGTAAGATTCTGCGCCCGTTCGTAGATTTCAAATTGTCGTGCCTCTTTATCGTGCCATTTAGATGTATTGGTTTATCCGTATATCGGATCATCGATATGTCCATATGTCTTTTGGAAAGGAGACTTCCCCGTGACAACCCGAAGACAATTTTTCAAGATTGGTGCAGTAGTGAGCGCGGGGGCGCTCATTCCTGGCTCGTTGTTTGTGGCTTCGCGTGCGTATGCCTCGGTTCAGACCCCGCAGACACCTCTGCTGGGGGCGAACATCCCCCAATTTGTGGATCCAGTACCGACGTTTGTAGGGAACCGGGTCAGTTCCTCCACTCTGGCGACACGCATGCTGGAGTTCCAGCAGAAGGTCCTGCCAGCCAGCGTGTACGCAGGGCTGAGTGCTCCCTTCAACGCGGGTACGTATGTGTGGGGCTACAAAGTGGATAGCAGACCCGCTTCCTACCCTGGTTTCACCATCGAAGCACAACGCGGCACGCCCACAACAGTCATCTACATCAACTCCCTCCCTTTGCCGCCAGGATCCAAGCTCGAACCCCTGTTTACCATCGATCAGACGATCCACTGGGCAGACCCGTTCAATCAGATGGGGGCCACCACCCCTTATACGGGCTCGATCCCAACCGTAGTCCACCTGCATGGAGCTGAAGTTCCCTCCGCCTTCGATGGCGCGCCAGAAGCATGGTTCACCCCGGATGGACACCATGGCAAGGGATACAGCACGCTCTTCTCGGCAGGCTCCAACGCAGCCGTTTATCGCTACCCCAACACCCAACCGGCCACGGCCCTCTGGTTCCACGACCACGCATTGGGGATGACGCGCATTAACGTCTTCTCTGGACTCGCGGCGTTCTATCTGCTGCGCGATCAGTTTGATACCGGTCAATTTGATAACCCATTAAGACTGCCAGCCGGTCAACGGGAGATCGAGTTGATGATTCAGGATCGGCAGTTTGACACCAATGGGCAGTGGCTCTTCCCCGATGGTACGCCCACAGACAATCCGACGGGCCTCAATGGTACTCCGCCTAACCCGGGAGTACACCCTTTCTGGATTCCCGAGTTTTTCGGTGACGCCATGGTAGTCAATGGCAAGACCTGGCCGTTTCTCAATGTCGAGCCGCTGCGCTACCGTTTCCGCATCGTCAATGCTTCGAACGCCCGCTTCCTCCGTATGAAGCTGGTAGACTCGTCGACGTTATCGTCGTCGAACCCGACTCCAGGCCCGGCCTTCTGGCAGATCGGCACCGATGGTGGCCTACTCGATCGGCCAGTCAAGCTCAATGACCCAAACAATAGCTCCTCACTGGCACTCTTCCTGGCGCCGTCCGAGCGAGCCGACATCATCATCGATTTCGCCGGACTGGCGGGTCGCAGCTTTACCCTCGTCAATGATGCTGTTGCTCCCTACCCCAGCGGCAGTGCGCCCGATCCGGCTACTAACGGACGCATCATGCAATTTAAAGTGGACCAGGATCTAACACTATCGCCTAATGGGGACAGGACCTACAACCCCGCGAGTGGAGCGCCACTACGCGGTGGCGCCAACGAGGAGCCAGCCATAGTGCGCCTGGCTAACCCGGTGACCGGCACGCTGGCCGCGGGTGTGACGCCCACCGTCAAACGACAGTTGGCTCTTGTCGAGGCCGAGGGGCCGGGAGGACCCCTTGAAGTTCTGATCAATAATACGAAGTGGAAGGGGGTCCATGACGGCACTACTACGCCGATTGCGGGCTCGCAGCCTGATAAGGGAGGGCAAGGGATCTTCCTGACCGAACTGCCCAGGGTCGGGGCGACGGAGGAGTGGGAGATTATTAACCTGACCCAGGATGCGCACCCGATTCATATCCACCTGATTCAATTCCAGCTTATCAACCGTCAGAATGTCGATATCACGAATTATCGTCCCAAGTATGATTCGCTCTTCCCCGGTGGCACATTCGCGGGGCTGACGCCGAACAACACATGGGGTCAGGTGCAGTACGCGCCTGGCGTCTACATTCCTGGCTATGGCCCTCCACAGACATATACCACGCCCAATGCCGATGGAGCAATTGGCGGCATTCCGGCCTTTAGCCCCTATCTGCAGGGCGGGACCATTCCTCCTGATGCTAATGAGGCTGGCTGGAAGGACACGCTGAAGATGTTCCCTGGCATGGTCACGCGCATTGTCATCCGCTGGGCGCCGATTCTCACCCCCGTCAACGGGGTCGCGCCGGGGCAGAATCTCTACTCGTTTGATCCAACCGTTGGTCCTGGCTATGTCTGGCACTGCCATATCCTGGACCATGAGGACAATGAGATGATGCGGCCCTATGCGCCGGTTTAGTAGCATGTAGCGGGCGATTGTTTACATTGAGTAGAAGGTAAGGAGGGGAGAGAGTGCCGGAGGAATCCAGACCTCTGGCGCGCTCCTCCCTTCCGATGCCTCTATTGGGAGGGCTATAGCATGCTACATCGAAGACGAAGCCCGGTGGAAGGGCGAAGAAGCAGGTATGTGATCTATGCGGGAGCGTGGGTGCTGGCGGTGTGCTGGATGGTGCTGTTTTCCTCGACGGCAAGCGCTCACGCCATCTTGCTGCGCGCCAGTCCCTCCAAAGATGCCGTACTCAAGAGCGCGCCAGTCCAGATTCAGATGTGGTTCAGTGAACATCTGAGTCCTTCCCTCACGACGGCCTATGTGGTCAATGCCGCCACGGCTACCCCACAGAGTATGACGGATAAGGGGACCCATGTTGATCTGGGGGACGTCCATATCTCCTTAAGAGACGCAAAAGAGTTGGATCTATCACTCAAGCCGAGCCTTTCTCCCGCTATCTATCTGGTCTTCTATCGTACCCAGTCGGCCGATGATGGACATATTCTCAGCGGTTCATTTCTCTTTACGGTCGCTGAACCCAATGGCCTGGTTCCCAGCTTTCATGGCTCCTTGCCTGCAGCGAGCGCGGAGGCGTTTAGCACGAATGGCCAGCTGGATGGACCGACGTTCTTTAGTTTTCTCATGCTCACCCTGGTCGAACTGGGCGTGGTTTTCTGGATGGGTGCGCAACTCTGGCTGTTTCTGGTGCTTGAGCCAGCTCGTAGGGTCGCCCCCCTTGAGGGGGCCCGCGGGGGAGGATTCCTCTCTGCCAGCCAGACGGGCCCCCTCAAGGGGGGCGACCCTACGAGAGCGGCCCTCGATCAGGAAGTCGCACAGCGCTTTGAGCGCCTCTTTGCACTACCAACATTGGTGGTGCTTCTGCTGGCCAATGCTGGCGTGCTGATTGGCCAGGCCCTTGTGGGAACTGGTGGGCAATGGTCGCAAGCGCTTGCTCCCGTGTTTTTGTACAATCTGCTGGCCGGAGGGAACTCCGAAATCTACTGGGCCATGCGCGAAATAGTGATCGCCCTGCTGCTTGTGCTTGCCATCTGGCCGATCGTGTTCAAACAGCGTTTACGGGTTTTCCGTGCCGTCCTTCCCTGGGCGAATCTGGGGCTTGGTGCGGCCTTGTTGAGCACAATGGCCCTCACAGGCCATGCGGCAGCGGCGGGTAACAAAGTGGTGATCACCTCTTTACTGATCGATTGGCTGCATCTGCTGGCGGCGGCGCTCTGGGTGGGAGGTATGTTCTATCTGGCGACGATCTATCTCCCCGTCTTGCGTGGCAGAGCGCTCAAAGAGCAGGTGTCCGCTCTGCTGACCACCCTGCCCCGCTATTCGCCGCTCGCGATCACAGGTGTGATTCTTATGACCGTGAGTGGTCCCTTGAATGCCGTAGTCGATACGCTTACCTGGGGGCAATTGCTCACAACCGTCTATGGCCGTATTCTCATCGTCAAGGTCCTGCTGGTGGCCGGTTTATTGCTCACCAGCGCCGTACACGTCTTCTGGTTTCGTCCACTGCTGAAAAAGACCTATCAACAGTATATAGGCCTGCTGGAGGCTGCGCAGAAGCAGGCCGCAACCCCATCGTCTCCACCTCAGGTGACGACCCAACCTCCACCGGGGGCGCAGCAGGTAAAGGCCCTGGAAGGACGAGTACGGCAACAGACGATCCGGCTAACCAGAACCTTGCGCTGGGAGCCGCTGCTGGGCGTCGCAGTTCTGATCTGTACAGGTTTCCTGAATGTCTTTGCCGGTACACTCCAGCCTGCTGGCCCATCGCTCCAACAATCGCTGGCCCCGGCAAAGCCAATGGTGTCAACGGTAAAGACAACGGATGGCCTCTTTACTGCTACGCTCACCGTGAGCCCGAATCGGCAAGGGCCAAACACTTTTACGGTACGCGTTCTCAATGGGCAAAGCCAGCTCCAGACCGGGGTTGGGGTATCCATCTACACAACCTTAGTGGGTATGGATATGGGAACCGAGGCCCTTAACCTGCAGCCCGATGGCAAAGGAAATTTCAGTGCCAGCGGGGATTTCAGCATGAGCGGGAGCTGGCAGCTCCGTATTGAGATTCGTACAGCGGACAATAGTCTTCATGAGGCGCATGTCCAGGTGCGTACCTCATGAGAGTTCTCACAGTGCGGTAATCGTGCCGGGCAGGGCGACCATTGTGCCGGGCAGGGCGACCGCAAGGGATCGCCCCTACTAGACACGGATGGGTTGCGCGTTGGGCTCGTGGTATAGTAGGGGCGATCCCTTGCGGTCGCCCTGGGGTGGAGAGGCATACCTTGACGCCAGGGGGGCGTTACGCGGTCCTCTCGCCGCTGCGTTGCTGGACCTGTTTGGTGATAATGACGCCACCGAGGGTGAAGAGAGCGAGGAGGCCGGAGAGGGTATAGACGCTGCCCTGGATATTGAGAAGGAGGATAGGGCCCAGGCGGTCTCCCAGCGTTCCGGCCAGAAGCATGCCTATCATCATCAAGAGAGCCTGGACGGTGCTGAAGGTGCCAAAGATGCGACCACGCAGTTTGTCTACTGTCGAGCCCTGCAAGAGCGTATCGCGCGCGATCATCGCGCTGGTAAGCGGAATACCGACCAGCACGAAAAGGATCATGACGGGGAGTATGCCAGGAATGAGTAGAGGCACGTTCACGATGGCCAGGTCGATCAGGCCGAAGATAATGATGCCGACGCCCAGGATGCGGCCAGGCGAAAAACGATTTCCGATCAGCCCGGTGAACGATGCTCCGACCAGGCTGCCCGCGGCCTGTAGAGAGGAGAGCGAGCCGAGAATGAGCGCGTCTCCCGCCAACACCTTTTTCACGAAGACAATCAGCATGACCCCGAAGACGCCCTCACCCAGGCTCTGTACTGCCAGCATGATGAAGAGAATGGTGAGCACACGTTGCTGGGAGATCAATTGTAGCCCCTCTACCCACTCAGAGCCAAAGCGTTTCACGGCCGCGATGATGGAGGTCAGGGGCATTGCTGATGGTTGGATCGATGGGGGAGCTTCTATTGTAGAGGAGGATTGCTCCTGTGTGGGCATGTGTATGAGCCAGATCATGACACAGACGAACAGGAAAGAGGCGGCGTCGAGGAGGATGACGCTGCGCAGGCCCCATAATACGACCAGGAAGCCACCCAGTGCGCCACCTGTCAGCCGCGAGATATTAGCGCCGAGCGAGTTCAGGGAGTTGGCGGAGACCAGGTGTTCCTTGCTGACAAGATTGGGGAGCAGAGCTTTCTGGGCGGGCATCACGAATTGTTCGATGCAGGACTCAAGGAACAGCACGATATAGACGATCCAGAGTGAATCGCGATTGTGGACGGCGAGTAGCGGGAGCAAGCCACAGGCCAGGAGCAGGTTGCTGATAATCATGGTCCAGCGGCGATCCCAGCGGTCCACGAAGACGCCCGCCAGGGAGCCGAGCAGTACGCCTGGCACAAAGGCGACAATCAGTGCCAGGCTGGTTGCGAGGGCTGACCCTGTGAGCACATAGACATAGATGGAAAGTCCGATACTTAGCAGCCAGTCGCCAATTTGAGAAATCAGGCCGCCGGACCAGAGTAGGGCGAAGTTGCGCTGGCGGAGAGGAGCGATCATGGTGAGGGGTTCCTTTCGTGTGTGTTGTATTTTTATGTGTGTTGTGGTTAGTGGTGTATTTGCCGGGAATGTGGTCGGGCCACCAGGGGCTGATACTAGGGTTGTTGCCCGTCCACAAGGGATGACCTGCGGCCCTCGCAGCGGGATTTGACCTACCGGCCCCCGGTAAACCGACATGTATTATAGGGGGAAGATCTTCTAAGTGTTGTGCTCGTGGATGTTTAGTATTTTGAGGGTTTCGCGGTGGTAGATTATGTCGATTTGGGTTGAGGCGGAGAGGCTCTGGAAGCTGCCGATGATGGCGGGCTGGCCGCTGTGTTCGATCTCGTGTCCAGGGAGCCAGCGCATGCGTGGGTGTTTCTGCCAGAATAGTCTTCCTTCAGGGGTATCGAGAGTAAGGTGTGGGAGTGGGTTGACCTCTTGCATAGAGCAATTTGGGCAGGCGATGTAGATTCCGTAGAAACCCTGACCGCAGGAGTGAGGGTAGTCCGATGGTATGTCCTCAGCGTTGCATGGTACGGCCTGTGCCGTATTTCCGCAGTGAGGACAGGTTATCTGTCCGGCGTTGATGGCCTGCCAGTAATAATTGCCGAGCAGAGCCAGATGGCGAGACAGGATGGGCCGGGGGCTGGTGAGGCCGCTGCAGGCTTCTGAATAGTATAATGAAACCTGTCCACAGTCGGAGCAGGCAAACCGGGTGGTTTGGGTGGGGGGATCGTTGTATTTGATGAGGCGACCTGTGCCACAGAAGGGGCACCAGATGCGCGTCTCCTGCTGCAATTGCTCTACCGCTGGCACGGTCAGGCCATAAGCTGCTGCCTCTTCGGGCATATGGGTCGTAATGACACGGCGCAGAGCCAGCTTGCCGCGATGCAGGCGCTGCACAAGCGTATCCTCGCTCAGACCCAGGCGCTGAATGATATCGGCGTGGGAAGATTCGTGGATATAGCGTGCGATCAAGACCTCACGGGTAGCTGGCGGCAGCAGTGCCAGCGCCCGGTCGAGCAGTTGCGTCAGTTCGTCGCGCTCCAGCTCTATCTCTATATCGCAGTTGTTGGCGGGTATGTCTTCGATCGTCTCTTCTGTCTCTTCAGCGTATTGTTTGAGGGGCGCAAGGTGGGCGAGATCGCGGCCATGACTGCGGGCCCAGCGCAGGCAGACATTGCGCGCAATCGCCAGCAGCCATTTGACGCGGCTTTCTGCCTGCCCCTGATCGGCGAGTTTGTGCTGATTTCTCCAGGCTTCCAGCAGCGTCTCCTGGGCCAGATCTTCGGCGGCATCCAGGTTACCGGATATGTGCGCACAGAAGCGAACAAGACGCGTCCGCTCGTCAGCCAGCATAGGCTCCAGGCTGCCGGGCGTATCCTTTGAGAGAGTAGCGAATGTGTATGTATCTGCCAGGTTCATGCTTGTCATCCTTTTTTCGCTATTTGTAAGTATAGCCGATAACGGTTCGATCTGCCAGGACCGTTTGCCATTTCAACGGCCCTGTCTGTTATCTGCAAATCGCTTCTTGCTGGCAAAAACCTGACACGTTTTTTGGGGGGTTTTCTGGTCAGCCTCAAATCTGGTAACGCTGCTTTCAGCACATCCGCGCCAACTGCCAGGGCTACGCAGATGTTGGCCGGTGAAGCATTGCGCCGCGTGCCTGCAGGCACGCGGCGCAATGCTTCACCGGCTCAGGAGACTCCCGGCGCTAAGAGCGGAAAACTCGGTGACTTTTTCTGGCAGGAAATGCAGAGCCACAGGATCTCGCTGTAGTAAGGCTGTAACCACTTGTGGTCGTCTGTCTGCCTCTTTCACATAGCGTTCGACCAGATGCTCGATATCCTGCCGGACGAGGGTCTGATCTTCGCTGACAGAAACGCGTCCAGAGAGGCTGACAGAGCGACCCCCTTCTCCAACACAAAGCGCGATACGGGGATCACGACGCAGGTTCTTGCTTTTTTGGCTGCGGCCCGGAGTAATTATGACCAGTGTCCCATCATCTGCCAGTAGATACCAGATCGTGGTTAAGTGGGAACTGCCATCTTTGTTTAAGGTACTGACAACTGCCACGCGGTCTTCACGGAGAAACTCCCTGGCCCAATTGGAAAGTGTGTTTGTCATAGATCTCTCTTCTTCTCCTCTTTCAACAGTGATTAAATGAAATGAAGAGAACAGTGTCGGGTAGACAACAGTGTTCTCTAGGCAACAGTTTCGTGTATACTACACAGTAGGAATAGTACAATGTGTCTGTGCGGAAAGCAATCAGCAATCAGGCGATATCGTTGTGTAGACAACACCGGCGAGAGACTGTTGTTTTCAGGAGGGAGAGCAGGACACGGAAAGCGCGAGGAGAGACGATGGCCCCACCAGTCAATGAGAACGATCCGAGGGTCAAACGGACCCGTCAGTTGTTACTGCAAGCGTTTATGGCATTACTCGAAGAAAAACACAACATTCACTCCATCTCGGTACAAGATATTGCAGAACGTGCAACGGTCAACCGAGCCACCTTTTATGCTCACTTTGAAGATAAATATGCTCTGGTAGAAAGCTTGATGCGCACGAAGTTCCATCGGTCGTTGGAGAGCCAGCTGCTGGCCGCATCCGTATTGCAGATGAACACCCTGCATGTGCTCATTGTGGGTGTTTTCGACTTCCTTGCCGCCTTTCGTCGTTACCTGAAGCCAGCTGATAAACAGTTTGAGCCGCTCATCGAGATCGCTTTGCAGAAGGAACTGTATGAGGTCCTCTTGAACTGGCTGAACCAGATCCCATCATCGGTTCCCGACCTGCAGGAGGCAAGGGAAACCACGGCGCTGGTCATCAGTTGGGCGATCTTCGGTCCAGCAGTGCAATGGAGCCGAGGAGAACAAACGCGTTCAGCAGAAGAGATGGCTGATCACGTCTTGACTATCGTGGTCGCTGGCCTGTCACCTATCATCGCTCTTACTTAATCTGGATGCGTGTAAACGATGGGGAGGAGGTCCAGAGCGCCAGCCACATAGTTGAGAGAGAACAGGAACAGCCTGATGCTCACAAGAAAGGAGTATCTTAACCCGATGTTCTTGCAAACAAACGATCATTCCCAGGTGCTTGCTTCCTTGAAGAGTGCGGAGGCAAGCAGCGCGCAGCGCGTGGCGACCTCTCTGGGTGTGTAGGGTCTTCCCTGCTCAAGCCACCAGGTGATGGCTTCGACAAACATGGTGGACATCAGATCTGGCACAAACTCATCTGGGAAGGTGTAGACAGGACGATCAGAGGCATTCGGCCTGCTGGGAACGCGCCCATGCTCTTTGACCATGTCAGAAAGACGTGCACGCATCTTCCTCACAAACCAGAGGCTTCCCTTCCTGCCAAGCATCGCTCGATAGAATCGTTCGTATTGCTCGATATGCTCGAAAAACTTCACCCAGATCTGTGGAGGACGTTCCGGACCCATCTCTCCAACCGCGTTCAGCAAGGCGCTCATCGCTTCCTCAAAGATCTGCTCTGCCAGATCGTATTTATCCTGATAATACCGGTAGAACGCAGACCGACTGACCATTGCACGTGAAGCCAGCTCTTCCACTGTAATCGCATCAAAACCGCGTTCTTCAATCAACTCAAGCAAAGCATCTCGCAGAAGCTTCCGCGTGCGTCTTGCACGCAAATCGGTAGAGTTCTGAGTCATTTTGCGCTCTCTGTCCTATCTAAGACAGATCTCCCAGATTGATTCTTGTTTCCAGCCTTCGGCCAGACTACACTTGGGAGAGGACAATCTGTCCTCTCTCACTCATTGTGTCATGAATTGAGATGTTCGTCAAAATTCAGGACAGATTGTCCCAACAAGCGAGCATATGAGGAGAGTACCAGGCTAAGGAGATGTAAGCATGCGTATTGTACAAGTTCATCAGTTCGGTCCGCCGGAAGTCTTGAGGGTCGAAGAGAAAGCAGAGCCACAAGCGGGACCCGGCCAGGTCGTTATCGAAGTCCAGGTGGCTGGGGTCTGCTTCGGAGACACTATCGTGCGCTCTGGAAAGTACCCATTACCGCTCCCGTTGGTGCCTGGATTGGAGGTTGCTGGACGGGTGAGGGAGGTCGGACCAGACGTCGACCGGACGCTCGTAGGAAAGTTTGTCGTAGCACGGACCAAGAACAATACCGGTGGCTATGTGGAACGTGCGGTCGTCGATGCCACCAATGTCTTCCACATTCCGACAGGACTGCCAATCGAACAAGCGGTCGGAGTGTTTCTGTCGGGGCAAACGGCCGTTGGCCTGATCAAGGCGGTCAATATCACACCAGGCGAAGCTGTGCTGATCACTGCAGCGGCGGGCAGCCTTGGCTCGCAGTTAGTCCAACAGGCCAGAGCCGTCGGTGCGGGGACCGTGATTGGTGCGGCGCACGGCCAGAAGAAACTCGACGTGATCACACAGCTTGGAGCCGACATAGCCATCGATTACAGCGAGGGCGACTGGGTAGAGCAGGTACGCAAAGCCACGGACGGCAAAGGTGCGGATCTCGTACTGGACGGGGTTGGGGGAACCATTGGACACCAGGCATTCGAGGCCACGGCCAAAGGGAGCGGGAGGCTCGGGGTCTACGGCTTCTCTTCTGGTGCCTGGACCAAGATCGAGACCCAAGAACTGGCTGCACGGAGTATCGCTGTCATCGCGCCTCTTGCCATCGTGTTGGCCAGGCCTGCGCAGGAGATGCGCGCCGATGCCGAGACCGCGCTGGCTGAGGCCGCCGCCGGGAAGCTGATCGCCGTCATTGGCCCAACCTACTCTTTAGAGCGTGCCGCCGACGCTCACACGGCCATTGAAGCCCGCCAGACAACCGGCAAAGTTCTGCTCATCCCTTGATGAGTGTGTCAGCAGACCCTCGCGGAGTTGCGTTCATCGTATCCATGTGCTTACAATTTGTAAGCACATTATACCAAGCCACATTGTGGGAGGGGATGTCAAATGGATTTCAGCGTACCCTAAGAGCCTGCTCCAATGTGGATGCAGAAGCTTCCGAAGCTGAGTAGATTTTGACCCGAAGATCAGGTGAAAGGGGTGTTTGGAAGGTCACATAATCAAATTCCAGCCGTCCCAGCGCCGGGTGATCGATCACTCGTGGCCCATCGGGTAAACCGCGCACATTTTGTTGTTCCCACCACTGGCAAAATAGCGGGCTAGCCTGTTGCAGGTCTTCGATGATTTCACGAAACGAGGCATCGCCAGGATAGCGGGCATAATCGGCACGAAATTGTGCCACCAGGCTTTGCGCCTGCTTCTCCCATTCTTGATGGGAGGCCCTGCTTTCGCTTTGAAAAAAGCGCCAGACGACATTGTGCGAGTGAGGTGGGCACGGCTCGTGAAAACGAAAGACCAGTTCTGCTGCCAGGTTCCAGGCGAGAACATTCCAGCATCGTCCAATCAAGAAAGTCGGGTGGGGATCGAGCGCATCGACCACGCGTTGGAGCGCAGGAGTGACCTGCTCCTCCTCCGCTCTCCTCATTCCCGGCCATTCTTCATAGGCCAGCAGGAAGAGATGTCGCTCCTCGGTAGCAGTGAGCCTGAGAGCCTGTGACAGGCTAGAGAGCACCTGCCTGGAGGGACGAACATCCTGCCCCTGTTCGAGCAGGGTATACCAGGACACGCCGATGTTGGCCAGTTCCGCCACATCTTCGCGCCGCAATCCTGGTGTCCGACGACGATTGCGCGCAGGCAGACCCACCTCTGCGGGTTGAAGGCGTTCTCGTCGTGTGCGTAAGAAAGCTGCGAGCGCTTCCCGACGTTCTCTTTCATCCATCTCTGCGATTCCTTAGCCTGCTAGTTTTCATCATACGATAATCAAGCGCTGGTTGTACGATCAGCGCTTGCCTATACTAGCAAAGGGAACAATCAAGGTCAAGGAGGGAAGCCATTGTATCGATGAGAGGGGAACGGTGTATACCCCTGGAAAGTGAGAGCGCAGTGAAGAAGAAAAGAAGATAGAAATTGAGAAGGAGATGTATAATGAGTACTATGCGCGCAATTGTTGTTGACCCTGATGTAAAAGGGCGCTTGACTCTCCGCGCGGTTGAGTCGCCGTCCCCCGCGCCATCAGAAGCCCTGGTCCGTGTCTTTGCCATCTCGCTCAATCTGGGCGAGGTACGTAGGGCGGTTCTACGTACTACGGAAGCGGGATGGCGACCAGGATGGGACCTGGCTGGTGTGGTGGAGCAGGCGGCGGTCGATGGATCGGGACCGTCGGTTGGGACCAGAGTCTTTGGCGTGGTCAATGTCGGGGCATGGGCAGAACGGGTCGCGGTTCCTACGGCACAGCTTTCAGAGATTCCTGATGGAGTCACATTTGCTCAGGCGGCAACGCTGCCGATCGCGGGCCTGACAGCTTTCTATGGACTGGAGAGAGCTGGCTTTTTGCTGAATCGGAAAGTGCTGGTCACGGGAGCTTCGGGCGGTGTAGGTCATTTTGCCTGCCAACTGGCTCGACAGGCAGGGGCTACGGTAGTAGCCCTTGTGCGGCGCATGGAGCGTGCGGCCAGTGTGCGAGCAATGGGGGCACACGAGGTAGTCGTTGGAGAAGATGTTGCTCTGGCTCGCTCGTTTGGCCCTTATGATGTCGTCATCGATACATTGGGTGGGCCATTTTTGCAGACGGCTTTGACGTTACTGGCAACGGATGGTGTCTGTGTGAATGTAGGGGCGGCGGGAGACCTGGAAGCAACAGTACAGAGTCGATTGGAAGCCGCGAAAAATGGTTCATTCCTCGTTCCTGAAGTCGACCGTATAGCAAGCCCGGCGAAAGATCTGGGATCCCTGGCTCAGATGGTGGCTGCGGGACGATTGCATCCACACATCGGGCTGGAGGCTTCCTGGACCAGCGTTGCCGAGGTTACCCAGAGCCTGCTGGACCGTCGTATCGCTGGGAAGGCGATATTGTATGTCTCGTGATAGGACATCTCGAATGAGGCTCCGGTGATGGGCAACTGGACTCCTACTGCGCATCCAGTGGTCCAGATAAGACCACTGGATGCGCAGTAGGAGTCTCTTGCGATATGATACAATCAGGCTGAATAGCTACTCGTTGAAAGGAATGTGTTATGCCGGAGGAGCGCCTCGTCTATTCTACTGATCGTGGACGAATCAGCACCTGTCCTACCTGTGGTAGGCCCTATAAAGATTGCCGCTGTGGTCAGTCGTCAGCGCCGTCTAAGAAAAGCGATGGCATTGTGCGTGTGATGCGGGATCGCAAACAACGTGGCGGCAAAACCGTTACCGTAGTTACTGGCGTGATGGGCTCATCAGATGCGCTGACCGCGCTGACCCAGCAGCTCAAGAAGCTCTGTGGCTCCGGTGGGACGGTCAAGGATGGCAATATCGAGATCCAGGGTGATCATTGTGATAAAGTGATCGCGAAATTGACGGAACTGGGCTATAAGGTCAAGCGCGCGGGGGGCTAGCCGAGCTTATAGGTGACCAGCCCCTTCGCGACGGCGTTGCCCGATGTGCTCAGGACGTCGATATCGAGGTAGACCAGGCTGCGACCGCGTCGGAGTACGCGCGCTGTAGCTACCAGATCCTCGCCATTGCCCGCGGAGAGGTAGTTGACCGTCAGGCCAACGGTAGTGCCGCGCGGATTGTTTTGCACGCCCGCATTGGACCAGGCGGCAACCATAGCCGCAGTGTCAATCAGAGAGGCGATGGCCCCACCGTGGACAATGGTGCCAAGGGTGGCGATGGCAGGCGTGAATGGCAATGTGAGCACCGCTATGTCCGGCTGCATGTCGGTGAGCTGGATGCCCAGGTGTCCAACGTAGGGGGAGTTGGGGAGGAACTGGCGCATGATTTCCGCGCCAGAGAGGGATGGGTCGCTCGTGATGGATTGGTTCTTGGGTGTGTTCATGGTGTACCTCCTTGCTTTGATAGTGAGTTTATGCCTCGTCTCCCTCATCCCAGATTTCATCAAGGTGGAGCATATAGTAAGAGATGCCTCGTTTGAAGTACTGCAGCTTTTCGTCGGAGGTGGTCTCCATTAGATTGGTCAAAACGAGTTCCATCGCTTCCTTGTATTGCTGCAAATTGTAGAGGGTCATCGCGAGAAAGACCTGGATGGCCCGGTTGTGAGGGAATTCTCTCATCCCTCGACGTAATGTTTTCTCCGCATTCTGATACTCCCCCAGGACACGGTATGTGCTTCCCAGGCCCATTAAGGCTCTTTCAAGAGAGGGGCCGGAGAGACCTTGTTCCAGCGTTCGGAGGTAGAAAGGGATGGACGCTCGTTCCAGCCCCAGATTATCATGAACCACTGCAATCTGGAAGGTGATTTCGGCATCATTGGGATAGGCAGCAGCCAGGTCTAAAAGGAGTGTGCGCGCTTGCTCCAGAATGGCCTGATCTTGCCGGGCCCGTCCCGTTTCACGCAGTTCAATAGCTTCTGCTAAACGATCTCGCATCAGGGTTTACTTTGCAAATCCTTTCTCGATTGGTGCATACCCCTTATTCTAGCATAGATTGATTTCTCACTCAACGGACTAGTGTATGGGAGCGGGGCTTTCCATTTCTGCCAATTTGTCTGTGAGGTAGGCTTGAACGCGCTGCAATTCTGCCATTTTCTCGTGAATAGCATCGAGCTTGCGCCGAATATACATCGCTGCTGTTTGGGCGACCCGCTCACCTGTGTTGCAGACTTCGTCAAGCTCTTTGAACTCTGCTAGAGTGAAACCTGCAGCCTGGACCTCTTTGATGGTCAGGAGCTGCTCAACCGCCCCCTCGCAATAGTCGCGATAGTTATTTTCCCCGCGCCGTACATGGCGGGCGTCAAGCAGCCCTTCCTTCTCATAAAAGCGAATGGTGGGAGCTGTCAGGCCAGTCTTTTTTGCCAGTTCATGGATTTTCATAGGAATCTCCTCAAAAAGGTATTGACCTTAAAGTATACTTTACAGTTTATACTCTAGACGTCGAGCAGCCTATTGTCAAGGGGGGCGGCGACCCTACGAGGAGCGATCGGCTCGGCAAATTAGAAGAAAGGCAATAACGAGATGGAACTCGAAAAGATGATCAACGATACCCAGGACCTGTCACAGCGTTTTCATGAGGTGATCGGGCCGTGGGATGGAAGTTTGCTGGTGACACATATGGCGGCGGTTGTGGGAAGGCTGGCGGACGATGTGATGACCATCGAAGGCAAACTTGCGATGCCTGTGGAGAACGTACGTTTGGCGCGTAATATCGCGGATGTTTTGATCCAGGCAATCAGGCTCAGTAACTGGTATCATCTCGATCTTGAGCAGGCCTGGGTTGAATTGCTTGAGGAGGCACGTGCGGGTTTGAGCGATGAGGCGCTTGTTAGCAGGATGCGCGACACCATACAGCAGAATCAGGAGCGCCGTCAGCAGGGCTAATGGGCTGCCTACTTTTCGTCAGCCAGAAGGTTCTACGGAGATTTTCAAATAGGAGATTTGCACTTATGGCAACGAGCAACATGCAGGGAAAAGTGTGCCTGGTAACGGGCAGTAGTGGAGGGATTGGCAAGGTCACGGCCAGAGAATTGGCCAAAATGGGCGTGACGGTGGTGATGGTCTGTCGTAATCGCGCGAAGGGAGAAGCGGCGCAGGCGGAGATCAAAGAGGCCAGCGGGAACGAGCGGGTGGATCTGATCGTCGCGGACCTCTCCGAGCTTGCCGAGGTGCGGCGGGCAGCTGGGGAGTTCAAACAGCGCTATACCCAACTGCACGTGCTGATCAATAATGCCGGGGCGATTAATGCCGAGCGCAAGGTGACGCCTGATGGGCTGGAAGCCACCTTTGCGACCAATTATCTGGCCCCGTTTCTACTTACGGAGCTGCTGCTAGACGTGTTGAAGGCCAGTGCGCCCGCTCGCATCGTCAATGTCAGCTCGGAGGGGCATATGAGAGGAACTATCGATTTTACGGATCTGCAAGGGGCGCAAAGGTATAACTTCCTCAAAGCCTATACTCAGTCCAAGCTGGCACAGGTCTTCTTTACCTATGAACTGGCCGATCAGCTCAAGGATACAGGAGTCACGGTCAACGCTCTGCATCCTGGGCTGGTTTCCTCCAATTTCAACAGTGGCACGAAGGGCATTACGCATTTCATTGGGGAGGTGATCTACTTCTTCACTGGCATAAGCGTAGAGAAGGGAGCGCAGACGACGCTCTACGTGGCGACTTCGCCTGATGTTGAGGGTGTGAGTGGGAAGTACTTCTCTGATCGCAAGGAGATTGCGTCTTCCAAACTCTCGTATGATAGGGCGGTGCGCCAACGTCTCTGGCAGGTTTCGGAGGAATTGATCCGGCAAAACGAGTTAGCAGCACGATAAATCGGCGGAGCGATCAGGGGGGACGGCACGCACGATAAATCGGTGGAGGTGGATGGCAAGGCAGCCGCGCACGATCAATCGGCGGAGGTGTCCACAAGGGATGACCTGGCGGCCTCCGGTAAACCGACCTTTACAGCCAGGGGAGGCGTTCGCGGAGGGAGGGGAGCATGTGCTCGACGGCTTCGCGACCGGTCTGCACAAATTTGCGCCCTTCGGAGAACTGGCGCAGGGAGATGCGGTGCAGTGTGGGGCGGATCACCACATCGGCCTCGCGGATACTGTGCATACCGATGGTCGCCATGGCCAGATCGTAGGTGCGGAGCAGCAGGTCGATCATATGGGGGGCAGGGGTGCGCGGATGATCGTTGGCGCTGAGCGCGGCCTCTGCTAACCAGGGGGTGGCGCTTGAAAGCGTGGGCGGCTCCTGCCCTCCTAACTCTGAAGCGAGCAGAATATGCGCGCCCATGCGGCGTACCAGGCGAATCGGCACCGGATCATGCATGCCCGCATCGATGAGAATATGTTTGCCGATGATTACAGGGGGGAAAATTCCTGGCAGGGCCACGCTGGCCAGCCCGGCGTGCCAGAGCAGTCCACGATCCAGGACCACGCCAGCCCGCGTCGTGAGGTCGGCGGCAACCATAGCGAAGGGCGTGGTCAGATCCTCAAAGCGTTGCTCGCCACAGAGGTGCTGCAACATGCGCTTCAGTCCACGGTTGGAGAAGATGGAGGTGCGGGGAATGTTCCACTGCGCGATATGGCGCTGAATCTCCATAAAGGCCTCCTCGCTCTCGGCTAGCGATTTGCCGAGGAGATGCATGCCCGGCGCAATGATACCACTGCTGCAGGCCGCGATATAGTCAAGCGGAATGCCGTGGGCGAGCAAACCATCCAATACGCCCAGGTGTGCGAAACCGCGCGCTCCCCCACCTCCAAAGGCAATCCCCACTGTCTGGCGCGCGATAAAGCGGGCCACAAAATCGACCGCCTTGCCTAGCGGGGCCGCTGGGGCCAGTTGACGGAGCGAGGCCTGTTCCCGCCAGCAGCGTACCAGCAAGTCGTCATCCTCGGGGAGCAGGCGGGTGATTGGGCGCCCCAACTGCTGCTCGTAGCGATCCTGCAAGCCGATCGTTGGTTGCTCAGGAGTGTGGAGCATGAAGATGGAATGAGAGGGGGAAGTGGATTGTGCGAGAGCTGTCGCCCCACCGAGGCCCACAAAGGGTCCTCCTACGCGGGTTTCGTGCGCAATAGGATCGCCTGCGTGGGGGGCAAGCATATCCTGAGAGCGGGCGGAGATGAGGAAGAGGGTCTGGTTGATGGTATAGGGTTGTGCGGCTGACTGGTTAGTGTTGAGGGCCTCGACGAGATGGGTTGAGGTACGGTTGCCAGTAATTAGCAGGATGTAATCGTAGAGCGCCGCGAGATCGCTGAGCGCGAGCAACTGACTGACATCCAGGGCCAGCGCCTGCTCCTGTGTATCCGCTAATGCTGCTACGGCCGCGATCGGCTCTCCATGCGCACTGAGGGCAGGGGTATGATGGGCTTGCAGTTGCGAGCGGTCATGGATGCATGCCAGGAGGCTGGGGCGTTGTTGACCGGTGTGGGTGGCAAAGTGCGAGCAGGTGGCTTCGTCCTGTCCGCAAAGTGCGAGCAGGAGCACCCTCTTGCGCGTGCGGGTAGCCAGAGCATCGGCAATGTGAAAGGCGATGGCCTGCTCTATGGGAGCTGATGTCTCAGGCACCTCCAGAGCGAGCCAGCAGATTTCCGCGCTATGCTGTGAGATGAGATGCTGGTTGGCGCGGGCCAGGCGTTGCGAGAGAATGCCATTGATGTTTTGGAGCAGCGTGGGACAGGTGCCGATGAGCGCCAGGAAATCTGTTTGCGCCAGCGACCAGAGCGTAGTGTCCTGCTCAACGCGTATAGTAGCGGTGGGCGGCTCGCCCGTGATCAGCGACATTTCGCCGAAGCACTCGCCGGGGCCGAGCCTGGCAACGATATAAGCGCTTTGCGGATGGGACTGATGGGAATGAATCTGCTCAGATGGAGGAGACGCGCTTGCTGGCACTGCGTCCTCACCTTCCTGTAGCAGCACGCTCACCTGGCCGGAGGCGATGATATACAGGCGACCATGCCAATGGCCGCGTTCAAGGATACGCGCTCCTGGCTGGTAGTGAGAGGGCTGCAGGCGCGCGAGGATGGCATCTGCTTCGTGTGGCTGCATATGACGAAACAGAGGGCTGGACTCTATCAAGTTGTGTGCTTCCAGTTGCTGCATGCTTTGATTGTACAGATAATGTGGAGTGGTGTAAAGATGGTATATCCTATGCGTTTCCGTTTTCTGGTAGTGGTCAGGGAATAATTATGTACAGGAGATAATAGTTGAGCTTGAGACGGAGACGACGACAACGGAGAGGACATATCTATGAACATCGACGAGCAGTTTGAAAGTTTATTGGCAAATCTAGGAGTTGAGATGGAACGTCCAGAGGAAAAAGATTACAATAGTGATGCTGTTCCAGAGGTATCCATTTTCCAGGCTTCTCGTGATCATTACGGCGTCTTTTATCGCCTCGACATCATCGATAACAAGCCTGAACTGCGCATAATGGTGCCTGTAGACAAGGGCGACACCAAGATGGATATCTATCTTGTGCGCCTGAGTGAGCGCACTCCTCTCAATGCCTGTTTTATGAATATGTCCGGCTATGAAGGGAGCGCAGCCTATGAGCAGAATCGCGAGGCAACCCTGCAGCACTTGTTGTACGCGGTGGCCGAGATGATGAAGCAACTTTTCTGGGCTGGTGACCTGCAATATATGAACTTCCCCGCCGAGATCGAGGTCTATCCGCTCCATCTGTATGATGACAAACGAGCACGTAGAAAGTAGAAATTGTCGCGTCCTGGTAAAAAATAATTTGGGGTGAACGAGCAAAAAATGGCCATTTTTTGCTCGTTCACCCCAAATTATTTTTTACCAGGACATAGTTCCTTTTTCTATGGTACACTACCTTTGGTTCATTTAGAAAGGAACAGTTACAATGCCAGATAATATAGAGATTGTGGGGCAGGAGGCTATAGAGCACCTGGCGCTTAAGCATGCTGCTCGGGAGAGGGCGCTGCCCAAATCGCGCGCCGCGATTCGTTATTGCGCGAATAGCATTCGGGCCGCACATCGGCAGGAATTTCAGGCTGCGAAGGAACTGGTGGGGCAGGCGGCCGCTCTGATTGCTGAGATGGCCAGCGATTTACAGGATCACCAGGACATCTACTTCGCGGGATTTGTGCAGGACGCGCAAAAGGAATACGCCGAAGCCGTGAGTTTCGCAGCTTTTACGCAACATCGCCCTCTCCCTTCGGCGCAGGAACTCGCGATTGGCTACGCGGCCTACCTCAATGGCCTGGCAGAGGCTGTGGGCGAACTGAGGCGCTATGTGCTGGATCAATTGCGGCGTGGGAATTTCGACGATTGCGAAGTCTTTCTGCGTTATATGGATGATGTCTATGCCCTGCTCATCACCGTAGATTTTCCCGACGCGATTACCAGCGGATTGAGACGAACCACCGATGCTACACGCGGAATTCTAGAGAAGACGCGTGGTGATCTGACGGCTGCTATCAGCCAGGCGCGCCTGGAGCAAAACATGGCTGCTCTGCAACTGGCATTAGAGCGTTATGGCCCCAACCTGGAGCAAAAATAGGATCTTTTTAAGGCTCTGTATACTGACAGTAGTAATCTCGTGTCTATGAGAGATGTCCTCAGTAAGGTTGTATGGGAACGCTTTGTGGCTTGCCAACGTCTATACTCGTAGTATACTCGTGTATATGGTTCCTTCTTGCTGCCCGTATAAGTGTATAGAGGCGTCTTGCTGTGCCCATGCCTATAACTATCTATCACTACGCTTAGAAGGGGGAGCGTATGGCTAAAAGTAATGAACTTAAAAAAGCTGATCAAGATGATGCGGATACCATCGTTGTTAATCCGGCAAAGATCGTGATGGATGATCCTGAAGTCAGGATCGTGAATGCGGCAAAGATCGTGAAGGCTGATGCTGTGCACGCGGAAGAAGTGCCCACGATCCCATTGGGGTCATTGCAGACGATCGATGCTTTGCAACCCGAGGTCGCGATCCACCCGCTTACCACGACACCCGGCATCAGCATACCCGCGCCGCTGGTCGCGCAACCGTCAGAGTATCGCCGTAGCCTGGATGACTGGTTCCACGCCTGGTTGAACGGCATTCGTCCGGCCTATCTCCCCTTAGCGCTGCTCCCCCTGCTCCTTGGCAGTATCCTGGCGTGGACGAGGACGGTGAGCGCGGAGACCCCACTGGGTAGATTTCATTTCACCCACTTTCTCGCGGCTATTGTGACGGTCTGTCTGCTCCAGTTTGGCGCCAATCTGATCAACGATTATTACGACTATATGCGTGGCGTTGATACCAGTAATCCGCTGGGGACGGGTGGACTGATCCAGCAAGGGCTGGTCCGACCAATGAGGGTTCTGATCGCTGGATTGGTGCTGCTGGGAGTGGGCGCGGTGCTCGGTCTGGTTGTAGCAGCAGCGGGGGGACCGCTCGTGTATCTGTTTGGCCTGATCGGCCTGTTGTTTGCGTATTTCTATAGCGCCGGGAAGTACTCCTTCTCCGCGTTAGGGCTCGGCGATGTGGTTGGCTTCTGTGTGTTTGGCCCCTTGATGACGTTGGGCGCTTATATGGTGCAGGGCCAGACGCCAGGGCCGCTGGCATTTCTCTATAGTCTGCCACTGGGACTGTGGGCGGCGGCGGTGATTCATCTGAATAATATGCGGGATGCTGAAGGCGATGAGCAGGCGGGAAAGCGCACCCTGGCCTCGATACTGGGATTGGGCTGGAGCCGCGTCTGGTTCTTTGCCCTACTGCTGGGCGCCTATGTTGCGGTACTGCTACTGGCCGTGCCACATCGGACGCCACATCTGCTGCTGATCTCGCTATGGACGTTGCCGGGGCTGGTGGTCGTGATGAGTAGCGTCCAGCGCACAGATGTGCCGACCAATCTGCACCTGGCGATGCGGCATTTGCTGAAATTGGAGATCTGGTTTGCCATTTTGTTCGTGGTGGCACTGATTGTGTCAACGCTCTTCCCGGTGTTCCCGCTGATACCAGCGGCACTGCTGCATCTGTAATAGCCAACCCTGGTAAAAATAAGGTGGAGGTGGGTGAAAAACTGCCAGTTTTTCACCCACCTCCACCTTATTTTTACCAGGATATATTATTCTCAGGCGGCGTAGCCGATGCGAGCGATGACGGCAGTGATGTTGTCGGGGCCGCCGCGTTCGTTGGCGCGCTCTATCAACTGCGAGACGCTCTCTTCGGGGTCATACTGCTCTACGATCGAGAGCAACTCGTCCTCTTCTACCAGAGCGGATAGGCCATCGGTGCAGAGAACCAGAATGTCGCCCTTCTGCACTGGCTCGGCGAAGACATCGACTTCAACTTCAGATTGGGTACCGAGGCAGCGGAAGATGACATTGCGCTCGGGATGGTTGCGGGCCTCTTCTTTTGTTATCTTGCCCGCGCGTAATAATTCTGCCACCGGGGAGTGATCGTGTGAGATCTGGCGCACCTGCCCCTGGCTGACGATATAGGCCCGGCTGTCGCCTACATTCGCGATATAGGCGGTATCGCCACGCAGCACAGCCGCGATACAGGTTGTGCCCATGGAGTCTTTGGCGCTTTTTCCCTCAGACTCTTTGCATATGGATTGATTAGCAGATTGGATGGCCTGTATCAGCGCGACCGGGATATCCTCTTCCTCTTGCTGGTAGTACATTGTGCTGACTCCACTCACAGCCATTTCGCTGGCAACCTCTCCTTTGGTGTGCCCGCCCATACCATCGGCGACAACGAAAAGTGCCCCCTTCTTCGCCAGGATCTGAGGGTCTTGTGGGATGACGGAGGTCATATTATCCTCATTGGTGGAGCGTTTTTGGCCAACATCGGTGCGTAAGGCAAAATCGAGATTGATTAGATGATCCAACATAGTATACTCCTTTTCTATGCCAAGCAGTCGTTTTAATAGAGTGATATAGCTTCTAATACGCTCGTTACAGGCGGTAATCAGCAGATCATAGAGGACAAAGCTCCAGAGATGTATAAACTTCCACGTCTCCCCATCCTGCAATGCTTCCCGGCAACAGTCCCGAAAGGTCTGCACCATCTCTTGTGTATAGATTTGTCTGAATGGTTTGGGATACAGGATGAGCATAGCTCGATAGAGACGTTCAGAGGTGGTTATGACGTTTTTTGATGGTAGAACAGCCATTATGCGCCCCCTATTGGTTCAGGTCCAAACACGAGGTGTTTGGCGTGCGCAACATTCACGAGTTGGGCCAGGCGCCGGGCCTCAGCCTGGGTGACTCGCAGGCCAAAGTTGGTCAGTTTGTAATAGCGGCGGCGTTCGTCGTCCAGATCAGGATCGGGCCGTACGCCCGATTCCTCGATCAGCCCATCGCCGAGCATGCGCTTGATCGAGCCATAGAGCGTGCCGGGTCCCATGCGGGTCTTGCCCTCGGATCGCGTGGCTATCTCCTGCATGATGCCGTAGCCATGGCGCTCACCGTCGACGAGGGCCAGCAAGATGTGGAAGACCGCCGGAGTCAAGGGAAGGAGGGATTCAGGGTCTCGTCCAATATTTTTCATTACGCCTCATAAACCTGATGAATATCTATCCGTCTACAATATATCTGTCAGCGATATATCCGTTGTCAATAGAATACACTGGGATCGGGGCATCTGTCAAGAGGAAGTTCTAGTGGGATTGTGGGCGAATTGTACCTGATGCGTGGCCAATATACAAGAGCTTAGTCCTGAGCATTGATAAAAAATAAGGGGATGAACGAGCAAAAATTTGCCAAATTTTTGCTCGTTCATCCCCTTATTTTTTATCAATGCTCAGCAAACTATTGGACGTTGATAGTAAATGTCGTGATGAGGACATATTGCGCGCACATATAGCCGGGCTTGCAGAGCATCTGGGCGTAAAAACTTAGTTGGGTTGTGCCTGTACCTTTAGCGGAGAAGCGCCAGATGCAGGCATGGTTGGCGGCTCTGGCATAGCCAAAAGGCGAGATGAGCGCGAGATTGCCCTGCGAGTTGAGGGGGCCGCTCCACTTTTCCCCGAAAGGGAGTTGGATCTCAATAAGGTCGCCGACGTGCGCTGTGATGGGGCTGGCGGCATTCTTCGGTTGTAAGATAATTTTGGCGGCAGGTTCGCCGTTGACCACGACATTGCTGGGGCAGCCATTCGCTGTACCATACTCTTGCGCCGGGGTGGTCGGAGTTTGCGCGCTCCCACTGGTCGTA
>Ga0070730_10000913_pt1 | contig 30667 bp, 29 predicted proteins | sample Coa_R1_3_FD_66447 | JGI IMG/M metagenome (GOLD analysis project Ga0070730, IMG submission 66447) | Surface soil microbial communities from Centralia Pennsylvania, which are recovering from an underground coalmine fire - Coalmine... | ecosystem: Environmental > Terrestrial > Soil > Unclassified ... | reverse complement strand
CGAAGACAAGCGCGCGCCGTGCGTACCGCCCGTGTGCCGACCGGTTGACACGAGGGCTGGCGACGCCCCATCTCAAGCACCAGTTCGCCCCTGTCTCCAGAGAGCCGATTTCCCATGCGCGTCGCCCAGTCGATCGAAGCCAAGCTCACCGAAGCCCTGAAGCCCGTCCGCCTGGTGATCGAGGATGATTCCGCCCGCCATGCGGGCCATGCCGGCATGGCGGGCTCGGGCCACAAGAACGGCGAGAGCCATTTCAACCTGGAAATCGTCTCGGCCGCCTTCGCCGGCCAGAGCCGCGTCGCCCGCCAGCGCCTCGTCTACCAGCTGCTGAAGGACGAGCTGGCCGGCCCGGTCCACGCGCTGTCGCTCAAGACCGCGACGCCGGAGGAGGCGGGGCTCTAAGCCTCTTCCTCCGGCCCGGTGTAGAACGCCGGCCAAGCCTTCTTGACGATCGGGCCCCGGCGCTTGCCCAAGCCTCGCTGTTGAAGTCATCATCACCGCAGAATAAAGGTCTGGTCACGATTGCGGGACCATAGCCTTCTCACGCTCATTCAGTCGGGACCCACCTCGGGGCCCTGCTTCGAACACGCGACGAGTCGGGGCGAAACCCATGCGAAAGGCGCCGGCAGGCTATCTTACGGGTATTCAGGTCGCCGCAGAGAATCCCGAAGCGTACCTTCCCGGGGACCGTCGGCATGCGCTTGCCGCGGGGCGGGAGATGCCGGACCGCGTTCACGGTGCGGCGCTCTTCGCCGACATTTCGGGCTTTACGCCACTCACTGAAGCCCTGGCGAATGAGCTCGGCGCTCAACGCGGTGCCGAACATATCACCGCGAGCTTGAACGGCGTCTTTCACGCGGTGATATCGGATCTCGACCGATACGGCGGGGAGGTCATTTACTTCAGCGGCGACGCGATTACCTGCTGGATCGATGGCGACGACGGTTCACGTGCCACTGCATGCGGTCTCGCGATGCAGGAGACGATGCGGGGTATGCAGGAAGTCGTCACGCCCTCCGGTACTCGTGTTTCGTTGGCGATGAAGATTGCGGTGGCGGCGGGGAATGCACGGCGCTTTGCAGTCGGAGACCCGGACGTGCAGCGCATCGACGTTCTCGCCGGGCGTCTGATCGATTCGCTCGCCGAGGCCGAGCATCACGCTCACAAGGGCGAAGTCATACTCGACAAGTCCGCGTTGGATCTTCTGGCCGGGCGCGTCGAGATTCTCGAAGTACGGATCGATCACACGAGCGGCATTACTTTCGGTGTTGCGCGACGGATGAATGTGGATGTGCGCCCGTCGTCGAAGCCGCTCGGGTTGGCCAGCCTTCCCGAAGAGGTCGTCCGGCAATGGCTGCTACCGGTAATCTACGAGCGCCTTTGTGCAAGACGAGGTGAGTTCATTGCGGAGTTGCGACCCGCTTGTCCTGTATTCGTCCGGTTCGGCGGCATCGACTACGACAATGACGAGGAGGCAATAGCGAAGCTCGACACCTTCATTCGAGGCGTCCAGCACATCGTCATGCCGTTTGGCGGAAACCTGCTTCATCTGTCGCTGGGCGACAAGGGCGCTTACCTCTGTGTGGTGTTCGGGGCGCCGGTTGCCCATGAGGATGATGCCGCGCGGGCCGCGGCGGCGTCCCTGAAATTGCGGGAGCTGTCCGCAACGACCGCGGTGGTCAACATCCAGATCGGCCTCACCTATGGCCGACTGCGCAGCGGCATGTACGGGCACCAGATGAGGCAGGCGTTCACGTGTCTCGGAGACGCGGTCAACACGTCTGCCCGGCTCATGTCTCATGCTCCGCCCGGTGAGATCTATGTCTCGGAGCGGGCCCGTGCGGCTGCCGGCGATGCGTTTGCGTGGAAATCGCTCGCCCCGATCGTCGTCAAGGGTCGCGCCGACCCTTTGCCGATATTTGCATTGATCGGTGCGAAACGTTCCGCGTCTCGCTCTCATGCCGTTCATGAATTGCCGCTCGTTGGTCGTCGCGACGAGCTCGATAGCCTTGCGGCACGATTCGATGACAGCCTCAAGGGCCGGGGCCAGGTGGTCGGGATTTCAGCCGAGGCGGGCGTGGGGAAATCGCGGCTACTTGGCGAATTCGTGCATATGTTGGAGGAGCGCCGAACGCGCGTGGTGGTGGGAGAGTGCCAGTCGTACGGCACCAATATCGGCTATTTCGTTTGGCGCAACGTCTGGATGACGCTTCTTGACGTCGACGTCGCCAGTCCCGCACGCGAGCAAATACGCTCGCTTGAGAGCCGTCTTGCCGCGATCGATCCTGCGTTGGCCGCCCGTTCGCCGCTGCTTTCCGGGCTTCTAGACCTGCCGATTCCCGACAATGAGCTTACGGCAACATTCGACGCCAAGCTGCGAAAGACGTCGCTCGAGAATCTCCTGCTGGAATGCCTGCGTGCGTGCTCGCTCGACGCGCCTTTGGCCGTCGTGCTCGAGGATTGCCACTGGATCGACCCGTTGTCGCGAGACCTGCTGGGGGTGCTGGCGCTCGCAAGCCACGATGTTCGGGTTATCTTTGTCCTAGCGTATCGCCCAACCGGCAGTGTGGGCGGGGGACTTGGCATCGAGTCATTGCCGTATTTTTCCGAGATCGCGCTGCGCGAACTCGATCCCGATCAGGCAGCAACGTTCGTTTGCTCGACGGCCTTCCGCATTTTCGGAACAGATTTCGAACCGCCAGCCGACCTCGTGAAGCTCGTCATCAACCGGGCGCAGGGCAACCCCCTGTACATCGAGGAACTGATCAACTTCATTCACGGCCGAGGAATCGATCTGCGGGATGACGCAGCGTTGGAACAGCTCGAGCTGCCCGATAGCCTGCACAGCCTGATCCTCAGCCGCATCGACACCGTCGGCGAAGCGCCCCGGAGAACGCTGAAGGTGGCAAGTGTTGTCGGCCGAGTGTTCCCCGCCGCCATGCTGCCCGGCGTCTATCCGGAGCTGGGAGAGCTCGAAGACGTCGACCGACAACTCGCGAGCCTTCTCGAAGCAAACCTTCTGAACCTGGATGTCGAGCCCGCTCGGACGTACGTTTTCAAGCATTCGATGACGCAGGAGGTCGTCTACGAGAGCCTGCCCTTCGGTTTCCGGTCGATCCTGCACGAGCGCGCCGCCGGGTACATCGAGCGTACGCAGCCTGAAGCGATCGACCGTCAGCTCGACTTGCTGGCGCACCATTATTGGCATACGGAGAACGTTTCCAAGAAGCGCGAATACCTCAGGCGTGCCGGCGTTGCAGCGCGAGCCGCATATGCGAACTCCGCAGCGATCGATTATTTCGAACGTCTGGTCCCGCTGCTCGAGGACAATTTACGCGTGGATGTTCTGCTCGAGCTGGGTTCCGTGCTGGAGCTCGTCGGCGAGTGGCATCGAGCGGAGGAGGTCGATAACCAGGCTCTCGCCTTGGCGGGAAGACTCGGCAGCACCGTGGCGGCAGCCTGGTGTGAAACCGCGCTCGCGGAGGTCGCACGAAAGCAAGGTCGCTTCGACGAGACCGTTGCCCTACTCGAGCGCGCCGCGATCTCATTCAACACCGGCAAGGAACTGGCCGGTGTTGGGCGGGTTCAGCATCTCCTCGGCACCGTGGCAGCGCAGCGCGGTGACTATGACATGGCCGTCGAAAAATATGCGTCGAGCCTCGGTATCCACGAACAGCTTGGCGACAAAGTGAGCATGGGCGCCTTGCTGTCGAATCTCGGCATCATCGCCGAGTACCGAGGCGATTACGAGGAAGCGCGGGCATTCCACGAGCGTGCGATGGAATTGAGGACCGCGATCGGCGACCACCGGGCGATCGCGGTATCGATGAACAATTTGGGAATGATCGCCGCCTTGCAGAAGCAATTCGAAGAAGCGCGTGGCTGGTTTGAGCGTTCGATGAGCTTCGGCCGGGAAGTTGGCGACGTCTGGATGGTTGCGCTCTGCCAGAACAATCTGGGCAACGCGGCGCGTGGGCTGGGTGATTACGAAACCGCCCGGAAGCACTACGCGGAAGCCCTTCGCAGCTATCGCAACTACGACGACCGGTGGGCGTTGGCATTCTTATTGGAAGATATCGGCATGCTCGCGGCGCTCACGGGCGACGCAACTGCGGCGTTCGAGTTCATTGGCTGCGCCGACGCGCTCCGGGAGACGATCGGGAGTCCGCGCGCGCCCTTGCTGGAGGCCACGATAGCCAAGGAGCTGGCTGCCGTTGGTTCGACCATGTCGCAGGACGAGCAGCATTCGTTGCGTGCGAAGGGCCGGTCATTGGATATCGCGGAAGCCACCGACCGCGCGCTGGGGGTTTGTCTTGGGGGCGCGGAAGGTGGCGGCCCGTCAAGCTTTGTCCACTAGAAGCACGTGTTCGGTGCTCTGCGGATCAAGCCTCTTCCTTCGGGCCGGTATAGAACGCCGGCCAAGCCTTCTTGACGATCGGGCTGTCGGACGCGAAGGCATGGCAGCTGTCGAGCAGCGGCGGGCGCTTCGCCGGCGCGCCGGCGGCCGCGGCGATCTCGTCCGGCGTCTTCTCCCGCCGGCGCTTCAGCGGGATGATGGTCTGGAACGCGGTGGTCGCGATCGGACCCATCAGCTCGACCAGGTGGGTGCAGCCCTCGGCCCCGCCGACTGCCGCCTTCATCTTGTTGGTGAAGCCGCCGACCATGCGCAGCCCTTTCAGGCGCTGGAAATTGCCGACGATGTCCGGGCACATCTGGAACGGCGAATTGTCGGTCACCGCCTCGATCTCGCGGATGGTGAGATCGTCGTCGACGGTGATGCGGATCCACATCTCATGCAGCGGCACGCCCGGCGTGATCTGGCCGCGCCAGTCGTTCTCGAACGCGTAGGTCTTCACGTCGGTCATATGGCCTTCGATGTCCCACAGGCCATCGGCGCGGCGATAGCCGCGGCATTCGACGTGACGGGTATGGATATGCTCGCGCGGAGCAGGGGCTGATAGCGGCATGATGGCCAGAACGCTAACGGAGGTGAGGGGGCGGAGCAACGGCGCGAACGCCGGGTGCGCATGCAACGTTCTTTATTTGTTCACAAGATGCGCTATCATCCGGCGGCAATCAGGGAGGGTTCGCCATGATCGGCTACATCACCATCGGGGCGCTCGACAGCGAGGCGTCGGGCAAATTCTACGACGCCGTCTTCGCCGAGATCGGCTACGCGCGCGCCTTCGCGGACGGCGGCTGGATCGGCTACGGGCCCGAAGGCAGCGGTAACCACGACGTCTATGTCTGCCCGCCGTTCGACGGCAAGCCGGCGAGCTTCGGCAACGGCAGCATGATCGCCTTCAAGGCATCGTCGCAGGACGCGGTGAAGGCGGCCTACGCTGCGGGCCTCGCCCAGGGCGGCAGCGACGAGGGCGCCCCCGGCTTCCGGCCGCCGGAGAAGCAGAGCTGGTACGGGGCCTATCTGCGCGATCCGACCGGCAACAAGCTCTGCATCTACCACAAGGCCTGAGCGACGGCTCAGGCGGCCAGGCGCTGCTGGCGGATCAGCCCCAGGATTTCCGACGCGGCCTGCGGGATGTGGGTACCCGGCCCATAGACCGCGACCACGCCCGCGGCCTTCAAGGCCGGGTAGTCCTGGGGCGGGATGACGCCGCCGCACACCACCATGATGTCGCTCGAGCCCTGGTCCTTGAGCGCCTTGATCAGCGCCGGCACCAGCGTCTTGTGGCCGGCCGCCTGGCTCGAGATGCCGACGACATGGACGTCGTTCTCGATCGCCTGGCGGGCCGCCTCCTCGGGCGTCTGGAACAGTGGCCCGACGTCGACGTCGAAGCCGATGTCGGCGAAGGCGGTCGCGATCACCTTGGCGCCGCGGTCATGGCCGTCCTGGCCCAGCTTGACCACCATCATGCGCGGCCGCCGGCCCTCTTCCTCGGCGAAGCGGTCGACCTCGGCGCGGATCTTCTCGAAGCCCTGATCGCCCTCGTAGACCGAGGCATAGACGCCTGAGATCGAGCGGATCTCGGCCTTGTGCCGGGTGAACACCTTTTCGAGCGCATCCGAGACCTCGCCGACCGTGGCGCGCACCTTCATCGCCTCGACCGTCAATGCCAGCAGATTGCCCTCGCCGCTCTCGGCCGCCTGGGTCAGGGCCGCGAGCGCTACCTCGACGGCCTTGCCGTCGCGCTTGGCGCGGATCGCTTTCAGGCGCGCGACCTGGCTCTCGCGGACCTTGGCATTGTCCACGTCCAGGATCTCGACCTCGGCGCTCTCGGTCGTGCGGTACTTGTTGACGCCGACGATGACTTCCTCGCCGCGGTCGATGCGGGCCTGCCGGCGGGCGGCGGCCTCCTCGATCCTGAGCTTCGGCATGCCCGAGTCGACGGCCTTGGTCATGCCGCCCAGCGCCTCGACCTCCTGGATCAGCGCGCGCGCGGCGTCGGCGAGGCTCGCGGTCAGGTGCTCGACATAGTAGGAGCCGCCCAGCGGGTCGATGACGCGCGGAATGCCCGTTTCCTCGGCGATGATCAGCTGGGTGTTGCGGGCGATGCGCGCCGAGGTCGGGGTCGGCAGCGCCAGCGCCTCGTCGAACGAGTTGGTATGGAGCGACTGGGTCCCGCCCAGCACCGCCGCCATCGCCTCGATCGTCGTGCGCACCACGTTGTTGTAGGGATCCTGCTCCGTGAGCGAGACGCCCGAGGTCTGGCAATGGGTCCTGAGCGCCAGGCTTTCCTGCTTCTTCGGCTCGAACTGGCTCATGAGCTCGGCCCAGAGCAGGCGCGCGGCCCTGAGCTTCGCCACCTCCATGAAGAAATCCATGCCGATGGCGAAGAAGAACGACAGGCGCGGGGCGAAGGCATCGACGGCCAAGCCCTTCGACAGCGCCGCGCGGACATATTCGAGCCCGTCGGCGAGCGTGAAGGCCAGTTCCTGGACCGCCGTGGCACCCGCCTCCTGCATGTGATAGCCGGAGATCGAGATCGAGTTGAATTTCGGCATGTTCTGGGCCGTGTACTCGATGATGTCCGCGACCGCGCGCATCGAGGGTTCCGGCGGATAGATATAGGTGTTGCGGACCATGAACTCCTTGAGGATGTCGTTCTGGATGGTCCCCGACAGCTGGTCGAGCCGGGCGCCCTGCTCGAGGCCGGCGACGATATAGCCGGCCAGCACCGGCAGCACGGCGCCGTTCATGGTCATCGACACGCTCATCTGGTCGAGGGGAATCCCATCGAACAGGATCTTCATGTCCTCGACCGAATCGATCGCGACGCCGGCCTTGCCGACATCGCCAACGACGCGCGGATGGTCGCTGTCGTAGCCGCGATGGGTCGCCAGGTCGAACGCGACCGACAGGCCCATCTGGCCGGCCGCCAGATTCTTGCGATAGAAGGCGTTCGATTCCTCGGCGGTCGAGAAGCCGGCATATTGCCGGATCGTCCAGGGCCGGTTCGCGTACATGGTCGCGCGCGGGCCGCGCAGGAACGGGGCGAAGCCCGGCAGGGTACCGAGCGTGCCGAGCCCTTCGAGATCGGCCTCGGTATAGAGCGGCTTGACCGCGAGCCCCTCAGGCGTGGCCGTGACCAGCGTATCCGGGGCGGCGCCCTTCAATTCCTTGGCGGCGAGCGCCTGCCAATCGGCAAGGCTCCGCTTAGGAAAATCGACCATGGGGCTGCTCCTCTCCAGACCAAAACACGCGCACGCACGGGTGACTCCCATGTCTCGTCGCGAGGGGCAGTATATAGGCGCTGCTGCGCCGCGTCATGGGGCAGGTGCCGCAATGCTGCCGGTCAGGCGCGTCCGGTCAGCTGCTCGAAGAAGCGCCGGAGCGGGTATCCGCTCTGTTCCTTATTGTCGATCGACATCAGCATGGTGACCCGCTCGCCGTCCTCGGACAGCGGCAGCAGCAGGCGCACGTAAGCGCGCGAGCGGTCGAGCGTATCGAGCACGATCAGGTGCAGCATGGGCGCACGGCGGGTGAGGGCCTCGCGATAATGCGCATCGATGAGCGCGCCATAGGCCCGCGGCAGCAGGTGGCGCGGCCGGTCGCCGGTCGGATCGGTGCCATGGATCGTGCAGATGCCGGTGCCGGCCAGGCGATAGCGGAAATCGAGCGGTTCCCGCTCGATGTCGACGAGCATGACTCGCGGTAGCACCTCGACCAGATCGATCGGATCGATGTCCCTCCGGCACGGCGCGAACCGGTCGCGCCGCTTCTCCGTCCAATAGGCCTGGACGCGCTGCAGATCCGGGTAGGGGTTGGCAGCGGTATCGAGCTCGACCGCCTCGACCCGTCCCAGCGTCAGAAGACTCATCCGCACCTCGCCAGACCGCCGGAAAACGCATGCGGTCCCGGCCACCATGGGCCCGATTGGCTGCCCAGCCGTTAGCAATGGGACAGGTGGATCGTCTAAAAGTGGTAATGACTCGCGTCCACGCGATCGGCGCACAGATCCCGAGGAAAAACTCCTGAGCCCTGTTGCCGCAGGCGGGACGGCCTGTGTAAATAGATGGAGCCGATTACCGCGTGAAGCGCGCCGGCCCACCGTCGGCAAAGCTGCCATCCATTGGCTCAGCACATGTTCAAAACGATCGGGGCTACCTCCCCGGTCTCAATCTGAGGTGATCGAATGAGAACATTTTCTTTAAGACTGATTTTAATTTGTGCCGCTTTGTTTCTTTTCCTCGGCCACGGCACCGCCTCGGCGCAAGCGACGCGGACCTGGGTGTCGGGTGTCGGTGATGACGTCAATCCCTGCAGCCGCACCGCGCCGTGCAAGACCTTCGCCGGCGCCATTTCCAAGACCGCGGCGTCGGGCGAGATCAACTGCCTCGATCCGGGCGGGTTCGGTGCGGTGACGATCACCAAGTCGATCACGATCGACTGCCAGGGCGTGCTCGGCGGCGTGCTGGTTAGCGCGGGGAATGGCATCTCGGTCAATGTGCCGACCGGCAGCTTCGTTCAGCTGAAGGGCCTCGATATCGACGGCCTCAACAATTCCAGTGCTGGCGTCGCCATGCTGAACAGCGGGTTTCTGGCCATCGAGAATTGCACGATCTATGGATTTACCTACGGCGTCTATGTAAATGGCCTGGCCGGGGCTCGTGTGACTGTCGACGATACGAAGATCCGGAAGAACACGAATGGCGTTTATATTCTGCCGCAAGGTGGTGTGTCCAATGGCGTGAATATCAATCGCACGATCGTCGATGCGAGCACGACGGCAAATCTTACGGTCAGCCCGGGTACGACGGTTCGGCTCTCGGATTCTTCCTTGACGGGAAGCCCGGTCGCGGTTTCGTCCACTGGCGGTACCGTCGATTCCTATGGGAACAACCGGATCGACCATCTCGGCACCGTCACGCTGACCGCGCTCGCGCTGCAGTAGGCCTGTACGGTAGCTGGGCTGCCCCTTGGCGTGCGCACCGTCAAGGGGCAGCCGATTGCCCGGGGCCCGATCGGCTGAACCCGGATATCAATCCTTTGATCGCAGCCTGAGCCGTCGGCTACATCAGGCCGACTCCAGGGGCCGGCCAGGCATCCCTGGCAACTAGCCGCGGAGCCTCCTTGAACAATTCGATAAACCCGGAATTCGCGCTGGTCGCGGCCTGCTGTCTATGGCCGCCGTCGCCCGATCGAAACAAGGCGATTCTCGGGGCTGCTGCAGGGCCTATCGACTGGGCGCGCTTCCTGCGCGTCGTGGCGCGGCATCGGGTCCCGGGCCTGGCTTGGAGCGGTTTGTCCCGAGCCGGGATCGCGATGCCGACCGATGTCGTCCAGAAGCTCAAGACCGATGCCGGCCGCGTGGCGCGGGCGAACCTCGTCCTTTGCGCCGAGACGGTCCGGCTGCAACGGCTGTTCGGTGAGGCGGGGCTGGCGTGCGCGTTTCTCAAGGGCGCCGCCGTGGCCGCGCTCGCTTATGACGACATCGGCATCCGGCACGCCAAGGACATCGACATGATCGTCGCGGATGCCGACCTCGCCGCGGCGAGCGATCTGCTCATAGCGGCGGGATACCGGCGCACGAGCCCGCCGGGCGCAATTTCGCCGACGCAGCTGGCCCTTTGGCGCCGCCATGGCAAGGACATGGCTTGGCGGCACCACGGCAGCGGCATCGAGCTGGAACTGCATTGGCGGCTGACGGATGTCACGTATCTTCTGAACGAACCGTTCGATTTCTCGGCTTTGCAGCCGGTACGGGTTACGCCGTCCGCCGAGGTCGCCGCGCTGCCGCCGGCGGAGCTGTTTGGCTATCTCTGCGTGCATGGCGCCTTTCATGGCTGGTCGCGCCTCAAATGGCTTGCCGACATCAATGCCCTGCTGGCGCCGCAGCCGGCAGACCTGATCACGAGCTATTATGAATTCGCGAGGAAGAAGGGGCTCGAGCGCGCCGTGGCGCCAGCGCTGCTGCTCTGTAAGCAGATCTTTGGGCTGCGGCTGCCGGCGCCGCTTGCCGCGGAACTATCCGCTTCGCGGGTGACGAGGCTGCTTGCCAGGCTGAGCCTGCTCGTCATGACCCGCGGCGGTGCCGAGACCGAAGTCTATGACGTGCCGTTCGGCACCTCGCTCATCAGCATCTCCCATCTGCTGATGGCCAAGAACTGGCGCCATTGGGGTGCCGAGGTTTGGCGCAAGTCGATCAATCTCGACGATATCTTCGCCTTTCCGCTGCCGCGTCGGCTCGACTTCCTCTATCCCATGCTGCGCTGGCCCCTGTGGCTCGCTCGCCGATTCTCGAATGCCGGGGTATCGGCGACCAAATAAGCGGATCCGCAATGTCGATCGTTGAAGATTTTGATTACGTGGTTGCGTCCAGAAACGGGCTCTATTTTGTCAATAAGAGCGCGTGGTCGAGATTCCGAGAGGGACATTTTTTTGGCGTCACGGTGCATAGAGGCCGGCTCTATTGCTTCGAGTGTGCCGAAAGTGCCGGCGGACTCGGGATTCTAGGACGGATCGTTCGCTTCGATCTTGGTGACAGCGGCGGTGCCGAGCCGGAGATCCTGGTCGAAGGGCTCGACGCAGGCTGCCACCAAGTCGACTTCATCGGCGACTCGTTGTTCGTGGTCGATACCCATCGCCAGGCGGTTCTGGAGTTCGATCGCGACTGGCGTCCGGTCACGGCTCACTATCCGATCCCGGCTGCGGCCTTCAACGATTGGGCCAACGGCTATGTGCATATGAATTCGATCCTCGGTCGGGACGACGAGATCCTGCTGATGCTGCACAAGGGTAATCTGGGGCCGAGCGAAGTGATCGTGGTGGATCGCGCGTTCCAATGCCGCAAGCAAATCGCGCTCGCGGGTCACCGATGCCATGACGTCGTGGTGCTGGAGGATGGCGGCCTGCTCTATTGCGATTCCACCGCGGGCTCACTGTCCGTTCACGGCGGTCCCTCGATCAAGATCGACACGATGATGACGCGCGGGCTTGCCGTCGGCCGCACCGAGATTGCCGTCGGCAGCTCGCTGTTCGGTGAGCGTATCGGCCGTCGAACCCTCCCGGGGTTCGTCACTTTCCTCGACCGGGATTACAATCGACTGGCGCGGCTGGAGCTGCCGGGGGCACCGACACAGATCCGGCGGCTCGACGGGATGGATCTGTCCTTGTCGACGCCGGCCTGAGGCCATGGCGACAGCGAGGCCTAAGCCCTCGGAAAATGGATCAGGGGGGTGAAGCGCTCGGCGCCATGGCCACCGACGATGTCGACCTCCCCGTCTCGCACCCAGACATGGGCGCCCAGGCTGCGGTCGGGCTTGCGGTCGACGCCGAGATAGAGATTGGAGGGGATGCCGCGCCGACGCAGCATATGCTGCGCCGCCAGCCCCTCGTCGAAACAGACCGCCCTCCACGGCACGTGGCGCGCGGATCGTGTCACGGCGCTGCGGACGTTCCGGCGAATACGGTCCCGCTCGTCCGGGTCCGGGGGCGGGCGGCCTAGATCGACGGAGGCCCATTGGCCGATCCGCTCGAACGAGACGAAGGTCAGGGCGAGCCGGGCGAGCAATAGCAGGCCGATCGCCTCGATGACGAGCCGACGTTCGCGTGCCGGCAGGCGACAAAGACGCAAGATGGCCCGGCCGAACAAGAGCGGTCGGGCCGGCATGCCGGCTCGCGGGTCAGCCATTGCCGCCGGTGACCCGGCTGAGGAAATGGCCGGCCGAGAGGCCGCGCAACAGCGCGAGGCGATAGGATGTCGTGATGCGTTGGGATCGATTCCAGCCCGTGCTGGGCCAGTCTTCGACCAGCTTGCGCATCCGTGCCAAATCGAGCGCCCGCGTGGCCGGCGCGCAGGCTTCCAGTCGATCGAGTTCGCCCGGCAGGCGATCGCGAGCAGCGCTCAGGCCTTCGTGCCAGTCGACAGCTTGCAGGCCCTTGCGCCGTTCGGCCAGCACAGCGGCCGGCAGCCGATCGGCCATGGCCTCGCGCAGCAGAGCGCGGGAAACGCCGTTGCGCAGGAATTGCTCTGTGGGGATGGACAGGCAGAATTCCAGCAAGCGGACATCGCGAAACGGGCTGCGCAGGTCGATGCGTCGGCCGGCCAGCATGCCCTTCTGGTAATTCGCCGTATCGATCCGCATCGCTTGCCAGATGCGCATCGCCCGGCCATCACGCCAAGGGCGATAATGCAGATCCAGATCTCTCGCCGCAGCCAGCTTCCGCAGCGATTCGTCGGCCAGGTGGTCAGGATGGAGCGCGGTATATTCCGCCGGATCCCGAGGCTCATGCCGCGCGAAGCGATGCAGGAAGCGCCATAGGCGCGTTGGCAGCCACGGGCCGAGGGTGATGGCCGCTACAGCCTGCCAGCGCCGTTCGCCGCCTTGAAGAATCGCGCCGATTTCCTTGGCAAGGTGCAGGAAACGGCCGGTCCGAAGCAGTTCGGGCAGCAATTCCCAGCCGGCGTAGCTGATGGTCGCGTTGCCGCGGTCGCCGGTCAGCATCACCTGCAGCTTGCGCTGCTGGGCGCGTGCATTGATCTCGTCGATCCAGACGTGGTTGCAGGCGTTCAGGATCGGCCGATCGTAAAGCAGGAAGCCGCGGTCGAGCCCGTCGAGCGGCGTCCGGTCGCCGGTGCGGACCAGCACGTGCTCGACGTTCGGATAAAGCTTTGCGGTTTCTGCCGCCAAAGGCCCTTCGTCACCGAACCGGTCACCCAGGTCGGGGCCGTCGTAGCCCTGGCGCGGCACGGAGCTGAAGGCGACGACCTTTCGCCCCCGCTGCGCCTGCAGCCGGGCGGCGGACGCGACGACGGTCGAACTGTCCATGCCACCGCTCAAGTGGGCGGCGACATCCTGGGCACCGCGCAGGCGACTGGCGACGGCGCGGTCGACGGCCTCGACCAGCGCCTCGCCATATTCGCGCGAATCGGCGAGGCTCAGACGGCGCACCTGCGGCGTCCAATGCCGCTCGAGGCGCAGCCCATCCGCCGTCACGATCGCCAGATGGCCGGGCGACAGCCGGTCCACGTCCCGGAAGAAGCTGCGGCCATCCGCCTCCGGCATCAGCGCCAGGAAGGCCGCCATCGTCTCCTCGTCCGCTTCGCGCGGCACGTCGGGCAGGGCGTGCAGGCCCTTCGGCATGGAGGCGAAGGCGAAGAAGCCTGCCCCGCGGTGATAATGCAGCGGACGGCCGCCCATCGGGTCGCGGGCGAGGAGCAGGCGACGTTCGGCCTTGTTCCAGAAGGCGAAGGCATATTCGCCGATCAGATGGTTCACCGCGTCGGCATCCCAGCGCTCCAGCGCGCCGAGCAGGATCTCGGCATCGGCCATGAGGCGGGACCGGCCCGGATCGAGCCCGAGGGCGTCGATCACCTCATCCCGATTGTCGAGTCGAATGTCGGCGACGAGGGCGAATCGGCCGTCGCCGCCGGTCAGCGGCTGACGATCGAAGATATCTTCGGGCAGGGTCCGCATCAGGTTCCGGCCGAGCGCCAGATCGGTGGACTGTCCTTGGCCGGTCGCGTCGGGACCATAGATGCGGAGCGAGGCCAGCATGCGCGCGCAGTCGTCGCGCAGCGCCGGTCGCCCGCCATAGCCCCAGATCCCGGCGATCGCCGTCACGGCTTCATCTCCCTGTGGCGGGGTTCTGGTCGATCAGTGCTCGGCGATCGAGATTAGGCCCTCGGCGTGCAATTCGCCGAGCAATTCCTGCACCTGCCGTTCGCAGGTCTCGGCGTCGATGTCGTATCGAGCGAGCAGTGCCGTGCAGATCTCGGCAACCGTCACTGGGCCGGTGATCTGCTGCCAGACGGCAGTGCCGACCTTGTTCAGGCCATAACAGATGCCGGTGTCGATGCGGAGCATGACGGCTTCGCGATCGACTGCAGTCTCCGCAAGGGGAGTTTGCGCGTTTCTTGAAACAATATAGGACGGCTTCAGCATAAGTGTCTAATGCTCGATAGATAAAATGCAAATCACATAAATAATGGAATTCTGGCTAAATATTTTATTTAATCTGTGACGGGCTGTTTGTCGCAAATAGATGCCTGTGGCTTGATCTGCAGATCGATGGTGGCATTGATAGTGAAGGCGATTAAAAATTAAACTTAAGCGCTATTTGTTAAAGCGCTTAAGTTCGCTGAATTATTATTACGATGGGGAGAAGAAGTCTGTGCCGGCATTGCTATTGCTCTCAGCGAGCCGTGCCGCGAGGCGCTCCAGAACCGGCCGTTCCCACACTTCGCGGCTGGTCACTTCATCGCCCTTGTTCAGGACCGGCGTTTCATTAATTTGCTGCATGATCCACCTCAAATCTACTTGCGCTGCGAAATTCTCAGAAAACCAATTTCGTCGCAAGTGATAAAGCGATGGATAGAGCGGCGCGTGTGCCATGGAGCGGTGCCATGCCACAGTGGAACCGCTGGAGAATTCCAGCATCAGCATGGTTTTGTAAAGATCTGGTGAAAATATTTAATAGATGCGTGCTCGTATCTCTGTACAAATCTGACGACGGCCGATTCGGAATTGACGAGAGTGATTGCCTTCGCCCATGTTGGTCCCGGTCATGGGATTGCGTTGCGCAATTTCTGGGTGACGATGTGCGGCTGCCTCACCGGCTGCTTTCGCGTTGCCGGCAAAGCATTGCGCGGGATGCCAGGAAATCACGAATACCTATGCGCGCTTCTCCGTTGGTTCGCTGTACTGGAATGACTGACCGGTCATGAGCGGCCCGAGTTATTTCTATGACGTCGCGGGACTCGGCGTCGCTTCCGACTGCCAGCTGCAACTGCCGTCGATGCCGGAGCTCGGTGGCACACCGGACATCGTCATCCGGCGCGGGCCGATCGACGCCAGCGCCCTGCGTGACATCCCCGGCCTCGGCGGCTGGCAGATCGACGGGGGCCTGGCGCTGCTGACCGTTCCCGAGGTCGGCCGGTTCCTGCTCGTGGGCGATCGGGAGGTGGTCGTCGAGGCTGTGCCCGGCGCGACCGACGCCATGGTGCGGTCCTTTCTCGCGGGCAGCGTGTTCGGCGCGCTCTGCCATCGGCGCGGCATCCTGCCGCTCCATGCCTCCGCCGTCGAAACCGTGGGGGATGGCGTCGCGGCATTCGTCGGCAAATCTGGGGCCGGGAAATCGACAATGCTCGCGGCCCTCGCGCGGCGCGGCCATCGCGTCCTTACTGACGATGTCTGCTTCCTGCGGGTCGGATCCCAGGGCGAGGCCCGGATCTGGCCGGGCGTCAGCCGCATCCGCCTCTGGCAGGATTCGCTCGAGGCGCTCGCGTTCGATCGGACGGGCGCCGAGCGGGTCGGCCGCCGGGTCGACAAGTTCGAGGTCTATCCTCAGCAGCCGGCGGTGCAGCCGCGGCCGCGCCGGTTGCGCCGGGTCTTCGTGCTGAGCGCCGTGACGGAGCCGGACGAGGAGGGCTTCATGCGCCTCAGTGGGGCCGCGGCGCTGGATGCGATCTGGCGGAACATCTATCGGCCCGGCCTGGCCCGGCGCCTGGGCCGCGAGGCCGAGGTCTTTGCCGCCGCCGGGCGGATCGCCGCCGACGTCGAAGTGTTCGAGTTCAGACGGATCCGGGATTTCGCGCGCCTCGATCGGACCGTCAGCCGGATCGAGGCCTACCTATCGCTCCCGGGCGCGGAAGCGCTGCGCCACGAGCCTGCCTTGGCCTAAAGGACGAAGGCGATCAGATGCGCCGCGCCGAGAACCATGAACCAGCTCGCGGCAATGCACGACAGCACGCCGGCGAGGCGCAGCCAGCCGGTGAGCGAGCGGGGCTGGGGGCGGCGGACCCGCGGGCCCGGTATCCAGCGCTGCTGGTCGGTGGCGGTCGATTGCCTGAGCGGGAAGGATATGATTTCGGCGCTCATGGGCTCGTTCCCTGACCGGGTCCTCTGGGATGCTGGTGACGACATGCGACGAGCCTACGAGGTGCGCCTTAAGAGACCCTTGCCAAGGGCGCGAATCATGACCCCAGGCGATGGGTGGCCCGCGCATGCGACTGGTCGATCCGGTGCGGCCCGGCCACTCAGCGGTGCGGCAGGAAACGGGTGAGACGATGGCGGCAGTGGTGGCGGCGGTCAGCCGCCGGTCAGGACACGAGTTCAGCAAGTCGAATCAGGATGTTATCTCTCTCGTTGCCGGCGAGGGCGTGGCAGACGACGCCCATCGCGGGCGGGCCGTCCAGCATCGCTCGCGCGTCGCCCGGGACCCGACCCAGCCCAATCTGCGCCAGGTGCATCTCATCCATGCCGAACTGTTCGACGCGCTTGGTGTCGCCGGCTTCCGCGTCCGGCCCGGCGATCTCGGCGAGAACGTGACGACGCGTGGCTTCGACCTCCTCGGCTTGCCGGCCGGAACGCGTCTCCGGCTCGGGCCGGCGGCGCTGGTCGAGGTCACGGGCCTGCGCAACCCCTGCCACCAGATCGACCGGTTCCAGCCGGGACTGATGGCCGCCGTGCTGGGGCGCGATGAGGCGGGTGCGCTGGTCCGCAAGGCCGGCATCATGGCGATCGTGCTTGCCGGGGGCGAGGTCCGGCCCGGTGACGCGGTCGAAATCACCCTGCCGCCGCAGCCCCATCGCCCGCTGGCGCCGGTCTGACGCTATTGGTGAACGGCCTCCAGCCGGTGGCCGTCGGGATCGATGACGAAGGCTGCGTAATAGGTCGGCCCGTAATGCGGCCTCAGGCCGGGCGGTCCGTCGTCCCGCCCGCCATGGCGGAGTGCCGTCGCATGGAACAGATCGACCATAGCCGGGCTGGCGGCCGTGAACGCCAGGTGAAACCCGGGGCGGGGCGTGACATCGGGGCCCGGTGCCAGCTTCAGCGACAGATCCTCCTTATCCATGGTCGGGCCATAGCCGACCGAGACCGGGCCGGTGAAGCAGCGCACCCCGCCAAATACGGCAAACACCGCGTCATAGAACGCGATGCCGCGGTCGAGATCGGCGACGCCGATGGACAGATGGCTGAGCAGGGTGGCAGGCACGATCGGGCTCCAGCGGTGAAGGGCGGCTGGGCCGTAGCTTACAGGTTCGACGGGCGGTCGAGAAACCGGGCCTGCCGCCCGCGCCCTTGCCCCTCCGGCCGGAAAGGGCTACCCCTGGCGGCTCATTCCATCCCCTCGAACGAGCCCGTCCCATGCCCGCCAAGAAGAATCCGCTCGGCCTCAATCCGCTGCAGCTGAAGACCCTGACCCTGATGCAGGAACTGGCGCGTTCGCCGAACCATGCGAGCCCGCGTGACGGCGGCGCCGTGGAGATCGGCAACATGCCGCATCCCCACGGCAATCATTTCCATGTCGGCCATGCCGTGGTCATGACCGCCGACGCGACCGGCCTCGCCAACGAGGCGGCCTGGAAGGCACTGGAGCGCAAGGGGCTGATCCAATCCGATTTCCCCCATGGCGCGCTGGTCACGGCCGAAGGCATGGCCTACGACACGGGCCTTGCCGACCAGATCCTGCACCGCGCCGACCACTGATCGTCTGCCCGCTGGGCCGCCTCACCAGTTGAGGCGGCCGACCACGGCTTTCGGGCGCGGGCCATTAGCCAGCATCCGGGTCAGGTGACCGGCGTTGAGCCGGTTGCCGGGCACGAAGCCGAACTCGTCGGCATGCAGGCCGCCGGCGACCAGCAGGCTGTCGATCCCGGCGGCATTGGCGCCGGCCACATCCGTGCGCGGGCTGTCGCCGACGCCGACGATGCGGCTGCGGTCGGCGATGCCGAGCAGCGCCATGCAGGTCCGGTAGACGCCGGGGAACGGCTTGCCGTGCCAGCGCACGGTGCCGCCCTGGGCCTCGTAGGCCTGGGCGAGCGAGCCGGCACAGATCAGCACCTCTGGCCCGCGCATGACGGTCAGGTCCGGATTGGCGCAGACCATCGGCAACAGGCGCGCCGCGGCGGCGTCCAGCAACGGCTGATATGTGGCGACCGTATCCGCCGGCTCGCCCGGGCCGGTGTTCAGCACGAACTCGGCTTCGCCGGCATCGGCGACCGGGATCAGGTCGAGCCCGTCGAGCATGCCCTTGTCGCGCTCCGGCCCGATATGCAGGACCTTGCGGCCGAGGCTCTTGTAGAACGCGTCGGGCCGGTGCTTCAGATGCTGCCAGACCTCCTCGCCCGAGGTCATGATGTGATGATAGGCGTCGCGCGGGATGCCGATCGTCTCGATCCGCCCGGCGACCGTCTCGGCCTGCACCGGAGCGTTCGACAGGATGCACAGCCGCTTGCCGGCATTCTTCAGGCGATAGAGCGTGTCGACCACGCGCGGGTAGGGTTCGACGCCGTTATGGAGCACGCCCCAGACGTCGAGGATGAAGCCGTCGTAGCGATCCGCGATCTCTTCGATGCCGCCGACGACTGGGACCACCCAGTCGTCGGTCTGGGAAGGAACCGCGCTCACTTGTGCTTGAACGCCGGCTTGCGCTTCTCGGCGAAGGCGGCCATGCCTTCCTTCTGGTCCTCGAGCGCGAAGGTCGAGTGGAACACCCGGCGCTCGAACAGGATGCCCTCGGCCAGCGAGGTCTCGTAGGCGCGATTGACGCTTTCCTTGGCCATCATGACCACGGGCATGGACATGGACGCGATCTTCTCCGCGACCTTGACCGCTTCCGCGATCAGGTCGGCGGCCGGCACGACGCGGCTGACCAGGCCCGAACGCTCGGCCTCGGCCGCGTCCATCATCCGCCCGGTCAGGCACATGTCCATGGCCTTCGACTTGCCGACGAAGCGGGTCAGGCGCTGAGTGCCGCCGGAGCCCGGGATGGTGCCGATGGTGATCTCGGGCTGGCCGAACTTGGCGGTGTCGGCGGCGATGATGAAGTCGCACATCATCGCCATCTCGCAGCCGCCGCCCAGCGCGTAGCCCGCGACCGCGGCGATGATCGGCTTGCGGCAGGTCGTCACCCGCTGCCAGCCCTTGGTGATGAAGTCGCCGAGATAGACGTCCATGTAGGACTTCGATCCCATCTCCTTGATGTCGGCGCCGGCGGCGAACGCCTTCTCGCTGCCGGTCAGCACGACGCAGCGGATCGCCTCGTCGGCCTCCATGTCGTCGAGGGCGGCGCCCAGGTCCTGGATCAGGGCCGCGCACAGCGCGTTCAGGGCCTGAGGGCGGTGAAGCGTCACGATGCCCACGGCACCGCGCTTCTCCACGAGAATGTTTTCGTAGTTCATGGGGATCCTCATCGGAAGGGAAGGCCTGGCGGCCCCGGGGTCAGCCGGGCGTCAGCGCGGGGCCAGGGTGAAGGCGACCTGCAGATTGCCGTCGCGTCCGTCGAAATCGAGGCTGAGGCGCTCGCCGTCGCGCTCGAAGGTCTTGCTGCCGGCCGATCCGGCGGCCGCGCGACGCCAACCCAGTTGCGGCAGGCTTTCGTCATAGAATGCCATGACGGCGTGTCGGGTGACCGCGCCGCGCGCAGCGGCCTCGACGATGCGGCCCTGGGGCTTGTCGAAGACCAGCGAGGCGCCGTCATCGGACGACAGCCCCGGCATCAGCGGCACGTCCTCCGTGCCCGGCACGTAGACGGCCTGGGCGTACGAGGCTGAGACCAGTCCGGACCCGGCGAGGCAGGGGCTGGCGAGGATTAGGGCGGCGAGGGCCGCCGGAAGGGCGAGGCGCGGAACCATCGGCGCATAGTCTACACCATCAATGTTGCCGCTGGGCACAATAGAATGTCGACCGGTTCGATTGGACGATCCGCTCGATGCCCTTGGTGCAGGTGCAGTCTGGGCAAGGCTCGCCCTCCTTGCCGTAGACCGCCCATTGATGCTGGAAATATCCGAGCTCGCCCGTCGCCTGGACATAGTCCCTGAGGCTCGATCCGCCGGCCGCGATCGCGTTCAACAGCACCTGCCGGATGGCGGCGACCAGCGTGTCGGCCGGCGCTCCCGCCACGGTCGCGGCCGGGCGCGTCGGCGCGATGCCGGCCCAATAGAGGCTTTCGGAGACATAGATGTTGCCGAGGCCGGCGACGATCTTCTGATCGAGCAGCGCCGCCTTGATCGGCGCCAGCCTGCCGGCGAGCTTGGCCGACAGCACCGGGCCGGAGAATTCATTGCCGAGCGGTTCCGGCCCGAGCTCCGCGAACAGCTTGTGCCGCGGCAGATCCTCGGCGCGGCAATAATCGAGGAAGCCGAAGCGACGTGCGTCGTTGAAGCGCACGGCGGTGCCGTCCTCGGTCTCGAACAGCACATGATCGTGCGGCTCCAGCACCAGGCCGGCGGCCGGTCCGATCGTCATCCGCCCCGACATGCCCAGATGCGCGATCAGCACGCCGCCGTCGTCCAGCATCATCAGGATGTATTTGGCGCGGCGCTTGATCGCGTCGACCCGCCGGCCCTCGACCAGGGCCGTAAGGCCCGTGGGGAAGGGAAAGCGCATGTCGGGCCGGCGCAGCTCCAGCCGCGTCAGGCGGCGGCCCTCGAGACGGGAGGCAAGACCGCGGCAGACGGTTTCGACTTCGGGCAGTTCAGGCATGGGTACCGGCAGACGGGTGAGACGAAGCGGCCGGTATAGACCTGTCGGGGCCGAGGCACCACAGGGGCGTGTTATCGAGTAGACATGCCCGGCGGCACGGCCCTCACCCGCCTCGCGTTGCTCGGCACCCTCTCCCGCCGTTTGCGGGAGAGGGAAGGGGCCCGGCCCGCAAGGGCTGGGAAGGGTGAGGGTGCAGGCCCTAAGCCTTCGCGCACCGTGGCTTCTCGATGTTCGGCAGGAACACGGTCAGGATGCCGATCAGCGGCAGGAACGAGCAGATCTTGTAGACATAGTCGATACCGGCCACGTCGGCGACATGGCCCAGCACGGCGGCGCCGATGCCGCCCATGCCGAAGCTCAGGCCGAAGAACAGGCCAGCGATCATGCCGACCTTGCCCGGCACCAGCTCCTGGCCGAACACCACGATCGCCGAGAAGGCGGACGACAGCACCAGGCCAATGATGACCGACAGCACGCCGGTCCAGAACAGGTCGGCATAGGGCAGCAGCAGGGTGAAGGGGGCGACGCCCAGGATCGATACCCAGATGACGATCTTGCGGCCGATCCGGTCGCCGATCGGTCCGCCGATGATCGTGCCGGCCGCGACCGAGCCCAGCAGCACGAACAGATGGATCTGGGCCGACTGCACGGAGAGGCCGAACTTGCTGATCAGGTAGAAGGTGAAATAGCTGCTGAGGCTGGCCAGGTAGAAGAATTTCGAAAAGACCAGCAGGCCCAGCACGCCGAGCGCCGTCAGTACCCGGGCCCGGCCGAGCTCGACATGGCCGTCCGCCCGCTTGGCGCGCGGCTTCAGCAGCGCCGCATTCGCCTTGTACCAGCGGCCGACCATGATGAGCACGGCAATGGCGATGAGCGCCGCTGCCGAGAACCACGAGATGGCATATTGCCCGCGCGGGATGACGACGAGGGCCGCGAGCAGGGGCCCCAGCGCCGAGCCGGCATTGCCGCCGACCTGGAACAGCGACTGGGCGAAGCCATGCTGGCCGCCGGACGCCATCCGGGCGACACGCGAGGATTCCGGGTGGAACACCGAGGAGCCGGTGCCGACGAAGGCGGCGGCGATCAGCAGCACCGGATAGCTGGGTGCGACCGACAGCAGCAGCAGGCCCAGCAGCGTGAAGCCCATGCCGATCGGCAGCGAATAGGGCTTCGGCCGCTTGTCGGTATAGAGCCCGATGACCGGCTGCAGCAGCGAGGCCGTGATCTGATAGGTGAGCGTGATGAGCCCGATCTGGCCGAACGTCAGGTCGAAGCTGCTCTTCAGCATCGGATAGATCGCAAGCAGCAGCGACTGGATCATGTCGTTCAGCATATGCGCGAAACTGATCGAGCCTAGGATGCCGAACACCGGCCCCTTGCTCGCCTTGGCCTCGGTCAATGCGCTCTGGTCCAGGGCCGTGCTCATGATTCCGCCGACGGTCGTTGATTTTGTGCCTGAGCATAGCGCCGGTGGTTTTGCGATGTCCTGCCAATTTCTGTCGCGAAACGGCCTCAACGAACGCGTGCAAGTCGCCGAGGTACTTGACCCAGGGGCCGGCTTGCAGCCCCCTAAACCGATGGACTCGTTTTTCTTCCCTGTCCTCCTGTTCATTCTGTTCGGCGCCGGCGGCTGGCTGCTCGGCGTCATCGGCTTTTTCCGGGCCGGACGCGCGCTTGCCGAACTGCGCGAAGTGCGGCGGGCCCTCGATCAACTGTCCCCTCGATCCTCGCTGACCGAGGAGACCGTCGCCCCGTCGACGCCGGCCGAGCCGGCCCCCGTATCGGCGCCGATCGAGTCTGAGCCGACGGCCGCGCCGTCCGAGCCCGTCGAGGGTCCGTCTCCGCCGTTCCAGGCCGAAGCACCGCCCGTTCTGCCTCCGGATGCCGCGCCGGCCCGCGATCTCGAGGCGCTGATCACGACGCGATGGGGTGTCTGGCTCGGCGCTGCCGCCCTGCTGTTCGCGGGCATCTTTCTGATCCGCTATGCGGTCGAGCAGGAGCTTCTCGGCCCGGCCGCCCGCTGCGGCCTCGCGGCCCTGCTCGGTCTCGCGCTGATCGGCGCGGCCGAATGGCTGCAACGCCACGAAGCCCGGCCGGTTGCCGGGCCGTTCGGCGCCGACCAGGCACCCGGCGCGCTGGCCGCCGGCGGCACGGCGATCCTGTTTGGCGCCGCCTACGGGGCGGGACCGTTCTACGGCCTGCTGCCGCCGCTGCCGGCCTTCGGCGCCATGGCGGCGGCGTCGTTGGTCGGATTGGGCGCCGCGTTGCGCTATGGCCAGCTCACCGCGGCCGTCGGGCTGGTCGGCGCCTTCGCGACGCCGGCGCTCGTCACGACCGAGGCGCCGTCGCTGCCGGGCCTGTTCGCCTATCTCTTCGTCGTATCCGCGGTCGCCCTGCTCGTGGTCCGCCATACCGCTTGGGTCTGGCTCGGCTGGGCCACGGCGCTCGCCGACGCGATCTGGATCTGCATCGTCGCCGGCATGGGCGTGCCCGATCCGTGGGCCGCCGCGGTCTTCATGCCGGCCGCCGCGGCGCTGAACCTGGTCCTGCTGCCGGCTGCGGCGCTCGACCATCCGATCGGCCAGCGTCTCGCCTGGATTCCCTTCGCCACCCTCGCCGCCGCCGGGCTCGTGCTGGAAGCATCCGTTTCGGGCGATATGCCACGCGTGGGGCTGTTCCTGCTTTCGCCGGTCGCCGTCTGGAAGGGCACGACTGAACCACGGCTCGACCGCCTGCCCTGGCTCGCTGCGCTGGTCGGGTTGCTCACACTGCTGCTCTGGGCGCTGCCGGACTGGGGCCCGACCGGAGAGGTGCTCAGCATTGAGGGCGTGGTTCAGGCCGTGCTGCCCGGCGCCTGGGCACCGCAGGTCATCCGGCCGTTGATCGGCGCGGCGGTCCTGTTCGCCGGCTTCCACACCGCCGCCGGCCTCTGGCAGGAACGCCGCGTGCCGGAACCACTGCCTTGGGCGAGTCTGGTTGCGGCCGTTCCGGTCCTGACCTTGACGGTCGCCTATGCCCAGATCGCGCGCTTCCAGCCGGATGCGGCGTGGGCCCTGGCCGCTCTCGCGCTGGCCGCGGCGCTGACCGGCACCACGGTAGCCGCGGCGCGCCAGCAGGCGCCGCAGCGCGCCGGCATCCATGCCGCCGGCGCGACGGCGGCTCTGGCCCTCGGCTGCGCCATGCTGCTGCATGATTACTGGCTCACGCTCGCCATTGCGCTGTTCCTGCCGCCGCTGGCCTGGATCGAGGCCAAGGCCGACCTGCCGGCCTTGCGCCGGGTGGCTCTCGCCGTGGCGGCCCTGGTCCTGGTTCGTCTGCTGCTCAATTGGTATGTGCCGCTCTACGTCTTCGGGACGGTAGGGCTCGCCAACGGGCTGGTGCCTGCCTATGCGGTGCCCGCGGCCGCTTTCGCGTTCGCCGCCCGGCTGTTCCGGCGGCGCGCCGACGATCTGCTGGTAGCGGTCCTGGAGGCCGGTGCGATCGCTCTCCTGGCCTGTTTCGTCACGCTGGAAATCCGCCACTGGTTCGGCCGGGGCCAACTGGCGGGGGCCTTCGGCTTCGAGGAAGCCGCGCTGCAGCTGACGATGATCGCGATCCAGGCGATCGCCTATCACGATCTCGGCCGGCGCACCGGCCGTCCGGTGCTGGCCTGGGCCGGGTCCATCCTGGGCGGCCTCGCCCTCGTCTTCGCGGTCTTCATCCTGATCCTGAATCCCGCCGTGACCGGCGCGCCGGCCGGCGCCTTCTCGCTGCTCGTCGCCTATCTCGTCCCGGCGGCGCTCGCCCTGGTCGGCCGCCGCTACCTTGCCGACGCCGAGTTCCGCCGCGCGCTGGCCGCCTACGCGCTGGTTGCCGGCTTCGCTTGGATCAGCCTGCAGATCCGACAGGTCTTCCATCCGGGTTCGATGAGCCTCTTCCGCGCGCCGATCGAGGATGCCGAGCTGTGGGCCTGGTCCGGTGCCTGGCTGCTCTACGGCATCGGCCTGATGTTCCAGGGCATCCGGACCGACGAACGCGCGCTGCGGCTCGCGGCCCTGGGCGTCGTCGGCCTGGTCTGCGCCAAGGTCTTCCTGATCGACATGTCGGGCCTGACCGGGCTATGGCGCGTCCTCTCGTTCCTGGGATTGGGTCTCGCCCTGATCGGCCTGGGCGCGGTCCAGCGCCGTTTCGTGCTGCCGGCCAAGCAGGGCTAAGGGACAAGGCTAACGGTAGCGGCCCCCGTTCGCCCGCGCTATGTTCCGGCCCATGATGACTGACGATATTCCCGGCGCCGCCGACAAGTCCCCCGGCTCGACCCATTTCGGCTTCCGCACGGTCGCGGAGGACGAGAAGGTCGGCCTGGTCCGGGGCGTGTTCGATTCCGTGGCCGGCCGCTACGATCTCATGAACGATCTCATGAGTGCCGGCGTCCATCGCCTGTGGAAGGCGGCGCTGATCGATTGGCTCAGGCCGCGGCCGGGCCAGCATCTGCTCGATGTCGCCGGCGGCACCGGCGATATCGCGTTCCGCTTCCTGGAGCGTGCGCGGCCGCATGGCGCCAGCCCCGAGCAGCCGCCGGTGCCGGCGCGGGTCACGGTCTGCGACATCAACTGGAACATGCTGGGCGTGGGCCGGGACCGGGCGATCGACCGGGGCATCCTGGGCGGCATCGACTGGGTGTGCGGCAATGCCGAGTCCCTGCCGGTGCCGTCGGGCTCGGTCGATGCCTATACCATCGCGTTCGGCCTCCGGAACGTGACCCATATCGACCTGGCGCTGGCCGAGGCGCGGCGGGTGCTGAAGCCGGGCGGGCGCTTCATCTGCCTGGAATTCAGCAAGGTCGTGCTGCCGGTGCTCGACCGGCTCTACGACACCTATTCGTTCGAGGTGCTGCCGCGGCTAGGGCGCTGGGTCGCGAAGGACGAGGAATCCTATCGCTATCTGGCCGAGAGCATCCGCCGCTTCCCGCCGCAGGAGGAACTGGCGGATCGTATGCGCGCCGTAGGCTTCGACCAGGTGAAATACCGCAACCTCACGGGCGGCATCGCGGCGATACATTCGGGCTGGCGGCTCTGACCGGCGTGTTTCGCGCGGCAAGGCATCTGGGTGCGCTCGTCCGGATCGGCTGGCACTTGGCCAGCCACGACGCGCTGTTCCCCTTGCGCAACATCGTCGGGCTCACGCCGTTCCTTCGGGTCGCCCGCTGGGTCCGGCCGCCGGCGCAATCGGTGCGCGGCCTGCGCGAGGGCCAGCGGCTGGCGCTGGCGCTGCGTCAATTAGGACCGAGCTTCATCAAGCTGGGCCAGGCGCTCTCGACCCGGTCCGACCTGATCGGCGAGGAGGTCGCGGCCGATCTCTCGACCTTGCAGGACGACGTGCCGCCGTTTCCGGGGGTCGAAGCGGTCGCGGTCATCGAGGCCGAGATGGGCATGCCGCTCGGCCAGCGGTTTCTGGCATTCGACCAGGTCGCAGTCGCCGCCGCGTCGGTCGCCCAGGTGCATTTCGCCACCACGACCGAAGGGGTCGAGGTCGCGGTCAAGGTGCTGCGCCCGGGCGTCGAGCAGGCCTTTGCACGCGATCTCGACCTGCTGCTCTGGCTGGCCGAGCAGCTCGAGCGCTTCCAGACCATGCGCCGGCTGAAGCCGGTCGAGGTCGTCGGCCGGCTCGCCGAATCCGTCGCCTTCGAGATGGACCTCCGGCTCGAGGCGGCGGCGGCGGCCGAGTTGGCCCAGAATTTCGCCGACAATCCGGATTTCCGGGTGCCGTCAGTCGATTGGCTGCGCACCGGCCGGCGCGTGCTGGTGACCGAGCGGATCCACGGCATTCCGGTCGGCGACCGCGCGGCGCTGCTGGCGGCCGGCCACGACCCGAAGGAGATCGTCCACAAGGCGGCGGCAGCCTTCTTCACCATGGTGTTCCGCGACGGCTTCTTCCATGCCGACCTGCATCCGGGCAACCTGTTCGTGGCTGCCGATGGCGCCATCGTCGCGGTCGACTTCGGCATCATGGGCCGGCTCGACCGCACGCACCGCTTCTATCTGGCCGACATGCTGCTGGGCTTCCTCACCGGCAATTACCGGCAGGTGGCGCAGGTCCATTTCGACGCGGGCTTCGTGCCGGCGAGCGAATCGATCGACGCCTTCACCCAGGCCTGCCGGTCGATCGGCGAGCCGCTCATGGGCCAGCCGCTCGAGAAGATCTCGGTCGCGCGGCTGCTCTCGCAGCTGTTCCAGATCACCCGCACCTTCAAGATGGAAACTCAGCCGCAGCTCCTGATGCTGCAGAAGACCATGGTGCTGGCCGAGGGGCTGGGCCGCATCCTCGATCCGTCGGTCAACATGTGGGCGCTGGCCCGGCCGCTGATCGAGGAATGGATGGTGGTCAACCGCTCCGGTCCGGCGCGCGCCATGCTGACCGCGGCGGATGCGCTGGCCGGGCTCGAACGGCTGCCGGCGCTGATGGGGGACTTCGAGCTGCTGCTGCGCCAATTGTCGCACGGCGGCCTGTCGCTCGACGCCGCGACGGTGCGCGCGATCCGCGGCGATGGCGGTGGGCGCAATCCGATGATCTGGCCGCTGTGGATCGCGGCCCTGGCGCTCGCCGCCATGGCCATCGCCCAGTGGGTCGCGGCCGGGCATTAGGTGGTGTATGGTCGGGACATGGAATTGAGCCTTGCGGGCCGGCGGGTCCTGCTGATCATCTCGGGCGGGATCGCCGCCTACAAATCCCTGGACCTGATCCGGCGCCTCCGCGAACGCGGTTGTGCCGTGCGCTGCGTCATGACCAAGGGCGCCCAGCAGTTCGTGACGCCGCTGGCGGCGGCGGCCCTGAGCGAGGACAAGGTCTATACCGACCTGTTCTCGCTGACCGACGAGAGCGAGATGGGCCATATCCGCCTGTCGCGCGAGGCCGATCTGCTGGTGGTGGCGCCGGCCTCGGCCGATCTCCTGGCGCGTATGGCGGCCGGCATGGCGAACGATCTGGCCTCGACCGTCCTGCTCGCGACCGACAAGCCGGTCATGGTGGCGCCCGCCATGAACGTCATGATGTGGCAGCATGTGGCGACCCAGCAGAATTTCCGCACGCTCTTGCAGCGCGGCATCCTGAGCGCCGGTCCCAACGCCGGCGACCTCGCCTGCGGCGAGATCGGCTCCGGCCGCATGGCGGAGCCGCTGGAGATCGTGGCCGAGGTCGTCAAATTCTTCGCGGCCGAGAACCGGCCGCTTGCCGGCCGGCGCGCGCTCGTCACCAGCGGTCCGACCCACGAACCGATCGATCCGGTGCGCTATATCGCCAACCGCTCGTCCGGCAAGCAGGGCCATGCCATCGCCGGTACGCTCCAGCGGCTCGGCGCCGACGTGACGCTGGTTTCGGGTCCGACCCATGAGCCGACGCCTGCCGGCGTGACGCTGGTGCCGGTCGAGACCGCGGCCGAGATGCTGGCGGCGTGCCGGGCGGCCTTGCCGGCCGACATCGCCGTCTGCGCCGCCGCCGTCGCCGACTGGCGCGTCGCCGAGGCCGCCGATCACAAGGTCAAGAAGACCGGTGGCGCACCGCCGACACTGGCGCTCGTCGAAAATCCGGACATCCTGGCGACGCTCTCGGCCGCGGGCGCTTCGCGGCCGCGTCTGGTCGTGGGCTTCGCCGCCGAGACGCGCGACGTGGTGGCGCTCGCGACCGAGAAGCGCCGGCGCAAGGGCTGCGACTGGATCCTGGCGAACGACGTGGCGCCCGAGACGGGCACCTTCGGCGGCGACGCCAACACGATCCACCTGATCGACGAAGCCGGGGTCGACCATTGGCCGACCCTTACCAAGACCGCGGTCGCCGAGCGATTGGCCGAGCGCATCGCCGCCCATTTCAGCAAAGAGAAAGCCTGATGACCGTAAACGTGCCGGTGCTGCGCCTGCCGCATGGTGCCGACCTGTCCCTGCCGACCTACGCCACCCCGCAGAGCGCCGGCGTCGATTTGCGCGCCGCGATCGACCAGACGATGATCCTGCCGCCGCTGGGCCGCATCGCCGTGCCGACCGGCCTGGCCGTGGCACTGCCCGAGGGCTACGAAGCCCAGGTGCGGCCGCGCTCTGGCCTGGCCTTGAACGAGGGCGTCACCGTGCTGAACAGCCCTGGCACGATCGACGCGGACTATCGCGGCGAGATCAAGGTCATCCTGATCAACCTCAGCCATCGCCCCTTCGCCATCGAGCGCGGCCAGCGCATCGCCCAAATGGTCGTGGCGCCGGTGGTCCAGATCGGATGGAACGAAGTGCCTGTGCTGGAGAAGACCGAACGCGGCGAGGGCGGACACGGGTCGACCGGGTCCCTGTGACGGTTCGGTGTTTGCAGCCGGGCCGGCGGCAGCCTACATTTCCCAAAAATCGAGCGGTGTCGCAGCCTTAGCTACGGCTCGACACCGTTCCTGATCGATCGGCAGGAGAACCTGATGACCTCGACGCCTCCCTTTCGCGGCCGAATCTACGACGGCATTCTGGACACGATCGGGGCGACGCCGATCATCCGCCTGGGCAAGCTCGCCGGGCAATATGGCGTGAAGGCGCAGATCACCGCCAAGCTCGAATTCTTCAATCCGCTCGCCTCGGTCAAGGACCGGATCGGCTACGCCATGATCGAGGCGGCCGAGGCTGAAGGGCGCCTCAGGCCCTCGACGGTGATCGTCGAGCCGACCTCGGGCAACACCGGCATCGCGCTCGCCTTCGTCTGCGCCGCCAAGGGCTATCGCTTGATCCTGACCATGCCCGAGAGCATGTCGGTCGAGCGGCGCAAGATGCTGAAGCTGCTGGGTGCCGAGCTGGAGCTCACGCCCGCGGCCGCAGGCATGAAGGGGGCCATCGCGCGGGCCGAGGAACTGGTCAAGCAGCTGGGCGACGCGGTCATCCTGCAGCAGTTCCAAAACCCGGCCAACCCGGCGATCCATCGGGCGACCACGGCCGAGGAGATCTGGGCCGATACTGCGGGCCAGGTCGATGTCGTGATCTCCGGCGTCGGCACCGGCGGTACCTTGACCGGCGTCTCCCAAGTCATCAAGCCGCGCCGTCCGAGCCTGAAGATGATCGCGGTCGAGCCCGAGGACAGCCCGGTGCTGTCGGGCGGGGCGCCCGGCCCGCACAAGATCCAGGGCATCGGCGCCGGCTTCGTGCCGGACACGCTCGACACCAAGGAGATCGACGAGGTCGTGCGCATCTCGAACGACCGGGCCTTCAAGATCGCGCGCGAGGTCGCCCGGCTCGAAGGCGTGCCGGTCGGCATCTCGTCGGGTGCGGCGCTCGCGGCGGCGCTCGAGGTCGGCTCGCGGCCCGAGATGGAAGGCAAGCTGATCGTGACCATCATCCCGAGCTTCGCCGAACGCTACCTGTCGACGGCGCTGTTCGAGGGGCTCTGATAGGCCCATGCGCGATCTCGACGATGCCGAGTTCGAGCGCTACGCGCGGCATCTGATCCTCGACGAGGTCGGCGAGGAGGGGCAGGCGAAGCTGCTCGCCTCGCGCGTCCTGGTCGTGGGCGCCGGCGGGCTCGGCTCGCCCCTGCTGCTCTATCTGGCGGCGGCGGGGGTCGGCACGCTCGGCATCGTCGACGATGACGCGGTCTCGCTGTCGAACCTGCAGCGCCAGGTGATTCACCGGACCGCGGCGATCGGCCAGCGCAAGACCGACAGTGCTGCTGAGGGGCTGGCGGCGATCGAGCCGGCGGTGACGCTCGAGCTCTGGCCGGAGCGGCTGACTGAGGCCAATGTCGACGATCTGGTCGGGCGCTACGATCTGGTCGCCGATGGCAGCGACAA
>Ga0070730_10000912_pt1 | contig 30704 bp, 25 predicted proteins | sample Coa_R1_3_FD_66447 | JGI IMG/M metagenome (GOLD analysis project Ga0070730, IMG submission 66447) | Surface soil microbial communities from Centralia Pennsylvania, which are recovering from an underground coalmine fire - Coalmine... | ecosystem: Environmental > Terrestrial > Soil > Unclassified ... | reverse complement strand
CGGGCAATGGGGGCGCTTCAAGCTCCTCGTCAGGCTCCAGCGCCAGCGCGCTGATCGCCATCATCCTGCTCTGCGTGCTGGTGCTGGCGCTGCTGGCCTATCTCATCCGCCTCTGGCTGCAAGGCCGCCAAACCGGCGGACAGCCACCCGTCGGTGGCGGCCAGCAGACGCCATAGAAGGGGGACAAACCTGCCACCCAGCGGACACACACGGGGTCTTGCCAGGCATGGTATTATAGAGAGGGCTTTTGCGCCCCCTTGTGGGTTTGGTTGTGTCAGCACTCATCTATTTCCGCTCTGCCGCCTGGAAAAAAGAAGAGCCTCATAGGAGTCCAGGCTCCAGTGAGGCCAGGCATGCGCCAGACCCCACACAATTTGTAAAGATGTTTTCAGGGGAGGACTCAGCACCTTATGCAGCAAGTTTGCAACAACTGCGGCACACCCATCCAGCCAGGGAGCATCACATGCGCGCGCTGCGGCGCGCCCGTCACCAGCGGCGCGCCCGGCGCTTATGATCCCACCGTGCGGGCAGGAGCGCCCCCAGGCAGCGGCTACGGCCAGCAACCCTATGGCGCCCCACCAATGAGTGACCCGTATGGCGCGCCGCCACCCCAGCAGGGCTTTGGCGGTCCACCACCCCAGCAGGGCTGGGGCGCGCCACCACCCCAGCAAGGCTTTGGGCCGCCGCCACAGCCAGGCTATGGTCAACCAATGGCGCCGATGATGGCGCCGCAAAAGAAGAGCAATGCCCCCCTTATCGTGGGTATCATTGCGCTCGTCCTCATCGTTTGCGTCGGTGGGGGCATTGCTGCCGCCGTGATCATTGGTCACGCTGCGACGAAGGCCGTTGACACCGCCGCAACAGCAGTGGCAACTCTTGGTACAACGATACCGACCAGCAGTGGGCATTTCACGAATGTGCAGATTGGCGCAGGCGATGATACTGGCGCCATTCAGACCCAGAAGACCGACTTCACCCAGAACGATACCATTGTGATTACCTTCACAGCAACCACCCAGGACTCCAACGCAAGCGCGCTGCTCAAGGTGACGTCCGACGGTCAGGATATCGGCACAAATGGGCCATTATCCCTTGACACAGGAAAGCATGACTACTACTTTGCCTTCCAGATCACCGGAAGTGGCAACTACACCGCCGAACTCCAATACAATGGCACGACTGAGCAGACGGTTGACTTTACGGTATCCTGAAGAACGCGCGCGGGCTGGGGTCTGCCTGGACCGACCTCAGCCCGTGTGACGCACAGATAAAAGCCAGCCTCCAGCCATCAACCAGAGCGGGAGTGGCGAGGCTGGTTTCTTGCGCTGCGTCAGAGATGATGATCAGCAGAGGTCTGGCAATGATACAGCAACAATGCAGCCGCTGCGGCTCCCCGATTGAGCCGGGGGACGCGGCCTGTGTCAACTGTGGAATGCCCTTGCGGCGCCTGCAAGGAGCAGCAGCGCCCAACGCCGCACAGGCCAACACACCAGCGCGCGCCAGAGTGGCGCCGCTGCCCCCCAGGCCACCCAGCCGACGCCGCCTCTTCGCGCTGGGAGGGATCGGCGCGCTGCTGATTTTGCTCATCGTGATTCTAGCGCTGCTGGTCTCGACGCTTATCTCGCAATCAGGCGGCGCGGCGCTCCAGCCGACCACCACTGGCGCGCACATCACCAGCATCCAGACCGGGACCGGCTTTGACACGACCAAATCCAGCGTCACCGGCCAGACGCAGCATTTCCAGTCAGGTCAGGCGGTCTTTGTCGTCTTCACGGTCGTCAACCAGAATCCCAACGCGCAGGTGGTGCTGAAACTCTTTCAGGGCAGCGCCCTGGAAATGACCAGCAAGCCGTTGACGCCGGATGTGGGGACCAATATCTATGCTGACTATGCCATCGTCCACAAGGGCGGCGCCTACACCTGGGAAGCCGACTACAACGGAACCGCCGAGGCCAGGATCAGCTTTAACGTCTCCAGTTGAGACCGCAGCATACAACCTTCCCCGCTCTTGCCGTCTCGTGCGCGAATCTGCTATCATGAAGCTGCGCGAGAAGAAGTTTTTGTTGATGGCTGCTGTTGTCGTGGGCTGCGCTCCTGGCACAGCCCAGAGCGCGGAAAGAGAAGAGCGTGACGGTGCAAGTCCCCCTGTCCCGTCCATCATCCCTGACGCTGCTGATCGCCCTCAGCATCCTGCTGACGCTGGCGCTGGCGGGTGGACTCATCTTCGTGTTCGTCCAGCGCGCCCCGCAAGGTGGCCCAGCAAGCGGCGTGGCTGGCGACAGGTATATTACCACTGCGCAGACGGCATCAGGGGTTCACCCCGACGGCAGCCCCATAGACTCCACCACTAGCTTTAACCTCGGCCAGACGGTCTACGTGGCCTACACTGTGACGGATGCCGGGCCGGGCACAGCCACGATCAAGCTCTACGCGAACAGCCTCTTTATCGATTCGATGACCCAGACATTCCAGCAACACAGCAGCTACACCGCTTACTTCTCTTTTAAAGCCTCCAAAACCGGCGATTGGGAAGCCGACCTCTACTGGCAAAATCGCGGCGCAGCAGGCGATGGCGCGCTGGAGCAGCGAGTCACCCTGCTTGTTGGCACTGACTCCGCGCTGCCTGGGCCATTTCTTGCTACACCCGTTCGCTTATCTATTCCCTTGTACCAAGCATTATCGGAGATTCGTCCCTTAGACACCACCAAAACCCTGGCGGGAAATGGGACTCTTGGGCAATAAGAGCCGCAGGCGCCGCCGCAGCCACAAGGAGAACAGCCATGCAGCAAACATGTAGTCGATGCGGGGGATTGCTCACGCCCGGAGCTAGCGTCTGCGCCTATTGTGGCACGCCGGTCCCCAGCGCTGCGCCCCAGCAAAATACGCCCTTGTATGGGGCGCCCTACGACAACATGCAAACGTTCCCCGTACCAGGGACGCAATACGGCAACTATGCGCAGACAGAAACGACGCCCGACCCGTATGCCGCGCAATACGGCCAGCCAGGCGCGCCACCGCCACCACCCCCAACTGGGGCGCCGGCAGGCTATGGGCAGCCGACATATGGGCCGTCATCGCAGCCACCCCAGTTTGGCGCGCCGGTGGAACCGCCTGCGTTTAGTCCGACGCCCCAGGCGCCCGCTCGCAAAAAATCACCTGCCCTGCTCATCAGCGCCATTGTGCTGGCGGTCGTCTTGCTGGCGGGCATCGGGACCGGAGCCTTCTTCCTCTTCAAGAAGAACGCCAACGGCGGCGCTACAACGACCAACAGCGCCACGACAACAACCAACGTCACACCGACCCCGGCCCCGCTCTATCAGGCCAGCCTGACCAGCGACCCTGGCGGCTGGAGTTGCTCGAACAGCAATACCTGCTCCTTCCGCAGCGACGGCTATCATATTCAGGCCAGCCAGAACAGCGTCTATGACAGCCTGCTCACCGGGCAAACCTTTGATAACGCCGTCGTCGAGGTCAAAGGCATCATTGCGCAGGGCGATGCCAAGAACGCTGGCATGGGCATCGAGTTTCATGTGCCCCAGAGTAATAAGCTGGAGGGCTACGGCTTCTTTACTTATACCGATGGCTCCTATAGCTTGATCAAATGGGATGCTCAGGGCAACGCCACCATGCTGATCGATAGCGTCACGTCCAGCGCCATTCACGGAGGGCTTCAGCAGGAAAATGACCTGAAGGTTGCCATCAGTGGCTCGCAGTTCACCTTCTCCGTCAACAACCAGAAGATCAGCCAGTTCACCGACAGCACCTACGCCAACGGCTACGTGGGCCTGGCCGCTTCCGGGCAAGGCGCCGAGGCGATCTTCTCCAACCTCGTCGTCACCAAATCCTGACGGGCGATCCGGCGAGACAAACCAACCGGAGTTTCTTTCGCCAGCACAGGCATGGGGCAGGCTGAGCAATCGCCCAGCCTGCCCCATGCTATTTTTGTTGCTTGACGTAGCCGCCCGACCAGGGATATACTCACATCAGGAAAGCAAGCTGGATAAGCCAGCGTGGATGCGCAAGAACGTCTAGCAAACACCCTTGGAGGTATCGCCCATGCCCATCTCCGATGGAACCTACCGATGGCTGCTCCTGGTCGTGGCGCTGATTCACATTATTATTCTGCCCCTTGCCATCCTGCTGCTCGGCTCCTACTTCACCAGCCGGATCACCGGGCGCGTGGGCGGAGGACGCTCTGGCATCTCGCTCTTGTGGGTCGCCTTTGCCACTGCCCTGGCTGGTGTGCCCGCCTTGGTCGGCGGCCTGGCCTGGAACCCGAAAACCGCCCTCGATCAGATCACGATCTTCTATCTCCTGATGATCTTCGGCGGGGCCATTGCCGCCCGCCTACCTGGATTGATCAGCGGCTTGCGGCTGCGTAAGCTGCCCTTTCACGGCATCGTCTCCTCGCTGCTCGCCGCTGTCGGCGATATTCTGGCCTGGGCCTGCCTTGATCTGCTGCTGCTTTCCGGCTTTCAGGGCGGCTTCATCTGGCTCTTCACCCTGGTGGGCCTGCCAGCCTTTCTGGGACGCATCGCCGCGCATAACTTCAACGCGATGGCCCAGCTTGGCTCGCGCCAGGCGCTGGCCGCGCCCCAGGGCAATGTCATTGTGCCCAGCCTGCCCGGCGCGCCCTCCAAGCCATAGCGCCGGGCGCGCAAGCCTTGCTCTTTCTCCTACCGCCTCTGGATGAACGCAGTGGCTGCCGACCGGGTGGCCCTGCATCGGCCAGCGGGAACGTTGGCGCTGCATCCCACCCTTCAGTCGGACGCGGTAGCATTTCTCCGGCAGTGGCATAAACATTGCGGCACATCTTCAATCAGAGGCGCTGCTCCAGCGCTTCTTGGACGATTGATTGGGCTATTCCGAAAGGAGCAACCCATGCGCGTCGCCATTCGGGTGCTGTATGTGGTCTGGCAGGTGGACAGATAAGGCTGCCGGGCTGTCGGCAGCCTTCCAAGGAGAAGAGGGCGCCTATGATAGAAGGGTGTCCCTTCTGAAGAAAGTGGACGCCTCTGTTAGTGGGCGCCCACTTTTTACGCGCATCTGGCGCTCAGTGAATGACGCTAAAATAGGACTGAAGCTGATCCTGATTGAGCGGCCCGGAGATGCTCCCACGAATGATGCCGCGCGAATCCACAAAGATGGACGAAGGCGTTGAGGTGATCTTGTAGAGGTCCAGTACCTGCTGTCGTGTGTCCAGCACCACTGGAAAGGTGATCCCAAGCTGCCGCATAAACCGCGCGGCTGTCTGCGCATCATCGACAATATTGACCGCTAGAATCACCACCGGCTGGCTCTGCTTTTGGGTAGCGAATTGTTCGAAAGCGGCCATTTCTTGCAGACAGCCAGGGCACGCAGCGTACCAGAAATTCACCAGCACGCGCCTGCCCCGAAAATCGCTCAGCGAGACGGGCGTATTGGTCACATCCTTGAGCGTAAAATTCGGCGCCACCTGCCCGGCCAGCCCATAAAAATCGGGCACGGAGACGCCGCCCGCGCCTGACGTGCCGACGGCTGGCCGCGACACCAGCAGCCCCCAGGCAATCAGTCCCGCGACGATCAGCGCCATCCCCGCGCTGACCCACTTCACCGCCGCGCCCTTAGCCGACGCCGATTCTTTCTTTACTGGTGTGGATTTCTTCACCGAAACTCCCGCATTCTCAACCGAACCTCTCGACTTTGCGGACAAAGTGTGCTATGCTGGCACTAGACAGTTCCCGTCCCTGAAACAGCAACGGCCAGCGTGTACGAGATGCCTGCTCTATGAGCGTAACGAAATCAGCGCAAGGTGTCAAGGGACGCAAAGGCGCGGGACATTCGCGCCGAATTGTTTTTGTCTGCCTGGGCGTTTTTGCATCTTTCCCGTGTATCGCCTTGTTTCTACGCCCTGGTCTTTTCTATAACTTATAGCCCTGGCAACCCTTTCTATTATGTTGGGATTCTCCCGGGAGGAGAGGTCACTTGTGTCAGAAGAAATTGCTCTTTTCATTGACTTTGAGAACATCCGCTATAGCCTGCTAAACATTCAACGCCGGGAGCCTGATCCCCAGGAATTGATTAGTGTCGCTCGTCACTATGGTACCGTCATGGTGGCCCGCGCCTACGCCGATTGGACCCGCCAGCCCGATCAATTCAAGGGCAGCCTGATGGCCGCTATGATTGACCGCGTAGACTGTCCGGCTAAACAGCGTGATCGCTTCCGACCGTATTGGGCCAACACGCCCAGTGGCACTAGCGCGTCGGGCGAGAGCCATCCGCTGGACACCCCCAGTTCAGGCTACCCATCCGCCAATGGCGGCCATCCGCCCGAAGAAGAGGAAAGCCAGGAGAGCGAGGGGGCGGAGGGATACACAGCCGAGGCCACTCCCAATGGCTACAGCCCCTACAGCGCGAGTAGCCAGGCCGTTGGCCTGGCTGCGCCAGCGAGCGTTCTCACCGCCGGGCAAAGCTTCTCCGGCCCGCTCGGCCCGCTTCCGGGGTCGGCGGGCAGCCAGGCATTTCGGAGCGAGGTCGCCACCGAGGGCCAGCGCAGCGGACCACTCGGCAGCCCAGCCACCGGGAACACCGGCCCGATGGGGGTGATCCAAAGTACCGTCTCCCAGAGTACGGTTGACCTCAACATGCTCATGGATATTATCGAGACGGTTTTTGACCGGCCCACCATCGGCACCTTTGTGCTGATGACTGGCGACCGCGACTTCACCCGCATCTCGGCGCGCCTCAAGCTGCGGCTCAATAAAAATGTCATCATCGTGGGCGTCCCTGGCACGGTCAGCCGCGACCTGATCAGCTCAGCCAGCCAGTTTGTCGCCCTGACGCTGAACGGCGCGCCCATTCTGCCGGGCAGCCCCAGCGCCTCGCAGAGCTTTTCATCGTCGCTGATCAGCGGCGCCACCGGCCCGCTGCCCGCCATTGGCGCGACAAACTACCAGGGCACGGGGGCGATGCCCGCGCTCATCGATCCGCTGGAGCCAGGCTTCATCCAGTTCCTCGATTACATTGACCGCAACTGGTCCTGGCGCACGGTGATTGGCATCTCCAACTTTGTGGGCGACTCGATCAACCCCAAGAACCGCTTCCGGGGCCGCCTGACCCGCGACAGCGCCCGCGAGCTGCTCACCACCTGCATCCAGGAGCGCATCCTGCTGGCCCAGCAGGACGGCAGCGGCGGCGAAGACCTGCGCCTCAACCGCAGCCACCCGCAGGTCGAAGAAGTCCTGCGCCAGCTGGCCCGCAGCTAAACAAGAGACAGAACACCGCCAGGGGGCGAGCAGGCCGCGCGGCCTGCTCGCCCCCTGTATTTTTCCACCGCCGCCTACGTCATTCTCCTAAAATAGCGTACAATGTTCTCAATAGAGGATTCATGCCCGTTCGCGCACTGGCACGCTTAGAAAAGAGGCTGGCCCTATGCTCAGAAGAGTTCGCATTCGCGGCTACAAATCCCTGCGGGATGTCGAGGTGCGCTTTGACCGTCCGCTCTCGGTCATCATCGGAGCCAACGCCTCCGGCAAAAGCAACCTCTTCGACGCCCTGGCCCTGCTCAGCCGGATGGTGACCAAACCAACCTTGCAAGAGGCGTTCAAGGAACACCGAGGAACCCATTTTGAAGCCTTCTCTTTCGATGAGGAGGGCATAGCGGGTCTTTTCAAGCGAGCTACTGCCGAGTTCTCGATAGAAGTTGATCTTGAGCTTTCACCTCGCACTATCCAAGCGACAAGAAAATATTTTCCCTCGCTTCAGCAGAGCCACTCTCTCAGGCATAAAAATGGCGACGAGATACAGGGTGATTCTCTTGAGCATTTCCTACGCTACCGTCTTACCGTTCAGATAGACACTTCTAACGGAAATCTCCGCATCATCCAAGAACGTCTCGCTGCACTAACTCCTCATCTTACTGAGCAGCTTCGCCCTGTTCTTGCTGAACGTAATAACGTTTCTATTAGTGTAAGCGCATTGGGCCTGGTAGCATCTGGAACCTACATTGGGGGCATACTGGACAACGCGACGTTCTTATCCCAGGCAATGTTCCAATCCTACTATCCCATTAGAGCCTTATTTCAAGAGATCAATGATTGGCGCTTCTATGATCTGCAACCCCAGGCCATGCGCGAGCCGATTGGACTGCGCAACGTCACAGCCCTCAGCGCCAACGGTGATGATCTGCCAGCCTTCTTCAATACCATGCAAGTCGAGCAGCCAAAGCAATTTGAGAGCCTGCGCCGCGCCCTGCATCTGCTTATTCCAGAGATTGAGGCATTCGATGTAAAGCGCGACTCAGAAGGCTACCTCCATCTGATTGTGTGTGAACATGGGACAGAATATTCCTCACGGGTCATCTCTGATGGCACGCTGCGCGTGCTTGGATTGCTGGCCCTCACCAACCCCCTTGAGCCTGTCACACTGCTGGGCATCGAAGAGCCGGAGAATGGCGTCGATCCGCATCAGCTTAGCCTTATCGCTCAACTTCTCCGCGACACGGCCCAATATCGCCAGATGCAGCTTCTCATCAACACCCACTCTCCGCTGCTGCCACGCTACTTCTCTGAAGATGAATTGATGTATTGCTGGCGTGACGGGACAGAAACGCTCTTTGAGCCTGCCAAGAAGAGTGGGCTATGGAGAGACCCGACAGCGATAGAAGCGTGAACTTGAAGGGCTGCGATGAGCCAGACCAGACAGCTCAATCAACTTCATGGCTCGTGAGAGGAAGATATGAAAGGCAATCGGAGAGTCATCACCTACTTTGTAGAGGATAGGGCGCAAGAGTTCTTCATCAGAGCTTGGGCCGAGCGCATAGCCATAGATGTAGGTATCACTGTCCTTCACAATCTGGCATCTGTTACTGGCGGGTATCGCGCTCTGGCTCATCTCAAGAAATTTGTCCAGGATGAACCAGAGGAAGCCAGGGCCACGACCGATCTGCTTATCATCTCAGTTGACGGCAATTGCCGGGGGTATCAGGCTAAGCGAAATGAGATCGTCCATATTGTCCAACGCGGAAAATACCTCAAGCCTTTTCTATGCGCTGTGCCCGATCCGCACATTGAACGCTGGTATCTTTGTGATGGCGAAGCTGTACGCCAGGCTCTGAGTACAACCATTAAGCCAATAGTGCCAGCCTATAAGTGCGAGCGCGACAGATATAAGGCTGAACTCATCAAGGTAATTGAGCAGGCTGGTATGACCCCTGAGAGCGGTGGTTCAGAACACGCTGAGGCTATCGTCAAAGCAATGGACTTTTATCGGGCAGGGAAAAATGACCCATCTCTCAAGCTTTTTCTCGATGACCTGCGTGCCGCCCTCAAGTCTCTTGCCCAGCATCCATAAAGCCCTTTTCGTCTGAAAATGCCTTGACAAACAGGCGTTGGTCAGGTATACTTGCTGCATCCTTGATCGACTGGAGCAGGTCCAACATCTGATAGCGAACTGAAGAACGGCTGGCACAGCCGGTGAAAGAACACCGGCCCTGCCATGACCCCACATCTGACTCATCAGATATGGGGCTGGGACATATTGTACCATTGAGACCCCAGCGACCATATCTGCGAACCCTTCCGGCCTCGCCAGGCCAGGGTTCATCGATGTGGTCGTTCCATTTTCTCTGCCACTCATGGCAAGAAAGGGGAGTCTCTGATGCACGCATCTGCTTCCACGCCCTGGTATCTGGCCCGCGCGCCCGTTCCCGGCCACAGTCTGGCTGGAGCAGCACTTTCCCTTCCGCATCCCCACGCCGCGCTCCGCTCAGCGCCAGGCGTACCCCGACGAACCCGCCGCGCCTCTGCGCCGCCCGTTCCCCGCGCTGGTCTGGCTGGAGCAGCGCCGCCACCTGTAGCGTCGGCGTCCTCGTCGGCTGGGGCGGGGGTGCGGCGCGTGCGCGGACGCTGGCGCTCAAGGGCCAGGCGCAGCGGCAGCCCATCCTTGCCCTTCGCTCGTTTTCTGTGCTACGCTTTTGAGAAGCATGGTATAGAAAATGAAGCGGCACAAACAGACAAGAGATTGAACAATAGAACTGGCTGCCCAGAGAGCGCAGAGCGGGTGAGCCAGCCTCATCCGCTGGCTCACCCAAAGGAGCAACGCATGGCCCAACAATCAAACCAGGGCGAGAACGCCGCGCAGGCGGCGGAATCTACCCCTGAACATACAGGGCACACCACCCACAAATACACCAACCGGCTGATTCACGAAACCAGCCCCTATCTGCTTGAGCATGCCCATAACCCCGTCGATTGGTATCCTTGGGGCGAAGAGGCGCTGGCAAAGGCGAAGGCAGAAGATAAGCCAATTCTACTGAGCGTAGGATACCAAGCATGCCATTGGTGCCACGTCCTCGCCAGAGAATCATTTGATAACGAGACTACCGCTCAACTGATGAATGAAAACTTCGTCAGCATCAAGGTGGACCGCGAGGAGCGCCCGGATATTGACGCGCTCTATATGGAGGCCGTGCAGGCGCTGACCGGCAGCGGCGGCTGGCCCATGACCGTCTTCCTCACGCCGGAGGGTCTGCCCTTCTATGGTGGCACCTACTTCCCGCCCAAAGACCGCTACGGCATGCCTGGCTTCCCCACACTCTTGCAGCGCCTCAACGACTACTATCGCAACCGGCGCGACAAGGTGAACGAGACCGCCGAGCAGTTCCGCGACTTCTACAGCCGCCGCATCAAATTGGACCGGCTGATGGTGGATGACGAAGGCAGCGAGACCGGGACTGTGACCCAGACCCTTCTGAACAGCGCCGTGAACAAACTCGCCTCGGAATTTGACGGAACTTCCGGCGGCTTTGGGCGCGCGCCCAAGTTCCCACACCCCATGTCGCTGGACTTCCTGCTGCAACAGCATCTGCGCCAGTCAGCCAGGGACACCCAGCTCACTACCAGCGCGGCAGGCAGCCCCAGGGATTCCGCACTGGGCATGGTCGAGTTCACCCTGGAGAAGATGGCGCGCGGCGGCATCTATGACCAGATCGGCGGCGGCTTCCATCGCTACGCCACCGATGATCGCTGGCTCGTGCCGCACTTCGAGAAGATGCTCTACGACAACGCCCTGCTCAGCCGCAGCTATCTGCACGCCTATCAGATCACCGGCAAGCCATTCTACCGGCGCATCTGCGAGGAGACGCTGGATTACGTCCAGCGCGAGATGCTCAGCCCCGAAGGCGGCTTCTACTCCACCCAGGACGCCGACAGCGAGGGCGTGGAGGGCAAGTTCTACCTCTGGACCCCGGCGGAGGTCAAGGCCGCGTTGGGCGAGGAAGACGGCGCGCTCTTCTGCGCCTACTATGACGTGACCGAACACGGCAACTTCGAGGAGAAAAACATCCTGCACGTCGATCACGCTCCCGAAGAGATCGCCCGGCAGCAGGGCGTCACCGTCGAGCGGCTGGAGCAGGCGCTGGCGCGTGGCCGCGAAACGCTCTACGACGCGCGCGCAAAGCGCATCTGGCCGGGGCTGGACGATAAAATCCTCACCGGCTGGAACGGCTTGATGCTGCGCAGCTTTGCCGAGGCCGCCCGCGTGCTGGACCGCGACGACTATCGCGCCAACGCCGAACTGACCGCCAATTTTCTGCTGACCATGATGAACAGCACGGGGCGCCTGCTGCGCAGCTATCGAAACGGGCAGGCCAGGCTCAACGGCTATCTGGAGGACTACGCAAACCTCGCCCTGGCGCTGCTGGAGGTCTACCGGACCACGCACAACCCGCTCTGGTTCAGCGAGGCGCGCAAGCTGACCGACCAGATGATCGCCCTCTTCTGGGACGAGGAGGACGGCGGCTTCTTCAGCACCGGCAACGACCACGAGGAACTGGTGGGCCGCCCCAAGGAACTGATGGACAACGCCACACCCTCCGGCAACAGCGCCGCCGCCGAACTACTGCTACGCCTGGCGGCGTATACCGGCGAGGATACGTACCGCAGCCATGCCGAGATCATCCTGCGCCCGCTCGCCCAGACCATGAGCGAGCATCCCAGCGCGCTCAGCCAGATGCTCATCGCGCTGGATTTTCTGATCGGCCCGGCCTATGAAGTTGCCATCATCGGTGATCCCACCGCGCAGGACACGCGCGCGCTGCTCGCTGTCGCCAATCAGCAGTTCCGGCCCAACCTTGTGCTGGCCGTCGCCAAACCGGATGACACCGCCGCCAGCAACGTCGTCCCACTCTTGCAGGAGCGCCCACAGCGTCATGGCGTCGCCACCGCCTACGTCTGCCAGCATTTCGCCTGCAAAGAGCCGGTCACGGCCCCAGAAGCCCTGGCCGCGCAGTTCAGCTAAGAAAGGTTCTGGTATGGCGCCGGGAGATTCATTGGCTATCGCGCAAGCCTGGCAGGCGGCGGCCAGCGCGCAGGATAGTGATCGTCTTCTTGAGCTATCCGATCCCAATATTGAGATTGTGGGACCGCGCGGCTCTGGCTTCGGCCATCAGTTGCTGCGCGACTGGATGGGCCGCGCCGGTTTGACCATGAAGACGCTGCGCACCTTCGCGCGTGGAGAGAACGTCGTGCTTGAGCAGCAGGGTGTCTGGCGCTCACTAGAAACTGGCGAGGTCACAGGTGAAAAGACGCTGGCATCGGCCTTCCAGGCGAAGGATCGGCAGATCGTCAGGTTCGCGCGCTACGACGATCTCGCCGCTGCATTTGAGGCAACGGGGCTGAACGAAACTGACGAAGAGGTAATGGCTCCATGAATATCGGCATCCTGATTTTTGATGATGTTGAGGTGTTGGATTTCTGCGGCCCGTTTGAGGTCTTCTCGGTCGCCGCCAAGGTCGGGCAGGCGGCAGACCAGGCGCCTCCCTTCACCGTCTTCACCCTCGCCGAGCGCGCCGATGGGCAGCCCGTGCGCTGCGTTGGTGGGCTGCTGGTCCAGCCGCACTACAGCATCGACGACCACCCGCCCATTGACCTGCTCGTCGTTCCCGGCGGCTGGGGCACGCGCCGCGAGGTCGATAATCCCCGACTGATTGCGTGGATTCGCGCTCAATCTGAGCGGGCGCAGCTCACCACCTCCGTCTGCACCGGCGCATTCCTGCTGGGCCGCGCAGGGCTGCTGGAGGGCCATCAGGTCACAACCCATTGGGCCAGCATCGAGCGCCTGCGCCAGAGCCTGCCCAACAGCGCCGTGCTGGAATATATCCGCTACGTAGACGAGGGGACAATCGTCACCTCGGCGGGCATCAGCGCGGGCATCGATATGGCGCTGCATCTCGTTGCGCGCCTTCAGGGCGCCGACCTCGCCCGCCAGACTGCCCGGCAGATGGAATATATCTCCGCGCAAAGCATCGAATAAGCATCTGCCTGACCTGCCACCAGGCAGCCAGGAGCTAAATCTGCTGACCAGAGACAGCCGGGCGAAGCAGCGCTGGCACACCTCATGCACGTAATGGTATGAGGTGTCTTTTTATGCTTTCAAACTGGTCGATAAAAGCGTTTTTCTCTGCTGATACCTCTACTAAAAAGCGCTGCATTATCTCTTTCCTCTTCCTGGAGGCAGGAAGGAATAATCTATGGCTGGCTTAGAAGGGACGCGCCTGGGCGCATATGAACTGATCGAACGCATCGGCAGCGGTGGCATGGCCGAAGTCTACCGCGCCAGGCAACTCACCGCCTTTGGCCGCGAGGTGGCCCTCAAGGTCATGCGCCCTGGTCTCAGCGAAGACCCGACCTTTCGTGGGCGCTTTCTACGCGAGGCGCACGCGGTTTCGCGGCTCTCGCATCCCAATATCTTGCCGCTGATCGAATTTGGCGACGAGAACGGGGCGCTCTATCTGGTCATGCCGCTGGTCCGCGAAGGCACCTTGCGCGATCTGCTCCGGCAGTGGGGCGGGCCACTGCCAATCACCGAGACCATCCCCATCTTCAGCCAGCTCTGCAACGCCGTACAATACGCCCATGACGAAGGCATCATCCATCGGGACATCAAACCCCAGAATGTGCTGCTTCAGCGGCGCATCCATGTCCTGCTGGCCGACTTTGGCATTGCCCGTGATCGCCTCGATAGCCAGATGACCTCAACCGGCGCTGGCGTCGGCACCGCTGAATATATGGCCCCGGAGCAGGCGCTGGGGCAGGCTGACACGCGCAGCGACATCTACAGCCTGGGCGTGGTTCTCTATCAGTTACTCACCGGACAGGTACCCTATACCGGCACCTCGCCCCTTCAGGTCTTGTTCAGACACGCCAGCGATCCCTTGCCCGACCCGCGCCAGTATTATCCCAACCTTTCGGCTGAGGCCGCGCACGTGCTTCAGATCGCTCTGGCAAAAGACCCGCGGCAGCGTTTTGAGAGCGCCGCCGCGCTGGGCCAGGCCGCCCAGCAGATGCGACCCTACACGACATCTCTCACTGCGGCTCCCGGCCAGGCCATCTGGCCGGTTGTTCCAGGCATGTTGGGCAATCAGAGCAGCAGCACACCCACCCAGGCGGCTTCTGTTCCGCCTGGCTGGCCTGTTACTCCAGCCGCCCAGGATATTGGCGCGCTGCCGACCATCCAGTCGCGCCCAACACTGCCGCTTGATCAGGGGCGCGCCACACGCCCGGACCCTGCCGCGCAAGCCGGGACAGGCGATCTGCCGACACAACAGACGCCTGGAACCCAGGCCACGCGGCGCAGCCCGGACGCTGGCTCCGCGCCCGGCAGACTATCAGCGCCTCCACCAATTCTTCCACCAGCAGCAGCGGCAGGCGGCTGGGCGGCTGCTCCCACACCCGATGACCGCGCCTGGTACAACGCGCCAACCTGGGGCGGCCAGGGCGCCAGTAGGCCACCGAACGCCGGGCAGGGCGCGCAGCCGCCCGCTGGTGGTGGTGGTCCGCCCTCTCCTGCGGGCGGCCCTCCCAACGAGGAGCGCGGCCCCCGGCGCGGGCGTGGACAACTCATCGCGGCGCTGGTCGCCGCGCTGGTTCTGATTGTTGCTGTCTCCTCCATCGCCTACGGCTACTTCGGCCTGGGCTGGCTGCACCCTGGCGCTGGCGCGGCTGGCGTCCAACTCATTACACCGTCTCCATCATCGACAACACAGCCAGGCACTACCCCCTCACCGTCGCCAACCAATCCGCCATCGCCTACACCAACCAATCCACCGACGTCTACCCCAACTAGAAAGCCGTCGCCCACGCCAACGAATACGCCGACGCCCACGCCCACGCCAACCAATCCACCGCCAACCAATACACCGACGCCGACGCCGACGAATACGCCCACGCCGACGCCATCACCGACGAATGCGCCAACGGCCCCTCCCTCGCCCTCGCCGACGCCTTCGCCAACCTTAGCGCCCAGCCCAACGCCGACGGGCGCTTCACCAACACCCAGCCCGACAGGCGCGTCATCTACGTCCGGTAGATCGTCGCCCGCGCATCACCACCAGCATGGTGGGGGACACGGCAAAACCTAAAAGAGCAACTTGCCAGCCAATGCCAGGCCGGATATAATCAATCCGGCAGAGCGCAGAGAGGCAGAGTGACACTCCTCACTGAAGCGTCACTCTGCAAAAGACACCTGAATATCTCTGCACGGGGCAGGAGGGTCTGTTATGGCTGGACTAGAAGGCATACGCCTGGGCGCGTATGAATTAATTGAACGCATTGGCGGCGGCGGCATGGCCGAGGTCTATCGCGCCAGGCAACTGACCGCCTTTGGCCGCGAGGTAGCGATCAAGGTCATTCGCTCTGGATATTCGGAAGACACGACGTTCCGCGAACGGTTTCTACGCGAAGCCCAGGCCATCTCGAAGCTTTCGCATCCCAATATCTTGCCACTGATCGAATTTGGCGAAGAGAACAGCACACTCTATCTGGTCATGCCGCTGGCCCGCGAGGGCACGCTGCGTGACCTGCTCAAACAGCGTAATGGTCCGCTCCCCCTGGATGAAGCAATACCCATCTTCACTCAGTTGTGCGACGCCGTGCAATACGCCCATGACGAAGGCATCATCCATCGGGACATCAAGCCCCAGAATGTGCTGCTTCAGCGGCGCACCCACGTCCTGCTGGCCGACTTTGGCATTGCGCGCGATACCGCCGAGACCCAGATGACAGCCACCGGCGCGGGCATCGGCACCGTCGAGTATATGGCCCCGGAACAGGCAGTCGGCCAGGCAGATAAACGCAGCGACATCTACAGCCTGGGCGTGGTTCTCTACCAGTTACTCACCGGACAGGTACCCTATTCGGGCAGCACACCGTTCCAGGTGCTAATGAAGCATACCAATGACGCGCTGCCCGACCCGCGCATCCTCAACCCCAGCCTGCCGCGCGAGACAGTGCAGGTGCTTCAGACCGCGCTGGAGAAAGACCCCAGGCGACGCTTCCAGAGCGCCCAGGCGCTGGGCCGCGCCGTGCAGCAGATGCGACCGGACGCGACCCCCGGCCCAAAGGCCGACCGTCCTGGCGGCGTGATCATTCCCGGCGCGCCCCTGCGCCCAGGGATGAACCAGCCACCCCTCCCCAGCGCGCGCCCGACGCAGCCAACGCAGGATGGGCAGGGCGTTTCCTGGCACGGCCAGGATTTCAGAGGCTTTCCTGCTGAACCGCCCCCGGAGTTTCCCAGCGGCCCCACGCCATCCCGACCCGGCGGCACACGCCCCACAGGTGATCGCCGGGCGGCGCCACCAGGCTGGGCCGTCAGCCCGCTGGACGCGGGCGACTACGATCAGCCAACCTGGAACACCGGCGGCGCCGTCAGGCCAGGGACAATGAGCGCCGGAGGCCAGCAGCGCGGGCGCACCGGCCCACCGCCGTTTGCAGGCCAGGGGCAGTTTGCGCCCCAGACCCCACCCAGGCGCGGGCGTGGGCCACTCGTGGTCGCGCTGATTGCCGCGCTGCTCCTGATCCTGATCATCTCCTCAGTTGCCGTCGCCTATGCCCTGGGGGCATTCAGTTCCGGCTCTGGCAGCAAGGTCGCTCAACAGGCAACGGCGACCGCGACGGCCACAGCGGCCCCTTCACCTACGCCAACCGACACACCCACACCCACGCCAACACCAACACCGACGCCCACGCCAACGGCTACCCCTGTGCCCATTGTCTCATCAGGGACAGGCACGCTCCAGGGCACCTACTCCTTTGATTTTGATACAGGCATGGAAACCAGCACCACCAGGGCTGATGTCTGGTGGGAGCAGGTCGATTTGGTTACACGCAGACTGGATGCAGCAAATGGCGCCACGCTCGTCAATCTCGGCGTGGTTGATTTCAACAACATCACCCTGGCCCAGTTACAAGGCTACAGCTACAGCGGAAACCCCATCGATGGCAACAATGATGCGACGAATCAGCTTGTGACTGGCGATGTCTTTGCCGTGCATACCAATGCAGGCAACTACGCCAAAGTGATGATCGTGAGCTATGGCTACAACCTGCAAATTCAGTGGGTCACATACCCCTAGCCTGGTCTCTGCTGACAAAAGAAAGGGGCTATGAGGGAATAACCGGGGCATGTTATAATCAAATCCGCTAAGGTTTGTAGCGTTGGCAACAGACTCCTGGGCGCATCCGGGAGTCTGTTCGACTGATCCTCTCGTTGCGCGGGCTGGCAGAGGTGGCACAATTCATGGCTGGACTAGAGGGCACACGCCTGGGTGATTATGAACTGATTGAGCGCATCGGCGGCGGTGGCATGGCCGAGGTCTATCGCGCCAGGCAACTCACCGCCTTTGGCCGCGAGGTGGCGCTCAAGATTGTCCGCTCAGACCTCAGCGGGAGCGAGGAGTTTCGCGCGCGTTTTCTGCACGAGGCCCAGGCCATCTCGCGGCTCTCGCATCCCAACATCCTACCGCTGATCGAGTTCGGCCAGGAGCATGAAATGCTCTATCTGGTCACGCCGCTGGTGCGTGGGGGCGCCTTGCGTGATCGCCTCGAACAACGCAGCGGCCCGCTGCCGCTGGAAGAAGCCCTCTCTATTTTTCTGCAACTCTGCCAGGCGGTGCAGTATGCCCACGAAGAAGGCATTATCCACCGCGACATCAAGCCGCAGAACATCTTGCTTCAGCACGGCGCCCACGTCTTCTTAGCCGACTTTGGCATCGCCCGTGATCTCGGCGCCACTCAAGTTACCTCCACCGGAACCGGCATTGGCACGGTGGATTATATGGCCCCGGAGCAGGCGCGGGGTCAGGCGAGCGCGCTCAGCGACATCTATAGCCTGGGTGTGCTGCTCTATCAACTCCTCACCGGGCGGCTTCCCTTCGAGGGCAGCAGCCCATTTCAGGTTCTCGTCAAGCATAGCAGCGATCCGGCGCCCGACCCCCGCGCCTTCAACCCCGCGTTGCCCCCTGCGCTTGTTGACATCCTTCAGGCGGCGCTCGCAAAAAATCCCCACGAGCGCTTTCAGAGCGCCTTAGCCCTGGGCAACGCCGTCCAGCGCGCGCTCGCCGATGTCTTGCCACGCTCCCAATTGCTCCCCTCTGGCTGGCGCTCCACCAGCAGCATCTCCAGCCAGAACAACGCGCCGACACTGGGCGACGTCGGGCGACCAACCAGACCTTCCAACTTCGGCGGCCAGAGAGTGACGCCCCCAGCCAGCTCTGCCCCACGCGCTGGCAGAACCTCCCATGCGCCGGGCCAGTTACCCGCAGACCAACCGCGCCCAGGCATCGATCAGGCACAGCCAGGAAAACGGATTACAGCAGGCCACCATAGCCCATCCACCCGAAAAACAGCGCCCACTCTGCTGCAAAGGCCAGGCCGCCAGGCGCCCGGCGATGGCATGCCGTCGCCCTCGTCCTTCGAGACCAAGCCGATAGGCTCTCCCTCCAGGCAAAAACGGGCGCTCCTGATCGCGCTGCTGGTGACGCTGGCGCTCGTTCTTATCGTTGGCGGCGTGGGGGCCGTCCTGGTCAACGTCTTGCACTCCAGATCAGCAACAGGGGTCAGACCAACTCCAACGCCCACCGCAACACCCGTCGTTCCACCAGGCTTCCGGTTATTCATCAGCCCGGATAAGACCTTCAGAATCATCTACCCGGCAACCTGGCAAAAGACCCCGCCCACAGCGGGGAACGGAGCAGAGTTTGATGGCCCTGCCGGTCAGGTGTTTAGCATCAGCAACGAGGGACGCAATATAGGCGACGCGGCGACCGGGGATGATACCTATTGTATCGCCATCAGCCTCACCCCCCAACCACACCACATAATCACCCTCGGTGGGCAGCAATGGACTCAGGAAGAGTGTGAGAGCAGCTTGCTTGATTTGCATAGCGTGATCGAGGGCGTCACCTATAAGGGCAGTCTGTATCTGATCACCTACAGCACTCCTATCAATAGCTTCACCAACGACAGGGAACACTACTTCTTGCCGATGGAGCAATCCTTCACCTTCCTCACGTAGCGCCAGCGCGTGGTCGGGTGAGGGGCTGGCGTGGATATGTTATACTCTTCCCGGCTGAGTTACTGCTGGCAGGGATGCTCTTGAGCCGCATCCCTCCAGAGCGATCACCTGGCCTCATCACCACGCTCCAGGCAGGAGGACGATTGATTTATGGCGAGATTCGCGGGCGCGCGCCTGGGTAATTATGAACTGATCGAGCGCATCAGCGGCGACGGCATGGCCGAGGTCTATCGCGCCAGGCAACTCACCGCCTTTGGCCGCGAAGTGGCAATGAAAATCATTCTGCCCGACTTCAGCGAGCAATGGGAGTTCCGCATACGCTTTCTGCGCGAGGCCCAGGCTATCTCCCGGTTCTCCCATCCTAACATTCTGCCTTTGATCGAGTTTGGCGAAGCCGATCAGACGCTGTATCTGGTCGTGCCGCTGGTCCGCGCGGGCACGCTGCGCGATCTACTCAGTCAGTACAATGGCCCTTTGCCACTGAACGAGGCTGTGCCGCTCTTCATCCAACTCTGCAAAGCCGTCTACTATGCCCACACCCAGGGCATTATCCACCGTGATTTGAAGCCGCAGCACGTCCTCTTGCAAGAAGGCTCGCGTGTCCTGCTGGCCGACTTTGGCATCGCCCTGGCCCCAGAACAAACGCGCCTGACCATAACCAGAGCAGGAGTCGGGACCGTCGAATATATGGCGCCGGAGCAAGCGCAGGGCCAGACCGATGAGCGCAGCGACATCTATAGTCTGGGGATTATCCTCTATCAGATGCTCACCGGCATTGTGCCCTATTCCGGCAGCACGCCCCGCCAGGTGCTGATGAAACATGTCCAGGAACCGCTGCCGGACCCGCGCCTGCTCAACCCCAGTCTGCCGCCCCGTCTGGCGCAGGCGCTGCAAACCGCGCTGGCAAAAGACCCCAACGCCCGCTTCCAGGATGTACGCGCGCTGGGGCTGGGCGTGCAGCAGGCGCGGCAAGAGGCGCAATCCCAGGCGGGGCCACGTCCCTCAGGCTGGCAAGGGGGCATGCAGCACGATTCGCGCGTTTCCGGCAGACAAACCGGCACACCATCTCTGTCGGAACCACAGCCTTTCGGCGGGCAGGGAGGGATGCCATCGCAATCAGGGCTGCGGCCTTCCGGCTGGCAGTCCGGGCCAGGCGCGGGGCATTCGCCCCAGGGCGTCAGTTCAGCGGATGCGCCGTCAGCGCCCTTCGCCCCCAGGTCGTTGCGCTCCTATGCGTCGCCGCCACCATCGATGTGGCCCAACAACGCGCCGGGCGCTTCTATCGATCCATCGTCGGGCGCGTATAGCTCTGGCGCGTATCCTCCATCGATGGAAGCCAATCATTATGGTCCCACGCCCGCGGAAACCATCAATCCGTTTGGGCCGCCATCAGGCGCGCTCTATCCTCCGCCGGGCGCGGGGCCAGCTCAGTCGGGCTTCGGCGCGCCTTCCCCTCGCTTTAGCCCGCCATTCGCGCCACCTGGCGCGCCGCCCTTCACGCAGCCTGGACCACCGTTTGCGCCAGGCTATCCCCCGCCGGGCTTTCCAGAAATGCCAGAAGAGCCGCCCCAGCAAGGCCGGAACGCGCTGGGGATGAGCATTCTCTCTCTTATTACGATCCTGGTGCTGCTCGGTGGTGGGCTGCTTGTGGCAGGCATCATTGGCAAGGGGCCACTGGCGAGCCTGAACGGCCAACCAGCAGGAACAGGCGCCGCGCAGACGCCAGCCGCCAGCCCAACCCCAACGGCGACGCCCACCCCCAGCGCCCCACCGGGTTTCCGGGTCTTCATCAACGCCACGAACACCTTCAGCATCGACTATCCCAGCAACTGGCAGGAGGCCAAAGCCAGCGCGGGCAGCGGCGCGCAATTTGAGGGACCGGAGCCGCAGGTCTTCATCGTCTCGGATGCAGGCGCGAGCGGCGGTGATCCCGCCCTCTTTGATAAAGACTTTTGTGATGGATTTGGCGGCAAACCAACCGCGCCCAAACAGGTTTCCATCGCCGGGCAACAGTGGACTGAGGAAGAGTGCAATAGCAGCAGTGGAACGGCGCACGCGGCGGTTGAAGCGACCTTCTATACCGGCCATCTCTATGTGATCGCCTACGCCTGTTACAAGGCCACCTTTGCCGCCAACCGAAACCAGTACTTTACGCCGATGGAGCAGAGCTTCAAGTTCCTGGCTTAGCCCAGCCGCAGAGCCAGCCCCGCGTCGCGTGGCCCATCTGGCGCGCCTGCTCTTGCCGAAGAGCGTAGCTTGTGTAGCCCCTCTTATGTTATACTCTCTCCGGCTGAATCATGGGCGCCGACACTACCGCTGGCGCGCGCATGATCCTGCCTGACTGTCGCCACTGCGGGCAGGAGGAAACGCTTGTATGGCCGGATTCGAGGGCACGCGCCTGGGTGATTATGAACTGGTCGAGCGCATCGGCAGCGGCGGCATGGCCGAGGTCTATCGCGCCCGGCAACTGACCGCCTTTGGCCGCGAAGTGGCGATCAAAGTGATCCGCCCTGGCTTCAGCGAGCGTGAAGAGTTTCGCGCGCGTTTCCTGCGCGAAGCCCAGGCCATCTCGCGGCTCTCCCATCCCAATATCCTGCCCTTGATTGAGTTTGGCGAGGAAAACCAAACCCTCTATCTGGTCATGCCGCTGGTCCGCGAGGGCACGCTGCGCGATCTCATCAAGCAGCACGCCGGGCCACTCCCCCTGGACGAAGCGCTGCCGCTCTTCATCCAGTTATGCAAGGCCGTCCACTATGCCCACACGCAAGGCATCATCCACCGCGACCTGAAGCCACAGAATGTCCTTTTGCAGCAAGGCGCGCATGTGCTGCTGGCCGACTTTGGCATCGCCCGTGACCGGGCGGCAACAAGCATGACCGCAACTGGAGCGGGGGTTGGCTCGGTGGAATACATGGCGCCGGAGCAGGCGCTGGGGCAGGTTGACACCCGCAGCGACATCTATAGCCTGGGCGTCGTCCTCTATCAGATGCTGACCGGCGTCGTGCCCTATTCCGGCAGCACGCCGCTGCAAGTGCTAATGAAGCTCACCAACGACCCCATCCCCGACCCGCGCACGCTGAACCCCGCCCTGTCGCCGCGCATGGTGCAGGCGCTGCAAACCACGCTGGCGAAAGACCCCAGTGCCCGCTTTCAGAGCGCCCAGGCGCTGGGGCGCGTCGTGCAGCAGTTGCAGTCGGAGGACGCGCTCTCGCCGCTCAGGCCAAGCGCGCCGGTCTGGCCGCCGCCCAGCGGCCCGGTCATACGCCCGCCAGCAGGCGAGCCATTTTCCACCAATCCAGCATCAAGCTACGCTGGTCCATCCGCCCGGCCCTGGCCGGGCATGGCGCCACCCTCCGGCAGCGTTCATCCGTTCAGTCAGCCCATCGGCGGCCCAACGCTCCCGGCGACAGAGGCAGCGCAATCGCCGAGGGGGTCGGCGCGGCTAAGCAGGGCATTGGCGCCCACCGCGCCAGGTTTCGGCGCCGGGCCAGGCGCAGGCGCGCCTGGCAAGCCCGCTCCCTGGCAAAACAAACGCTCCCTGATCGCGCTGATCTCCATCGTTGCCCTGGTCGTCTTGCTGGGCGCGAGCCTGCTGACGCTGGGGTTGACGCACACGGGACCGTTCGCCGCGCCGGTCGCACAAGACCAGGCAACCCCAACCGCAGCGAGCATCCCTCCAGGCTTCAAACTCTACACCAACAGCGACCACAGCTTCCGCCTGATCTATCCTGATAGCTGGAGCATGAAGGCTTCCCTCAATCTCAGTGGCACTGGCGTGCAGTTCAATGGTCCTTCGAGCCTGGTGGCGCTTGCCACCAATGGTGGCTCCAGTCAACCGGGAAACGATGGCCCCAACGCCGATGCTTTCTGCGCAACCTTCGGCGGGACGATCAACCCGCGCACGACCGTTACCATCGCCGGGCAGAAATGGACCCAGGAACAATGCGATAGCTTTGCAAGCGTCTCCCACGCGCTCGTTGAGACGATCATCTATAAGGGCGATCTCTACCTGCTTTCCTTCGCCGCGCCGCCCGATACCTTTGCCAACAACCTTAAGCAATATTTCACGCCGATGGAGAACAGCTTCACCTTCCTGCATTAGCCCGCCAGGTGTCAGAAATAATTGGAGGTGATGCCGCCGTCCACGACCATCACCGCGCCGGTCGTCCAGCTTGCCTCATCGGAGGCCAGGTAGAGCGCCAGATAGATAATATCCTCCGGCGCGCCAAAGCGGCCCAGCGGGATGCGGTTCAGCCGCAGGTTGCGCGCCTCCTCGCTGGTCCAGAGCGTGCGCAGCAGCGGCGTTTCAATCGGGCCGGGGCAGATAGCGTTGGCGCGAATGCCTTGCCTGGCATACTGCACCGCCAGCGACTTGGTCAGCGCGATCATGCCGCCCTTGCTGGCGGTATAGGCATCCTGAGGCACCGTGCAGCCCAGCAGGGCCACAAACGAGGCGATATTGATAATTGATCCGCTGCCCGCTTTGATCATCTCTGGAATAGCGTGCTTGCAGCAGAAAAAGACACTCTTCAGATTCACATCCAGCACTCTATCCCACGTCTGCTCGCTTATATCCGTCACAGCCCCGTCGTCGCTGGGCATGATGCCCGCGTTGTTATAGAGAATATGCACGGCCCCAAAGCGCTCAACGGTCTCCGCAACCATCCGCTGCGCCTGCGCCTCGTCGGCCACGTTCGCGGGTACAAAGATCGCCTCACCGCCCGCTTCGGTAATCTCGGCGACGACAGCTTCACCCGTCCGCGCGTCAACATCGGCCACAACGACCTGCGCGCCCTCTTTTGCAAAGAGCAGCGCGGCAGCGCGGCCCATGCCACCGCCCGCACCAGTAATGATCGCCACTTTGTGTGCTAATCGCATGCTCTTGCCTTCCCTCACTGCTCTTGCCTTGTAAGCGCAGCGCAAAATCAATAGACCTTTTCTTTTCAGAGTGTTCCGGGACAATATCCCAGGGCTGGAGCGATGGGGTAAACGCTTCATCACGATCCGCTTTGAGGATAGTGAAACTAAATCATCTCGAAATAGCGCTCGCGCTGCCATTCATCGACCACTGTGTGGTAGCGGTCCACCTCCCAGCGGCGCATGGCGACATAGTGATCGACAAACTCCTCGCCAAAGAACTCACGCGCCAGATCGCTCTGATTGAAGCGCTCGATAGCCTGTTCCAGCGTGCGCGGCAGGGGCGGCGCTTCCTCTGCCGAGAGCGCGTAGGCGTTGCCACGCGCCGCCGGGGGCATCTCCAGCTTCTGCTCCAGCCCATACAGACCCGACGCCACCGAGGCCGCCATCGCCAGATAAGGATTGGTATCCGCGCCCGGCACACGGTTCTCGATGCGCGTCGCTTTCATCGATCCTGGCACGACGCGCAGCGCCGTCGTGCGCGTCTCCAGGACCCAGGTGGCCGTCGTCGGCGCCCACGTCCCCACCACATAGCGCTTATACGAATTGATATTCGGCGCGTAGAGCGCCATAAAATCGGGCAGGAGCTTCAGCACACCCGCCGCGTAGTGTTTGAGCGGATCGCTGAGATGATGCGACGCCGCCGGGTCATAGAAAATATTCTGGCCCTCGGCGTCCCAGAGGCTCTGATGCAGGTGGCCGCTGCTGCCATCCTGCTCATGGTTCCACTTCGCCATGAAGCAGGCCGTCATGTCGCTCTGCGTGCAAATTTCTTTGATGCCGTTGCGGAAGAGCATGGCGCGGTCGGCGGCGACAACGCCCGGCGCGTGATGCAGGTTCATCTCGTACATGCCCGGCCCATGCTCGCGGTTATAGCCCTCCACCGCGATGCCCGCCGCGTTCATCTGGCGCATGATCGGCCCCAGCAAAAAATCATCGCCGCTCGCGCGGAAGACGCTGTAGCAGCTATTGGTCGGGCTGAGCGGCGTCAGATCGCGCCAGTGCTTCTCGCGCAAGGATTGCTGCGTCTCGCGGAAGATGCGAAACTCCAGTTCCAGCGCCAGTTCCACCTGATAACCTTTGGCCGCCACGCGCTCCAGCACGCGCTGCAAGACAGATCGCGGCGCGATCAAGATCGGCTCGCCATGCTCGCCGACAAAATCGCAGACCACCTGCGCGACGCCCGCGTCCCAGGGAACCACCCCAAAAGTGGACAGATCAGGCTTCAGCCAGACATCGGGATAGCCGCTGTCCCAGCCGGTAAAGCGCAAATTGGGGATGAGGTCTTCGGCAATATCCCAGCCAAAGAGGACATCGCATTGCGCGAACCCATTCTCCAGGCCATCCAGAAAGTTCTCAACCGGCACGCGCTTGCCACGATACACACCATCCATATCTGGCATGCCCAGCTTGACGGTATGAATCTGCTGCTCCTGGATGACGCGCTCAATATCAGCCCGCGTCGTCATGCTGTTCCCTCCTCAGAGATGGAGCTAGGGAAAGACGGTTTCTCGTGCAATGTGGAGTCAGTATAGCGGAGAAGAGGAAGAATGAGAAGAACCACCACTGGGCGGAGGATGCTTCTGCTGCAACACCTTCAAGCGAAAGAGCAGGCGAATGCGCGCGCTAAAGAAACGAGGGTCAAAGGGTTTGACAACGTAATCATCCGCGCCAGCCAGGAACCCGGCCACCTTATCATGGATGCTCGCCCGCGTCGTGAGCAACAAAATCGGCAGCCCCCTGGTCGCCGGATCGGCGCGCAATTGCTCACAGAGGCGTAGCCCGCTCATATCCGGCAGGTCTACCTCGCTGATCAGCACGTCTGGACGCAGCCGTCCAATAGACTCCAGGGTCTCGGCTGCCGTGCGCGCGTGACGCAGCGCAAAATCGGCCAGCAGCGTCTGCACGATCTGTTCGTGCATGGCAATGTCCGGGTCAGCAAACAGCACACTCTCCATAGTCCCCTCCTCCTGGCGCTTTGGCTCCGGCTGGGCTGACTGTACTGTTTGTTGTTGGTCATCCCTGGGCATAGAGAAAAAAAGGACAGGAAACTTCCTGTCTGGTAAGAAGCGTTGTCCTGGAAGCAGAAGCGATAGGGCGTCGCGGACTGCGGACACGCTTGCAGGTCCGCCCTGCTCAAGCCCCCTGGCGAGCAGCGAGAGCGCGCATCCGCTGGGAGCGTTGCTCGGCGGTAATCTTCATCACACGCTCCAGCGCCGCGCCCAGCGCCGCCGGTTTAAACGGCTTCGTCAGATACTCATCCACCCCGGAATAATAGCCCTGCGCCTGATCTTCCTCTCGAATCATCGCACTCAGAATAATCAACGGCACGTTCGCGCTGGTGGCATCACCCCGCAGGCAGCGCACCAGTTGATAGCCATCCATCCGAGGCATTTTCACATCAATAATAACACAATCGGGCTGCTCCTGGTAAAAGCGCCTCAGCCCTTCTTCGCCATCGTAGGCGGCGACGACCTCATAATGGCCTTGCAGGTGAACGGCATATTTAATCAATTCCACAATCGTCGGGTTATCGTCAATCACCAGGATTTTCTTGGGCGCGTCAGCCTGCCCGGCGTTCCCCTGTGTATTCGATGGCGCCTGGATCAAGGTGTTCCTCCTCTGTCGCTCGCGGTGGAAGCGGCCCGCCGCGATGACCGCCGCTGATGAATGAACGGTCCATCGTATCGGTATTTTAGCATAGCGAGCGCCAGCCGCCAACCCCGCGTTGCCAGCAGGCTTCTGGTAAAACGTTCCCCATGCCCTTGTGCTAAAATAGAGCCATAAGAAGTCTGCTCTTGAAAGGCCCAAACGAAGGAAAGCGGCGCATGCAGCGCGCCACCAGTGTATTCGATTAGATGCAGATTCCTGAGGCTAGCCTGGCATGAACAACCCTACACCATCAGCCACTGCTCCATCCCTGCCGGACCGCTATGCGCGCCAGACGCTCTTCGCGGGCATTGGCCGCGAAGGGCAGGAGCGCTTGCGCACCGCCCGCGTGGCGATTATCGGCTGCGGCGCGCTGGGCACGGTGCTGGCAAATAACCTGGCGCGGGCGGGCGTCGGCCACCTGACCATCGCTGACCGCGATTTCATCGAGGCCAACAACCTCCAGCGGCAGGTACTCTTTGACGAAGACGACCTGGCGCGCAATCTGCCCAAAGCCATTGCCGCCGCCGAGAAGCTTCGCCGCATCAATTCCGAGATCGAGGTCACAGCGCTGGTCGAAGACATCAACGCCGAGAATGTCGAGGCGATTGTCACCAGCGCCGACCTGGTCATGGACGGCACGGATAACTTTGAGACACGCTACCTGCTCAACGACGCCTGCCTCAAAGCGGGCAAGCCCTGGGTCTACAGCGGCGTGATCGCCTCATATGGCGTCACAATGAACATCCTGCCGCGCGATACGGCCTGTCTGCGCTGCGTCTTCCCAGAGATGCCCCTGCCCGGCACGACGCCCACCTGCGACACGGCTGGCGTCCTCAACGGCATCGTTGGCGCGATTGCCTCGATTGCCTCCACCGAGGCGCTCAAAATCTTGCTGGGCCGCGCAGAGAAGATCAACCGCGCCATGCTCTGGATGGACCTGTGGGAGAATACCCAGGATCAGATGGAGATTCCGCGCATGCCCGATTGCCCGGCCTGCGGCCAGGGCCATTACGAGTACCTGGACGACGCGGGCAGCGGGCACAGCACATCGCTCTGCGGGCGCAACGCCGTGCAGGTCCGCCCGCCGCGCCGCATCGGCAATGCGCACGCGGCGCCGATGATGGACTTTCCCATGCTGGCCGAGCGACTGCGCGAGGTCGGCCAGGTCAATTTCAACGACTTCCTGCTGCGCTTCCGCGTAGAGGGCTACGAGTTTACCATCTTTCCCGACGCCCGCGCCATCATCAAAGGCACCGACGATCAAACCATCGCCCGCTCGCTCTACGCGCGCTATATCGGGGCGTAAGAACATATGTCGCCGCTGCCGCGTGTCGCGCCGCCGTCCCTGGCGGCGCGGGCGAGTAGCCCCGGCCTCCGTGCCGGTCCGTCCTGGGGCGGGGCAGGGCGGGGCGTGTGTACCACCGGCCTCCGTGCCGGTCCGTCCTGGGGCGGGGCGGGGCGTGTGTACCACCGGCGTCTCGCCGGTCCGTCCTGGGGCAGGGCGCCAAACTGAAAGGAGACCGCTGAGATGGCCGCTGAGCCACATCGCTCCTCGATGAGTGTTGAGGACTATCTGACCCTGGACCGCAGCAGCCGCGAGGGCCGCTATGAATTCATTGATGGTCAGGCTTACCTGCTGGCTGGCGGCACTGCCAACCACTCCACCATCAGCATCAATTTCATCAGCGCCATCCGCAGCCTCCTGCGCGATCCATGCCGGATTTATAACTCAGACTTGCGCGTGCGCCTCTCCAAGCGCCGCTACGTCTACCCAGACGCTACAGGCAGTTGCGACCCGCGAGATCGCGGCGAAGTAGATACAATCCAGTATCCGCGCCTGATCGTGGAAGTCCTCTCGCCCAGCACCGAAGCCTATGACCGGGGCCGCAAGTTCGGCTACTATCGTGAGTGCCCAACCCTGGAAGAATATGTGCTGGTGGACACGCAGCGCCAGGCCGTAGAGGCCTATCGGCGCGAGGCAGGCGCCCTCTGGACCCTGCATCCCTTCGGCCCGAACGATGAAGTCGAGCTAGCAAGCCTGGGCGCGCGTTTCCCGGTTGCTGATGTTTATAGAGATGTGGCGCTGCCAGACGAAGAGATAGAAAGTTCCTGATGCAAACAAGCATCAATGATACCATCGCCGCGATTGCCACACCGCCCGGCATCGGGGGCATCGGCATCGTCCGACTCAGCGGGCCGGAGAGCCTGGCGATTGCGCGGCGCCTCTTTCGCCGCCCTGGCAAGCGCCAGGACGCCGCCGACTGGCAGCCGGAATCGCACCGACTCTACTATGGGCGCGCCATCCAGCCCCAGACCGGCCAGACGCTGGACGAGGCGCTGCTGGCATTCATGCGCGCCCCGCACAGCTATACCGCCGAAGATGTCGTCGAGCTTCAGGCGCACGGCGGGCCGCTCGTCTTGCGCCGCATTCTGGACGCCGCGCTCAGCGAGGGCGCGCGGCTGGCAAACCCCGGCGAGATGACCCTGCGCGCCTTCCTCAATGGCCGCGTCGATCTGGCCCAGGCCGAGGCCGTCATGGACGTGATTGGCGCGCGCACCGACGAGAGCCTGCACCTGGCGATGGAACAGTTGCGCGGGCGGCTTTCGGCGCAGGTGCAGGCGGCGCGCCAGGACGCGCTGGGCGCGCTGGCGCAGATCGAGGCCAGCATCGATTTCCCCGACGACGTACCCACGCCGGAGCCAGAGACGCTGCGGGCGGGCATAGTTTCCGCCGCTGAAGGCGTGGCGCGCCTGCTGGCGGGCGCGGAGCAGGGCCGCCTGTATCGGGAGGGGCTGCGCGTGGCAATCATCGGGCGGCCCAACGTCGGCAAGTCCAGCCTGCTCAACGCCCTGCTGCGCAGCGAGCGCGCCATCGTCACACCCGTTGCCGGCACAACCCGCGACACAGTGGAGGAGTTCGCCAACGTGCGCGGCATTCCGGTGCAATTGATCGATACCGCAGGGATCAACGAGAGCAGCGACCCCGTCGAGCAGATCGGCGTGCAGCGCAGCCGGGCAGCGGCGGCCAGCGCCGATCTCGTGCTGCTGGTGCTGGATGCCAGCGAGCCGTTGACCGATCAAGATGAGGCGGTGAGCGCGGCGCTGCATGCGTTTGGCTTTGGCCGCTCTGACGCTCTGCCCGACGACAGCAATGGTCAGCGGCTATCCGACACACGCGCCTGGCGGCCCCTGATCGTCATCCTCAACAAGAGCGACCTACCCCAGCGGCTGGCAGAAGCGGACGCCATAGCCCGCTGGCCGGGCGCGCCGGTGGCGCATACCTCAATGGTCACACAGGATGGGCTAGACCAGTTGGAAGAGCAAGTGCGGGCACTGGCGCTGGCAGGCCAGGCCAAGCCAACAGCGGGCGAGGAGGCGCTGGTGACACATACACGCCACCGCGACGCCCTGCGCCGCGCGGCAGAGCATCTCAGTGGGGCGCTAGAGACACTCAATCAGGGGCTGCCCCTCGATTTCGTCGCCATCGATCTGCACGGCGCGGCCAACGCGCTGGGCGAGATCACCGGCGAAACGGCCACCGAGGATTTGCTAGAGCGCATCTTCCAGGACTTTTGTCTGGGCAAGTGAACCTTGCCAGCAGCGCGCAGTCGGGAAGCCAAGACAGCGCGGCTAGGGTGGGGAGTCGGCGCAGGCCGACTTCGTGGCGCCGCAGCGCCTCCAGGCGCGGCCTTCAGCCGCCAGCCACTTTCCCTGGGACACCTGTTCGTCCTAGCCCGCGCAGGCGGGCTTCGCGGAGCCTCTGGCTCCTCCAGGCGCGGGTTTACCCGCCAGCCACGTCGCCCGCG
>Ga0070730_10000911_pt1 | contig 30710 bp, 22 predicted proteins | sample Coa_R1_3_FD_66447 | JGI IMG/M metagenome (GOLD analysis project Ga0070730, IMG submission 66447) | Surface soil microbial communities from Centralia Pennsylvania, which are recovering from an underground coalmine fire - Coalmine... | ecosystem: Environmental > Terrestrial > Soil > Unclassified ... | reverse complement strand
GATACATTTTTCATTCGGACAGCCTTTTAGGCATTTTTATGCTGCCACTGCCATGGATTCCTGTACCCGTCCGTGGAATGCGGACCGTATGCCGAAGAATAAGGCGAAGCATAGCCCAGCGAGAACATATCTGAAATTGGGAGTCACCAGCAGGCCCGGCAGCATACCCAGAACTATGGCAACAGCAATCGGTATATCTGCGGGAACATTCAGTCGACAATTTTTCCGCACCGGAAACAGAAGAATCGCCAGCATCAAAACAAGCGTGGTCAACTTTCCGACCACGTTCACGGCAATGATCCAGGGCTTCTCTCTTGCGATTCTGAGTATTTCCCTGCGCAAAATCGCTTCATATTCCGGGCCGCAGTAAACCACTTTGGGATCGATATTCCTGACCTTGTTGCCTCCGACCTCATCCCGATACTCAGCGACCTCGGAATTATGGACCCAGCCCAGCCCAATATAGATGTTGTGCCACATAGGATGGCTAAGGGGATAATGCCGATAAAACCATGCTCCCGGAAGATACGAAGAAAGCAAAACAACAAGTGCAAGCATAACTGCCCTTGATTTCGCAAAATAAACAAATGCCATGGCCACCAGCATGGCCATGTATGGCACTGCCGCACGATACCTCATCAGGTCGCATACTCCCGCAGCAAAAGCCACGAGAATTGCAGTTACAGCAAAACGTTTCCAGTCACTCGAAAAGCGTATCAACCACGGTAGGCCTGCAAGCGCAGGAAATGCCTGAAAAGCATAAGCATCGGACGCCAGAGCCGTAAGCCCGACGGCAGCAAAAAAATAGAGCACTATGCGTGCATCCCACTTACGAACGGCCAGCGCACCGATAAGCGTCGAAAGAACGAGACAAGACCCCATTATGAGGTCGTAAGCGCCAGCCACAGAGAGGTGCAGGGACTTCGACAAGGCCGGAACCGCCACCAGCAGGGCCGTATTGTCAATTGGCGCCGCGCCTGCCACGCGAGTCCCATTCACAATCTGCACGCATGTATCGTAACGAGAGCCCATGAACTGGAACCAGGTAGGCGTGCTGCGCACCAGTATCTCAGGCCAATGTACCGTCATTTTTATTCTCCCGATCTCTTTACGAATTCTCTTGTTCCAGAGCGCCCGCTGTTGTTTGCATCCGCAAAATGTGTGCCGGACTGCTCCAGCAGAAGCGGAGAACACTGTATCGCAAGATTATCCTGAATACCTGCCAGCACTACCCGCGCATTTTTGAGCCAGGTATGGCGTGATATCGCAGCCTCGCGAGCACGTTGTCCCATTTGCAGTCTCAGGTCCACGTGCTCGGCCAAATATAAGATTGCCGCTCCCAGCGCTTCTGCATTGCCCGGCTCCGTGAGCCAGCCATTTTCTTTGTGCGTAAGGATCGTTCCCATCTGCCCCAGGTTGCTGGCAATGATGGCCTTTTCCATGGCCATGTATTCAAAAAGTTTGGTGGGTGAGCCAAAAAACTCGCTTCCATCGGCAAAAGGGACAAGCGGGGCCAAAAAAATATCCGCTGCATCCAAAATCTCCGGAACACGATCATGCGGCAGGGGTCCAGTAAAAATAACGCGCCCGTCTTTTACCCAGGGAGCCAGCGCACTCTCTATTTCGGCCCGCAACGGGCCATCTCCAATCAGCAAAAACCGTATCCTGGCAGCGATGCCGCATACGCTGTCCTCAAGCAGGCGTTTTGCTGTTTTCTGCAAAACCTCAATCCCGTGCCAGTAGCTGAACGTTCCGATAAAGCAAGCCACGATATCATCAGAGGCAAAACCCAGTTCGTCTCGAGTTCTGCCGCGATTCTGGCTGGGCATGAATATTTGCGGATCAACCGCATTGGGATTGACGAGAATTCGCTCTTTCTCAATGCCGCGGGCAATGAGTTCCTGGCGAAGAACCTCGGAAACAACCACAATGAGTGATGCCGATTTCAGCGCATAATCTTCGCACAATTGCAACCACGCCCTAAATCGCGAAGGGTCCCAGTTTTTGGCCGTCCATATCTCAGAGCCGTTGTATTCGAGAACCAGTGGAACTTGCAGCTTCTGCGAAAGTAAAGCTCCGGCCACCACAAAGCGGCCATGGCGCTGGTAAAGGGCCCGAGGCCGGTTTTTACGCAACGATTTGCCAGCTTTGCGTGCAAAATGCCAGTTGTATGCAAGCGCCGCCGCTTCCCAGAATAAAAAAGGCATGGAAGAAAGGGGAATGCAATCCTGCGATAAATCGTGAAACGGCAACGGCCGTCCGGTGAATACCCGGCATGGCACGCCATTCTGCCTGACACCATCCAGAAAACCCTGTACGTGGCTGATGGCGCCACCAACCCCCATACGCACCATGGGATAGGGGAATAAATAGGCCAAATCCAGTTCCCCGCCAGAAGTTCGCACCGCTGCCGGTCTGTGCCTTTTTAGTCCGGTCAGCAGAACAGGAAAGCTGTACAGCAATGTGAATACATCGCAGATTGTCGCAATGGCAGTCAGCGGCGCCAGCCGAAACCAGCTGCGCCATGTATATATCTTTTTCGTCCCGGATTCGTCGAGTAAAACAGTTGCCGCACAGCGATGAAAAAGTCCGATCCACGCAAGCAGAAGCGGAGCATTCAGTTCCTCTATGGAACGAAAGAAAAAAACAAAAGCCTCTCCTTTGAACTGCCGCAAATAAAACAAATTTTTCAGGAAACCAATTCTGCGCAGCTTTCGTTTTTCCAGAAAGATGATTTCTCTCTCGGGATAAACGTTTCTCACGGCAGCCAGGCTCCTGGCTGGATCGTCATTCCAGGGGACCACAAAAACGCGTTTTTTCATTGCTGCACCGGGGGCTGGCCCTGAAAGGACAGGAACGTCCTGAATCGAAGGACAGCCCACAATTTGCCCTCTGCCATCACACGTAAATTTTGTTTCAAAAAACACGCATTCCTCACGATTCAGGAAAAGAGGGGTTCATGAACATGATTTGCCGGACCCATCGGAACCTCTCCTGGTTCTCTGCGTTTCGTAAAGCATAGTCAACACCGAAGGCCGCATAAATCACGCAAAACACAATCCCCCCGAGAATATAGGGTTTAACTGGCACCACAAGAATTCCCGGCAAAGCACCCATGCCAATGGCCAGCAAAAATGCGGATTCCACAGCTATTTCCTTCGGGACAATGACTGCTGCATAAAGCCCCACATTGATAAAAATCAGGCAATACAGGAATATAATCACCAGTTTTAGCGCTACATTACCGGCAACCAGGGCGGGTTTCTTCCTTGCCAGGTTCAGGACCTGATCTCGCATGACCTGCTCGTATTCCGGAGTATAGGGCGTGACGTCTGGTCGCATTTGATACGCCTTATCAAAGGCAACATCGTCGCGGTATGCCGGAACATCGGAGTTACCGACAAACGCAAAACCGATATAGACAGAATGCCAAAATACGTGCCCGCCAGCGTTTTCGACCAGAGCACCAGGCTGATGACGGAGAAACTCGTCCCGCTGATCGTAAATATGGTGAAGTACAAGTGCAGCAGACGCCATGCCGGCCAGTAACGCGAGTGCTGTTACAAATCGAGTTGTGATTCTGACCCTGTAAACACCCAAAATCATGACAACGGCAAAAATGAGAAGTGCCAGACCGGAATGAGACCGTATCGCGTTCGCAATTGCTGCCAGTAACCCGGACACAATCATCGTAAAAATGCTGCCAAGGGTGAGCTGTTCGCGAAGAGCGAAAAAAACGATCCAGGGTGCACATGCTAACGCAGGCACAACTCCCAGAGCATATACCTGGCCTACTCGGAGCACCTGGACGACCATCAGCAGGAATGCAATCATACCGATGCAGCGGCCAGCAACAGTTTTGGCGGTTTTCAGAAAGCCCCACAATCCCACCAAACCAGCAAGAACGACGCTGCTGGCTACCAGCACGTCGGCAGCGTCCGCAACATTTAATCCGGTCAACCGGGCCAGTTCCGGCACCAGAAGATACAGACCCGGATCATCGGACCAGGCAGCGGCTGGCCTGTAACGCAGCCCGTCAAAGGCCACAAGAGGTACTCCCGAGCAAATAAGGCCCCGTTGCGCGCGCAACAGATCAACATACCGAATGCCCATGAGCGGTAAATGCGACGGATTGGGATGCTGCTCTAAATTTCGCCAGTCCGCATCAAAAGTGGCCTGAGAAACCGTGCAATTCGTTTCGCCGGCAGCGGTCACACAGCACGAAGCAGCCAGAATCAAGAGTAAAATCCAGCACCGAAAATGCAGGTGTCTGTACTGCCCAACCAATATCAGTATGTTTGCCTTCATGTTCGGCTGGCATCCCCGCTTTGCCGGACACCTCGGGAACCAACGGTAATTCCGTATTTATAGATCAGCATGAGCGCAAACATGTAAATGAGATTGAGGTCAGATGAGTATCCGCTGCTGTTCAGCAACCCGCTGAGCCAATAACCCGAAAAGATGTACCAAAAGAAAGTCCATACCAGCTTTATCTCTTTGTTTTCCGAAGCCCGAAATCTCCAGAATGCAGCAACCAGCAGAATCTGGCTCAGAACATAGGGTACAAAGCCGAAGACACCTGTCTCCGCCAGTACGGCAGCGAGAGTATTGTGCGGAGAATCGAGTGGCGCCTCTCCACGATACGACAAAGATGAGCCCGGCATGCGCAGGGCTGCCGGAACAAAATTCGCCAGTCCTACGCCAAAGAGGGGATGTTCCATGAAAACCGCGAGGTTCTGTTTCTGCTGGGCAACGCGGGCATAGAAATTTACCGGATCGGAGACACGATCCTGGTAAATTTCCGGGAACAATAGCAATATCGCGATCATCCCGGTTCCAATCGCGCTCAGCACCGCTATCCTGATGATTTTTTGACGGCGACTGATCTCCTGAAACAGGTCCCAAATAAGTATGATTCCAATACTGATGAAAATGGAGCGGAACAAAGGCATCATAGCGGCGAGCAAAGCTGCGACTGCACCCATGCCATGCAATCGCCTTTGCCACCAGGGAAACTCTTTGCCTTTGGCTCGATGAAAAAACTGCAGCAGGCAAAAAAAGATTAATCCGATCAGACCAAAGGAATAGTTGTGACCAAAAGGCCCATTCGGACGCAGGATTAAAACGCCATTTGCGCCCGCAAAGGAGTAGTCTCCACCCTCGGCAGCCAGCGGCAAAAGATCCTGCCTGAGCACAATTTCAGCCAGACCAATAGCTGCGCAATATATGGCCACCACGCAAATGATTGCGTGCAGAGCCCTGAGATACGAACGCGCTGGAAAACAGCACACCACATACCATCCGAGTATCGCGGGAAAAAGCAGCGCATCACTCCACAATCGCGCGGCAAAGGAATCCTTATTAAAAGGAAGGTAGACAGAGCTCAGAATAAGAAAGACCAGCCACACCCAGCCCGCATACCGCAACATGTCCGGCATTTGGGTATACCGGTTCCGCGGACAAAACAGGATGGCGATACCCAGCAGCAGAATAATTGCGGGATCAAAAACAATGATTGCGTGGTTGCGGGGAAATCGCAGGAAGTAGTAGCCCAGCGGAAAAAGCGCCACCCACAACAGCAGTACCGGGCTTGCATCTCCGTCAAGGAAACGAAAGCTTACATACAGAAGCGGCGGCAACACCAGCAACGCCATGACCGCAAGCTGAAGCAGCACTGGCTGTTGCCAGTAAACAAGAATAATTGCCGTCAGTATCGCGAATGCGATCTTCTGGTGGCCTGCAAAGGAAGCCCGTGGGGACGTTGCTGCGCTCTCGTGAATCACTCTTCTGTATGTATCACTGCCGGCTGCAGAGCCGGTGAATTTAACTTTGGCATGGCAATCACGGGATTAGCGGTTTCGCCGCCCATCACTGACGAGGCCGAAACCAGAGATCCCGGCGAAATATACTCATTCCACCAAAGCGCAACATTCAGAAGGAACCAAACCTTCGAGGATAGCGGAGATCCAACATAGTTTCTCAACCCATCAGCATCAAAATAACCAGTGTGATCGCAGAACTCCGTGAGCACATTTCGCGCATAGCGGCCCAAACTCCCGGTAAACCATTCCTGTACCGGAACGCCAAACCCCTGTTTTTTGCGATCAATAATATTGTCCGGAATCACGCCCCGCACCGCCCGCTTTAGGATGTGCTTCAGCTCCCCGTTTTTTGTCTTCATGGCAGCTGGAATGCTCATCGCCAGTTCCACGAATTTATGATCAAGAAACGGGACCCGGGCTTCCAGGCTGACGCCCATACTCATCTTGTCCACTCGCATGAGCAACAGCTCTGGCAAACGAAGATTCAAGTCCAGATAAGTCATCCAGTTCAGAGGGGCTTTGTCCCACGATTTTTCGAGGAAGCGCTGATGAATCGGCGCCAGAGCGTCCCAGGTATTCAGCCCGGCAAGCCGGGTCCTGAGTTCTGGAGAAAGCAACGTTTGCTTTTCACTCTCGGTAAACGCATCCACGCCCCCCCAGAAGACCGGCAGCCCCGCAACCCCGCGCCGCAGTAACTCAGTGTGGTATTCGCCGCCCTGCCCAAAAACATTGAGGGCTCCAAGCGCCATCTGTTTGAGGAAGCGTGGAACAGGAAGATCATTTAGTTCCTGCAGTCGCAGTTTGGCTTTCCATCCGTGATATCCCCAGAACAATTCATCCGCGCCTTCTCCCACCTGGCAAACCGTCACTCCTTTTTTTTTCGCCAGCTCCGCCACGTAATAAACTGGCACACATACGGGATCGCCAATGGGTTCATCCTGCAGATGGACCATTCGCGGTAAAAAGCTGACAAGATCATTTACGTCAAGAATCCGCTCATGGTGTTCCGAACGAATCAGTTGGGCAACCTGGCGGGCATAGGGAAGTTCCGAGGGATAGCTTCCATAATTGTCGTCATAGCCAATGGAAAACGTGCGCACCGCCTCCCGCTCACCTTCCGAAAACAGCACGGCATTCGTGCTGGAATCAACACCTCCGGAAAGAAACACTCCAGCAGGAACATCGCTGACTTTGCGCAGCTTTACTGCCGTGCGCAGTTCGGCCAGCAACTCCTCTGCGATTTCCTGCTCTGATTGCCGTGTGCGAGGCTGCACATGGTCCCAAACTTCCCAATAGCGTGACTGACGCACGGAGCCATCAGGACGCACCCGCATCCAGGTTGCCGGCGGAAGCTTGTGAATCCCCTTAAAAAGCGTGTCCGGGGCGGGAGTGGTAATGAACGATAGATAGTGATACAGGCCTTCTTCATTTACAGCGCGCGGCTGCTCCGGGTCCTTCAGCAGGACCTTGATTTCCGAGGCAAATACCAGACGCTGATGATGAATGCTGTAATAGAGCGGCTTGATCCCAATGCGATCGCGGATAAGCCACAGCTCCTGGTTGCGGGCGTCCCATATCGCAATGGCGAACATACCTCTAAACTTTTGCAGGCAATCAATTCCCCATTGCTCAAATGCATGTACGATAACTTCAGTATCGGAGTGGCTGGTCTTCCAGCGGTGTCTGCCTGTATTTTCCAGTTCCTGGCGGATTTCCGCGTGATTGTAGATTTCCCCGTTGAATGTAACCCACAGAGAGCCATCCTCATTGCTCATTGGCTGAGACGCAGCTTCAGAAAGATCGATAATGGCCAGCCTGCGATGTCCCAGCCCGACGGTTGCATCCGGTGAAATCCACGAACCTGCTCCATCGGGACCACGATGGGGCATCGCATCTCGCAGCCCTGCCAGCCAGGAGTCGGTGATGCGAAAGTTGTTATTCCACGAAATGGCGCCCACTATGCCGCACATATTATCGGATCCAATTTGCCGCGCTTAATTACCACTGTCGGGGATAATTGGCTTGAATCTAACCCCGTGTTGATTTATCACCTGCTCCGCTCCGCCTCCGCAGAAAATCTTTGGCCCCATTACTCCAGGCATTGACTGAGGTCATTCGTTTTTGCGCTGGTAAGCTGATGCTTTCCCATATCCGCCCCGCAAGCACTTTGCCCGGATGCTCCGGATCTGTTGTTGCCCATACCCCGCTGACCAGAGTCCACAGCACGGCAAAAGCAAATGAAAACACGACCCCAAAGAGCGTAATGAGCGTACGCGGAGGAAAGGATTTTTTCTGCGGAAGCTCCGCCATATCAAGCACACGGATCGCGGGAAGTTCCTTGGCCTCCTGCACCTTGGCCAGTTCGTATTGCCGGGTCAGGGCCTCATATACAGCTTCCTGAATTTTGGCGCGGCGGAAGAGATCGGCATAAGTAACACCGAGAAGCGGCAACTGGCGAATGGAGGGATACAGTTCACTGGAGGTATCTGCATTCAGATCTGCCCCTGGCTTGCCGCCCATGCGCTCGATTTCCTGCTGCAGACGGGTGATCTCGGCCCGCAAGGCGCGCACTTTTACGCTGTTATCGGAATAGATTGCCCGAAGGCCCTCAAGCTGCGCCTGTGCGGCAATCATCCGCCCCTGCAGCTCCGCCACGCTCGTGATCATGGCCCGGCTTTGTTCGAGCGGGTTGAAGGTGGCATTTTTGCTGGAAAACTGGCTGAGCTCTATCTGGGCTTTTTCAAGATCTTTTGAAACCTGATTGAGGCGTTCTTCGAGAAAAACTCGTTCGCGGCGCGCCGATGACGTGGAAAGCTGAGAGGACAGAGCATTGAGTTCGTCCACATAGGAATTGGCCAGCGCGACTGCGAGTTTAGGATCATGCTCGGTGACAGTGATCGCGATGATACCACTCTTCCGATCCTGGCCGATGGCCGTGTGCGCGGCGAGCTTCTGGCGAATATCTTCGGGAAAAGTCGCGCCATAAACTTTGGCCAGGTGATAGCGCGTAATCAGCCGGTCCTGAAGCGTGTTGCTGTTTAAAATCCCTATCAGCAGATCACCGGAGGTCTTGAGTCCCAGAAAATTTCCCGCCAAACTACCCGGCAGACCTGCCTTGTCTGCAATAGCCGAGAGCATTGCCAGACTGTCACCGCCTGAGTCAGGCGGCATCAGGCGCGTGGTCGATTCATAACGCACGGGCATCGCGAGAGTCAGCAATACCGAGCAAACAAATCCCCAGGCGGCCATGCGAAGAAGAAAACGCCTCTCATTCCACAGCAGGCTAAGCTTGTCAAAATGGGAATAGCCGGGCCGCACAACTGAGTCCTGCTCAGTCGCCTGCAGAGTATCCATCTCTTCCGGACTGTTTTCAGTCCATCTCATCCCTGGGTCCAATCTCACTTGCAGTGAAACTCCATCCTTTAGCGTGCTTTAACATCAACTTAGGGCAGACTCAGCGACAGCAAATAAGCAGCACTCGAAACAGCTGAAGTAACCTGGGCGAGAAGCAGGACGTTCTGCAGATTACGTCCACCCGCGTAGGCTTTTTCCGGCACAACTACCGTATCTCCAGGGGACAATGATGTCCTCAGCGAGGTGCCGCTCCAAAACGAACCGCGCTGCCCAACTACCGAGCCGTCAGCGCGAATCACAAATACAGCCTTGCTGTTCGCGAGACTGGTAGGACCGCCAGCCTGACTGAGGTACCACTCAGCACTCTTTCCGCGACGATAGGTCACCGCCGTGGGGTTATAGACCTGGCCGATAATGGTGACCGACTCCATTTGTTTGGGGATAAACAGCTTATCTCCCGCCCGAAGCTGAATATCCGCCTGCGTGCTCGCCCAGTTTTCGATTTTGGACGAGATCCTTATAACCACCCGGCCCAGCGGTTCATTCGCAGAAAGGTTATCTACCGTACCGTGTATTTGCTCGATAGCGGAGTCCTTCGCCTTCTTTTGGTCGGCGTCGCCATTATCTGGTTGAAGCTTCAACTGCTGCTCCTGCGTTTGCAGCCGGCGAATCAAATCTGTTCGAGTCTGCTCCTCAAGCCCTTTGATTTCCGTTCGCGTCAGCACCGCGGCATAAGGATAAGCATTCCCGGTAAAACCTCCGGCCCTGCGAATGACTGAGCTAAGGCGCTCTCCAGGCTGGAATCCGTATGTGCCCGGATGCAGAACCTCTCCATCAAGGGTGACGGAAGCGCCGATATCGTTCCAGCCAAGTACTCTGCGAATCGTAAGCACATCGCCGTCCCGCAGCGGCTTGTCTTCATTGGCGCTGTGGTCCAGCACGGCATTCAGATGGATCGTATCCCGCTGTCCAGATGTCTTTCCCTCATTTCCCGGAAAATAATGAACGAGGTCTGCGCTGGAGCTATCGGCGCTCCGCTTGAGACCACCGGCAATCCTCACAAGATCGCTCACACGCAATGCGGCGCTCAGCGGATAACGGCCTGGACTGGCGATCTCTCCCTGAATCGTAACCGTCGCCGGATCGGACTTATTCAAGTCTTCATGCACGAGAACACGGTCCCCGGACGCCAAAAGGAAATTATCTTCAGGGCTTCCAGCTTCCGCTCTTTTGAGATTCACGCTCATGACCCGAATCGTGCCATCGGGCTGATGATGAACGACCTGCGCATCCTCGGCCTGGGCATTTATGGTGAGGCTACCCCCAAGATGGACCGCATCCATTACATGTATCCGGCCCGCGGTTCGATAGGTGCCTGGTTTCCGCACCGCTCCCGTGACTGTAATCGTGGGCGCGTCTTCAAATTCGTAACGCCCAAACACTCGGACCGTATCGAGCGGCTGAAGTACTGGCGAGGCAGCAGGCTTTTCCAGTACGTCCGCCAGATCGAAGCTGAACACCTCCGGAGCATAAGTGGGCGGCGTGAGACGGATGATCTCTCCATAGGCAGTGGCGGGCTCGGGCAGCATATCCGACCAGGATGAAATCAGATCGGCGAGCTTCATGTCGCGATGCCAGGAATACTTGCCTGGCCGCAATACATGGCCCTGCAGATACACTGAGTCCGGATTGAAGGGCGCAATCGGGAAAATCTGTACTATGTCGCCAGGCTCAATATGGAATTCCGCCAGGCGGAGTGCCAGCGATTGCGCGTCATCCTTATCAGAGACATTGAGACTCAGCATCGTCCTCGTCTCATGCGCGATCAGGCGCTGCACCTGAATATTTCTGAGCGAAGCAGTGGGGAGAATGCCACCCGCCAGATCCAAAACATCTGACAGATTTTTTTCGCCGCGCAATTCATAGACAGCAGGCCGGCGCACGGCTCCATTCACCGTAACCTGCGGGCCGAGTGGCGGAACAAGAATCGTGTCGCCATTTTCAAGAGGCCAGGGCCGGGAGTGGACACCTCGGAGAATCAAATCATAAACATCCACATCTTCCAGAAGCTTGCCGCCGCGATAATGCCTGACTACCCGCAAAGAGCCGTTGGTGCCTGGTCCGCCTGCCACAAAAAGTGCATTCAAAGCGGTTGAGAGCGCGCTTACGTCATAGGCGCCCGGCCGCACAACATCTCCCACCACGTAAACTCGTACATTGCGCAGCCGGGAAAGCGAAATGTCCGCCGAAATGTCGCGAAATTCCGAGCGTAAAGCCTCCTGCACCGCGCGCTGCGCTTCGCTCAGCGTCTTTCCCGCCACCATCACGGTGCCAATCTCCGGCACAGCCAGTCTTCCTTCACGGTCCACTTCGTGCACAAATCTGCGAGAAACACTGCCCCAAAGATTGATGGTCAGTGTGTCTCCGGGACCGACGACATAGTCAGGGCCAGCGGGCAGATCCATGGGAACCCGGCGCGATGCTCCCGTGCCTCGCCGGAAGATGTCGGCCCCGAATTGCACCGGCTCCGCACTGGGATTGGGGTCGGGGGCTTTTGCATACATGTCATAGAGTGAAGGAATATTACTGTAAGGGTTTCGTACCCGGACGGTTACCGGGGTTGGCGCTCGCTCTGCGACTCGGGAAGGACTTGAACCTGCGTAAGACCGTGGGGAGGAGAATCCGGAAACCACCGGCTGCGATTCCTCGCGGGGCACGGCTCCGGCGTCCAATTCTTCTCTGCCCAAAAGCTGATGCAGTCCTTCGGCTTGCCCTCCATCTGCGAACAATGCACTGTCGGGAACATTGGAAGTCAGTCCCGCGCCAGCATCGCCAAATCCCTGAGCATCGCTCATTCTTGCTGGTATTTGCCGGGCATCCGTTTCCTGATCCGCCGCGTCTCTGCGCGGATTAAGACCAGTTCTCTGGATATCCGGGAACACCGGTGTATTTCGAGGAGTGGCCGGAACCAGCAGATCGTTGCTGTTTCCCTCCGTTGCTGGAGCCGGGATGAGTGGTTCGGCGGCAAGATCGCAATCAGGATCGCCATCGGCACAAACAACCTGCTTTCGCGCCTGTGTATCAGGTTAAGGTTGCCGCGGCGGGAACTGTTCATCGCGGGCCAGTTGCATCTTCACCCGCTCTTTGATCAGGTAATCCTGCTGCTTGCCCGAAGGGGAATCCGGGTTGAGTTCGGGCGATAAGTAGCCATATCTTTGCAAAAGACGAGTGGCCACCGCCCGAAAACCTGAATCGCTCCTGAGACGCTCGAAGATGGCGGCATCGGCCAGATCTGTGTCCGTCAAAAGTCGTCCCTGATTGGCGGCTTCCTGCGCGACCCAGCGCTTCAGCTCCAGCAGAATTCCCGGGTTGCTGCGAAGAATGGGTTCGACCTGTGCGGGGGCAGCGGCAACATGCTCCAGGTTCTTTCGGGCAAGGTCTGACAGTACCGGAGCGTCTGACGATGGATATATTTGGTCTCAGACTCTATTGCAAGTGCAGTTGATGTTTATTTGACGAGCAGGAGCAGGTGCTGTCGGCATTTGCAATTGTGTGGGCTTGGTACTTCGGCATTGCGCTATAAACCGCGAGAGCGTTATACATTCTCTACTCACGGGCGAGCCGGGCATTCTGATTATTGATTATGCTTAATTCGTACTTTTGTTATTCCTCACAGGAAAATCTGGTTCGTTTATTGAAGTGATGCGATATCAGGGAACGTGGCATAACGCTCCCTGATATGTGAACTTAAGGAAAACAGGCTAGCGCGAGACAAAATAAGTTGGAGTACCGACTGTAACGTCGTGAATTATGTTGGTGCTACTAGTCGCTGTCGAGGCACCAGTAGAAAATGCTACGACAGTTCCGCTTCCGGATACGTTATATGCCGTTCCGGTGTTATATGCTATTGTGGTGTAGGAAACGTTTGCGAAGCATCCACCTGTGGCGGTTGCACCATTATTGCCATTGACAATCTCGCCACGGTCAATTGCCATGTTGCCACATGGACTTCCACCAACAAGGATTCCACTATTGCCCGAGGCCGATATTATGCTGCGGTCAATGGTCACACGGCTACTACTTCCAGACTCAACTCCATTGTTTGTCGATCCGATAACCTCAGAGTTGACAATATTCACTAAAACAAGGTTTCCGCTGGAAGTTGTAGCAAATACTCCATCACCTGTGCCACTAGTACAGCCAGCCCCTGAACAGTTACCATTGTTCTTGATGAGGCTGTTAACAATATGCGCCGTTCCCGATGCATTCAGACTGATGTTGATTCCATTGGTCAAGAAGTCGAAGATGACACAGTTCTCAATGCTTAGCTCCTTGCCGGAAATAAACGAGATGCCATTCAGGCCGCTGCGAATGCCATTGATTCTTAGGTTCCGAATGGTAACCACATCGTTAGCGCCGGCGGCGACAACGATGCCGTTGGTGCCACTCACCAGCGTCGAGGCTACCTGGCCTCCTCCACCATCAAGCGTGATGGACTTGGTAATGGTAAGCGCGCCAAACCCGCCTGGATCCAAGGCATCGATCTCACCACTCGCGGCCGTCTTCGAGATGGCTCCGGCCCATGTTTTACAGGGGGCGGTGCGGCTGCAAGGGTTCGCATCGTCTCCCACGCCGGACACCCACGTACGGGTAGCCTGTGCCTGCAACATAGTCGTCCCTAGTACGGCGACCGCCAAGAAAGTTAGTACATTGATTTTTTTCATCGTAACTTTTCCTCTCCCAATCTGAGTGATAGTTTGATTCATAGAGTCACCGCGTGAAAAGCCCCAGTCTTGCGGTTTCACTCAATGTCTTCAATATCGGCCAACCACGCCTATTATTTAATCCACCCGCAATGCGACTGCCAATAGTTGCGTGAGAATTCTATAATGAAACAGCGCTGCTGAAATCATATTTCCTTTTTCTCATTGATAATTTAATTTCACGAGTCGTGGTGTACGCTATGTGAACCATAGTTCGCACCAAAATCAAAGGATACATACATGCTCATGGGATGGCAACAAATATTTGCATCCCTCTGGGCAAGCGCATTTGCGCTCTCCGCAAGAAACACGGATGGATGCAAGTTGATTTGGCTGCTCACGCAGTGGTAACGCGGGAGACAGTCTGCAACATAGAATTGGGGGTAAGCAGCTAGTCGTCATGTCACTTCATTCCATCGCGCAATCGTTTTCGGTAACTCTATCTTAATTATTGCGTGGACTGGACAAGTAGACATGAAATTGGTGCCCAGTTTTGTGCCGAGTGACGATTTGTATCTACATGTCGGACGAATTGGAGCAGACGCGGCAAGCAGCATAAATACAAGCTCGAAGTAATTCTTGCAAATTCCTTTAAGTTATTAATCCTGTGTTTGCCAAGTACTCATCATTATTGCGGCGGGAATACTGGCTTTCAATCTGCGACTGTACCTGCCGGGCTCGCTCTATATGGATGTCCACCAGCTTCCTCATCTTCGCCTGATGGGGTTTTTGGCGTGTTATTCATTCCTGACAGTGCTTTGTAACAGCTCGGCCAACCTCTATTCCGAGAACCAGCTGCAGAAAGCCAGGGTGCATAAAGTAAGGGTAATCAAGAGCTTTCTTATCGCCTCCCTTCTCACCATAACCGTGGTTTTTCTGGCCGACGAAAAATCCGCGCCCAGGTTCATGTTTATCTGCACCATGCTGTTCGGCCTGGCTGGTCTTCTAATGGTACGTTTCGCCATACAGAGATATAACCGCAGGCAGTTTGAGCGTGGCATTGGCACCCGGCACGTTCTGATCGTTGGCGCTGGACACGTTGGACAGGCTTTTCAGCGCTGTCTGGAAAGTGACAACTATCTGGGAAAGATGTTTTGCGGGTTTGTGGATGACAAGAGACGTTCGGTTGCCGGCTGGCTGGGGACCTCCCACGACCTGCCGCGCATTCTGAAGGAATATTTTATCGATGAGGTATATTTCACCCCTGACGCCAGCAGGGACCTGATTCTGCATGTCGCCCTGCAGGCGCGGCAGGAGCGAATCAGCATCAAAGTTGTCCCCGATCTTTACGATGGACTGGCGCTGGGTGCCGGCGTAACTCACATTGGCAATGTCCCGGTACTGGAACTGAATCACCAGCCGATTCCGGCATTTGAATTTCTTATCAAACGGCTGATCGATCTTATGGTTGCGTCATTGCTTTTTCTTCCAAGCCTGCCCGTGCTTCTGCTGGCAGCGCTGGCAATTCGACTCGATTCGCCTGGACCTGTCTTCTACACATCCTGGAGAGTCGGAAGAAAAGGGCGCAGATTCCGCTTTTACAAGCTGCGCACCATGATTTCGGATGCCGACGCCGGCAAAGACAAACTGCGCTCCAGGAATCTGCGCAAAGGGGCCACTTTTAAGGTGGTGCAGGACCCAAGAATTACTCGCGTGGGGAAATTTCTGCGGCGGTTCAGCATTGACGAAATTCCCCAGCTTTTGAATGTGCTCAAGGGAGACATGAGCATGGTGGGGCCGAGGCCCCATCCCCTGGACGATTTCAGGCAATACGAACTGGGTGATCTCCGCCGTTTGGATGTCCTGCCTGGAATCACCGGACTTTGGCAAATCCGCGCCCGCCATGATCCTTCCTTCGCCACCAATGTTCTGCTCGATCTGGAATACATAGAAAACTGGAACATCCTGCTGGACATAAAAATCCTTCTCAGCACGATTCCCGAAATACTCAAAGGTTCGGGATACTGAACAAAAATGCTGTCCAATTCCGAAGGCGGGCGCTGACGACGTGCGACAAGACAATCGAATGCGAATCCTTTGCGTCGGCGGTGCGCGGCCGAACTTCATGAAACTTGCTCCTTTGTTCCGGGCATTTTCCTCGGCCCCGGATTTCGAGTTGCTTCTGATTCACACCGGCCAGCACTATGACGAACAGATGTCAGGACAGTTTTTCCGCGACCTGGAACTTCCCAGCCCGACGCATAACCTGGCTGCCGGTTCGGGTTCTCACGCGCAGCAGACCGCGGAAATCATGAAGCGCTTTGAGCCAGTCGTTCTGCAACACAAGCCTGACGCGGTTCTGGTAGTTGGCGATGTCAACTCCACCACTGCCTGCAGTCTCGTGGCCAAAAAGCTTGGCATTTTTGTAATTCATGCCGAGGCTGGATTACGCAGCTTTGATCGCTCCATGCCGGAAGAAATCAATCGTCTGGTCACTGACGCAATTTCCGACCTGCTGCTGGTGACGGAACAAAGCGGATTGAAAAATCTGGAGCGTGAAGGTGTGCCCTCGGAAAAAGTCTGCTATGTGGGCAATTTGATGATTGATTCCCTTTACTTCCATTTGGAACGGTCCAGGAATTCCCGCATTCTGGACAGTCTGGAATTGCGCAACCAGCGATTTGGACTGGTCACGCTGCACCGGCCAGCCAATGTGGACGATACCGCCCAGCTACAGGAATTGCTGGATGCCCTGCAGACAATTGCCAGTGACCTTCCGTTGTACTTTCCTGCTCATCCTCGCACTCTGGCGCGCATGAATGGGCAAGGCCGATCCGCGCATCTGCATATACTTCAGCCGTTAAGCTATATCGATTTTGTCTGTCTGATGTCACACAGTGCAGTCGTGTTTACCGACTCAGGTGGGGTGCAGGAAGAGACTACAGCCCTGCAAATTCCGTGCCTTACTCTGCGCAATAACACAGAACGTCCCGTAACGATTGAGCAAGGAAGCAACCGGCTGGCTGGAACTACCCGAGAGAGCATTCTCACGGCATGGCGCGATCTGAATGCCCAACCTCAATCTGGACGAATTCCCGAGCTTTGGGACGGAAAAGCAGCCGAACGCTGCGTGAAAGCGATTCGCACAGCACTCCAACCTGTCATCAACAGGAACGGGAACACCCAAACAGTGCTGGCGCGCTAACTGAACATCAGCCGATGCTTCCCGGCTCTTCCCGCTGTTCGGGAAAAATAATTGACGCCACAACTGCTACCGCCAGCACTACGGCGATTACCGCCAGCGTGATCCACGTGGGAATCTCAAATTTGGCGGAAGCCAGCATTCTGGCGCCGATGAACATCAGCACCACGGCTAAACCGTAATTGAGGAAGTGAAAAAGCTTCATCATGCTGGAGAGGGCAAAGAACAGAGAGCGCAGCCCCAAAATGGCAAACACGTTCGAGGTATAAACCACGAACGGGTCGCGTGAGATGGCCAGCACCGCCGGTATAGAATCGGTGGCAAACATTACGTCCGTTGTCTCGACCACGAGCAGCACGATCAGCAGTGGCGTTGCCATGCGCACTCCATCGCGAAGAACAAAAAACTTGTTTCCTTCGTAGTTCTCGCTGAGCGGCAAAAACCTGCGGCTTAACCTGAGTACCCAATTGCGGGACGGGTCTACTGGATCGTCGTCTCCCTGGCGCATCAGTTGAAAGCCGGTATAGATCAGAAAAGCGCCCAACCCATACAGAATCCAGTGAAAACGGCTGACCAGCGCTACCCCACCCCAGACGAAAAGGCCACGCATTACCAGCGCACCCAGGATTCCCCAAAAAAGCACCGTGCGCTCCTGTTCAGGAGGAACTTTAAAGTACGCAAATAGAACGATGAAAACAAATAGATTGTCTACGCTGAGAGCTTCTTCCACCAGATAACCGGTCACGAATTCCAGCGATCTTGCCGGGCCCATCCACCAGCGGACGAGCAGGGCGAAAGACAGCGCCAAAACAATCCAGAATCCGCTGCTTACCAGCGCCTGACGAATGCTTAAGGTGCGGCCCTTACGGTTCCAAACCGCCAGATCCAGCAATACCAGTATGAGAATGACTGCGTTGAAAATAATCCAAAAGCCAATGGGCATAATTGTGATTGAGCCTGCCTTGTCTGTTGCAACCGCAATGTAAAGTTACCACTGTTGCGCTGATGATGACACTCTGGCCGCGCAGCTTTAAGTCGAGGTATTGGTATTTAATTTTCACTGACATTTAATACTGCACAGATTACCGAAGTTATCTTCTTCTCTGTCGGGAGCATGTTACGCTTTGCGCGGAGGGCAATCATGTTCGCTCGATTTTCCCGTTCCTGGCAACTTACGAAGCAGAGTTTCACCGTGCTTTTAAAAAACCCCGTGCTCATGCTCTTTCCCTGCCTGAGCGCACTGGCGACTCTCGCGGTATTTGCCAGTTTTTTACTTCCTTTGTTCCGAAGTGGAGCGATGCTGACCATGGCTCAGCATTGGCAGACTGACCCTGTGGCATGGTTGACGCTGTTTGGATTTTATTACTGCTGCTATTTTGTGCAGATTTTCTTTAATTGCGCGCTTATGGCCTCGGCCAACATGGTTCTCTGCGGGGGCAAGACATCTCTGCGGGATGGACTCGGTTTGGCCACAAGCCGTTTTGCCCGCATTGCTCTATGGGCGCTGGTCGCTGCCACCGTGGGCTGGGTGCTGCGTATGCTGGAGGAGCGGGCCGGGCTGGTCGGCAAAATAATCATCTCTCTGCTGGGAATGGCCTGGAGCATACTGACCTATTTCATCGTGCCTGTAGTGATGTTTGAAGACAACGATGTTTTTGATGGGGTCAGGCGTTCCGGAGATCTGATGAAAAAAACCTGGGGCGTGGCCGTGGGCAAGGGCATCACCTTCACGGCGCTGAATTTGCTGGCCGCCCTCATCTGGCTCGTCAGCTCTATTGCGGTACTCGTTCTCATCCATCCTCTGGTTGGGCTGCTGTGGATGGTTGGTTATCTCGCCCTATGGATGATTGTGGTTTCCACGATTGATGGAATCTTCCGGGTTGCACTCTACCGTTATGCGTGGATCGGCGCCAAAACTGAATATTTTGATCCCCAGTTAATCGAGAGCGCTTTTATCCCGAAGAAAAGACGTAAACTTTTTTTCTAAGTAAATCAAAAGTTGTGAATACGCCGCCGGGCTGTTTGCCGGTTTCAACAGCAAAGGTCCGGCGGCTATTCATTTTCCGTGGTTTCCGCGTGCCGTACTGCGCCTGATTAGTCTGTCAAATAGCTCTGACTTCCACCCGGCGAATCCGGCCAGCAGGCAAACACGAGAATCACTGCGCTTAATAGCAGCAGTCCGGGAATGGCGGGCCAGGGAGAGACTAGCTCGGCAACCACGGTAAAGAGCGCCAGTGAATCGTCCGGCGGAAGCGAGACCAGACACAGTTGCTTCAGATAGAACATCACGCTGGGAATTCATCTGCGTCAGCCTGTGGCGCAGCCACTGCCGCGTGTCGTTCGATCCAGGACCTGCATCCCGGGCAAAGCGAACTCGCTTTCTTCTTCAAGGACGACGGTCTGCGATTCCTTCTTCATTCGAAGCAGGTCCAGTGTTGCATTGACGGCAGCCCGGTGCAGATAAGCGCGGATGTTCTTTATTCCGGACAAACATTCCTGCCAAGCCAGCCGCAGAAAAACGGTCTGCAGAATGTCTTCCGCGTCACTTCGAGTTGCCGGTAACGCGGTAGGCGGCCCGGAATACCAGGTCTTTATGATCGAGAAATACCTGTTCCAGGTCCGAACCACTCTGGAAGACGTTCTCGCTTTCGGCAGTTCCGGACATATTCGCCTGCGCTATGTGCATGGTAGCCTGCATTGTGCGGCGCTCCTCTGACTATATTGACGGGGTGAAGACGCCTTTATTAACGCGGAGCTAAAATAATTACCGCTCTAAGCAATTTACGTTTTTGACCACCCGGAAGTTCCCCCTTTGCACCCTGCCGTACCGGGTATTGGAAAAACGCAAAGAAAGACGCAAAATCTGTGCTCGGAACTGATCTGCTTCCAGACATGAAAACTATCAACCTGCCTTCGACCTTCAATGCGGCCACATGGCTGGTGGACCGCCACATTCCCGAAGACCGTGGCGACAAAGTGGCTTTTGAATGCGGCGAGGAGCGCGTTACTTATCTGCAGCTTGCCGAACGCGTCAACCGGGTGGGCAATGCGCTGAAAAAACTGGGCGTGCGCCCGGAAGAGCGCGTGGCTCTGCTGCTGCCGGATACGCCGGAGTTTGCCTACTGCTTTCTGGGCGGCATGAAGATGGGCGCGGTGCCCGTACCGGTCAACACCATGCTGAAGCCGGCGGAATATCAGTACATCCTCAATGATTCGCGAGCGCGCGTGGTCGTAATCAGCGAATCCCTGCTGCCGCAGCTCCAGGCCATACCCACGGCAGATTTGGGCTTTCTGGAGACTGTCATTGTCTTTGGCAATGCGCCGCAAGGGACATTGTCGCTGTTGAAATTAATGGAAGCAGCCTCCCCTGCGCTGGAAGCCGCGCCCACCAACAAAGATGACGCCGCGTTTTGGCTGTATTCCTCCGGCAGCACCGGCGCTCCCAAAGGCTGTGTGCATCTGCAGCACGATATGGTGGTGAGCGCGGAGCTGTGTGCCAAACCGATGCTCGGCATTCGCGAAGACGACCGCTTCTTCAGCGTGGCCAAACTCTTCTTTGCCTACGGACTGGGCAATGGCTTGTACTTCCCGCTCTCCGTGGGCGGCACAAGCATTCTCTGGCCCGGCTCACCGGCGCCGCCAAACATCTATTCGGTAATCGAGCGGCACAGGCCGACGCTGTTTTTCTCGGTACCCTCGAATTATGCGTCGCTGCTTGCATACCAGCGGGAAGGTGGTCCGGACTTTGATCTTTCCGGCGTTCGGCACGCGGTTTCCGCCGGCGAGTCCCTGCCTGCGCCGCTTTTTCACCGCTTCAAAGAGCGGTTCGGCGTGGAAATTCTGGACGGCATCGGCTCTACCGAGGCCCTGCACATCTTCATCGCCAACCGTCCTGGCGCGCTGCGTCCCGGCTCCAGCGGACAGGTCCTTCCTGCTTATGAAGCACGCATCCTCGATGAAAAGGATCATCCCGTACCCGATGGAGAGATCGGCAATCTTTGGATCAAGAGCGATGCGGTCTGCGCCTGCTACTGGAACCAGCACGAAATCACGAAAGAAACGCTGCGCGGACACTGGCTGCGTACCGGGGACAAATACTCCCGCGATGCCGATGGCTATTACTGGTACGCCGGACGCTCCGACGACATGCTCAAAGTCAAAGGCATGTGGGTAAGCCCGGTTGAGATTGAAAGCACGCTGCTCGAACATCCCGCCGTGCAGGAAGCTGCGGTCATCGGCGTGACGGATGGAAATCAGCTGGTAAAGCCAGCGGCCTACATTGTGCTCCGGGATGGACAAAATTCCCAACTGCAAATCGGTGAAGAAATCCGGCAGCACCTGGCTGCCAGACTGGCCCCGCATAAATGCCCGCAATGGCTGGAGTTCGTGCAGGACCTGCCCAAAACAGCGACAGGGAAAATTCAGCGGTACAAGCTGCGGCAATCAAGAACCTGATCTTAAACTGAAATATATCGGGAACTTTTAGGATGAGAACATGAAAAAGTCAGGCGAAAGCCAGGGCCAGTCGGCATCGGAGCTCATCTCGAAAAGAATCGCCGAACTCGGGGACTGGCGCGGGGAAGCCCTCGGCAGAATGCGCAGACTCATCAAGGAAGCAGTCCCGGACGTCGTCGAGGAGTGGAAGTGGAGGGGCACTCCGGTTTGGTCGCACGACGGCATCATCTGCACTGGCGAATCCTACAAAAATATCGTAAAGCTTACCTTTGCCAGGGGCGCGTCTCTGAAGGATCCGGCCCGTCTCTTCAACTCGAGTCTCGACGGAAACACACGCCGCGCGATCGACATCCACGAAGAAGAAAAAATTGACGAGTCTGCCTTCAAGGCGCTCGTTCGCCAGGCTGCTGAACTCAACAGTTCTGGCAGGTCGAAACCTTCGAAGAAAGCGAAGTCTTAACAGTTCCGAGTGGGCCGTTTAGTGATGGTACGTACCATTCAGTTTGACGTAGTTTCTATCCTGCCTGTTGAGAGCCATTAAACGGCAAGTTTTGCTGCGTCGGCGATCTCCGCCAAAATTCGATTTATCCCCGTGGCAAATTCATCTTGCGGTGTGATCAGGCTTACAACGATGTATCCCTCACCGGGAAAATCATAAAAGTGGCCCGGATGCACATATACATCGTGTTTCTTGAGCAGCCTGAGGGCCAGGTCTTCGTCAGATCGGATTGCCGGTACACGCAGCACGGCATACCAGCCGCCTTCCACGTCAAGACGGTTTCCATATTTCTGCCCAGCCAGCTGGCGGTCCAGTTCAGCCAGGTTGGCGCGCACCCGCATCATCAGTTGCTTTTGAAATAAATGCCGCTGTTGCAGCAACACCGGAGCGGCATGCTGTATGGGCGCGTTGGGCGAAAGATAGGTATCGGCAATCACTTCCAGCCGGGCCAGCGCTTCCCTTTTTAATTCTTCGGTACCACTGGTAATCAGCCATGCCAGCTTCATCTGCGGCAGACCGGATATTTTGGAGATGCCGCTCATGGTAAAAGTGAGCGCATTGGTATTGCATGCGAAGCCCGGCGCTGCCGCCGCAAGCGAGAAGTCCAGAAAAACCTCATCGGCAATGATCGCCATTCCGCGCGCCGAGCAGATGTCGTTGAGCTTTTCCATCTCCGCCGCTTTGGTGAAGTGGCCCGTAGGATTGTTAGGATGAACCACGATCACGGCGCGCGTTCGCGGCGTGACCAGCCGCTCCAGAGTGTGAAAGTCGATGAGCCATCCGTGATCGTAAATCAGCGGATAGTGGACCAGCTTTACATCCTGAATGTCAGCCAGAAATTCGAACAGCGGATAACTCGGCGTGGGAACCAGCACTTCGTCTCCAGGATTGCAGAGCAGGCGAAAGACGAACGAATAGGCCTCACTGGTGCTAACGGTAAGAATAATATCTTCCGCCGAGACTTTTTGACTGCGCTCGGCATAATATGCGGCCACGGCCCGCCGCGTGCCTTCGAGACCGCGAGATTCCGGATGATATTCCAGAGAGGCCGGACTGCACAGCGCGCGCATGATCGCGCGCGAGTCATACTCAAAGCCGCACGCAGCAGGATTTGAAGCTGAAAGATCCAGCAGTTTGCGTCCGCGGGTGCGATGCATGTCCAGAGCTTCGCTCAGACGGTTGGTACTGCGATTCCAGTTGGTGCGGAGTGAAAACATGTGTCTCGAAAGTCTTTCCACTTCCATCTCCGCAAAAGCGGAGATGGAACACTATGGCAATCTAACATTTTTCGATGAAGAAAGATGAGCGTATCGCCAACCTTGAGAGCTCGATGGCAATAGTGATCCCTTGCCCACACTACGAGCTCGGGATTTCAGAACGAAAAGTTTAAACTTTCTGCACTGCCTGGGTCAGGGCCGTAAGACTGCTTTTTGCATCGCCATAGAGCATTCCGGTGACCGGCTTGAAGAACAGCGGATTTTCCAGTCCGGAAAAGCCTTTGCCCTTGCCGCGCTTTAACACCACCACCGACTTTGCTTTGTCCACTTCGATAATCGGCATACCGGCGATCAGGCTCTTCGGATTGTCGCGTGCATCGGGATTCACTACGTCATTCGCGCCAATCACCACGGCAACGTCGGTCGAGGGCATCTCCGGATTGATCTGATCCATTTCATAAAGCTGCGAGTAGGGCACGTTGGCTTCGGCGAGCAGGACATTCATATGGCCAGGCATTCTGCCGGCGACGGGATGAATGCCATATTTAACCGAGATGCCGCGCTCTTCGAGCACATTCCCGAGTTCACGCACGGCGTGCTGCGCCTGCGCGGTGGCCATGCCGTATCCCGGTACAAAAACCACCTGATTGGCGTATGCCAGTTGCACCGCCACGTCATCCATACTGACCTCGCGCATGGCGCCAGATACCGCCGTTTCCGCCGTAACCGGCGTGCCAAAACCTCCAAACAGAACATTGGTGATGGAGCGGTTCATGGCTTTGCACATCAGGATGGAGAGAATGAAGCCGGAAAATCCGTCCAGTGTACCGGCAATAATCAGAACATTGTTACCGAGCACGAATCCGGTAGCGGCTGAAGAGAGGCCGGCGTACGAGTTCAGCAGCGACATCACCACAGGCATGTCCGCCGCGCCGATGGGAATCACCAGCAGCACACCGAAAATGAAGGCACAGCCAGCCATAACGTAGAAATAGTGCGCATCGGCGGGATGTGTGAGCCAGAGCACAAAAGATGTGATCATGGTCAGGAACAATCCCAGATTCACGAACTGCTGCCCCCGGTACGTGATGGGTGTGCCGCGCATCAGTTCCTGCAGCTTGGCGGCGGCAATCAGCGATCCGGTAACGGTCAGAGAGCCCAGCATCACCTCCAGGCCAAGAGCGCCCATTTTGATCCCGCCCAGGGAGGAGCCGTGGATCACATACTCGGCAATGCCCACCATGGATGCAGCCATCGCTCCGAAAGCATGGGAGAGAGCGGTCCGCTGCGGCATGGCGGTCATGGGGACCATGGCCATGGGAATGCCAATCGCCGAGCCCACCATCAGACCGATGGCAATGTAGATGTAATTATGGATATCGGGGTGAAAGAGCGTCCCAATAACAGCGGCAGCCATGCCGGCCGCGGCCAGGATCATGCCGCGCCGGGCGGAGTCTGGATGGCTCAGCCCCTTCAGGCCAAGAACGAACAGGCAGGATGCAATCAGATATGTGGCTTCGAGAAAATACTGGGCGTGGCTCACTTTTTCTCCTCCGCCTTGGCAGTTTCCTTCTTGCGAAACATCTTCAGCATACGATCAGTGATGAGAAAGCCGCCGGTCACGTTGATCATGGCTGAAGTCACAGCCGCGCAGCCCAGAACCGAGGCCAGCAGCTGATGATGGTCATAGCGCGAACCAGCAATCACTAATGACCCGATCAGCGATATACCGGAGATCGCATTCGTGGCGGACATGAGCGGTGTATGCAGCAAAGGGGGCACGCGGGAGATCACCTGAAATCCCAAAAATGCCGCCAGGGCAAATACGTAGAGTGAGGCGATGAGCACTGCCGGATTAAAGGCCGTGCTTCCGTTCTCAAACATCGCAACCATGAGCACTGCTGGATTGAACAAGAGGTAATTCATTCACCACTCCCTTCCCTACACCGCTCCAACCGAATGTCCAAGAGCTGCTGCCACCCGGGGATGAATCGTGCCTCCCTGCAGGGTTACGCACGAACCCTTCAGAATGTCATCCGCGAGGTCAATCTTCAGATTGCCTTTGTCATGAATCAAAGCCAAAAAGCTGGTCAGGTTGCGTGAATATAGCTGGCTGGCGTGGCCGGCAACCGTGGCGGGAAGGTTCAGCGGCCCCATCACCGTGACGCCTTGGTAGTTGATGGTCTCGCCAGCTTTGGTGACCGCACAGTTTCCGCCCGTGCCCGAGGCCAGATCGACAATAATCGCGCCCGGACGCATAGCCGCCACCGCCGGCTCCGGCAACATGAGAGGAGCGCGCCTGCCTGGAATCTGCGCCGTGGTGATCACCACATCGGACTGGGCCGCGTGTTTGGCCACCATGTCCCGTCCACGCTGCAATGCCTCTTCGCTGAGTTCTTTAGCGTATCCGCCCGCATCCTGGGTCTCGATGCCTCCCAGGTCGACTTCCAGAAACTTTGCGCCGAGCGATTTCACGTCCTGCCCGGCGGCAGACCGTACGTCGTACGCTTCCACCACCGCACCCAGGCGGCGGGCCGTTGCGATGGCCTGCAAACCGGCAACTCCGGCCCCCAGTACCAGCACTTTGGCCGGGGGAACGGTACCGGCAGCGGTCATCAGCAGGGGAAACATACGGGGCAGATGTTCGGCGGCGATGATTACTGCTTTGTATCCGGCCACCGTCGCCATGGAAGAAAGTGCGTCCATGGACTGAGCGCGCGTAGTACGCGGTATCAGTTCCATGGCAAAAGCCGTGAGCTTGCGGCTGATGATAGGCTCCAGAAAAGCGGGTTCGTCCAGGGGTTTCAGGAAGCCGATAATCACGGCTCCCGCTTTGAGTTGCTGATAATCCTCGGGTTCCGGACGGTTTACGCAGGTGAGAACGTCTGTACCCTGCAGAAGTGTGACGCGGTCCATGGTGGCTGCGCCGGCGGTGGTGTAATCACTATCGAGAAACCCGGCTTTGGTCCCCGCCCCTGCTTCCACGCCAACTTCCACTCCGGCGGCAACCAGTTTTTTTACGGACTCAGGCGTAAGGGCTACGCGGGATTCTCCGGCCTGTTTTTCCAGCGGGACTGCGATCCTCATAAGTGTTGGTGTCCCCCTTCACTCAAAAGACGATGTATCGTACACCGAAACCGGCATGAACGTATTATTCATCAAAATAATCAGTACATGGGTAACTACTTGCACCCCGGCTTGCCCGCGTAACACAGGATCCTTCACAAACATTAATACTGCCGGGCAGGACAAAGTCTATAGAAAATAAAAAGAGCACGAAGACTGAAACTCCGTCTTCGTGCTCCTGAGCCGATTTGTGTTTTTGAATTCTGGTTAGGGGGTGTGGGCCTCGGGCGTATAGGCTGGGACCGCCTGTGCGCTCAGGTCTGGCCGAAAACGGTTGTGGCAGTTTTGGCAAACACCATCCATCTTTGCAAACAGATTTTCGACCTGGTGCGGATCATGTTTTCTGGCTGCGTCCTCAAGCTGCCCGGCTACCTCGTCCAGTTCCTGAACATTATCGCGAAAGAAATCGCCGCCATTCCCACTGGCCCACAGGCTCTGGTACTCACCAACGTCGTGGGCCGCGACCTTGATGTTTTTCGCTGAACCCGCTATGGCATCCATCTTTTGCGAATCGAGCGGGACATCATGCCATATCGTAAAGCTCAAAAACGTGTAATCAGGATGTACTTTCGCGCGCATTACCTGGCTCAGATCGGCATCCAGTTTCTCGCGATGCCGCAATCCCGCCACATAACTGCGCCGAAGCCCATAATAAGCAGCGGTCATCACAACAGCGATCACTACCGCAAAAATACAGGCTTTCTTTACAGTGGACATGGATAGGGCCGGTTTCATTGGGCCCTCGCTACCATGCCAGCCGGACCATCGGGATACATTTCCGGCTTTTCCACGGGGGGCATGGTTCCCGTAAGCGCTTTCAGGAATGCGACCAGGTCGGCCTTTTCCCCAGGAGTAAGGTTCAGTTCATGCAACAGTTTCGACTTATTGGATCCGGGATCACCGCCGCGATTATAAAATTCCACCACATCTTCGAGGCTGGCCAGGGAGCCGTTGTGCATATACGGCGCCGTGAGAGCGATATTACGCAGGGTTGGAGTTTTAAAAACACTCCTGTCTTCAGCATGGTGCGTCACATTGTAACGGCCCAGATCGCCACCCTTGTCGTCTCCCAGCCCATAGAGCTTGTCGTCGCTAAAGTTGGGGCCGCTGTGGCATTCGGTGCAGGACGCCCTGCCGAAAAACACCAGCAGTCCTCTTTTTTCCTGATCGCTCAGAGCGCCGTGGTTGCCGCGGGCATACTGATCAAAACGAGAGTCCGGCGTAATCAGCGTACGCTCGAAAGCCGCAATGGCCTTTTCCACGTTCATGAGAGACGGGCCGGAGTTAAATACTTTCTGAAACCGCAGCCGGTACTCCGGAACTGCGTTCAGCCGCTTGACCAGCTCAACTTCCTTCACCATGTTCATCTCTTCGGCGGAGAGCAGCGGCATTTTGGCCTGCTCTTCCAGAGACCCGGCGCGGCCATCCCAAAAAAGAGCGCGGTTATACGCGCTGTTCAGGAGGGTAGGAGAGTTCCGTGTGAGTACCCGCCCATGAAACCCAATGGCCTTTTCTTTTCCATCGGTAAAGGCTTTGGACGGATCATGACAGCTCGCACAGTTCATGGAGTAATCCAGGGAAAGGCGAGTATCAAAAAAAAGATGGCGCCCCAGTTCCACTTTCTCGCTGGTTTGCGGATTGTCGCGGGGCTCCGGAACCGGGGGCAAAGCAGCAAGCCCACCGGGAAGGGTTTTCATGCTGTCCACCATTTCAATGGTGATGGGTGGAGGTTCGGGTCGGGCATCAGAAGCTACCAGCGTACCCGCAACCAGCGTGGCGCAAAACGGCACAGCGCCCAGTATCCATGCAGCGGCACTACCTTTGCTGACAAATCTGATGAAATCCATATTCGTTACCCTCTATTTGCCGGCGCTCTCAGGCACGTCAAGCATAATGTCAGAAGTGAGGGCTCCCGTTTTGGGAACCACAATGCTCTTGCTGAACATACGCGCACGGTCGTTCCACGCCTTTATGGTGTACGTGCCAGCGGGTATGTTGGCGATCGAAAACGTGCCGTTAGGCCGGGCGACAGCAAAATACGGGGTCGGCACCACAAAAATCCGGGCGTGCATGTAACGATGCACGGAGCAAAACATATCCACAATGCCAATCTTGTCAAAAATCGCCGTGCGGCTTTCACCTTTGGGATACAGGCCAAAATTGAACTTGCTGTTTTCCGAATAAGAATAGACGTTGTGAGCCACATCGTCCTGGTTCGGAAGTTCGACCTTCTGCCCTTTTACCGCGACCAGAAAGTCGGGAATAAAGCGCAGCTCTTTTTGTTCAATAACAAGTGAGTTGGCTGGCGGCTGAAGTTCCGGTCCGCCCTCAAGCCAGATTACGATTTTGTCCTGGGTCTGGCTGGTTTTGCTGCCAGAAGTTTTGGTCCACTCGATCTTGCCGTTTACGGTTCCTGCCTGGGCGGACAGGCCCAACAGGAAGAAGCTTAGCAGCGAAAAAAGTACTCGCTTCATCATGAGTTTTTCTCCTCAAGATGAAATTGGAACAAAAAAATACTCTGTTTTGAAACCACTGGACACCGCCGATTAGAGGGATTTAAGTTTTCGTCCAAAAACATCGCTGGTTTAGATTGCTACGCGGTTGGGAACTGTGCAACATTACGCAGGTAACCACGGCTTGGCTTTAGGGCTTTTTCCTGAGTTTTTACGCAGCCGTACCGTGGCATTTTTTGAATTTTTTTCCTGATCCACAGGGGCAGGGATCGTTGCGCCCGACCTTGGCCGCATCGCGAACCACCGTTTGCGGGGTGTTCCCGTTAGTAGCCCCGGCCATGCGTGCCTGTTCAAGTTCGCGCTTCTTTCGCTTCTGGAACTGCTCTTCAAGTTCATCCACGGACGTTTGCGCGCGGCGCTGGGGAAGCGCGGGCGCACCGGTAACATGACTGCCACCAGTTGCATCCGCCGGATTTGCAGGCACGGTGGCCGCAGCTTCCACAATCTGCATGTGAAACAAATAGCGTATCGTATCTTCCTGGAAGCGCTGCAGCATGCCTTCAAACATTTCAAATGATTCGCGCTTGTACTCGACCAGTGGATCCCGCTGAGCATAGCCGCGAAGGCCGATGCCTTCTTTCAGGTGATCCATGTTGAGCAAATGGTCTTTCCACAGGGTATCGAGGACGCTGAGCATGATCATGCGCTCGTGATAGCGCATGGCATCGGCGCCAAGCTGCTTCTCCTTGGCGTCATATAACTCGCGCAGCTTGCTGAAAACGGCATCGCCCAATTCGCCGCGATTGAGCCGGCTGTCATCAATTCCATGCTTTGCCTGATCCAGACCAAACATCTCCAGCAGATACCTGCGCAGACCGTCCATATCCCACTGGTCGGCATGAAGATTTTTGGGAACAAACCGATCAAGGGATTCGCCGATCATGCCGGCGACGTAATCCTCCAGAATCAACTCTTTCTGGTCCACGCCTTCCAGCAACTGACGGCGCAGGCCGTAAACGGCCTCGCGCTGCTTGTTCATTACATCATCGTACTCAAGCACGTGTTTGCGCGACTCAAAGTGCTGGGCCTCCACGGCTTTCTGTGCGGCCTCAATGCGGCGGGAAATCAGGCCCGATTCGATCGGTACACCTTCCTCCATGCCCAGACGCTGCAGCAGGTTTGATATCCAGGCGCGCGCGAAGATGCGCATGAGATCGTCTTCCAGCGAAAGATAGAAGCGCGACGAGCCTGGGTCTCCCTGGCGTCCGGCGCGTCCGCGAAGCTGATTATCAATGCGGCGGGCCTCATGGCGCTCGGTACCCAGAATATGCAGGCCGCCGGAGGCGACGACCTTAGCGTGCTCGCTGTCGGTATCCGCCTTGTAGCGCGAATAAATCTCGGTCCATTTGTCCGCAGGACACTGGAATTCGGTGCCGTTGTAATAAAAAACGGTGCTGTGCGAACTATCCTGCTGCAAAACCACTTCACCACCGGCCTCGCGCAGCGGCTGCGCAATTCCCTTCTTTACCGCTTCCTGGCGGGCCATGAATTCGGCATTACCGCCCAGCAGAATATCCGTACCGCGTCCGGCCATGTTGGTGGCGATGGTCACGGCCCCAACGCGCCCGGCCTGGGCCACGATCTCCGCTTCGCGCTCATGGTATTTGGCATTAAGCACCACGTGCTTCACGTTCTTTTTCTTCAGCAGATCGGAGAGGCGCTCGGATTTTTCAATGGACGTGGTGCCCACCAGAATGGGCCTTTGCTCGGCATGGATCTTCTGGATCTCATCGGCCACCGCATAATACTTCTCTTTCTCCGTGCGATAGACGATGTCCGGGTTCTCGATGCGGAGCATCTGCATGTTCGTGGGAATAAC
>Ga0070730_10000910_pt1 | contig 30710 bp, 28 predicted proteins | sample Coa_R1_3_FD_66447 | JGI IMG/M metagenome (GOLD analysis project Ga0070730, IMG submission 66447) | Surface soil microbial communities from Centralia Pennsylvania, which are recovering from an underground coalmine fire - Coalmine... | ecosystem: Environmental > Terrestrial > Soil > Unclassified ... | reverse complement strand
GAATTGCGCACCCAGCTCGCGTTCATCATGGAAGCGCAGGACAAGAACACGGTCTTTTGGATCGAGTGGCGCGGCGAGGGGCGCAAAACGCGCGCCGGGCAGACGCACGTGATTTTGCAGGCTACGCCCATCGACGTTTCGCAGATTTTGAAGCAGGCATTGTTTGAAAGCGTGGAGAGCGCCGTACTGACATCGGCCACGCTGGCCGTGGCCGGACCGCCGGAGCGCGGCAGCTTCGACTATGTCCGCCAGCGCGTGGGCCTCGACCATGCGCGGGAGATGGTGGTGCCTTCGCACTTCGATTATGCGAAGCAGGCGATCCTCTATGTACCTCCGGATATGCCCGAACCCCGTTCCTCGGCCTTTGGCCGCGCCGCCGCCGAGAAAATTCGCCGCCTGCTGGAGATCACTCAGGGCCGCGCCTTTTGCCTGTTTACCAGCTACGCGCAAATGCACGACATCCATGACCGTTTGCTGGGCGAGCTGCCGTATCCCATGCTGCTGCAGGGGAGCGCGCCCAAAAACGCTCTGCTTGAGGAATTTCGCCTCACGCCGGGCGCGGTGCTGTTCGCCACATCATCATTTTGGCAGGGAGTGGACGTTCAGGGCGAGCAGTTGAGCTGCGTAATTATTGACCGCCTGCCCTTCGCCGTCCCCAACGATCCGGTGGTAGGGGCGCGCATTCGCGCCATTGACGATGCAGGCGGCAACGCATTCTTCGAATATCAGGTGCCTTCGGCGGTGATCGCGCTCAAGCAGGGCTTCGGACGCCTGATCCGCTCCATGAAAGATCGCGGCGTGCTGGCCCTGCTCGACAATCGCCTGCTCAAACAGCGCTATGGCCGCGTCTTTATCGACAGCCTGCCAGCTTATAAGAAGACCAAAGATCTGGCGGTCGTGGAAGAGTTTTTTGCGGAATAAAACCCATACAAGCATCAAACTTCCACGTAAGGCGTCTGCACAGGTACAAGAAAGCCCACGTGGTGAAGACGCGGATTAGGCGGCCATGGTTCTCTGCCGACGTGATCTCTGATCAAAAGCTCTGGCCCTGTTCCCACAAAACTCCGGCGTTTCAGCTGTGAGGTTTCTGCGTGCGACAATATTTCTCGAAGTGAAACTGCCGTTCCGCGCATCAGATGAGGTGAAATGCCCAACGAATTGACTGCCGTAACAGGCGTTGCTTTTGGCCAGCCGGGAATCGCACCCACGTGGTCGCCGGGCTCCAAAGACTGTGTGGGGACCGCATACTCGCAGTCCAGCCGGGTTTGGTTCACCATGTCCATGGGAATTCTGACCGAGATTTACTACCCTACCATTGACCGTCCGCAGATTCGCGATGCTCAGTTTTTGATCACCGATGGCGAGACCTTCTTCCACGAAGAGAAGCGCGACCTCAAGGCCACCATCGAACGCATCGACAATGAAGCGCTGGGCTACCGCCTGCTTAGCGCCGACCCCGAAGGCCGCTACACGCTGATCAAAGAGGTAATCTCCGACCCGCATCAGCCCTGCGTGCTGATGCGTACGACGTTTGCCGTGGCCAAAGAGTGGCGGGGCAAATTGCGTATCTATGCGCTGCTGGCGCCGCATCTGGAGGTGGGTGGAGCAGGCAATTCCGCCGAAAAGATGATCGTGGCCGGACGCCAGGTTCTGGTGGCCTCAAAGAACCATACCTGCCTGGCCATGGGATGCGATCAGGGCTTTACCCGCTCTTCATGCGGCTACGTGGGCGCGAGTGACGGCTGGCAGGACCTGCACGACAACTTCAAAATGGACTGGGAATTTGACCGCGCCGAAAACGGCAACGTCGCCATGATGGGTGAAATCGATCTCAGCCAGGGCGACGAGTTTACCCTGGGCATTGCCTTCGGCGACAGCCAGCACGCGGCGGTTTCCATTCTTACCCAGTCTCTGGCCACACAGTACGCGCACAATCGCAAGCGGTTCGTGGAGCAATGGCAGCGGGTCCACGGCAAACTGCGCCTGCTGGAAAGCGCCTGCGGTGACGGCGGCTGCCTGCTGCGCACCAGCGGCAATCTGCTGCTGGCGCATGAAGACAAAACTTTTGCCGGCGCGCTGATCGCCTCGGCCAGCATTCCGTGGGGCGATGTGATGGGTGACGACAACCTGGGCGGATACCATTTGGTGTGGACCCGGGATATGGTGAACAGCGCCACGTCACTCATGGCGTGCGGCGACCAAACCACGCCGCGCCGGGCGCTGATTTATCTTGCCTGTTCGCAGCAGCCCGATGGAGGATTTCCCCAGAACTTCTGGATCGATGGCACGCCCTACTGGCACGGCATGCAGCTCGATGAAGTGGCCTTCCCCATTATTCTGGCGTGGCGCCTGTGGCGCGAGCATGTGCTGGAAGGGTTTGAGGCCTATTCGCTGGTCCGGCCCGCCGCCGCTTATTTGATTCAGCATGGCCCGCGCACGCAGCAGGAGCGCTGGGAAGAATGCAGCGGATATTCACCCTCGACTCTGGCCGCCAATATCACGGCTCTGATCTGCGCGGCGGATTTTGCCCGTGCTCATGGCGAGCCGGGAGTGGCGCGCTTCCTTGAAGACTTCGCGGATTTTTTGGAATCGCATATCGAAGACTGGACCGTGACCACGCAGGGCTCGCTGGTTCCGGGCATCAGTAAGCACTACATTCGCATTCTGCCGGTTGATGTAACGGAGACGTCGCCGCTCGAGGATCCCAATGCCGGAACCATTTCCATTGCCAATCGGCCTCCGGGAGAGCCATGGCAGTTCCCGGCAAAGGACGTGGTAGATGCCGGCTTTCTTGAACTGGTGCGTTACGGCATTCGCAAAGCCGGAACGCCGCTGATGGAAGATTCCCTGCGCGTGATCGATGCCGTGCTCAAAGTGGATACTCCGTATGGCCCGTGCTGGCGGCGCTACAACCACGATGGGTATGGGCCAACCAAAGATGGCAAACCCTACCGGGGATCGGGCGTGGGCCGCGCCTGGCCTTTGCTCACCGGCGAGCGCGCCCACTACGAACTCGCCGCTGGACGCGATGTGCGAAAGTACATTGCCGCCATGGAGAATTTTGCCTCCGATGCCGGGCTGCTGCCCGAGCAAATCTGGGACCAGCCGGATATCCCTTCGGCCTTTATGTATTTTGGCAAGCCCTGCGGCTCCGCCATGCCGCTGATGTGGGCGCATGCCGAATATCTCAAGCTGCTCAAGTCGGTGGCCGATGGCCAGGTGTTCGACCGAATCGTGCCCGTGGCCGACCGCTATCTGCGGAACATGGGCCGCAAGGATCTGGAGGTCTGGAAGCCAGAGCGGCGTGTACGCACGATGCAGGCGGGAAGAGTGCTGCGCGTGATCGCACTGGGAGAGTTTCGTCTTCGCTGGTCGACGGATGCCTGGGCGACCACGCATGAAGAAGCTGCCACACCGAGCGGACTGGGGATCGGCTATGTGGACATCCCAACCACGGCGGCGCAGACCAGCCCGGTGCTGTTTGAATTTTTTGAAACCGGGATTTCCGATCTCAAAGGCGTGAACTTCTCCGTTGTGATTGCGAATTGAAAATAACCATAATGCGATGCACTATGGAATCTTACGACTCTCGGCGCACCGAGCGGGTCTGCCAGTGGAAGCGCCACGCAAGCAGACGCAGGGCAAAACCGCTGAGCGACCCGGCGATGGTGGAGACTTCACGGGAAAGGCCCAGCGCATTGCCCAGCAAAAACACGGCGGCGCCAAACACGGCGGCGATGGCGTAGAGTTCGCCGCGTTCAAAGACTTTCGGCGTGCGTCCGCTGAGCACATCGCGAATGCAGCCTCCGCCCACGGCGGTGACGCCGCCGAGCAAAAGCGAGGGCAGCCAGTGGAGGCCGGCGTTCAGGGCGCGGGTGCTTCCGGCAACGGCAAACAGACCCAGCCCGGCGGCATCGGCAAAGATGATGAAGCGTTCCGTGCTTCTGCCAATTCGAGAAGCAAAGATCATGCCAATGGCAGCGCCGGCCAGCGCCACGATCAAATAACGGATATCCACAAAGGCCAGAGGAGGACCCTGCTGCAAAATCAGGTCGCGCGTGATTCCACCGCCCAGCGCCGAAACTATCGCCAGTCCGGTGACTCCGACCAGATCGTATTTGTAGCGAGTGTCGCGAATCGCTGCCAGTGCGCCGCCCACGGCGGCAGCGAAGACGCCGAGAAAGTCGATAAGCGAAAACAGCTTGTCAATCTGAAGATGCACGCAGGTTCAGGAGTACGCTTCGTCCAGGAGTTCCACGATATGCTTTACCGGCAAAGCCATGCCGCGTTTCTCTACTCCGGCGCGGAGCTGGATCAGGCAGCCGACATTCGCGGTGGCCAGCATCTGCGCCGCCTGGGTGACTGAGTTCACGTCGTCCATTTTGGCTTCCAGGATGCGCATGGAAAGTTCATTCTGCGCCACGTTATAGACGCCGGCGCTGCCACAGCACTGATCGGCATGCGGTAGCTCGACAACTTCACAGCCAATGGCTTTCAACAGCTGCCGTGGCGCCGAGCGTACGCGCTGGGCATGGGCCAAATGGCATGCGTCCTGGTAGGCGACTTTTTGCCCCAATTTTTTGCGTGGCTCGCGGGGACCGATTTTGTCGAGATACTCGGTTATGTCTTTGGCTTTGGCGGCGAACTCACGGGCGCGCGGAGCAAACTCAGCGTCGTGCTCCAGCAGGTCATCGTATTCCTTCATAAGCGAGCCGCAGCCGGCGGCGTTGGTAATGATCGCATCGTACTCGCCGTTCAAAAAAACCTGTATATTTTTGCGCGCCTGCTCGCGTGCAAGGTCCCGGAATCCGGCATGGGCATGCAGCGCGCCGCAGCAACTCTGGCCCTGGGGAATGTGGACTTCGATTCCATTTTGCGTGAGGATGCGGACGGTTGCTCCGTTCAGATGCGAAAATGCGACGTTGTTGATGCATCCGGCAAGAAATGCGACCTTACCGCGCCGCTCACCCACGGCAGGATAGACCTTGCCGATTTCGCTGAAGAAAAATTCAGAGTCAATCCGCGGGGCCAGGCGGTCCAGATCGGCCACGCCCATCAATCGCAGCAGACCGGTAGCGCGCACGATCTTTTGCAATCCCCAGCGCTGGTAGATGCGGGTGAGCCGCGCCAGAAAGCTGAGCAGATTCAGATTGCGCAGTACCCTGCCGTAGAAAAATGTGCGTATAGTCCGAGCCAGCCACGGACGCCGGTAATGCTGCTCAATCTGGGCGCGGGCGCGCTCCACGATCTTTCCATACTGCACGCCGGAAGGGCACGCGGTCTCACACGCCAGACAGCCCAGGCAGCGGTCAATATGCGTGACAAACGATTCGGCCAGCGGCAGCTTGCCCTCATTGACGTTAAGGATCTGGTAGATGCGTCCGCGCGGCGAATCCATCTCCAGCCCCAGAGTCTTGTAGGTAGGGCAGTGGTTCAGGCACAGACCGCAGTGTACGCAGGTGGAAAGCAGCTCCCAGCTCGGCTGATCCGGCCCGGACAATTCGGGAATCAGTACGCCTGTGTCACGAACGTCGTTCATAACTTCGGTTGAATCAGACAAGGAAGCGGCCTCGGTTGAGAATGTTATTAGGGTCGAGCGAACGTTTGACGCGGCGCATCATTTCGATGTCTGTCGCCGAACCGCCCCAGACGTCGAAGTAAACTTTGGCTTCTTTGGGACACTGCGCGACCACAGCCGACGATCCCGGCGGCAGCAGCGCGCGAAAGGCGGAGACGCACTGCGCATACTGCATGGCCGCGGGAGGATCCACCGCGAGCGGCACAAAGGCCAGCACCAGATTGCCCGTGGCGGCGCGGCCCACGGCCGCGGGAAGAAAGTTGTAGTCAGGCGCGCAGCGCTCGAGCGCCTGCAGCGCCGGCTTCACATTTTGAATAGTGAGATGCGTATGAACGATCAGGGCATTGCGATGGCGGCTGAGAACGCTCCCGGAAAAATGCGATATCCAGCGCCAGAATTGCTCTTCGGACGGGGCCTGGCCTTCGATCTCCTGTGTCACGGCGGAGCCCAACTCGCGGCGGTATCTTGCAAGCACGTTGTCGCTGCCCGCCGCGCGCAGCACAATCTGCCACGCAGTTGCCGGCGGAGCAATACGCCGCACGGGAGCGTATTCATCCGGATCGTGCGCCGGTGGCGGATCGCAGAGATACTCCGGCGCTCGGGGCGAGAGAATCTCCATACAAATGGGCGCCAACGGCGAATTCAAAATGCGGTCGCGAAAAGCCAGCGCTTCGTCCAGCGTCGGGAAAGAGCACGCAAATGTACACGTCTGGCCCGGACGGGGAAAGAGCTTGAAATTGGCCTGCGTGATCACGGCCAGCGATCCAAAACTGCCGGCCATCAGCTTCATCAAATCGTATCCGGCGACGTTCTTCACCACGCGTCCACCGCCTTTGGCGATACGGCCTTCCGCTGTGACGAAGTGCACGCCAATGCAGTATTCACGCAGGTTGCCATAGCTCGATTTCAAAGGTCCGGACGCCCCCGTGGCCAGCAGGCCGCCGATGGTCGCGGCATGAAGATTGGGGGCATCGCAGGGAATCCACTGCTGGTGCTCCGCCAGTTTGGCCTGCGCGCGGGCAAAAGTGATTCCGGCCTCGAGCATCACGGTAAGATCTCCGGGATCGTAGTTGATGATCCGGTCCATCCGATGAGTCTGCAAAAGAATATCCACGCGCTCGGGAATGCCGCCCATTTGCTGCTGCGTAAATCCGCCGGCGGGCGCCACCACGAGCCCGCGGTCATTCGCCAGCTTCAGGATGGCCGCCACTTCTTCGGCCGATCCCGGAGAAACCGCCATCGCCGGCACAACGCCATTGATGTCGCGATTTTCGTGGGTGACGTAAGCCTCACCCGTAATCGCGGCCAGCTCGCGCTCGAGGGATGACGCTGTGGTGGTGCTCATGCCGGAACTCCTGCCACCGGCTCCACTTTGGCTTTAGGCAGCGGTCCAGTGATCTCGCGGCAGGGGCGCGTTTCCGGGAGCATTTTTTGCGGATTCAAAATGGAATCGGGATTAAACGTGTTACGCAGCTTCAGCATCACGTCCAGATCATCTTCGGTAAACATGGCGGGCATCAGGCTCATCTTCTCCATGCCTACGCCGTGTTCGCCGGTGATGGAACCCCCCATGCTCAGCACGTACTGCATGATCTCTTTGCTGGCTTTTCTGCTGTTCTGAACCTGCTTTGGGTCGCGGATGTCGAAGATGATCAGCGGATGCAGATTGCCGTCGCCCGCGTGAAATACGTTGCCGATGATTACGTCATACGCTTTGCTGATGCGCTCGATCTCGGCCAGCGTGGCGGGAATTTTCGTGCGCGGGATGACTCCATCCTGCGTGTAATAAGAAGACGAAATGCGCCCAACAGCGCCAAAGGCCGTCTTGCGCCCCAGCCACAGCAGTTGCCGCTCCTGCTCGTTTTTCGCGCGGCGCACCTCACGCCCTTTTTGCCGGAGGCAAACCTCTTCCACTGCCGCCGCCTGTTCTTCCACGGCTTCTTTCATACCTTCCAGCTCGATCAACAGAACCGCCGCCGCGTCCAGCGGATATCCGGCATGGACCGCGGCTTCCACCGTGCGCAGCATCCATCCATCGAGCATTTCCACCGCCGCCGGCGTGATGCCGCTCTGCGTGATCGCGACCACGGTATTTGCGGCATCTTCCACGGTATTGAAGATCGCCAGCAGCGTGGCCACGGCTTCGGGCAGCTTCGTCAGCTTGACGATGATCTCGGTTGTCACCGCCAGCGTGCCTTCCGAGCCGACAAAAAATCCCGTGAGGTCCAGACCGCAGGAATCCTGGGCCTTGCCGCCGAGTTCAACAATCTTTCCGTCTGGCAGCACGATTCTGAGGCCCGTCACATGGTTCACGGTAACGCCGAGCGCCAGCGTATGGGGCCCGCCGGAGTTTTCCGCCACGTTGCCGCCGATCGTGCACGCCTTCTGGCTGGAAGGATCGGGCGCATAGTAATAACCATACTGAGCGGTCGCATTGCTCAGCTCCAGATTCACCACGCCTGGCTGCACCACGGCGCGCTGATTGGCAACGTCAATCTCGAGGATTTTGTTCATCCGGGCAAAAGCCAGGACAATCGACTCCTGGCGGGCAATCGCGCCGCCGCTCAGGCCGGTTCCGGCGCCGCGTGGAACCACGGGAATTTTGTGTTCACTGGCCAGGCGCATCACACGCGAAACCTGCTCTGTGTTTTGCGGGAAAACCACGGCCCCAGGATGGCCTTTGTCGACTCCGGCGTCGTACTCATAGAGCATGAGTTCTTCCGGACGGTCCAAAACAGCGTCCTGGCCCACGATTCTTCGAAGTTGGCGAATGATTGAAGAATCCATCGGCCCTGATTGTAAAACAATTCCAGCACTCAGCGGAGCGGAATCCGGAACGACCTGAGTTTAGTGGCTCATCTCCGAGTCATCGTGGTGATGGTGCTCGCTGCCGGACATGTCTTTCATCTGCCGCTCTACCGACCAGATTTCATCCGGCGTCTTCTCCCATGGGTAAACGTGGACCATCCAGCCGAAAAGATGCGGCACAAAGGTTCCACCCGCGGCCTCGCACGCCTCCTGGGTTGCGAGGGAGCCGTTCAGTCCAAACTTTGGATTTGCCGAGAGCATCTCCCTTTCCTGCCCTTTGGGCGGCCGGCACAGGTTGACGTGTTGGTGCCACTGCGCCACGCTGAGCGGGACTCGCTGATTCAGCTGCTCTTCCGTGAACTGGACTGGCGCCGTATACATGGCCCCAATCAGCTTGTAATCATCCCCATGTTTTTCATAAAGAAGAGAGGTGGGTTTGGCGGCGTCAAAGCGAACGGCCTCGCCCGCGGCGTTGGCCCAGTTGGTGAAGTGATACATGGATTGAGGAACATTGGGCAGAAAGATTTTGTATCCATCGGCCAGAGCGGTTTTGTAGTCCTGATAGCGCTCGAGCGCCGGCCGCACCTGGTCCACGATCGCCTGCGCTCTTTTCTGGTCGCCCGGCTGCGCTGGGCGCAAAGTGCTCATGAACATGTGCGGACCCATTTCATGGTTGTGCCGGTGCGACATGGATCGAACTGCATCACCCGTATCGTGCTGTGCGGCAGACGGCTGCTCCTGGCCTAGCGCCGTGACCGCCAAGGCAATCATCCCCAGCAGAAATATCCTGTTCCTCATCTCTCTCCCCCTGCTTACCATCAACCCGGACTTCATGCAAAAGTTTATCGCCTGGCAGACATTAAAAGGTGGCCGCTGTCTGGTTATCACGCTTATATTGGGCATGGTGGCTTCCCACATTGACTGGCTGCGCGAGTTTTGCCTTGGACTTGACCACGCTACCGAGGACGTCCAGTGGGAAAATGTTTTGTTGTTCCGTATCGCCGGAAAGATCTTTTGCACCACGCCGCTCGAGCCATCATCCCCGGTGAAAGTCTGCTTTAAATGCACTCCGGAAAAGTTTGCTCAACTGGTGGAGATCGAAGGAATCATTCCCGCGCCCTACATGGCGAGAAATTACTGGATAGCCATGGTGGAAATCAATGCACTGCGGCAGGCGGAGATCAAAGAGCTGATCCGCAATTCATATCAGCTTGTGTTCGCACGTTTATCCAAACGCCTGCAGCACAAACTCAATCAGCCAGGCAGCAAACCCAAAGCAGCAAAACCCAGGCTGCAACTAAAAGCCGGGTCAGGAAAGCGATGAAATAGTTTTTTCCGCCGCCTGCCGTCCTGACTTAATGCAGTCTGGAACTCCAATGCCGTAAAGCGAGTTCCCAATGATTTGCAGTCCTGGCATCTTGCTCAGCAGGCCCTCGATTGTTGCCACCCGGTCCAGATGGCCAACTTCATACTGCGGCATGGCAATCGATGAGCGAAAGGTCTGCACAAACCGGGGCTGCAGATTCAAGCCAAGAATGCTGTTGAGCTCTTTGCGGGCAAGTTCCTGAAGATCGCTGTCGCTGTGCGAGATCAGGTCCGGCATGCGGGCGCTGCTGAAGAAGCAGCGCAGTAAAATTCCGCCTTCAGGAGTTCGGTGGGGGAACTTTCTGTGCACGAAGGTGCAGGCCAGTAATTTGCGCCCTTCCGCGCCCGGAACCAAAAATCCAAAGCCCGGCGGCAATTCGGCCGCTTCACAGGCCAGCAGCACGGCCGCCGACGATGTGTACTGTATGTGCGCCAGCATCTCCGCTATTTCCGTGTTGAGGGGCTTGAGCAAAGCCGAAGAAACCGGCGCCGGGACTGCCAGCAGAACGTGATCAAATTTTTCGCCGGATTCGGTCTTCCAGCCGCCATCGCGCTGCAACGCAGTTACGGCCTGTTGCAAACGCAGAGAAGAAGCAGGCAGCGCAGCGATGAGCGCGTCGGTGATCTGCTGCATGCCGTTGCGCAGAGACGTAAACAGTGGCTGCGGAGTGGCGCCGGACTGCGCGCGCACTTTGCGCGCCTGCAGGCTCGCACGCACCAGGCTGCCGTGCTCGCGCTCCATCTCCACAAAGCGAGGCAGCACGGCCCTCATGCTCAGGCGCTCGGCATCGCCGCCATAGACACCCGCCAGCAGCGGCTCCGCCACGCGGTCCACCATCTCCTGGCCAAAGTGGCGGCGCACAAAGCTGCCAACGGATTCATCGCCATTCTGGTTCGCCACCGGGCCGAAGCGTTCGACCGCCATGCGCAGCTTGGCCCCCAGGGAGAACAGCCTGGTTGTCGCCATGGGCCACACCCGCGTAGGCACCATGAATTCAAGGCCATCGGGAAGAGGAACAAGCCTGCCTTTGACCAGAATGTACGTGCGGCGCTCGGCATCTTTGGAACTAATGAACTCGTCGCCAAGCCCTAAATCGCGGCAAAGGCTGCCTGCATCGGGCTTGGCGCTCAGGAAGGAATCGGGGCCTGCTTCAAGAACGTAGCCATCGCGATGACCGGTCTGAATCACGCCCCCGAGGCGATCGGACTTTTCAAAAAGTGTCCATTCGAGCGGGACGCCGTTTCTTCTGGCTTTTTCAAGATAATAAGCCGCGCTCAGGCCGGTGATTCCACCGCCCGCAATGGCGACCCGCTTCATGATGCGCTGGAACCGGAGACCACGCCCAGCTGCGATGATGCCAGGGCCGCCAGCGCCGCGATGAATGCCGGTGAATTGTTCAGCGATTCCGTGCGCCAGAACTGCAGGCCCTGCTCCGCCGCGAACTCCTTGAAGACCACGTCCACGTCGTAAAGCACTTCGATGTGGTCGCACAAAAAGCCAATGGGATCAACGATCACTCCCTTGTGGCCTTTGGCCTTAAGATCCAGAATTACCTGCTCCACGGTCGGGCCCAGCCATGGGCCGCCGGACATACCCTGACTCTGAAACGCGAAGTGGCGCAGGTCGGGCAGCAGCCCGCGAATTTTTTCGCCGACCAGCCGCGCCGTTTCCTTGGTCTGGCGTTCATAAGGATCGCCCGCCTGAATGGTGCGCGTGGGAACACTGTGCGCGGTGAAAATTACCGGCACGGGTTCGCCCACAGTCTCCGAAGCCTGTTGCCACACGGGCTCAAGCCTTTCGGCAAATGCCTGCACCAGCAAGGGATGGTCATGCCACTCTTCCACGAACTGCACGGTCATCTCCGGGTTCAGCACCTCGGAAAGCGCGCGCCGGTAGAGTCCCACACTGGTGGAAGAATTCTGCGGAGCCAGGCAAATGGCCAGCACCTGATCGGCGCCGGATTGGGCAATCTTCTGCACCGCCTCTGAAATAAACGGCTTCCAGTTGCGCATGCCGACATAGACCGGCAGTCCGAGTTCGCGCTGCAGGTTTTCACCCTGCTCCAGAGTGATCTCCGTCAGGGGAGATTTACCAATCAGCGCGTAGCGGTGCTGTACCTCTTCCATAACGGTGTCAGGTACGGGCCTGCCGCCGGTGATGTATTTCATGAATTCCGGGACATCGGCCGCGGAATCGGGGCTGCCATGGGCCAGGAGCAGAACTACTGTCTTTTGCGGGATCATCGGAAAGCTCCACTCGACAAATGCTTTGTACTCAATTCTCTTACAAAATCCACCAGCATACGCACGTTTTCTACAGGTGTCTCCGGCAAAATACCGTGGCCCAGGTTAAAGATGTGCCCCGGGCGCCCCGCAGCCTGCCGCAGAATAGCCTCCGCCCTCGCCTGCAGTTCTTTCTGATTTGCGAACAGCAGCACGGGGTCAAGATTGCCCTGTACCGCGCCTTCAAAGTTTAGGCTGCCCCAGGCCTGGTCGAGCGGGACTCTCCAGTCCACGCCCATCACATGCGCTCCGGTTTCTTTCATCACGGGAAGCAGCGTGGCGGTGTCGGTGCCGAAGTAGATGATCGGGACTCCGGTGGCTTTGAGCCTCTGGACCAGATCGGTCGTGTAGGGCAGGACCGATTCACGGTAGTCTTCCACACTCAGGCAACCGACCCAGCTGTCAAACACCTGCAGCGCGTCGGCGCCGGCCTGCACCTGTTCGGCAGAGTACGCAGCCAGCACGTCAACCAGCTTGCGCATGAGCTGCGCCCAGGCCGCCGGTTCGTTGTACATCATCTTCTTGGTGTGGATGTAGTTTCTGGAGCCGCCGCCTTCAATCATGTAACTGGCCAGGGTAAAAGGCGCGCCGCAAAAACCGATCACCGGCAGCGTGTTGCCAAAATGCTTCACCACTCGCCGTACGGACTCCGCCACATAGCCCAGCTCGGAGCTGCGTGTTGTCACCAGAGCGGCCACGGCTTCTTTGGAGCGTACCGGACTTTCAATGACCGGCCCCTCGCCCGTGGTGAAGCGAAAGGGCAGGCCCATCACTTCCAGAGGCAATAAAAGATCGGCAAAGATGATGGCTGCATCCACTCCAAGCTTTTCCGCGGCAGTAATAGTGACCTCCGCCGCCAGCTCAGGTGACTTGCAGATTTCAAGGATGGAATGGTGCTTGCGGACGGCGCGATACTCCGCCATATAGCGGCCAGCCTGGCAAGCACCAAATCGGCGTGGCATCTACGTTTTCGCACAAACAGGCCCGGACGAATCTGGAATCGGGTGCGGACATAAGATACGAATCTAACACTCCAGAGGCATTTTGTGTATTAGAGATTCTTAAACCGCAAAGTGCAATTTCCTTGTTGCAAAAAGCCCCGAAATTACATTTGCAGGCCCTTTATTCTGTGGCAAACTTCTGGAGACCATAATAAACCGCATACTGGCAGCGCAGCGTAACGCGAGAGTAAGAAATATTTATGACGACACAACCGGATCCCGCGGCAAGCCAGCCTATCCGAATTCTGGCTTTGGAAGACAGCCCTGCCGATGTTGCTCTCTGCACACACATGCTGAAAAGTTCCGGGATAGTTTGCTCCATGGACGTAGTGTCCGATTCCGTACACTTTCAGCAAAAGCTTCAGGCGAACACATACGACATGGTCTTTGGCGATTATCATCTGCCGCGCTGGAATGGCCTGGAAGCCGTACGCTGGCTGCGTAAAGCAGGCTATACCATGCCCTTCATTCTCATAACCGGCACGCTGGGAGATGAACTTGCGGTGGAGTGCATCAAGGAAGGCGCCACCGATTTTGTGGTCAAGGACAAGCTGGAGCGATTGCCGGCGGTCCTGCGGCGCGCGCTGCGCGAGCAGGCCCTGCAGGCAGAGCGCGACCGCGCCGAGCAGCGGCTGCGGCAGTCGGAAAGAGATTATCGCTCCATCATTGAAGGCGCGCCTTACGGAATCTACCGGGCCAGCCGCGATGGCGACATTCTTATGGCCAATCCGGCTCTGGTGACCATGCTCGGATATCAGCGCGAGGAAGAGCTGCTGCGGCTGAATACCGCCCGCGATATTTTTTGCAATCCGGAAGAGCGGATGCAGGCCCTGTCGCAAATCCAGACCAGATACGGAAAACTCGAAGTTGCGTGGCGAAAAAAAGATGGCCGGGAAATCACCGTCCGCCTGGCTGGAAGAAGACTGCCCAAAGGGATGGACGATAACGCGGTGTTTGAAGTATTCGTGGAGAACATCACCGAGCAGCTGACACTGGAGCGGCAGTTTCTTCAGGCGCAAAAAATGGAGGCCGTGGGCCGTTTGGCCAGCGGCGTGGCCCACGACTTCAACAACCTGCTGATGGTCATTCGTGGATGCTCCGAACTGCTGGAGTATCACATCAGCATTCCCGAGAAAATCAGCGGCTATGTGCGCCAGATTCAGGATGCCACATCCGTGGCCACCTCGGTGGTGCAGCAGCTCATGGCTTTCAGCCGCAAGCAGCCCCCGGAGCGCCGCGTGGTGGACGTGAATGCAATTGTCCGGGACCTGCTGCGCATGCTTCCGCGCCTTTTGGGCGAGGATGTACAGGTTGTGATCCGCACGGGAGACGGGGCGCACCACATCAATGCGGACCGCGGGCACCTCGAACAGGTGATCATGAATCTGGCCGTCAACGCTCGTGACGCCATGCCGCGGGGCGGCGCTCTCACCATTGAAACCGCGTTGGTCCGTCGGGAACAAAGCCAGTCTGGCGCGCTGGCGGAAACTCTGCCTCCCGGAAACTACGTGAGCTTGTCGGTTGCCGACAATGGCATTGGTATGGACCGCGATACCCTCTCGCATCTCTTTGAACCTTTCTTTACCACCAAGGAGCGAGGCAAGGGCACCGGTCTGGGGCTATCCACCGTCTATGGCATAGTCAAACAAAACGGCGGAGTCATCTCCGTGGACAGTACGCCGGGGAAGGGTACAACTTTTGTAATTCATTTTCCCTGCGTGGATTCGCCAAAAACCGTGGAGAAACCCATTCATGCAATGGCCCTGTCTCCTGGCGGAACAGAGACCATTTTGCTGGTGGAAGATGAACATATTCTGCGCGAAATCACGCGAGAATACCTTGAGTCGCGGGGATACAACGTGCTTTCCGCCGAAACCGGCGCCCATGCGCTCGAGCTATGCCGCGCCTATGACCAGCCCATCCACGTGCTGCTGACCGATGTAGTCATGCCCGGCATGAGCGGCGTGGATCTGGCCCGCGAAGCCAGGCAGTGCCGCCCTGGCCTGAACACCATCTACGTTTCCGGGTATACGGAACGCAGCCCTGACCTGAACGCAGCCATAGAGACAGGCATGTACCTGCAAAAGCCCTACAGTCTGACGGATCTGAGTCAAAAGATACGCATCGCCTGCGGAAACAAGCGGTGACGGGGCCGAATGAGTGACGCTCTTCGTTCGCCTCACCTATTGGCTGTAACGGACCGTTCGGGAGTGGATTCGCGTGCGCTCGCGAAAGCCCAGGCGCTGGTAGATGGCAATTGCGCGCTGATTATCGGTACGCACCGTCAGGTACGGTCGCTCTCCCGCCTCGATAATCTTTTCCGCCAAAGCTGACACAATGGCGGTTGCATAACCGCGACCGTTGAGGTCGGGATGCGTGGCTACCGTTGTGATCTCGCGATAACCAGGAGGATGCAACCGAAGGCCGCCCATGGCCACCAGCCTGCCTTCCTGCCGCACGCCCAGAAACAGACCACACCGCTGAATGCGAGAACAGAGCACCCGCCCGGGACGGGTTGCGCTGTAAATCACGGTCATCTCCGGTACATCGGCATCGGTGAGTTCGCGGACGGTACAGCCAGGAACATACCCGGATACAAATCCTTCTTCCATCACCATCTGAAACAGCTCAACCTGCCGGACGCTGCTCCAGCCCGCGGGTAATTCAAGCGGAGTATGCGAGTAGAGCGTTACCGGATCTCCCTGCGTTAGCTGGGCCAGAGAAGCCCAGGCTGCTGCCGAGTTTTCTCGCAACGCTCCCAGCAGGGTGACGTCCGGCGGAAACCGCCTTGCTTCGCCCAGTGACTGAGAGAGGTCCATCTGCAAAGTGGTGAGCGCGGTCCAGACGGGATTATCGAGCGGATGCATGACAGCAGTGTAAGACACCGTGAATCATGGCCGGGCAAGCACTCAAATGCAGATTGCCCGGCCACGCCTTGCGGATGGTTACCGTTTTTGGCTGCTTTCGAGCGGCTTGCGCGCAAAATGAAACAGTGAGAAGCCCAGCAACCCGAACATAATTACCGAAAGGATGTCGCTGTGGGCCAGCACGGGAAACTTGTGTCCCCATCTAATCGCGCCTTCGGGAATCCAGTGCCAGCTCTCCATCACTTTGATGGCCATTCCCGCCAGCCCCACGATGCCGCCAGCCGCGATCAAGCCGCTGGAGTAGAGCGAGCCTGGGCTGACCTCGCTCTCTTCCACGTTTTCTCCCGCGCGTTTCGCCCGGTACTCGACCAGCCAGCGCACGATGCCTCCGCAGAAGATGGCCAGCGTGGTCCCGATGGAGAGATAAAATCCCACGGCGAAGGAGAGAGAGCGAACCCCCAGCAGCTCTACCGCGACCACCATGAATACGCCGAGAAGAATCAATCCCCAGGGAAGCCGGTGCTGCAGAATGCCATTGATCACGGTAGCCATGAGCTGGGCCTGAGGCGCTGCGGCGTTCTCGCTGCCAATGCCCTGTATCCACTGAATGTCGAAATGTCCGCTCTTCGGATTATAGAAATAATAGCCATTGGGGACGGTCGGCGAATTGATGGCCGTGTACAGGGTCATATTTTGGACCGGCTGCTCCTGTTTGGTCTCTGCCGCATTGCTCCCCTGTGCCGCGGGCGTGATGACGGGAACACTGGTGCGGGTGAAACTTCCCGCATACGGCGCCACGCCGACGGGAAGTGCATGAATATCAATGGGCATGTTCACCGCGCGGAACTCTTCGAGGCCGGTGTTCATCAGCCCCAGTGTCATGCCAATGGCCACAACGGAGACCGTGACTCCAACCATCAGAGCCAGCTGCTGTTTTGCCGGAGTAGCACCCACCAAATATCCGGTTTTAAGGTCCTGCGAGGTATTGCCGGCGTTCGCCGAGGCAATACAAACAACGCCGCCAATGGTAATCGCCAGGGCTGAAAATGCCGTTGCCGTCCATCCCATTACCAAAAACATGGCGCAGGTAGCCATCAGGGTGGCAATGGCCATGCCGGAGATGGGATTGGATGAGCTGCCGATCAGTCCGGTGATTCGCGACGATACGGTAACAAACAAAAAGCCAAAAACCACCACCAGCGCCGCCGCGAAAACATTGTTTAGGCCATGCGTCTCTGCGTGTTTGATGGGCAGGAAGGTGAGCATGGCCCACATGATCACCATGAGCACGCCCGCGCCCATGAGGGCCCATTTGAGACTGATGTCTTTGTCGGTTCGGCGCAACCCCGCAGCGCCCGCTGCCCCGGCGGCCAGGTCCTTCGCGCCCGCGCGCAGCGCTTTCACAATGGTGGGAATGGTGCGGATCAGCGTAATCAGACCAGCAGCCGCAACCGCGCCTGCTCCAATCGGCCGGATGTAGGCCTTATAAATGTCAATGGGCGCCATGTTGGCGATCAGCGTGGTCCCAGGAAAAATGACGGTATTGGCATGGCTGCCAAAAAATTTAATGGCCGGCATCACCACCAGCCAGGCAAAGGAGCCGCCGGCAATCAGCACGCCTGCGATGCGTGGCCCGATAATGTAACCCACCCCCAGATACTCCGATGTGGTATTGGCCAGTATCGATGAACCCGGAAACCATGCTGGGCTGGCCGTGGGCGTACTGGGCCAGAGAGAAAACATATTTTCGTTCTGGAAAAGCGTGTACACGGCCCCGAGCCCCAGGCCGGCAAACACACGACTGGCGAAGGAGCCGCCCTTGTCGCCGGCGACCAGCACATCGGCACAGGCCGTGCCTTCGGGATAGAGCAGGTTGCCATGCTCTTTCACGATCAGCTGCCGCCGCAGGGGAATCATAAAGAGCACGCCGAGCCATCCGCCGATGAACGCCAGCAGGAAAATGCGTGAATACTCCAGAGGAAAGCCCAGAAAAATCAGCGCTGGAAGAGTGAAGATGACTCCACCCGCCACCGACTCGCCCGCCGAGCCGGCGGTCTGCACGATGTTGTTTTCGAGGATGCTGGCTTTTCCCAGAGCACGCAGCACGCTGATGGAAAGCACGGCAATCGGGATGGAAGCGGAGACCGTGAGGCCCGCGCGCAACCCTACATAAACCGTGACCGCGCCGAACAGAATTCCAAAAAGTCCGCCAAAGAAGATGGCGCGAAATGTGAATTCAGGCCGGACTTCCTCCGGCTTGACGTATGACTGAAACTTAGGTTCTTCTGCTCTGGCTTCCGATAATTCGGGCACAAACGCCTCCGCTTTTCAATGCGTACAAGAATCGCCGCACATTAGCACAACCTGCGGCCCAGGCACAAGAAATCACCGTTTGCATGGCATTTCCTGCCTTGTTTCGCAATCCGTGGATTTCCTTATGTCTCTGGTTCCAATCTAACACTGGCTGTTATTCCGGTAATCCGCGCCAGCCCGGCGTGTTTTTTAATCCTTTTGTAACCGTAGCCCGATTGCACCGCAATTGCAGCACAGATATACTGGAAGCACTTCCTTGTTCGCTTTACAGGAGGGCCGTCTTCAGCAGCAGCTTTCAAAGTCGGACCTTTCGGGCGATTCAATTCGCCGGTGAAAGCCTGTTCTCTGTTTTGTTCCCTTCTGCCTGCCGCATTTGCCGTTCGTCGCTCACCAATATATCCGCTCTGCCGGTTTGCGGCGATTGTCTTGGGAAAATGACCCCGCTCGAGGGAGTTCTTTGTTCCTCATGCGGCGAAAGCATCCCTGGACGCCATTTTCATGGCGAAGCCGGGCTTCGCTGCGTACTTTGCGAGCATACCGCACCCCCATTTCAGCAGGCCGTGGCCTTCGGGGCGTATGCAGGCGCGCTGCGCGACCTGGTGCATCTTTTCAAGTATCAGCAGGTACACTCGGCCGGGCCGCTTCTGGGCCGGTTTGTGGCCAGCGCCTTGTCTCGCGTCGACCTCCGGGAAAACTTTTTGCTGATACCCGTTCCCCTGTCCCGGGAAAAACGGAGCAGCCGCGGATTCAATCAGGCGGAAGAGATTGCGCGCAATTTTTTACGCGTTCTGCCGGCCAGCAGCATCCAAATAAACACTGGCACTCTGATCAGGACACGTGAAACCGCATCGCAGACGGGATTAACCCGTCCGCAGCGACAGTCCAATCTGCGTGGCGCGTTCGCCGTGAAGCATCCGGAACGCGTTCGCGGGCGAAGCGTGCTGATCGTGGACGACGTGATGACCACCGGCGCCACCGCCAGTGAGTGTGCGCGGGTGCTGCTGCGCGCGGGAGCAAGCCAGGTTTTTGTGGTTACGGTTGCACGAGCCATCAAAAATGGAAAGGGAGAGGGCCTGCCGGCCAGCATGGCGGGCGCTCACCAGGAGGGACCACTGGGCCATGCATGACAAGGGACAACGAGGCAGAGGCAAGCTGCGCCATCACGGAGAGCCGGGCTATGAAGCGACACCACCGAGCCGCAAGAGTCTTATCATGCAGACTCCGGTCCTGGTACTGAACGCTTCTTATGAACCCATCAACATCTGCGCCGCCCGAAGGGCGATTGTGCTGGTGCTGAAGGGGCTGGCCATGTCCGAAGAAGAGAATGGACACGACCTGCATGCGGCCCGCGTTACCATGCGCGTGCCATCCGTGATCCGGCTGCTCGAATACCGGCGCATTCCTCACCAGACGCGCGCCCTCTCGCGCAAAAATATCCTGCTGCGCGACCGCAACATTTGCCAGTACTGCGGCGTGGTGCTGCCTTCGGGCGAACTCACGCTGGACCACGTTATCCCGCGCTCGCGCGGAGGCTCGTCCACGTGGGAAAACCTGGTCGCCTGCTGCCATTCCTGCAATCGCCGCAAGGGCAACCATATGCTGGGGGAAACCGACATGAAGCTAATGAAGGAGCCTCGGCCGTTCACGCTGCACACCAGCCGCCACATCATGCGCATGATTGGCCGCTCTGACGTCAAGTGGAGAAAATACCTGTTCTATTAAAGGCAAAAGGCAGATCCGTGACCGAATCTGCCTCATCAGCCAATGCTGCTCAGCGGGGCGTTATTTGTCGTAGTGCAGCAGCGAGAAGACCTCCGTGCCGTCAAACCGCTGTCGTCCTTTGAGAAAGTCCAGCTCCACCACAAAGCCCAGGCCCACGATCTCCGCGCCCAGCGATTTAGCCAGCTGCACGCAGGCATTCGCGGTGCCGCCGGTGGCCAGAAGGTCGTCCACGATCACCACGCGCTCGCCTGGTTTGATGGCATCTTTGTGGATCTCCAGAGTGTCGGTGCCGTACTCGAGCTCGTAGCTCCATTTGACCGTTTGCGCCGGGAGCTTGCCGGGCTTGCGGATCGGCACAAAGCCGGCGTTCAAACGATAAGCCAGCGCCGGACCAAAAATGAAACCACGCGCTTCAATCGCCAGCACGGTATCCACTTTGGCGTCGAGGTAGTGTTCGGAAAGCGCGTCGATCAGCGTGGCAAACCCGACTTTGTCTCTGAGCAGGGTCGTAATGTCGTAAAAAAGAATTCCCGGTTTGGGGAAGTCTGGAACTTCGCGGACCAGTTTCTTCAGGTGCTCACAATCACTGCCGCTCAAGATCTCTTTTTGCATGTCTACCATGCTCCTTCAATGCGAAATGTAGTTAAGCCGCTTACGGGCTCCGCCGGACTTTCCTGCACATCGTCCACGCGTGCAGCCCGCGGGCCGTTTATAAGTTTCTTTCGTAGTGCTTCGAGCTGCGGCTCCATGCCCATGGCCAGGACTTCCACCGTGCCATCGAGGTTATTGCGCACCCAGCCCGACAACCCGAGCTGACGGGCTTCATAATCGACAAACCAGCGAAAACCCACGCCCTGGACTCGTCCGCGAACAATGTAACGCCTGGCAGTCATTCAACCTGACCCTTGACCATGGTTAAGCGCGGGAAAGATACGCGCCTTCGGCGGTATCTACGCGAATTTTTTCACCTTCATTGATGAAAGGCGGCACCTGAACCACCAGTCCGGTTTCGGTTTTGGCCGGTTTGGTTACGCTGGAGGCGGTCGCCGACTTCAGGCCAGGTTCGGTCTCGACTACCGTGAGCTCGACCGTCTGCGGCAGCTCTATGCCCACCGGCTTGCCGTCGTAAAACTCCACCTTGATCTGCAGATTTGCCGTCAGATAGTCCACGGAATCACCGAGCACGTCCTTATTTAAATGAAGCTGCTCGTAATTTTCCATGTTCATGAAGTAATAACTGTCGCCATCCTGATAGAGGAACTCCATGGAGATTTCGTCCACCGTGATCTTTTCAATGGGATCACTGGAGCGGAAACGATGCTCGAACATCGCCCCGGTGCGGATATTGCGCAGCTTGGCCTGAATGAATGCCCGCAGATTGCCGGGCGTGCGGTGTTCCACGGTAAAGACCAGGTGCAGGTCATTATTGTGCTTAATGATCATGCCTGGACGCATTTGTGTTGCTGGAATTGCCATGAGTCGGGACCCTTTTCTCCTGAAATTGCGGTTACCTGGCAGGAACTGCCCTGCTCCTCGGAGGGAAACGGCGAACAGATGCCGGTCCCCGTGGGACCAGACAAGGTCCGCAGTCAAACTTAAAATTTTACCTCAACATTATGCATTCGTTGTAAAAAGAGTTTGCCAAAACAATCCCGCCATCAAAGACAACATCCCGCGCCTGCGCCTTTTCTAACCATAACTGGGCTTCAATGAGGAGGATTTCCATGAATGAATACGCAAAATATGGCGACTACACGGAACAGTCATTCGCACAAACATCGGCGCACAATACACGTACCGCCATCACCTGGCTGCTGGCCGGAATCGGGATTGGCGCTGCCGTGACGGCACTCTTCACACCGAGGAGCGGACGCGAGGTTCGCGAAAATATCGCCGAGGGCTTCCGCAATACAGTCAGCGGCATGAATCAGCGCACGAGAGAGCTGCGCGACCGGGGAACCAACCTGCTGCGCTTTGGACGGCGCGGCGCCAGAGAAAAGGCCGTGTAATCACGGACCACAACGACAAGCGCGGCTTCGGGCTCAGCCCCTGGTGTAACGAGTTTTTTTCTTTTCGCGGTGGCGTTCCAGTGCGAGCTGGATCAACCTGTCGATCAGGTCAGGATAGGCCAGCCCTGACGCCGCCCACATTTTGGGATACATGCTGATGGAGGTGAAGCCGGGCATGGTGTTCACCTCATTGGCATAGACTTTTTCCGTTTTGGGGTCCATCAGGAAGTCCACACGCGCCAGCCCTGCGCAATCCACGGCCTTAAATGCGCGCACCGCCATTTCCTGCACCGTTTTCATCTGCTTCTTCGTTATCTTCGCCGGGATCAGGAGCTGCGAGCCTTCATCCACGTACTTCGCGTTGTAATCGTAGAATTCACCCGCCGGCACCACTTCGCCCACCACAGACGCTTTGGGATCATCATTTCCCAGCACCGCGCACTCCAGTTCACGGGCTTTATGCTTTTTTCGTCCCACGCCTTCTTCCACCACGATCCTGCGATCATAAGCAGCCGCCATTTCGATGGCAGGCGTCAGCTCCTGGCGCGTGCGGGCCTTGGAAATACCGACGGAAGAACCGAGATTGGCCGGCTTCACAAAGACTGGATATTTCAAACTGCGCTCGATTTCGCGAACCACGGTTTTCGGCTCTTTCTCCCACTGGCTGCGCAAAAGAGTGACATGTTTCACAATGGGCAAGCCGGCAGCGGCAAAGAGATGCTTCATGATGTCCTTGTCCATGCCCGCGGCAGAGCCAAGAACGCCGGAACCGACGTAAGGAATATCCGCCAGTTCGAGCAGCCCCTGAATGGTTCCATCTTCGCCGAAAGTTCCGTGCAGCACGGGAAAAATCACATCCACATGGATTGGCTGACCGGAGCTGCCGTGGGCAGCGCTTTCGAGCGGCATCAGCGATCCATCGCGCGGCGCGGGCGGCACGATCACGGCTTTGCCTTTGGCCAGAACAGCCGTGGCTGGCATGGACTCGCTGGCGGGCCGTCCGGATTCGCCGCGCAGCATCTGCCCGGCGTGCGCGTCCGTGACCCACTGGCCCTGCTTGGTGATGCCAATGGGCACAACATCATACTTAGCCGAATCGATTGCCTTCAGCACCGAAGCGGCGGAGAGCAGAGAAACCTCATGCTCGCCGCTTCGCCCGCCAAAAAGAACGCCCACCCGAAGTTTTTTCATGTCTGATGACTACTCTACAGCCGCAAAGTTTCCGTGGTATCCCGGCGCGTTTAGGAACTTTTGTTTGGCCGCTCCTGGCAATCCTCAGCGGCTTTGCGCACAAACTCTTCGAGGGTCCCATTGGCCTGCTTTTGCAGTAGCTCTTCCATCGCGTCCGATTTTGCTTCAGGATCGCTCTTGCGCATCGCTTTATAAGCTTTCAGGGTCCCTTCCACGCCGGCCAGATAGGGCGCAACCTGATCATGCGCCTTGTCCGGATGCTCAACGAGGAAAGCCGCGCTGGCAATGGCAAAGAGCGCCGGAATTCTGGTCCGATACTTGAAATCAGACTGAATGGCGTCATCCAGCGGCGTCCAGCAAAGATTCACGGTGACGTCGGGAACGTCTTCAATCCATTTGAGCGCCCACTTGATGTCTGCATTCAGCCCCGTGTCGAGCGGGGAGGACTGCAGCTTGTGCGCGATATTTACAATTCGTTTGCGCTCTTCCGGAGTGGAAGGCCCACGCCCGGGCGCAGGATTATCCTGGGCAGCGGCAACGGAACAGGCGACAGAACAGAGGATCAGAGCGAACAGGCAGAGAGATAAAGCTTTGCGCATAAAATTCAATCCCAGGCTGAGGATATCTGGAGCAAAGCTCTATCATAACGGCGCAGCGGCATCCTGGGGAAACGGGATTTACGTTTGTATTGACATAGCTGCTTCCAATGCCTACGCTTAAGTACATGGAACTTCATCTCAGTTCCGACCTCGCGGCAAAGCTGAACAGGCTTGCTGCCGAAACTGGCCGTCCTGAGGATGAACTCATCCAGGAGGCAATGGCCGGTTACTTTGCTGAATTAGAGCATCTACGCGAGGGCCTTGATAACCGATACGATGACGTCAAAAACGGACGAGTCAAACCAATCGAAGGTCAAGAGGCTTTTGAGCACCTGCGAAAAAAAAGTAAGGCTCGCCGTATACAGCGTTCATGAACGGGTACGGCTTTCATCCTGACGCGGTAAAAGATCTTGAGGAGATTTGGGAATTTATAGCTCAGGACAGCCTGGATGCGGCCGATCAAGTACTGGATGACATTCAGGATGCGATTCAAATGCTCGTGCGCATGCCCCGCCAGGGACATCAGCGCACAGAGTTGACTTCGCGCCCTTTGCGGTTTTGGCGGGTACACAGCTATCTCATAGCGTATGTTCCAGAAGACCTTTGCTCGTGATTGCAGTTTTGCACGGACGCAGAAATCCGCGAGTGATGGCAGCAATTCTCAAGACACGTACATAACAGTAGCTAGCTGGCTGGCAACTACAAAATCTTCTTCCCCAGTGCCGACAACGTCAATTCCACCGCCAGATTGGCGGTGCGGTTGTGCTCGTCAATCACCGGATTGACCTCAACGATCTCAAAGCTGGTCATGCGTCCGTGGTCGGCGATGATCTCCATGGCCAGATGAGCTTCGCGGTAGCTGGCGCCGCCGCGGACCGGCGTGCCCACTCCGGGAGCATCTTCGGGATCGATCCAGTCCATATCGAGCGATACGTGATAACCGGCCGTGCCGCGTCCGGCGACGCGCAGGGCTTCTTCCATCACGGTGCGCATGCCGCGCTCGTCGATATCGCGCATGGTATAGACCTCGATGCCCGCGGCGCGTATGTTGGCTTTCTCGCTCGAGTCAATATCGCGCACGCCCACGATCACGCAGTTATCGGGCTGCACTTTGGGAGAGAAGTTGAAGATATTGGCCAGATCGGCCGGTCCCAGGCCGAGAATTGCGGCGAGGGGCATGCCATGCACATTGCCGCTGGGAGAGGTCTCCGGGGTGTTGATATCGGCGTGGGCATCAATCCATATCAGCCCCATTCTCTGCTGCTGCCTGCGGTAATACTCCGCCACGCCGGAAACCGTTCCCGCAGCCACGGAGTGGTCGCCACCCAGAACCAGGGGCATTTTTCCCGTTTCCAGAGCCTTCAGCACCGTATCCGCGTGCTTGGTGCAGGTGGCGGTGATTTCTTTTAGATACTTGGCGCGTGGGTCGCCTTCCTTTTTCTGCTCGGGGAATGCAACCGGGATATTGCCGCCATCCTCCACCACATGGCCCAGAGCTTCCAACCGGGCCTCAAGACCGGCCACGCGCACCGCGGAAGGCCCCATGTCCACACCGCGGCGTGATTGCCCCAAATCGAGAGGCACACCCAGAATCCTGATCTTTCTGGGAACAATATTGTCGATGCCCACCGGCTTGCTGGCAGGTTCCATTTTTTGACCGGAGCTGATGGGTTCCGTGGCCATATTTGTTTTCGAGAATTCAGTTACGGATAAATCCGCGTGAGCGTACGCGCGAACGGAATGGTCTCGCGAACGTGCTCCAGGCCGCAGACCCATGCCACCGCCCGCTCAATGCCCATGCCAAAACCGCTGTGCGGGACTCCACCATACTTGCGCAGATCCAGATACCACTTAAAGGCCGATTCGGGCAGATCATGCTCGCGAATTCGCTGTACGAGATGATTGTAGTCGCCAATGCGCTGCGAGCCGCCAATGATTTCGCCATAGCCTTCCGGAGCCAGCACGTCCACACAAAGCGCCAGATCAGGCCGCTGCGGGTCCGGCTCCATATAAAACGCCTTCACTTTGGCCGGATAGCGGTGGACCATCACCGGCTTATCGAACTGCGAAGAGATATAAGTTTCGTCGGGCGAGCCAAAATCTCCACCGTACTCGAATTTGGCTTCCACCTGTCCCTTGGCATGGCCTTCATGCAGCATCTCCACGGCCTGATCGTAGCTGATTCGCGGAAATGGAGCCTTAATGTTTTCCAGTTTGGAGATATCGCGTCCGATGATCTCCAGATCAGCGCGGCGGTTGGCCACCGCGCTCTGCACCAGATGGCTGATGAAGTTTTCCGCCAGCTCCATCAGTTCATCAAGCTCGGCATAGGCGATTTCCGGCTCGACCATCCAAAACTCCGTGAGATGGCGGCGCGTCTTGGATTTTTCCGCGCGGAACGTAGGGCCGAACGAATAGACCTTGCCCAGGGCCATGGCCGTGGCTTCGATATAAAGCTGGCCGGACTGCGTAAGGAAGGCTTCGTCGTCAAAATAATCCACCGAGAACAGCGTTGAAGTTCCTTCGCACGCCGCTGGCGTAAGGATCGGTGGATCGGTAAGGGTGAAGCCGCGTTCGTCAAAAAAGTTGCGGGCCGCGCGAACGATCTCCGCGCGCACGCGGAGAATGGCGCACTGGCGCGGCGTCCGCACCCAGAGATGGCGGTTTTCCATCAGAAAATCAATGCCATGCTCCTTGCGGGCGATGGGAAATGGATCGTCTTCCGGCACCCGCTGCACCACATGCACCTCGGTCACATCGAGTTCGTAACCGCCCGGCGCGCGCGTGTCGGCGCGAACTTTGCCGGTAACGATCACGCTCGATTCGTCGGTAAGGTTCTTGAGCGCCTCGAATGTTTCCGGCGATACCTGGTTTTTGGGGGCCACGCCCTGGACCACGCCTGTGCCGTCACGAAAAATGGGAAAAATGAGCTTGCCGCTCTCACGCTTGTTGTAGAGCCAGCCGCGGATGGTAACGGTCTGGCCGTCATGCTGGCCGATATGGCTGATGGTGGTTACAGGTGTCTGAGTCTGAGTTTCCATAAAATGTTTGTCTTTTTCGCGGACTATGCCGCCTGCACGCCGGCGCTCTCGAGTTTACTGAACGCCTCGGCCATTTTGCCGGATATGTCCATGCCCTCGCCACCCTCGATTTCCAGCATTAGGGCTGGCGTATGCGGGGCTGTGCGCAGCAACTCCATAGTCTGATTCCAGTCAATGCTGCCTCCACCCGGCCAGAGATGGGAATCGAGATCGTGATGATTGTCATGCACGTGAGTGGAGCGAATGCGGCTGGCCAGCACGTCAAAGGCCTGATGCACGCTGCCCGTCAGGTGAGCATGGCCGGTATCAAAGCAAATGCCGAGATCGGGATAGTGCAGGTCTTTCAAAATTTCCCGCAGCTTTTCCGGAGCCGCCAGGTCACTGGGCGTATTTTCGAGCAGCAGCGTGACGCCCAGCGGGCGGGCAAACGCCCGCAAGTGCTCGATGGAACTGAGGGCAAAATCGATTTTACGTGGATCGTCGGATTCATCGCTCCTGCCAATGTGCTGCACCAGAAACTGAAAGGGCACAAGTTCCGCGACTTCGATGGCACGTTTGATCTCATCCATGGCTTCGATGCGCTGCCGCTTTTCCATGTCCACGATATTCAGCGGCGGCTGCCCGGAACGAAAATAGTTCGACATATAAATGGGCGAATGCATGGAATGAAACGCCACGCCTTCCGACTTAAGCCATGCGGCAATCTCCCGCACGTGCTCTTTATCGTGATAGTCAAAATGGCCGCGAGCGGCGAAGATCTCCACCGCCTGCGCGCCTCCGCGCCTGAGTGTTTCCAGCAGACCGGCATGAAGCCGCTTATTGATGTGGACGTACGTGGACATGGCCCGCAACATCAGTAACCCACTGCCTTTCCTCCGCCGCGCCCATCGGGCGCGCCCAGTCGTTCCCCTGTTTTCGGATCAATGGCGATGCACTCGCCATCACTCCAGTAAGTTTCGTTTTTCAATTTGTGTCCGCGAGCTTCGAGCAGTTTGAGCGTGTCCGGAGACAAGCCCGTATGCTCCACGTAAATCTGGTCCGGCTCCCACTGATGATGAAAGCGCGGCGCATTCACGGCCTGCTGAATATCCAGCCCGTAATCGACAACGCCCATCAAAATATTGGCCACGGTGGTAATGATGCGCGGTCCGCCAGGCGAGCCCAGCACCAGGAAAAGTTTTCCGTCCTTAAGAACAATAGCAGGAGCCATGGCGCTCAAAGGGCGCTTGCCGGGTGCAATGGCGTTGGCTTCGCCCTGAATCAAACCATATCCGTTGGGAACGCCCGGCTTGGAGGTGAAGTCGTCCATCTCGTCATTCATGATGAAGCCGAGTTTACCGGCGGTGACGCGCGAACCAAAACTATCATTCAGCGTGGTGGTGACCGATACGGCATTGCCATCGGCATCGACCACCGAATAATGCGTGGTATTTTCCGGCTCACGGCCCATCCACGGACTGTGCGCGGCGGCCTGCCGGTCGAGATCGCCGAATCCCGCTGGCCGTTCCAGCTTGTCACTCTGGCTGGCATGCGCGGGGTCCAGCGAGGTGCGCCATGCAGCCGCATATTTCTTGTCAATCAGCTGCGGCACCGGGAGCTGGGAAAAATCAGGATCGCCAAGAAACTCCGCGCGATCATAAAAGGCCCGGCGAAAAGCCTCGGCCGTGAGGTGGATGGAATCGGCGGAGCGGCTGCCCAGGCTGGCCATGTCATAGCCTTCAAGAATGTTCAGCGCTTCCAGCATGGTCACGCCGCCGGAACTCGGCGGAGGAGCGCCGATGATCTCGTATCCTCGATATTCACCGCGCACCGGCTGCCGCTCCTTCACCTCATAGGCGGCCAGATCTTCCGCGGTAATCAGTCCGCCGTTGCTCTGCATGGCTGCGGCAATTTCGCGGGCCATCTTGCCGTGATAAAAATCGTCGGGCCTGCGCGCAATGCGCTCGAGCGTCCGCGCCAGCTCCGGCTGGCGAAAGATCTGCCCCTGCTCGTAAAACTGTCCGTTGCGCTGGAAAATGCGCTTCGACTCGGGGAAGTCGGCAAGATACTGGTCATGCATGGACTGCGCTTCTTCATACGTGACCTTCACGCCCTCGCGCGCGAGGCGAATGGCCGGGGCCATGACTGCTTTGAGCGGCAATTTGCCCCAGTGCTGCTGCGCATAAACCAACCCGGCGACTGAGCCAGGAACACCGATGGCTTTGTAGCCCACCAAACTGGCGTTTGGCACCACCTCACCTTTGTCGTCCAGATACATGTCGCGCGAGGCGGCTTTGGGCGCTTTTTCCCGGTAATCAAGAAAGTGGGTGCTGCCATCGGCGAAACGCACCAGCATGAATCCCCCCCCGCCGATGTTCCCCGCGGCAGGATGGACCACAGCCAGGGCGAAGCCGGTGGCCACGGCGGCATCCACAGCATTGCCACCCTTTTGCAGGATTGCGGCCCCCACTTTGGAAGCCTCCTCGTGCACGCTGACCACAATGGCATGTTTGGCGTGAACGGGACGCAGTCCACCGGCCCAGACTGGCGCGGAGAATACCACCAGGGTAAAGTACACAACCAGTGTTTTGGAACCCAGCGTTTTAGCAAGGGATTTCATTGGCCGTCCCCACGTATAAAGGCAGGCCCGCCAGCAGTTTGCGTGAAACCAGCGAACCAGCTTATGAGGCTAGCCCAGTGCGTGACAGTGCGTCAAATCACGAGAATGCGTTCGTGGTGAGGCATGAGGAATCGCGTGAGGGCCACAGGCCGGCCCTCACCAAAAGGTTTTTCGAGAAAATACTTAGTTGCCAACCTGCTTCTCTGCCAGATCGCCAATGATCGGAAGTTTCCATTTTTGGTTCCCATAGGCCTTGACCACCAGGATAATCCAAATCACAAACATGGCCAGCCAAAGCACCAAAGCCAGCGGACCAAGCAGCAACCAGGCAATGCCTGAAGTCACAGCTCCGAGAATCAACCCCACTATATGCAGGCTTATCCAGAGAACAAACGTCGCAGCCGCGTAAAAAACCGACTGAAACGCATGGAAGCGAACAAACTTGTTTCTGTTATAGGGCTCGATGAAGAGAAAGATCAGCCCAACGATCCAAATATACGAAAGGGCCGCCGCAACATTGTCGGTCATACCCGAGCTTGCGGAGGACGTAGGCGTCGGAACAGAACCCATGGTTTCCATCTCCTTTAAATAAAAAGCCGGAAGATGTGTCCTGCAAGGCTATTTACCTACAGCTTAGTCCCAGTTTCAGGAAATTGAAAGAAAGTTTATTACGGGTCCGGATACCCTTTTTCAAGAGTTGACCAAATACCGCAGCTTTATGCCGAGCCACGATTCGCCGCTTCGCCGAGCACTACTTTCACATTCATGCGGTTTTTGCCGCGATAGATGGTGAGGGTTACGGTGTCTCCGGCGCGATGGTTCTGCATGACGTGCGACAAATCCTGCTGGTCCTGAACATCCTGGCCGTCCACCGACACGATCAGGTCTCCGCCGATCATGATGGGGGCATTGCCCAGATACGCGCGCTCCCTGCCTGCGCGAACTCCGGCGCGGTCGGCGGCGCTGCCGGGGACGACCTGCATCACCAGCAGTCCGGAATCGGCGGCCAGTCCCAGTTCCTCGGCCAGCTCAGGGCCGATGGGAAGAGGCACAATGCCCAGCGTGGGCCGGCGCACGCGGCCAATGCTGACCAGATCGCTCAGCACGGCCTTTGCGGTATTGATGGGGATGGCGAAGCCGATGCCGGCGCTTTGCTCCGCGCCTCCGGTAAAGATCATGGAGTTGATACCGATCACCTCGCCGCGAGAGTTCAAGAGCGGCCCGCCGGAGTTACCGGGATTGATGGCGGCGTCGGTTTGAATGGCTTCGTCAATAAAGCCGCGCTGGCCGCGCACCGAGCGGATGGAGCTGATGATGCCGCGAGTCATGGTCCC
>Ga0070730_10000909_pt1 | contig 30718 bp, 29 predicted proteins | sample Coa_R1_3_FD_66447 | JGI IMG/M metagenome (GOLD analysis project Ga0070730, IMG submission 66447) | Surface soil microbial communities from Centralia Pennsylvania, which are recovering from an underground coalmine fire - Coalmine... | ecosystem: Environmental > Terrestrial > Soil > Unclassified ... | reverse complement strand
TTCATCGCCGGCAACAGTTAGGCGATCGGCCGCCACGAAACGCCCATCGCGGGGCGGGGCGGCGCCGCCCTACCCCTTCGCCTCCACATAGATCTCGCCGCCCCCCTCGCGGAACTTCTCGGCCATCATCGCGAGGCCGGCCTCGACGTCGTTCTGGGCCGCGGCGGCGTCGCGGATTTCCTGGCTGATCTTCATCGAGCAGAACTTCGGGCCGCACATCGAGCAGAAGTGGGCGACCTTGTGCGCCTCCTTGGGCAGGGTCTCGTCGTGGAACTCCCGCGCCGTCTCGGGATCGAGGCCGAGGTTGAACTGGTCCTCCCAGCGGAACTCGAAGCGGGCTCGCGAGAGGGCGTCGTCCCAGGTGCGGGCCGAGGGGTGGCCCTTGGCGAGGTCGGCGGCGTGGGCGGCGATCTTGTAGGCGATCACCCCCTGCTTGACGTCCTCGCGGTCGGGGAGGCCCAGGTGCTCCTTGGGCGTCACGTAGCAGAGCATCGCGGTGCCGAACCAGCCGATCATAGCGGCGCCGATGGCCGAGGTGATGTGGTCGTAGCCGGGGGCGACGTCGGTGGTGAGCGGGCCCAAGGTGTAGAACGGCGCCTCGTGGCAGGCCTTCAGCTGCTTTTCCATGTTGGCCTTGATCTTGTGCATGGGGACGTGCCCCGGGCCCTCGATCATCACCTGCACGCCGTGTTTCCAGGCCACTTTCGTCAGCTCGCCCAGGGTCTCCAGCTCCGCGAACTGCGCCGCGTCGTTGGCGTCGGCGATGCAGCCGGGGCGCAGGCCATCCCCTAAGGAGAAAGACACGTCGTAGGCCCGCATGATCTCGCAGATGTCCTCGAAGTGGTCGTAGAGGAAGCTCTCGCGGTGATGGGCGAGGCACCACTTGGCCATGATCGAGCCGCCGCGCGAGACGATGCCGGTGACGCGCTTCGCGGTCAGCGGGACGTACGGCAGCCGCACGCCGGCGTGGATGGTGAAGTAGTCGACGCCCTGCTCGGCCTGCTCGATCAGGGTGTCCTTGAACACCTCCCAGGTGAGGTCCTCGGCGACGCCGTTCACCTTCTCCAGGGCCTGGTAGATCGGCACGGTCCCCAAGGGCGTCGGGCAGTTGCGGATGATCCACTCGCGGATGTTGTGGATGTTGCGCCCCGTGGAGAGGTCCATGATGGTGTCGGCCCCCCAGCGGATCGCCCACACCATCTTGTCGACCTCGTCCTCGACCGAGGACAGCACGGCCGAGTTGCCGATGTTGGCGTTGATCTTGACCAGGAAGTTGCGGCCGATGGCCATCGGCTCCAGCTCGCCGTGGTTGACGTTGGCCGGGATGATCGCCCGGCCGCGGGCCACCTCCGAGCGGACGAACTTGGGGGTCATGAAGTCGGGGATCTCGGCCCCGAAGTCCTCGCCGTCGCGGATGAAGGCGTCGCTCTCCCGCCGGCGCAGGTTCTCGCGGATGGCGACGAACTCCATCTCCGGCGTGATGACGCCGGCGCGGGCGTACTCCAGCTGGGTCACCGCCCGCCCGGCCCTGGCGCGCAGGGGCTTGCGGTCGCTGGTGAACTCCGGGGCCAGGCGCCTGCCGCGGGCGCCGCCGTTGTCCTCCGGCTTCACCGCTCGGGGAGCGACCTCCTCGACGTCGCCGCGCGCCCGCACCCAGGCCTCGCGCGGCCGCTCAAGGCCGGCCTTGATGTCGATCCGCGCGGTGGGGTCGGTGTAGGGGCCGGAGGGATCATAGAGGGTCACCGGCGGCTCGTTCGCCGACGGATGGACCGCCACCTCGCGGAAGGGGACACGCAGGCAGGGATGCAGGGCCCCCGCCTGATAGACCTTGCGCGAACCGGGGCGCTCGCCGGTGGGGATGGCGACGGGAATGGCGGACTGGATGTTCATGGCGGCGGCCTCACGTTCAGGGCGGGTCGCGCTGGCGGGGTGGAGCGACTTCGGACCGGTGGCTGGCCCATGTTCCCTCCCTCCGCCGGCATGACCCGGTTCAGGTTCGGCGGGTCGCCGCGTCAGCGGCCTCTCAGTCCCTTGAGGCGGGACTCCCCGGAGAATGGCCGGGACCCTACGCCGACCGGGCGCCGCGTCAAGACCGAGGGCGTCGTGAGCTCGTCCCGGAGCGCGGGCATCCCTGCCCGCTCTTGTTTTTGATCGTTGGCGGCGATGGAGAAAAAAAGAGCGGGCTGGAAGCCCGCGCTCCGGGGGTGATCGGGAGGGCGCCGGTCAAGGCGCAACGGTGGGCAGGAGGCGGATGAACAGGTCGGCGATGCGTCGCGCCGAGGCGGGGTCCTGGAGCAGGTCCTGGCGGATCTCCAGCTCGACCGCGTCGATGCCCCTGCCGCGCCGATGGACCGGCGCGGTGTAGTCCGTGCCGTCCATGGCGTAGGGCTCGTTGTCGCCGACGACGAGGCCGTCCTCCCCGCGCAACCGCCCGAGCAGGGCGAACGAGGCCGGCGAGTCGTGCAGGTGCAGGACACCGACGTGCCAGGGGCGGTCGAAGCCGTCCATCCGCGGCGTGAAGCTATGGACGAGGACCAGGAGAGTGGGGACGCCCCTCGCCAGCCGGGCATCGAGTTCGGCGGCGATGCGGGCGTGGTAGGGATCGAACACCTCCCGCCGCCGCGCCTGCGCCTGCGTCGGCGTAAGCCCGCGGTTGCCGGGGATGGTCCAGCCGTCCGACATCGTGACGATCGACCCCGGATGGTCGGGGGCGCGGTTGCAGTCGATTACCAGGCGCGAATAGGTCTGGTGGATGAGGCTGGCGCCCAGCGCCTCGCCCAACCTGCGCGAGAGGTCGAGGGCGCCGATGTCCCAGGCGATGTGCTGTTCCAGGGCGGCGGCGGGCACGCCGAGGGTCCCGAGCCGCCGCGGGATCGTCCGCCCCGCGTGATCGCAGACGATCAGGAAGGGGGCGTCAGCGCCCGCGTTCTCGGCGATCGCCGCCGCCGGATCCCCGTCCTCCAGCAGGCTCATGCCTGGGACGGCGCCGCCGGTCCCGCCAGCTCCGGCCCCAGGGCCTCGGCGAGGGGGCCGAGCCAGGGCTCGTAGCGGCGCCATTGCTCCAGGCCCTCGCGGAAGATCGGGCGGCGCACCTGCTCTGAGCTGGCGGTCCTGACCGGCCGGTCGTTCTCGTGGAAGCGCAGGCAGGCGTCCTCAAACGGCAGGCCGCAGTGGCCGAGCAGCCGGCGCACCTGGCCCTCGGTGTCCTCGACCACGTCCTCGTAGAGGACCCGGCAGATCCGCCCGGGCAGCACGGCGTCGAAGTGGGCCATCAGCTCGACGTAGTCGCGGTAGTAGAGGCCGAGGTCGGCGAGGTCGTAGGAGAAGGCGTGGCCGCGGGCGAACAGCTGCTTGAACGCCGAGAAACAGGACGCCATCGGCGCGCGGCGCGCATCGATGATCGTCGCGTTCGGCAGGATCAGCTGGATCAGGCCGATGTGATGCAGGTTGTTGGGCATCTTGTCGATGAACAGCGGCCGGCCCTTCTTGCGATGGATGCGCGTGCGCTCGAGATAGTCTTCGCCGAGGGCCGCGCGGGCGGCGCCGTCCAGATCGGCCAGGGCCTCGGGGTAGCGCGGGCCCTCGACGCGGGCGCCCGGACGGCCGAGGCGGCGGGCCAGGGTGGCGATATCCGGCAGCTCCATGGTGCCCTCGACGGCCGAGTGGCTGGCGAGGATCTGCTCGATCAGGGTCGATCCCGCCCGCGGCAGGCCGACGATGAAGATGGGGTCGGGCGCGGGCGAGCCGCCCCCTGCCCGCTCGGCGAAGAAGGCCGCGGTGAAGAGCGCCTTGGACCGCAGCATCTGGTCATGGCTCTCGGCGTGGTCGTAGGGACGTTCGGCGCGGCGCAGGCGCGCGCCCTCGGCGTAGTGGCGGAACGACTCCGGATAGTCGCCGCGATCCTCCAGCGCCTTGCCCAGCGCGTAGTGGAAATGCAGGCGATCCTCGGCCCCGAGCGCGGCGTCCTCCAGCTGGCGGCGCATCGCGCCCTCCTGGTCGGGCGTGAACGGCACAGTCTTGAGGTTGGCGAGGCTCCAGTAGGTCTCGCCCATCCCGGGCGCCTGCTCGACGCAGCGGTGGTAGGCGGCGACGGCCTGGTCGCGGCGCCCGGCGGTGCGCAAGGCGTGGCCGTAGCTCAGCCACACCTTCGGCTGCCCGGGAAACTCGGCCAGCAGGGCCTCGTAGATCTCGACGGCGCGCTCGTACTCGCCCACCAGGCCGAGGCAGGCGGCCATCAGGTTGCGGTAGTTCGGCTCGCTCGGATCCTCCGCCAACAGCGCCTCCAGTTGCGGCAGGGCCTCCGCCCCCTTCTGCTGGCGATAGAGCACGATGGCCAGGTTGTAGCGCGCGGCGGCGAAGCTGGGGGAGAGCTCCAGGGCGCGCGCCAGGAGAAGCTCGACGTCGCCGTAGCGGCCGAGGCGCGTGCCGGTCTCGGCCAGCAGCCGCATCGCCGCCACGTCCGTGGGGTGGGCCTTGAGGTGGTCGCGCAGCAGGTGCTCGGCCACCGCCAGGCGGTCGTCGCAGAGCGCGTCGGCCGCCGCCATCAGGCGCGGATCGGTGACCGAGGCGCGGATGTGCTGGGCGTAGGCAGCGTCGGCGCCGGCGAGGTCGCCGCGGGCGGTCAGGAGGTCGCCGATGGTCCGCCACGCCTCCGGCAGCTCCCGCTTGAAGGCGACGGCGCGGCGCAGGGCCGCAAGAGCGTCGGCCTCCTCGCCGAGGGCGGCCAGCACCATGCCGAGCTCATGGTGGGTCTGGGCGGAGCGGGGCTGGCCTCGCGCCAGGGGCTCAAGCACCGCCCGGGCGCCGGCCGCGTCCCCGCGCCGGCGACGCGCCATGCCGACCACCAGCACCGCCCTGGGGTCGTTCGGCACGACCTGGAGGATTTCTTCCGCCTGGCGCTCGGCGAGGGCGGGGTTGCTCAGGAGCAGCCGCGCGGCCCGGTCCAGGGCGTCGTTCAGGGTGCCGGTGGGCGCATCGACCATCCGCCCCCTATAGCACGCATGCCGCAACGCTGAACCGGCCCGGAACGCCGGTCGGCGGGGCGGCCGACCCTGCTGACGTTCACGTCGCGGGTCGTCACGGGATCGTCGGAGACGTAGCATCCCATTGGGGACGACGAGGAGCGGACGATGCGGGCGGCGGCGGCGGTTTTGGTGGCGTTATCTATGGCGATTGGCCTGTCGGCGTCGGCCCAGCCGGCCTTGCCGACCAGAACACCCCTGGCGACCACGTCGATCACGATCCCAAAGCTGGTCAGCCGGGTAGAGTCGACACGGGTCGATTTCCTTCCGGGGCAGGTCATGCCCAGGCACAAGCACACGGTTCCGGTTATCTGTTTCGTTACGCAAGGAGAGTTCCTGGTCAGCATCGGCACGGCGCCCGAACGCCGCGCGGCTCTGGGGGCGGTCACATACGAGCCGCCGGAAGTCGTCGTTCACTACTTCAAGAACGCGTCCCAAACGGCTCCAGCCCAGTTGCAATGCGCCGCGTTGGCGGGGCCAAGCGACCACACCCTCAACGTGATGCTACCCCAATAACGGAGGTTCTGAGTGCATGGCGAAGAGGCGGGGTCGCCTTCAGAGACGCCTCAGCGTCTGCACGGACATGAAGATCATATAGACGATCAACACCGGGGTCAGTTCGGTCAGGCTGATCGACAGGGGCGCGCCGCGACTTAGCCTGATGAACAACCATGTAAACAGCGCTGCGCCCCAGAAATGGAGCGATAACCGGATGAACCAGGCCACGCGCTTCTCTCCGCCAGTATCGAGCCCCGATAGGACCAGCATACACGCTCCGGCAGCGTGTCGATCGCTGCATTTGTCAGCGCCACGTCCTAAATGTTCGACTCTACGCCAAATTATACACGTTCGCCCGAGTCGCCGCCGATCGCGCCGTTCCGGTTGAGCGTGCCCACGAGCGCTCCTTTCAGAACGCCTGGCCGATCCTGATACCGATGGTGAGGGGCTGGATCGGCACCACGTAGACCGCGGCCGGCACGCCTGGCGGATAGGCGGGGGCGCACGTCGAGGTGGTGCAGGGCGTGTAGCGGTTGAGCTGCCCTCGGGTGTCGAAGGCGTTCTTGATGAACACCTCGATCGAGCGCTTGTCCTTCTCCGCGCCGAACGAGAAGTCGGCGGTGGCGAAGCCCGGCATCTTGTGCAGGTTACCGATGTCGGCGATGAACAGCGCGGGCGTTGCACCGGACTGGGCCGCCACCGAGACCTGGGCGTGGGCGTCCCATCCCATCACGTCGAAGGCCCACCGCGCCGTGACATTGCCCTTCACCTTCGGAATATAGGGCAGTTGTTCGCCCTTGCGGGCCAGGGCCTGGCTGTTGGGGCAGGTGGGTATGACGAGGCCCGTCGACTGATCGGTGCCGCAGAAGTTGGCAGTGAGTTCGGCGTCGTTTACGGACAGCCCGCCCGACAGCGTCACGGCATGGGTGACGCGCCAGGCCAGGCTTGTCTCGACGCCCAGAATGCGCGCCGAGGGCGCATTCTCGACGATCGTCAGGCTGTTGGGGCCGAGGAAGGCGAACTGGAAGTTGGTGAACTCCTCGTCGTAGAGGGCGCCGTTGAAGTTCAGCGAGCGGTCCAGCCAGCTCGTCTTCCATCCCACTTCGTAGTTGGCCAGCGAGTCGGCCTGGTAGGGTAGGAAGGCGCCGCTGCGGTTGACGCCGCCGGGGCGGTAGCCGGTCGAATAGGTGAAGTAGACCAGTTTCTCGTCGTCGAACTTGTAGGTCAGGTTGCCCTTGTAGGTTTCGCCGGTCCCGGTCGACGCTGGTTTGTCGAGGTTGACGCACGGCGCGTTCCGGAAAGACCGCCCCGGGATGCACTTCGAGTCGTTCGGACCCTGACCCGGTCCGAACCCGGTCAACTGGTCATAGTTGGCGCTGTAGCCATAGAAACCGAACAACGTATTGTTGTAGTGATAGCCGCGGATGCCGCCGGTGATCGAGATATGCTTGGTGACATCGAAAGTGGCCTCGCCGAAGACGGCTTCGTCGCGGTCCACGCGATCCTCGTCGGTGAGCCAGATGGTGTTGGGCCAGCCGGGCACCGCGAGCGACACGAGCGGTCCGGTCAGCACCTTGCCGCCCGGGATGATCGGCAACTGCGATGCTCCGAAACCCTGGATCTGGTAGTCCTGGATGATCCAGTGGCTCTGGCGCTCCTGGAACAGGCCGACGATGAAGCGGAAGCGGTCGGTGGACGGCGAGGCGAGGCGCAGCTCGTTGCTGCCCTTTTCGAACCGGTCGCGCCCGACGATCTCCTGTATCGGCGTCGGCAGGAGGGCGCCGTTGTTGTCTTTCCAGAACACACCCGAGCCGAAGGCCTGGTCGTAGGCGACTGAATAATCGGTGTAGTCCGTGAGGGTGTCGATCGCCCGGTTGAAGTAACCGCCCGCGTAGGTGAGATCGTAGCGGCCGATCTTGCCGTTGATGGTCAGGCCGGCCTGGTACCAGCGGTCGTGGTCGCTGTCGGGCTGGAAGCGGTTGACCTGGAGGTCGCCCACGGCGGGATTGAAGCCGAAGGTTCCCCGGGCCCGCGTGTCCTGGGCCACGACCGTCGGCATGATGGTCCAGTTGTCGTTGAGGTCGAACTTCAGCGCCGCCCGGCCGCCGTAGGTGTCGATGGGATTGAAGTCGTTCTTCACGAAGGGGCCGTTGCTCAGGGTGCCGCCGGACGACGCGAACGGCCGCGTGCCCGGCACATTGTCGATGAAGCCCGCGTCGCGCTCGTCGAAGGCGACGATGCGGATGGCGGCGTTCTGGGTGATCGGCACGTTGATGAAGCCTTCGACCACATAGCCCTCGCTGCCGTGGTCGACGACGTTGCCCGTCAGGTTGACGGCGCCGCTGACGCCGGCGGTGCTGGGCTTGTTGGTGATGATGCGCAGGGTGCCGGACTCCGAACTGGCCCCGTAGAGGGTGCCCTGGGGCCCCGGCAACACCTCGACCCGGGCGATGTCGTAGACGTGGATGTCCAGCGTTCCGCCGATGGTGGTGATCGGCTGTTCGTCCAGGTAGGTGCCGACGCTGGGAAGGGGGCCGGAGTGGTTGCCGTTGCCGCCGTCGGAGACGCCGCGCATGTAGATGATGCTCTCGTTGGGCACCCCGGAACCCTGGAACTGCACGCTCGGCAGGAACTTCACGTAGTCCTGGAAGTTCGAGACGTTGAGCTCGGTCAGGGTCTTGGCGTCGAGGGCCTGCACGCTCATCGCCACGTGTTGCAGGTTCTCCTCGCGCTTTTCGGCGGTGACGATGACCTCGCCGATCTCGGTGCCGCCGCCGGTCGAGGCCGCGGTCGCGGCGGCGTCGGCCGCCAAGGCTGGGCGCCCCGCGAGCATGGTGGAAGCCATCAGCGCCGCCCATCCGGCCGGCCGAAGTCTGAATGCGCCCGTCTTCACGACAGACCCCCGTATTGGTTTTTGTTCTAGGCTCTCTGTGTCCGGCGACGGGTAAGTGTCGTCAAGCGACGCGCCGGGCAAAGCGCCGCATGCGGACGGGTACGCTCGATAATCTTGCCATCTGTGCCCGTCCGGCCACGATCGGAGCTGCTTTTAGCCGTGGATAACCCGCCGTCGTCCATCGTATGAGGTCCCGCGCCCCGCGCGAAGCCTTCCGGTCGAGGAGGCGTGAACCGATGACCAGGAGGACGTTCATGAAGGACTTTGCCGGCAAGATCGCCGTGATCACGGGGGGCGGCACCGGCATGGGCCGCGAGCTGGCCCGCCAACTCGTGGCCGAAGGCTGCAACGTCGCGATGTGCGATGTCTCGGCGGCCAACATGGCGGTCACCAAGACCCTGTGCGAGGCCGACGCGCCGCAGGGAACGCGGGTGACGACCTTCGTCGCCGACGTGTCGGATGAGGCGGCCATGCTGGCCTTCCAGCGCGCGGTGGCCAGGGACCAGGACACCGACAGGATCCACCTGCTGTTCAACAACGCCGGCATCGGGGGCGGCGGCGGCTTCGTCAACGGCGACCGCGAGGGCTGGGAGCGCACCTTCGCGATCTGCTGGGGCGGCGTCTACAACGGCTGCCGCGCCTTCCTGCCGATGCTGATGGCGGCCGACGAGGGCCACATCGTCAACACCTCCAGCGTCAACGGCTTCTGGGCCTCCCTCGGCCCGAACACCTCCCACACCGCCTACGCCGCCGCCAAGTTCGCGGTGAAGGGCTTCACCGAGGCCCTGGTCACCGACCTGCGGCTGAACGCGCCGCACATCAAATGCTCGGTGGTGATGCCCGGGCACATCGGCACCGAGATCGTCGCCAACTCCCGCAAGGTCCTCACCGGCGACGACTCCGAGCGGCTCGGCGCCGGGGCGATCGCCCAGGCCCGCGCCCGCATGGGCCGCCAGGGCTTGGACACCGCCCCGATGAGCGACGATCAGATCCAGGCCCTCATGGCCGAGGCGGCCCGCCGTTTCCTCGAGGACGCGCCGACCACGGCGGCGCAGGCGGCCACGGTCATCCTCGACGGCGTCAGGGCCGATCGCTGGCGGATCCTGATCGGCGAGGACGCCCACGTCCTCGACTCCATGGTCCGCGCCGATCCGGAGAAGGCCTATGAGCCGGAATTCTTCACCGCGATGGCGGAGAAGGCGGGCTGGCGGGTCGGCGGCTGAGCCCTGGCGGAAACACGAAGGGCGCCGGCGCCTCTTCGAGGCCGGGCCGCTTTCGATCCTTCGCCTCGGACTCCGCCAGCATCCAGTCGATGATCGCGACGACGTAGTCGTCCACGCGCAGCCTGCCGGAGAATCGTTCGCGGGCGATCCAGGCCTCCGCCATCCCGGGATCGAACACGCCCCCGGCGTCGCGGGCCTCGGCGAACATGAACATCAAGGTGTCGGAGGCCCGCTGATAGCCGAACCGACGCAGCGCATCTTCGTCCGACCAGAACCTTCGCTCGACGACCCGCGCCAGGCTGTCATACAGCTCGAGAAGCTGGATGCGTTCGTTCGGAGAGGGTTGCGGAGGGGGTTGACCGACGGCGAGGAGACGTTTGATCCGCCTGCGAAGTTCCCCCCAGATCACGTCGCGACCGGCGGAGAGGATGTCGTGTCGCAGGGCCAGGATCGCGTCCGCCACGCTTCGGTCCGGCTCGGTCGGTTCGGTCATCGCGTCAGTCTCTCGTCCTCGAGGTTGATTTGCATTCCGCATAGCGTAGCCGGAACGGAAAGGGTACGAGAAACTGATGCCAGACACCTTCCAATTCATAAACTTTGAAAAGTCGGACCGGGTCACCACGATCACCCTGAACCGGCCCGCGGTGATGAACGCCATCAATCCGGAGATGCACGCCGAGCTGCAGGCCGCCTTCGATGATTTCGCCGCCGACCCGGACCAGTTCGTCGCCGTGGTCACCGGTGCGGGCGAGCGGGCGTTCTGCGCCGGCAGCGACCTGAAGGTCCTCGACCGCCACGGCCGCTATCCGAAGAACGGCTACGCCGGCCTGATCGAGCGCTACGACCTAGTGAAGCCGGTGATCGCGGCGGTGAACGGCCTGGCGCTCGGCGGCGGCTTCGAGATCGCCCTGGCCTGCGACGTGATCATCGCCGCCGAGACCGCCAGCTTCGGCCTCCCCGAACCGCTGGTCGGGGCGGTGGCGCTGGGCGGCGGCCTGCACCGGCTGCCCCGCCAGATCGGGCTCAAGCAGGCCATGGGCCTGATCCTCTCCTCCCGACGGGTCTCGGCCGAGGAGGGCTTCCGCATGGGCTTCGTCACCGAGGTCGTCCCGGCCGGTGAGCTCGGCGCCGCGGTGGCGCGCTGGTGCGCCGACATCCTGCGCGCCTCGCCGATGTCCATCCGCGCCTCCAAGGAGACCGTCATGCGCGGCCTCGCCGAACCCGACGTGGAGGCGGCCATGCGCAGCCAGCCCACCTACCCCGCCTACGCCGCCTGGCGCGAAAGCGAAGACGCCAGGGAAGGCCCCGCCGCCTTCGCCGAAAAGCGCCCGCCGATCTGGAAGGGGCGGTAGTGTGATTGAGAATCAATCACTATGATTGGATTCCGATCGAAAGGCGCCGCCATGGCCACCAAAGTCCTTACAGCCCACGTCCCGCTCCCGCTCGCCGAAAAGGTCGATGAATTGGCCGCCCGTCTCGAGCGGTCGAGGGGTTGGATCGTCAAGCAGGCCCTGACCGCCTGGATCGATCGGGAGGAAGAACGACGACGCCTCACACTGGAGGCGCTCGCCGACGTGGACGAGGGCCGCGTCATCGATCACCAGGCGGTGCAGGCCTGGGCGGCCAGTCTGGAGAATGAGGCACCAGCGCCGACGCGCCGGTGATGGACCTGAAGTGGACCGACAAGGCCCAGTCCGATCTGGCGCGGCTCTACGATTTTCTCGCGCCGGTGAATCGAAGAGCGGCCGCCCGCGCCGTCCGGGCCCTTGCGGCCGCGCCAGCGCGCCTGCTCGAACACCCCCGCATCGGGGAGCGCCTCGAAGAGTTCAATCCTCGCGAGGTGCGCCGAATCCTGGTCGGCCACTACGAACTTCGCTACGAAATCCAGGACGTGACGATCTATGTCCTCCGCATTTGGCATACGCGGGAAGATCGCTAGGCTCGCGCGGGCGCCGCTGGACGACGTTTCGCGGAGCCGGTGGCCACGCTGTGGGACCCGTGTTAGTCAGGCGGGCTATGTCGGAATTTCATCATGCTGATCGAAGCATCCGTCCCTCGACCAACGTTCAATTCGCTCCCCTTGGAGGCGGTCGAATGCGCGTGCGCGGGAGGAAGCTAGGCTGACGGTTGGTATGACCTGCCCTTCCCTGCACCCCTCCTGGTCCCGCCCGGAGGGGTTTTTCATATTGGCCATTGCTCGAAACTGCCCATGTTCCTGTCCATCGCTACAACTCACCGGCCTGCTACAGACCTCGGCTTCTTGCTGCATAAGCATCCCGAGCGTGTGCACGAGACCGAACTACCGTTCGGCAAGGCTTTCGTATTCTATCCGCAGGCGGACGACGCTCGCTGCGAGGTAGCGCTGGTGCTGGACGTCGATCCGATCGGCCTGGTGCGCGGCAAGGGGCGTTCGGAAGGGCTGCTGGACGCCTATGTCAACGATCGCCCCTACGCGGCCTCGTCCTTCCTGTCGGTCGCTATGGGCCGCGCGCTGCGCACGGCCATGACCGGCGCCTCCCGCGAGCGCCCCGATCTGGCCGAGACCGAAATCCCGCTCGAGGTGAAGGTCACGCCCCTGCCGGCGCGCGGCGGGGTGCGGTTGGTGCACGAACTGTTCGAGCCATTGGGCTGGGCCGTCGAAACCGAAGCGGTGGAGGATGGCGGCGCCCTGACCGGTAAGACGCCCACCTACGTGACGCTGAAGCTGACCGGGACAGCGCGGCTGCAGGCCCTGCTCAAACACCTTTATGTGCTGATCCCGGTGCTGGACGACGACAAGCACTATTGGGTCGGCGACGACGAGGTCGAAAAGCTGCTCAAGCGCGGTGAAGGTTGGCTGGACGGTCATCCGGCGCGCGACCTGATCGTCCGGCGCTACCTGATCCACCGGCGCGGTCTCGCGCGGGATGCGCTGGAAAAGCTTGCGCCGGAGACTCGCGAAGAGGCCGCTGAACCCGACAAGCGTATAACGCCGGAGGTGGCGATCGAAGCGCCGATGCGGCTGAATGACCAGCGTCTGGACGCGGTGGTTGATGCTCTGCGCGCCAGCGGCGCACGCGCCATCGCCGACCTGGGTTGCGGCGAGGGGAAGCTGCTCCAACGGCTGGTGCGCGAGCGTTGGGTCGAGCGCCTGATCGGCGTCGATGCGGCTGTGCGCGACCTGGAATGGGCGTCCAAGCGGTTGAAGCTCGATGTGGCCGGCGCACCGCCGGAGGGCTGCGTCACCCTGCTGCATGGCGGGATCACCTATCGCGACCGGCGCTGGGAGACCGTCGACGCCGTGGCCCTGATCGAGGTGATCGAACACCTGGATGCCGAACGCCTGCCGACCCTGGAGACGATCGTCTTCGGCGCGGCGCGCCCGGCGACCGTGGTCGTGACCACGCCAAATGCCGAATACAACGCCCTATTCCCCAACCTGGCGGAGGGCGCGTTCCGTCACCCGGATCACCGGTTCGAGTGGACGCGCGAACAGTTTGCTGGGTGGGCGAGCCGAGTGGCCGCGGCGCACGGATACAACGTGGCATTCAGCGGAATTGGAGCCGTCGACGAAGCGCTCGGCAATCCCTCGCAGATGGCAGTCTTCGCACGGGGCGGCTCATGACCGAACCGTTGCACGTAGGACTAAGCGCGTGGGTTATTCAGGACGGGAACTACGGCGACTTTGCCCGGGGTCGGAAATACGCGTTCGCACTGGAATTGTGGTCGCCTGCGCCACTCGTCGTTCGCCATCCGGAGGCGGCGAGTACGCCAGTTTCCATGACTTGGCTGCACGGTTCCACCTACGCCGTAAACGGGAGGGTGAGCTTTGTGGCTGATCGCTGGTGGGTGCTGGATGCGGGATTACCGATGTACTGCCCTGATCATACGCCGGCGCTGGGACCAGTAGGGACGCCCGTGCGTGGCGAAATTTGCATAAGCGTTGATCATTTCGCCTACTTCGAGAGCTTGGCGCATCAAGAGGGTGCGCCAGCGCTGATCCACGACTGGTGTATCGACGCGATTGATCTGGACGCGGCCCCCTTCATAGAAACGAGACCCAGGTTTCTTGAGCGAGATCGGTCCCGGCAGAGTTGGAAATCCATGCGCCACACCGAGGCATGGAAGGACAGCGGCGGACGTGCGGAATACGTGCTGACCTGCTCCCGCCTCGCCGGCGACCCGAGACGCAAGCGATGATCATCCTCGACATTCCCGACTTCGCCCTGGTGGTGCTGATCGGCGCCTCCGGCTCCGGCAAGTCGACCTTCGCGGCCAGACACTTCGCGCCGACGGAGGTGATTTCCTCCGACCGTGCGCGCGGCTGGGTGAGCGACGACGAGACCGACCAGTCGGTCAGCGCCGACGCCTTCGAACTGGTCCGCGCCGTCGCCGAGAAGCGGCTGAAGCACCGCCGGCTGACGGTGATCGACGCTACCAACGTGCGCCCGGCCGACCGTAAGGGCTGGATCGAGATCGCCCGCCGCTGGCACGCCCTGCCGGTGGCGATCGTCGTCGATCCGGGCATCAGCGTCTGCGTCGAGCGCAACAAGGGTCGGCCCGAGAGGCCGTTCGGCGCGAGCGTGATCCAGCGCATGTCTTCCGAAATCCGGCGTGGTCTGCGCGGCCTGCAACGGGAAGGCTTCCGCCAGGTGTGGACGCTGAGCGGCGAGGCCGAGGTCGACGCCGCCGTCGTCGAGCGCAAGCCGTTGTGGACCGACAAGCGGGGCGACAGCGGCCCGTTCGACATCATCGGCGACGTACACGGCTGCGCCTCCGAGCTGGAGGAACTTCTGACCGCGCTTGGCTACAAGGTCGCCTGGGGCGAAACCCTCGACGAGCGGACAGTCGTCGTCGCCCCGCCGGCGGGGCGAAAGGCGGTCTTCCTGGGCGATCTGGTCGATCGGGGTCCCAACGTGCCCGATTGCCTGCGCATCGCCATGAGCATGGCGGCGGCCGGGACCGGGTACTGCATCCAGGGCAACCACGAGCGCAAGTTCAGCCGCTGGCTGGCAGGGCGCAAGGTGACCATCGCGCACGGCCTGCAGCAGACCATCGACCAGTACGAACTGGCCGATCGCTGCTTCAAGGAAACCGTCCAGCCCTTCGTCGACGATCTGCGCAGCCACCTTTGGCTGGATGGCGGCCGCCTGGCGGTCGCACACGCCGGGCTCAAGGCCGAAATGATCGGCCGCGGCTCCGGCGCGGTGCGCGAATTCGCCCTCTACGGCGAGACCACGGGCGAGATCGACGAGTTTGGCCTGCCAGTCCGCGCCGACTGGGCCGCCAACTATCGTGGCGACACGACGGTGGTCTATGGCCACACGCCCGTTCCAGAGGCGCAGTGGGTCAACAACACCCTCTGCATCGACACCGGCTGCGTGTTCGGCGGCAAGCTGACCGCCCTCCGCTGGCCGGAGCGGGAGCTGGTCGAGGTCCCGGCCCAGCAGGTCTGGTGCGAGCCGATGCGCCCGCTCGCTCACGCCGCCGATGCGCGCTCTGCACAGGCGGAGGCGGACGACCTCCTGGACATGGAGGACGTCAGCGGCCGGCGCTGGATCGACACCACCCTGCGCGGCCGGGTGGTGGTGGCCGAGGAGAACGCCGCTGCAGCCTTGGAGGTGATGAGCCGTTTCGCCCTTGCGCCCAAGTGGCTGGCCTATCTGCCGCCGACCATGTCGCCGAGCGAGACTTCGTCCGCGGAGGGCTGGTTGGAGCGGCCGGAGGAAGCGTTCGCCCACTATCGCAAACAAGGCGTGGCGGAAGTCGTGTGCGAGGAAAAGCACATGGGCTCGCGGGCGATCATCGCCCTCTGCCGCAACGCCGATGCGGCGCGCGCGCGCTTCGATGCGGCGGCTGGCGAGACCGGCGCCATCTGGACCCGCACTGGGCGGAGCTTCTTCAATGACGCCGCCACGACGGAGGGCTTGCTCGCCCGACTGCGGAACACGGTCGACGCCACAGGCCTATGGGACGAACTCGCCAGCGACTGGCTCCTGCTCGACGCCGAGATCATGCCTTGGTCGGCCAAGGCGGGCGCCTTGATCGACGCCCAGTACGCGCCGGTCGCAGCCTCCTCGCGCGCTGGCCTCGGGGCTGCTTCCGCGGCCCTGGCCCGCGCCAGCGCGCGCGGCGTCCCGGTCGAGACCCTGGGGTGGCGCTACGTCGAACGCCAGAACCGCGCCGCCCTCTATGCGCGCGCCTGGGAGCCCTACGTCTGGCCGGTCTCCGGCATCGACGATCTGCGCGTCGCGCCGTTCCACCTGCTCGCCAGCGAAGGACAGGTCTGGTTCGATAAGGACCACCTCTGGCACATGAGCCTCGCGGACCGTCTGGCGGCAAGGGGCGAGGCCGTTGTGGCGCCGACCCGTTGCCGGCTTGTCGACCTATCGGACGCCGGCGCCTGCGCCGACGCCGCGAACTGGTGGGAGATACTCACGACGAGCGGCGGCGAAGGCATGGTGGTCAAGCCGCGCGAGTTCATCGTCCGCGGTCCGAAGGGGCTGCTGCAACCGGCGCTCAAGGTCCGCGGGCGCGAATACCTGCGCATCATTTACGGCCCGGAATACGATGCGCCAGAGCACCTTGTGCGGTTGCGCGAGCGGGGTCTCAACGGCAAGCGCCGCCTGGCCCTGCGCGAGTTCGCGCTGGGCCACGAGGCCTTGCGCCGGTTCGTGGCCGGCGAACCGTTGCGCCGGGTGCATGAATGCGTGTTCGCGGTCCTCGCCCTGGAGAGCGAACCGATCGACCCGAGGCTCTAACGAGCGCCTCACCGCCCCACCCCTCGCCGACGATGATATCCCCATTGTCCGATCACCGCCTCGGTGGGTCGCCGCGATCACCTGGCGGATGCCTTGGCCCAGGCGGATGTTTTTCGTCAGGGGGACCGCCGCCGAGAGGAACATTTCCGGGGCCGAGCAGTGGGAATATTCGTCCAGGGAGTGATGCGTAGAAGACGCGCATTTCATGGGCCTCTCCTCCCGGGGCAGCCAAAGCGTTCCGCGTGCTCGGCGCTCTTGTAGCGCACCCTTTCCTCATCGGCGTAAGCTGCGGAAAGAGAAACACCTGGAGGAAACCATGACCGCCCATCACATCCGTTACGCCGTCGACGCCGACGGGATCGCCACACTGACCATCGACCGGCCCGAGAAGCGCAACGCGATGACCTGGGCCATGCTGGGCGCCTTCCACGAAAGGGTGGCCGAGGCGGGGGCGGACGATAAGGTGCGGGTGCTGATCGTCACCGGCTCGGGCGGGGCGTTCTGCGCCGGCACCGACCTCGCCGACCTGTCCGGCACGCCCACCGAGAACCGCGGCTCGCGCGGCGGCGCGCGCGAGGCGGGCAGGTGGTGGCCGCTGATCGACTGCCCCAAGCCGGTGATCGGGGCCATCGACGGCTCGGCGGTGGGCATGGGCGCGGAGTTCACCAGCCAGTGCGACGTGCGCATCGTCACCGGCCGCGCCCGCTTCGCCTGGAACTTCGCCCACCGCGGCCTGGTGCCCGACACCGGCGCCGGCAGCTGGCTGCTGCCGCGGATCATCGGCCCGCACCGGGCGCTGCGCCTGCTCTACAGCGGCGACTTCATGCTGGCCCCCGAGGCGCTGGCGATCGGCTACGCCGCGGCGATGGTCGAGCCAGAGCAGCTGGCGGACGCCGCGCTGGCCGAGGCGCGGCGCTACCTGAACTCCTCGCCGTTCTCGATCCGCCACATGAAGGCGCTGGTCTGGCGCGGCCTGGAACGCGATCTTTCCGAACACATGGCCGACCATCTGCAGATCATGGCCGCCTGCTTCGCCTCCGCCGACCACAAGGAAGGCGTCGCCGCCTTCCTGGAGCGCCGCCCCGCCAACTTCGTCGGCCGGTGAAGCAAGCAAGAAAGAAGGTTTCACCACAGAGACACGGAGGACACAGAGGCGATATTTCTGCGCTGGAAGTGTTCAGAGATAGAATCGCACGCGAAGCGCGCACTAATACGCGCGCACTCCCCTATTTCAGAACTAGCGTCTCAGTGCTCTCTGTGTCTCTGTGGTGAACCTTTCTTTCGTTCTTCTACGGCCGGCCGGCGGCGGTGTAGATGGCGTCGAGGGTGGTCATGTTGGCGATGGCGTCGGCGCCGCCGAGGAGGGGGACGGCGCCTTCCCTAAGGACCGCGTGCAGGTGGCCCAGCTGGGCGGCATAGGTGGTGGGGCCGTCGGTGGGGTGCTCGGTGGTCTCGCCGTTGACCGTGGTCGTGAACTTGCAGCCGATCTGCGGGGCCAGGAAGTTCTGGATCTCCAGGCGGCCGCGCTCGCCCTCCAGGCGCAGCCAGGCGCTGAAGCCGGGGGCCGTCATCGAGCAGGCGATCCGGGTCGCAACGGAGTCCGGGAAGGCCAGATCGGCCGAGAGATCGGCGTCGACGCCGTCCTCGAAGGTGGCCTTGGCGCCGGTGACGGTCGGCTCGCCCTTCAGGAGGGTGCGCAGGGCGTGGACCGGGTAGCAGCCGAGATCCATCAGGCCGCCGCCGCCCTGTTCGGCGCTCCAGCGCAGCTCGCCGGGCTCCTTGCGGATCGGCGCGTGGAATTCCGCGCCGCCGCCGGTCAAGCGCCCGAGGAGACCCGAGGCGAGGAGCGCCTCGGCCCGGCGCATCACATTGTGCAGGCGATAGTGGAAGGCCTCCAGCAGCACGAGGCCGGCTTTTTCGGCCGCGGCCACCATGCTCCGCGCCTCGCCGGCGTTGCGGGCGAAGGGCTTCTCGCAGAGCACCGGCTTGCCCGCCTCGAGGGCGGCGATCGTCCAGGTCATGTGACCCGCCGGCGGCAGGGCGTTGTAGACCACGTCGACGTCGTCGCGCGCCACCAGCGCCGCATAGTCCGCCGCGACGCCGGGAATGCCGTGCTTCTCCGCATAGGCGGCGGCGCGGTCCCTGTCCCGCGCGCCGACGGCGGCGACCACGAAGCGCGGGTCGTCACGGGCCGGCGCGATCACCGCGCCGCGGGCGATCTTCGAGGCCCCCAGCAGGCCGATGCGAATGGGCGTGGTCATCTTTGCTCCTCCCGAACTCCGGCCTTACAGACTATGGGCCGCCCCTGACGCACGCCAGGGGGCCATGCCTTCGGAGAGACGCCGCATGACCGATGCCTACCGCGCCGGTCTCCAGACCCTCTACGACGGCGAGGTGATGGGCGAGCGCCTGCTGCTGGCGCTGTACGCGGGGGCGCGGTCGCCTCGCGAGGCCGATCACTTCGCGGCCATCCTGCAGCTGGAGACGGAGACCAAGGCGCGGCTGCGCCCGCTGCTGCTGAAGCATGGGATGAGCCCCACCGAGGACACCGCCGACCTCGGCGGCATCCCCGCGCGGCTGGCGAACTACGCCAGTCAGCCCTGGCGCGACTATGCCGCCGCCACCGCGGCGAGGCTCGCCGGCGTGCTGCGCGGCTATGAAGCGATCGCCGCGCTCGGGCCGCCCGAGGACCAGCCGATCCTCGAGGCGGTGGTCCGGCATGAGGCGGCGCTGCTCGACTGGGCGCGGGCGGAGGCGGCCGGCGAGACCGATCAGTCGCTGGCGGCGATCCTCGCCCTGCTGTGCTTCCCACCTGCCGTCTCGGCCTGAGGCTCGCCACTCGCCGTCTCCACCGCCAGCCGCGCCGCGAACGCCACGATCTTGCGGCCGGCCGCCATCAGCTCCGTCTCTGGGAGCGTAAGGGAGATCCGCACGTGGCCCGCGGCGCTGGGTCCGAAGGCGTCGCACGGCAGCACGGCCACGCCCTCCTGCTCGAGCAGGCGGCGGGCGAAGGTCAGCGACGGCAGGCCGGTGGGGCGCACGTCCAGCAGCGCGAACATGCCCCCTTCCGGGGCCGTCAGCCGGCAGCCCGGCGCATCCGCCAGCAGGGCCGAGAACGTGGACGCACGGTGACGATAGGTCTCGCGCAGGGCGGCGACCTCCGGCAGGTCGCGCTCGAGCGCCGGCAGCACGCCTTCCTGGAGGAACGGCGGCCCCCCGAACAGCATGCACAGGACGAGGTTGATCACCTTCTCGATCAGCGGCGCTGGCCCGGCGATCCAGCCGAAGCGAAAGCCGGGGATGGCGTGGGACTTCGAAAGGCTGGAGACCACGATGGCGCGGTCAGCCATATCGGGCAGGCTCCAGGCGCTGACGTGCGGGCGCGCATAGGCCATGTCCTCGTAGACCTCGTCGCAGATCAGCCACAGGTCGCGGCGCCGGCACAGGGCGGCGATGGCGTCCATCTCGGCCTGGTCGAAGACCGCGCCGGTGGGGTTGTGCGGCGTGTTGATCCAGACCGCCCGGGTGCGGGGCGTGATCGCCCGCTCCATGGCCTCGAGGTCGGGGTGGAAGCCGCGGGCGGGATCGAGCGGAACGTTGACCATCCGCGCCCCGGTGGCGGCGATCACCGCCGGATAGGTGGCGTACACCGGTTCGGGGAGGATCACCTCGTCGCCCGCGCCGGCGACGCACTGCAGCGCCGCGAAGACGCCGGCCTGGGCGCCCGGCATGACGATGACGTTCTTCGCCGCGCAGGGCATGGCGGTGCGTCGCTCGATCCTGGCGGCGATGGCGGCGCGCACCGACGGCAGGCCGGCGTAGGGGGAATAACCCTTGCGCCCGCGCCGCAGGGCGGCGACCGCCCCCTCGACGACCACCTCGGGCGCGGCCTGGTCGGGATCGCCGATGGTCAGGAAGGTGACCTCCCGACCCGACGCCTGCAGCCGCGTCGCCTCGTTGTGGATCGTCCAGGCGTCGGCGCCGCTGAGGGAGAGCCGGTCGGCGAGGGGGGAGAATTTCATCTGCGGTCTCGGGCTAGTGACGGCGGCCAGCGCCGCGTTTAGGGCTGAACGGCCCGCCGGCCAAGCACGGCCCGTCGGCGCCGCGACCGAACCCAGAGGATTCCATGCAGACTGTCACCCTTGGACCGCTCGCGAACGTCAGCCGCCTGACCCTGGGCGGCGGCGGCCTCGGACGGCTGTGGGGCGAAACGACTCTGGACGAGGCCGTCGCCACCGTCCACGCGGCCGTCGACGCCGGCATCACGCTCATCGACACCGCGCCGAGCTACCGCGAGTGCGAGCAGGTGATCGGCCAGGCCTTCCAGGGCGCCCTCCCCGCCCACGTCCGGATCACCACCAAATGCCAGCTCGGCGAGCCGCCGCCCGGCGAGGCGGCGGCGCGCCTGGAAGCCTCCCTCGACGCCAGCCTGGCGGCCATGCGCGTGCCGCGTGTCGACCTCTTCTTCCTGCACAGCAACATTCGTCCGGACAACTACGCCTACGCCCGTTTCGACGAGCGGCGGGCCGCCTTCGCCACGCCGTGGAGCCTCTACGCGGACGAGGTGGTCCCGGCGATGGAGGACCTCAAGCGGCGCGGCCGGATCGGCGGCTGGGGGGTCACCGGCGTCGGCGTGCCGGCGATGATCCTGCACGCCCTCGCCCATCACCCGAGGCCCGCCGCGGTGCAGGCCGTGGCCAATCTGATGGACAGCGCCGGGGGCATGCGCAGCTTCGCCGAGCCGACGCGTCCGCGCGAGATCATCGCCGCCGCCCAGAGGCGCGGGATCGGGGTGATGGGCATCCGGGCCGTACAGGCGGGCGCCCTGACCGCCGCCCTCGACCGCACCGTCAAGGAGAGCCACCCCGAGGCGGCCGACTGGCGCCGGGCCGCGCCGTTCCGCGCCCTCTGCGCCGAGCTGGGAACCGACCCGGCCCTGCTGGCCCACCGCTACGCCCTGTCGATGGCGGGCGTCGACACCGTCATCCTGGGGGTCAAGAACCGCGGGGAGCTGGCGCAGTGCCTCGAGGCCGAGGCGATGGGCCCGCTACCTCCGGACCTGCGCGCCCGGATCGACGCCCTGGGCCTCACCGCCACCTAGACCACTGAGAGCGGTCAGGCCCTGGCGGCGGCGACGCAGATCTTGGCCTTCTCGAAGGTCTCCTCCGGCGACTGGCCGGGACGGTAGAGTTCCGAGCCGAGGCCGAAGCCGGCGGCGCCGGCCTCGCGCCAGGGCGCCATCTGGGCCGGACCGATCCCGCCGACGGGGTAGAGGCGCACGCCTGGCGGCAGGACCGCCTTCAGCGCCTTCAGGTGCCCGGGCCCATAGGTCGAGGCGGGGAACAGCTTCAGCAGGCGCGCGCCCGCCCCGAGCGCGGCGAAGGCTTCGCTGGCGGTGGCGAAGCCCGGCACGGCGGTGAGGCCCAGCTGGACGGTGCGGGCGATGACGGCGACGTCGGTGTTGGGCGAGACCACGAAGAGGGCGCCTGCCGCGCTGACCTCGTCGACGGCGTCATGGGTGAGCACCGTCCCCGCCCCCGCCGCCATGCGCGCCCCCAGCTCCGCCGCCGCGAGGCGGATGCTTTCCAGCGGCCGGGGCGAATTGAGCGGGATCTCCGTGGCCCGCACGCCGCCGGCGTGCAGCGCCTCGCCGTGGGCGACGATCTCCTCCGGCGCGACCCCGCGCAGGATCCCCACCAGCGGGCATTCGGCCAGGGCGTCTTCCAGCGTCACGGAGCGGCGGCCCAGACGCGCGTGAGACCGGCGATCACGGCCGTCTCGCCATCTGCGATCTCGCAGCCGACGCCGCGGGCGGTGAGAACGCGGGCGTAGCGGTCGCACAGCCGCGCGGCGCCGACCACATGCGCCACCTTCTCGTCGGCCAGGGCGACGAGCGGCCACAGGGATGCGATCTCGGCCCCGATCAGCAGGCCCGAGAGCCAGGACGGCGCGGCCGCGGCCGGAAGCTGACCGGAGACCGTCAGGCCGCGCAAGCCGAAAAGGCGACTGGCCAGGGCGCCCCCGTCGCCCGCCGCCGCCGCGCCCCGGTCGAACGCCTCAACGTCGAAATCGTCGTCGCGCGGCGGATCGTTGAACTTCAGCACGCCGTGGGCGCCCAGCACGTCGTAGAGCTCGCCGGTCATGGCGGTGACGAAGCGGGTCACCTCGCCTTTCTCGATGCGCACCCACTTGGCGTGGGTGCCGGGGTGGCAGAGCAGGTGGCGGCCGTACAGCCGCGCCGGGTCGGCGCCCTGCCAGCCGAGCACCTGGGTCTCCTCGCCGCGCATCAGGTCGGGACCGATGAGGCCGGCGCAGGTGAGCCCGGGGACGATACGGACGCCCGGCGCCACCTCCAGCAGGCCGCCCGCCAGCTTGGCCAGCGACACGGGGCAGTCGAGGTAGGGCGCGTTGGCCCAGCCGAGGGTCGAGCCGATCATGCCGCACATCAGGGCCGGCAGATCCTGGGCCCCCAGCGCCGGTCGCACCTCGCTCTCGAACCGGGCCGCCGCCTGGCCGGGCGCCAGCTGGGAGACGCCGAGCGGGAATTCGGCCCGCTGCAGCACCTCGCCACCCGCGTCGAGCCGCCAGGCGCGCAGGTTGGTGGTGCCCCAGTCGACCGCCAGGAAGGGACCGGAGCTCATCAGGGGTTCGGGGGCTGGGTCATGCGCGCTTCGGAAAGGGAGCGGCCGGACAGCGAACAGGTTCCCCCGCCGCCTCGGCTCAGATCACTTCCAGATAGTCGCGATCCGGCAGGGCCGGGAACGGGGCGGTGGGCAGGGTCTGGTACCAATAGGCGACCGAGGCGATGTCGTCCTGCAGGGGCAGGTAGCGGCGGTCCTTGTCGGTGCGCCAGCCGAGGGCCTGGATGGTGACGCGGAGATCGGCCGCGAAGCGGATCGGGTCCATGATGTGCCAGCGGTACAGGCCGAAGCGCTGCTGCGAGCGGTAGACGCCGTCGGGCCGGATCACCTGCGGCAGGCCGGCGTAGGGGGTGGTGAACTCCACGTATTCGCTTTTACGGTCGCGCTCGACGACGCCGGGGTCGAAGTCGTAGGCGCCGCAGAAATAGTCCTCCGTGCCCGTGCCGCAGATGGTCGGGAAGGCGTCGTCGCCGTCCAGGTAGAACTTGATCTCGCCCTCGCCCCACCAGCCGGAATTGTTGACGCCCCAGGCCATGTAGGTCCCGACGTACTGCCCCTGGCCGGCGACGCCGTCGACGATGGTGTAGACGTCCTTGTACGGCAGCGGGTTCACCCGCCGGAACTGCGCGTGGAAGTAGGCGGCGTCCTCGGGAACCTCGGTCAGCGCGTAGTTGATCTGGTAGTAGCAGTAGAGCGCCTCGTCGGCGAGATTGGTCAGGCTGATACGGGCGCGGCGGCGGAACGGCATCTCCCAGTAGCAGTTGAAGCCGCGGCCGGGGTTGACGCAGACGGCCAGGGACGAGACCTGGGCGAACCTCTCCCAGCCGCAGGCGAAGAAGTCGCCGACCGGGCACTCCACCGAGGGGTGTTCCTGGTCGTCCCACCAGATGCGCAGGATCGAATGGCGCCACCGCCCGCGGGCGAGGGTCATCCACACCTGCTGGATCGCGCCGGGGCCCTCGATGTCGGCGAGGACGCGCTCTTCCCCCGGCGCGATGACGACGAACGGCGACACCTTCCACCCCTGCCCCAGGCCCCGCGCCATCTGCGCCGCCGGCCCGTCCGTCGACATGCCCCCGGCCCCCTTCCCGCCGGTGAAGTTCTCCGGCGAGATCGAGCGCGACTTCGCCGCCGACAGCCGCGACAGGTTGCCGAGGCAAAGCCCCAGGCCGTTGAAGGGGGTCATGGCGTGGCGTCTCCCGCGAACCTTGTTTCCAACCAGGGTGGCAGGGTTTCGGGGAGACCGTCCAGGGGGCCGGAGGAGAGGAGGAGGATGACCTCGTCTCCCCTCAGGGTGGCGGCGAGGTCGGCGAGGGCGGCGGACCCTCCCGCGACCGCGGTGACCCAGACCCCGGCCGCGGCGATCCGGTCGGCGATCTGGCCCTGCGTCGACTGGGCCTGCCCCGCGCCGTGGCCGGGGGGCGGCAGGAGGAGGACGCGGGCGACGCCCTCGAACACGGTGTCGTACCGGGCCAGCGCCGCCGGGTCGCGCCAGCTGAAGGTGTGCGGCTCGAACACCACCAGGCAGGGGCGCCCGGGGAAATGGAGAAGGATGGCCTCGATGGCCGAGCGAGCCTTTTCGTAGGAGCTCCCGAAACCTTCGTAGGCGGGCACGCGCGAGGCGGCGGTCTTCCTGTCGAGACGGCGGGCGACACCGCGGAAGCGGCGGACTCCGCGTTGCAGCGCCTCGGCGCCGACGTCGCCGCGCTCGAGCAGCAGGGCGGCCGCGCCGACGATGTTCTCGATATTGTGCAGGCCGAGGAGCTCCGTCTCCAGCGGGATGCGGGCGCCGGCGGGGGTGACGAGGTCGAAGCGGGTGACCTCGCCGATGGCGAGGCTCTCGGCATGGTAGCCGGGACCCGGCTCGCGGCCGTACCAGACCACGCGCCGTCCGGCGGCGAGGCGATGCAGGGCCTCGAACGGATGGGCGCAGACCAGCAGGGCGCCCTCCGGCAGGCCGGCGATGAGCTGCGCGAACGGCGCCTCGTAGTCGGCCATCGTCGGGAAGACGTTGACGTGGTCGTGGATGAGCGAAGTGATCAGCAGCGACTTCGGATGATAGAGGGCGAACTTCGAGCGCCGGTCGTCCGGCCCGACGATGTACTCGTCGCCCTCCATGACGAACACGGGATCGCTTCCCGAGCGCCCGGTGAGGGGAAGATCCAGCGGCACCGCGCCGATGAAGTAGCCGGGATCGCCGCCCGTCTCGGTGAGGATCACGGCCAGCAGGGCGGTCACCGACGACTTGCCGAACGAGCCGGCCACCACGACGGTGTCGCGCCCGGCGGTGTGGCGGCCGAGGAACTCGGGGAAGCTGTAGAGCGGCACGCCGCGGCGCTTCAGCTCCGCCAGCTCGGGATTATGGTCGAGGTCCAGCTTGGCGCTGGAGCCGATGATCGCCGCGTCCAGGTCGGGCGGCGCCAGGTCGGCGTCGAAACCGACGTGGTAGGGAATGGCGAGACGGCCCAGATAGGTGGTGACGGGGGGAAACACCCCGTCGTCCGAGCCCGAGACCGTGTGCCCCTCGGTGACCAGGATCGACGCCAGAGCGCTCATCCCCGCCCCGGCGATCCCGAGGAAGTAGAGGTTCATGGGGTGAGTGCGCCCCCTCCGTCACGCGCCTCCGGCGCGCGCCACCTCCCCCGCTGCGCAGGGGAGGAGCAACCTCCTGCTCCCCTGCAATGCGGGGGAGCTGTCGCCGCAGCCGACTGAGGGGGCGCTCTCAAACCATCAACTCCCGCAGCACCGCCCGCACCGGAGAGGAATCCAGCCCGGCCAGCTTCAGCGGCAGGGCGATCAGCTCGTAGTCGCCAGGCGGGACGTCATCCAGCACCAACCCTTCGAGGATCCGCATGTCGTGCGCCAGCACCGCCCGGTGCGCGTCCATGGTCTTGGAGGTCTCCGGATCGAGCGAGGGCGCGTCGACGCCGATCAGCGCCACCCCCTGGGCCGCCAGCCACTCGATCGCGTCGGCCGCGACGGCGGTGAAGTCCGAGACCCAGGCGTCGCGCGGAAACGCCTCGAAGGTCCGCAGCAGCACCCGTGGCGGCGGCTCGGCAAGCCGCGCCGCCAGGAACGCCCGGGTCACCGCCGCCCCGGCGCCCCGCGCATCCACCACCCGGCATGGGCCGATGTAGGACCCGGGGTCCACCGACGCCGCGTCGGCCCCGTCGATCGCATAGTGCAGCGGCGCGTCGGCGTGGGTTCCGGCGTGGGTGGTGGTCTCGAAGGCGGCGACGTTGACGGGAGACCCCTCCCCGATCGACCAGCGCGGCCGATGCGAGAACGCCGTATCCCCCGGCCACACCGGCAGCGCGGGCCGCAGGACCTGGCTGATATCCCACAGGCGCGGCGGGGTTGGATTGGCGGTCGGGCGTGGCACGGCGGCGGTGTTACACGCCGGGCGCGATTCACGGAAATCCGGAGACGCCGGCGCGCCTTTGCGCATCGCCCCCGCCCCTCCCTATATTCCCGCCCATGACCCAGCTCTCCGTCCTCGACCTCTCGCCCATCGTCCAGGGCGGCGATGCGTCGCAGTCGTTCCGCTGCAGCCTGGACCTCGCGCGCCATGCCGAGCGGCTCGGGTACCGCCGCTACTGGATGGCCGAGCATCACAACATGCCTGGCATCGCCAGCGCGGCCACGGCGGTCGCCCTGGCCCACATCGGCGGCGGCACCTCGACGATCCGCATCGGCTCCGGCGGGATCATGCTGCCCAACCACGCGCCGCTGATGGTGGCCGAGCAGTTCGGCACCCTGGCGGCGCTGTTCCCCGGCCGGGTGGACCTGGGGCTGGGCCGGGCGCCGGGCACCGACCAGCTGACCGCCCAGGCCCTGCGCCGACACCTGGCCGGCGGGGCCGACAGCTTCCCGCAGGACGTGGTCGAGCTGCTGCACTACTTCATGCCGCCGGCTCCCGGACAGGCGGTGCGGGCGGTGCCGGGGGCCGGAGCCGACGTCGAGGTGTGGATCCTCGGCTCCTCCACCTTCGGGGCGCAGCTGGCGGCGATGCTGGGCCTGCCCTACGCCTTCGCCTCCCACTTCGCCCCGGCCGAGCTCGACCGGGCGCTGGCCATCTACCGCGAGCGGTTCCAGCCTTCGGAACGCCTGGCCCGGCCGCGCGTGATGTGCGGCGTGACCGCCATCGCCGCCGACACCGACGCGGAGGCGCGGCGCCTGTTCAGCTCACTGCAGCAATCGTTCGTGGCCCTGCGCACCGGCCACCCGGGCCCCCTGCCGCCGCCGGTGGACGACATGGAGAGCCGGCTCGATCCGCAGGCGAAGTTCATGCTCGGCCAGGCGCTCTCGGTGGCGGCGGTGGGATCGCCGGCCACGGTGCAGGCCGCCCTGGCGGCGCTGATCGAGCGCACGCGGGCGGACGAGCTGATGGTGACGTCCTCGATCTTCGATCACGCCGCGCGCCTGCGCTCCTACGAGATCGTCGCCGAGGTGAACCAGGCCCTCGCCCTGGCGGCGTAAGGGTGAAGTCTTTTTCCGCAGATGACGCAGATGGACGCAGATATCACCGGAAGGGCTGCGCCGAAGGCGCGAGTAGACTGAAGTCTCATGTTTGAGCCGCTGCGCGGAAGGATCCTCCCACTCATCTGCGTCAATCTGCGTCATCTGCGGAAAACCTGACTCCCGCTCTCCCCACATGGCGGCGCGCCGCGAGTGTCGCAATCGACACAGAGAGCGCCGTTTACTGGCCACATTTGAATGATCCATCGCGCGCCTTCGCCGATCGGGCCCGACTGGGACTCGCCATGAGATGATGACCAGCGCCGCATGAGAATTATTCGGACGTTCACGGCCGCCGCCGGCGCCCTGTCTTTGGCGACCCTGGCGATGGCTCCGGTGGCCGCGCGGTCCCAGGCGAACTGCCAGGGAGACCCCAGCGACACCAAGCTGCACGTCATCGTCCAGGGCGTCAGGAGCGACGAGGGCGTGATGACCGCGACCCTCTACGGCGACGACCCCGTCAAGTTCCTCAGGGGCGATGGCGAACTGAAGGTGTGGCGCGAGCCGGCCAAGGCGCCCGTCACGGAGATGTGCGTCTGGCTGCCCGGCCCCGGAACCTACGCCCTGGCGATCTACCACGACGCCAAGCGGGCGTATCGCTTCACCCGCGGGCCGTTCGGCATGCCCAACCAGGGTTACGGCTTCTCCCGCAACCCCCATATGTTCCTGGGCCCGCCGTCGCTACGGGCCACGACCTTCCCGGCCGCGGTCGGGGAGTCCACGGTGTTCATAAAGCTCCACTATCCCTGAACGGAAGTCCTTCCTCCGGCAGGGTCAGTGGGCGGGGGTGACGACCACGGTCTGGCCGGGCTGAGGCGTGACGACGACGGTTCTTTCTTCGGTGGTGCCGCAGGCGGCGAGGAAGAAGGGCGCGATCAGGGCGGCGAGGATGACGAGGCGCATGGCGGTATCCTTGGGCAAGGTCCTCGGGCGAGGCCCTCGAGGGCGGTGGCCCTAAGGACCAAACCCATGCGGAGCCGCGATTGTTCCGCCGGACGGCTAGAATGCTTTTTCTAAACAGAGGGGTTAGAGGCCAATCGCCGGCCCGGTGACCGGGCCCGCCCGAACACGAGGCTCTCCCCATGACCCATGAAAACACCGCCGGCCCGGCCGACGAGGCCGTTCGCCCCGCGCCCGAACTCGACATCGCCCGCAAGATCTGGCTGGCGGGGGTGGGCGCCTATGACCGGATCTCGGCCGAGACCCAGGGGGCGGTGGAGAAGCTGGCCTCCAGCGCGAGCGAGACGTTCGAGGAGCTCGTGAAGAAGGGCGAGGAGGTGGAGGATCGCGTCCGCAGTTCCCTGAGCCGTTCGCCCCAGGCTGAAAAGATGAGCCACGCGATGGAAACCGCCGCAGCCAAGGCCCAGTCGTTCAGCGCCGAACAGCGGGCGGCCCTCGAGGCCCGCCTGGCCAAGGTGCGTGAGACAGTCTCCGAGACCCTGGCCCCCTGGAACCTGCCGGCCATCGGCCAGGCGCTCGAAAAGCTCGCCGCCAAGGTGGACGCCCTCAGCCACGAGGTCGCGGCCCTGAAGGCCGAAAAGACCCCGCCTCCCGCGGCCTAACCTCCGCCCGGCCGAGCGAAGGCCGCGACGAGGCCCATGATCTGGGCGGCGGCGCCGGCGACGCGGGCGCGGGGCGGCCCGGGGTCGCCCGCCAGCTCCAGTTCCAGGGCGTGGTGGGCGATGACGGTGACCAGAACGCGGGCGAGGCCGTCGAGCGCTTCGGGCGGCGCGGCGATGGCGCCCGCCCCGGCGAGGGCGTTCAGGCTTCCGCGAAGCATGGCGCGCTCGGCGGCGGCGATGCGGCCCAGGGGCGCCGCCAGCTCCGGATATCGCAGGGCCAGGGCGCCGGCCTCCCGGTGGAGGAAGCGGGCGTCCCACGCCTCCTCGACCAGGATGTGGACGTGGGTCCACAGCGTCTCCAGCGTCGCGCCTTCGCCGCGGCAGGCCCGCGCCCCGGCGTCCAGGACCAGATCGACCTCGTCCTCGTACGCGCGGGCCAGCACGGCGAGGATCTCGGCCTTGCCCTTGAAGTGGTAGTAGAGGTGACCTGGGCTGATCCCCAGGGCGGCGGCGATGTCGACGGCCGACAGGGCGCCCGCGCCCTCGTCGTTGAACAAGTCCCTGGCCGCCGCGAGGATGCGCGCTTTGGTGGCTGACGGGGGATGGGGCTCCATGTCGCAGCGCGAGGTGACAGCCGGCGCCTTCTAGGCCGCCTGGGCGGTGAACTGCAGCTTGGCCAGCTTGGCGTAGAGCCCCCCGCGGGCGAGTAGCTCGGCATGGGTGCCCTCGTCGACGACGCGGCCGCCGTCCATCACCACGATCCGGTCCGCCTCCAGGACCGTCGCCAGGCGGTGGGCGATGACCAGGGTGGTGCGGCCCTGCATGGCCTCGTGCAGCGCCTGCTGGACCAGCCGTTCGTTCTCGGCGTCCAGGGCGCTGGTGGCCTCGTCCAGCAGCAGGATCGGCGCGCGGCGAATGAGGGCGCGGGCGATCGCCACGCGCTGGCGCTGCCCTCCGGAGAGGGTCTTGGCGTGCTCGCCCACCACCGTCTCGAATCCCCGCGGCAGGGCGGTGATGAAGCCCTCCGCCTGGGCGGCCAGGGCGGCGGCGCGCACCTCGACGGTGCTGGCGCTGGGGCGACCGAAGCGGATGTTGTCGGCCGCTGAGCCGGAGAACAGGGGCGCCTCCTGAGCGACCAGCGCCATGCGCGCGCGCACTTCGGCTGGATCGGCCTGGCGCAGATCCACGCCGTCGATGCGCACCACCCCGGCGTCGGGATCGTAGAAGCGCAGCAGCAGGCGCAGCACCGTGCTCTTGCCCGCGCCCGATGGACCGACCAGGGCGACCCGCTCGCCAGGGCGGGCGGCCAGGGTGAAGCCGTTGAGGGCCGGCGGCCCGGCGCGGCCCGGATAGGCGAAGCGGACGTTCTCGAAGGCGACCTCGCCGCGCGGCGGCGCCGGCATCGGCCACGGTCGGGCGGGGGCCTGGATGGCCGGGGGCGTGTCCAGCATCGCCACGATCCGCTCGGCGGCGCCGGAGGCCTTCTGGATCTGGCCCCAGACTTCCGACAGGTCCTTGACCGCGTTGGCGGCCAGGAAGGCGAGGCCCAGGAGCTGGAAGAGGGCGCCCGGGCTCAGCGTATGGTCGATGATGACCGCCTCGGCCGAGCGGAACAGCAGGGC
>Ga0070730_10000908_pt1 | contig 30739 bp, 23 predicted proteins | sample Coa_R1_3_FD_66447 | JGI IMG/M metagenome (GOLD analysis project Ga0070730, IMG submission 66447) | Surface soil microbial communities from Centralia Pennsylvania, which are recovering from an underground coalmine fire - Coalmine... | ecosystem: Environmental > Terrestrial > Soil > Unclassified ... | reverse complement strand
CAGTCGGCCTGGGACTGGCCGAGTACGAGCAAACCAGGCAGCGGCTGGAGTCAGGACAACAGGCCATGACTCGATTGGATGAAAACGACTCTGATGCGAACAACGAGTTGAGCCAGATTCCATCCAAAGACGAGAGCGCTTTTGATGTCTACAACAAACGTGAAAGCGCCAGAATCCTGCGGTCCTATATAGCGCAGCTCACTCCGCGGCTTCGGGAAGTCGTAAAGCTCTATTACTTTGAAGAGGTGCAACTCAAGGAAATTGGCCGGCGGCTTGGAGTAGGCGAAGCCAGAATCAGCCAGATCCTCAAGCAGGCCAGCATCGAATTGCGACGATTGATGGAAGCCGGCAAACGTGTCTCATCCCATGGTGCGAGCACTATGGTCCAATAAAGGGCTAAAGAAAGCTGAGTTATTGGCGATAGTAAGTATAGGTATATATGTCAGGTCAGATCGTCATTCCCGCCGGCCGCAAAAGCTTGATGTTTCCGGGAACATCGACTGGAGCGGCCACTTCCAGCCAAGCGGTCATGCCGTTACGAGTGATTGTGGCCGAAGACGACGCATCTTCCCGGCATCTGTTGCAATATTTTCTAAAACAGTGGGGATTTGACTCCAGTGTCGCTTCGGATGGAAATCAGGCTTGGGACCTCTTGCAATCCAAAGATGTTCCCACTATCGCAATTTTTGATTGGGTCATGCCAGGGCTGGAGGGAGTGGAGCTTTGCCGGAAAGTAAGGCGATTGAGCCGGCAGCACTACACCTATGTTTTGTTGCTGACCAGCAAGACTGCGAAGCAGGATGTGATTGAGGGACTGGGCGCGGGAGCCGATGACTACGTTTCCAAACCGTTCAATCCCAAAGAACTGCAGGCGCGTTTGCTGGTGGCCCAGCGGATCATTACTTTTCAAGAACAGTTGATTGCCACGCGCGAGGAGCTCAGAATCCAGGCCACCCATGACTTCCTTACCCAATTGCTCAACCGGGCCGGAATTATGGAGGCATTGGCACAGGAGTTGAATCGAAGCGATCGCAGCCAGGGCGTCTTTTCCGTCGTCATGTCCGACATCGATCATTTCAAGCAAATCAATGATACCTATGGCCATGCCGCCGGTGATCTGGTGCTCCGTGAAGTTGCAGCCAGAATCAAAGCTTCCTTGCGTTCTTATGATCTGGCCGGACGGTATGGAGGAGAAGAATTTCTGGTGATTGTTCCCGACTGTGATGAAGCGGCAGCGCTTCATGTGGCGGAGAAAATGCGGAAGGCGGTTTGCAGCACACCCATCCAGATTCTGGGTACCGATCGAAATATCAGCATCAGCCTTGGGGTCAGCACCAGAAGCGTGGAGACGTCTGCGGATGCCCTGCTGTGCGCGGCCGACACGGCACTCTATCAGGCCAAGAGCTCCGGCCGGAACTGTGTACGGACGGCGAGCAATTCAGGGCAGCTTTATTGGCATGCAGCCAATATCTAAAAATGGGCGGCTCCCTGGTTTTCGTGCGATCAGAGGTTACTTTCGGGGTAATCCCCAAGGGCAGTCGTAGGTCCTTAGTAACTCTTGGGGCAAAATAGTGAACCGTGTGCAGCAACACCACAATAACTTGTGGTAGAAGCAAACAATAAGCACAAAGCTTTGGGATTGTCGTGGCACAAAAGGCCAATGAACCACTGGAAAACACAAGCAATACCGGGAGAAACCGGAAGTTCCTGCTTGACCTGCCAGTATTAACCTAGTTATAACTCGCTTGACCTGAAGTTTTCCCCCCGAGAAAACAAGCAACGGATGTTTCGCCGCGGGCCTCATGGGTGCGGGGCCGATAACCCACTGTGGAAAGGCTACAAGTTATGGCAGCAGATTCGCGTGAGGTAATGAATATTCGCCAGGCGTCGCAATACCTGGGGGTCAGTCCGGACACACTTTATAAATATGTGACCGAAGAAAAAATCCCAGCTTTTAAATTGGGAAACCGCTGGAAATTCAAGAAGACGATCCTGGACCAGTGGATGGAGCAAAAGAGCACCATGAACATGAGCAGCGCCAAGAAGAAACCAAAAGCGGCGCGAGCGGCTTTAGCCCGATAGCAAGACCAAAGAATTCAGTAACTCAGAGAAGGCGGATCGCATGTTTGGATTAGGTTCAGCAAAGTCGATTGTGGGATTGGACATAGGGTCAAGCTGCATCAAGGCGATTGAGCTGAAGCGCTCTAAAGGTGAGATACAGGTTTCACATTTAGGGGTAGAACCGCTGGCCAGTGACATCGTGGTTGACTCCATGATCGTAGATTCCGGCAGCGTTTCCAGCGCAATCAGCAAAATCTTTGGCGAGCACAACATCAAAACCAAATCAGTAGCGACGTCGGTGAGCGGCCACTCGGTGATTGTGAAGAAGATTACCGTCCAGCCGATGACTGAAGCCGAACTGTCGGATAGCATCACCACCGAGGCGGCGCAGCATATCCCATTCGATATCGCCGATGTGAATGTGGATTTTGACATCCTGAACCCCGAGGATCAGGGCGCCCACATGGATGTGCTGCTGGTAGCCGTCAAGAAAGACAAGATTCTGAACTACACCAATGTGCTTTCATTGGCAGGGAAAGCGCCGGGCGTAGTGGATATCGATGCATTTGCCCTGCAGAACTGCTACGAGTACAACTACCAGCCAACACATGATTCCACCGTGGCGCTTTTGAATCTGGGCGCCAGCGTGATGAACATCAACATCGTTAAGGGAACTACTCCGCTCTTCACCCGCGACGTCAGCGTCGGCGGCAATCAGTACACCGATTCCTTACAGAAAGAACTCGATCTCAGTTTTGACGACGCCGAGTCGCTCAAACTGGGCAAGAAGGTAGGCACGGTCAGCGAAGATGCCAAGCTGCCGATCCTCCAGCAGGTGACGGAAATCATCGTGCTGGAAATACAGAAAACCTTTGACTTCTTCCGCGCGACCGCATCCGGCGAGCACATCGAGCGCATTTATCTGGCGGGCGGCTCGTCCAAGGTGCCGGGTTTGGTGGAAGCGCTACGGCAGGAATTCTCCCTTCCAGTGGAGATATTGAATCCCTTCCAGCGAATCATGCCGCCGGCGGATTCCACCGAAAACGAAATTCTCGAACAGAATCCGGGACAACTCGCGGTTGCAGTGGGTTTGGCCCTCAGGAGCTTTGAAGATCTATGATCCGCATTAATTTACTCGGGATTCCCAAAACAAAACGGGGCAAGCGCGCTGCTGCCGTATCCATACCCAGTGAAGGCCCCAGCCCGGTATTCATGGGACTGATCATGCTGCTGGCGGTAGGCTTAGTGCTTGGATATCTCTATCTCCAGGTCAACAAGGAGCACGACACGCTCCAAAATGATCTGCAGATCGCCATTCGCGAGAACCAGCGCCTGTCGGAGGTGAAGGCCACTTACGAGAGGACGCAAAAAGAATCGGAGCAATTCAGGAGGCGAGTCGATGTGATCGACCAACTGCAGGCAGCGCGGACCGGTCCCGTTGACTTCCTGAACAAGGTTGCCAACACCATCAACAACACGGATGCCGTGTGGCTTCAAGCCATGACCGACGACGGCAAGAACATTGATTTTTCGGGCATGGCGTTGAGCCCCAATGCGGTCGCCGATTTGATGGTTAACCTTCAGAAGACCGGTCTTTTTAAGACAGTTGAAATCAAGGAAACGTCCCAGGATGCCACGATGAAGGAAATCCAGGCGTTTAAATTCGAATTGATTTGCGAGAAAATCCCGGCGCAACCCAAGCCTGAAAAGAAGACACAAGCATAAATTGCACGCAGTATTGAGAGTAACTGGGAAGGTTGGATATGGCGAAATTTGATGACCTGTCGATAGTGGCGAAGTTAGGCATCCTGCTGGTAATCTTTGCCGCTTTGGGGGGAGCTGTTTACTACTTTGTTTTGGTTCCCAAGTATAAGGAAAACGAGCAAATCCGCGCGAAGCTGACCGAAAAGCAGGCGGAGAACAACCGTCTCAAGGACGTGGAGAAGGACCTGGATAAACTCCGGATTCAATTGGCCCAATTGCAGATCCAACTGGAGGTCCAAAAAAAGATTGTTCCGGCGGACAAGAATGCGGATGAATTCATCAAGCTGCTGCATGACAACGCTGCCAGTGCGGGCATCGAAATACGGCGTTATACGTCCATGCCCGTCAGCAACAAGGAGTTCTACACCGAGATTCCATTCCAGATCGATATCGACGGGCCCTATTACTCGGTGATGAACTTCTTTGATCGCGTAGCAAAGGCAGATCGCATCGTGAATGTTGCCAGCCTGCAGATGTCCAATGTCGCCAATACGTCGCCCGCGAAGGTCAAGACCACCTATGCCTTTGCTCCGGGCGAATCGGTAGTGGCCAGCTGCACTGCGACTACCTTCTTCAGCCACGACCTGCAGCCAGAGGCCACCACAGCGCTACCTAACACGACGGCGATACCTAAGAAGTAAGAAGTAGATTGACTAAGGAAGTGATATGAAGCTGATTCAAATTTTCGTTGTTGTAGTAGCAGCAGCCCTGGTGACAAATATCGCGGCGCAGACCAGCGGTCAGAATACCGATACGCCTGCTCCGTCCACGGCCAAGCCCCAGTCGCAACACCCTGCGGCTGCAAGTGCCGATCCTAAGAAGAAGGATTCAGCAAAAACCAGTGCTGCATCCAAGAATACGGCGGGAACTTCGGGCCAGACGGGCGGCATCAAGGTGATTGTTCCTACCCAGAGCGCCGGCCAGACTACACCCAGCAACAAAAATGCAGTCGTCAAGCCTATGGCCAAGCCAGTTTCCAGCAGTCCGGCATCGACCGCAAAAAAGACCACCGGTACCGCAACCGGCAAGATTGGTCAATCGGCCGGCTCAGTCGCAGGTACAGCTCAGGGAAGCAAGCCAGCAGCTTCAACCTCGGGGACCAGTCATGCAGCCACTGCTCAGAAGAAACCAACCCCCCCGGTGCTGGCGGTCAATCCATCCGGCAAAGTTTCGGGCAAAAACAATGCCTCTAAGAAAGGCGCTGTTGCGAGGGGGCCGGGCGCAGGCAAAATAACTCAGCCCAGGATCGTGCAGAAGGCGCCCTCAAAAGCAAACATAGTAGCCGCAGCCAAGACCTCCGCCAAGATCTCGAGTGCGGGCCGGCGCGATCCCTTTGTAAGCCCGATTCGTAACGTGAGTGTTGGCACTGGCCCGCCGGTTTTAAATTGTTCCACCGGAAAGAGGGGCCTCGCTATCGCCGAGCTGACAGTTCAGGGGACTGCCAAAGATACCGATGGCAAGATGATGGCGATTGTCGCCGGCGGGAACCACCGTTCTTATTTCCTGCGTGAAAACGACCAGATCTGTAATGGTGGCGTGCAAAAGATCACCGCCGACTCCGTGGTTTTCCGGGAGTCCGTGACTGACACTCTGGGGCGGCAGACTACCCATGAGGTTGTGAAAAAAATTGGTCCAAGCTAGTGGGTCAGGACCACCAAAGTAAGTAGAAGTGTTCAAGTAGTAAACAAGCATTTGCAGTTTGGGCCGAACCCAGGGGAAGTAGTATAGCCATAATAGGGCTGGCTAATTCTAAGCGGTGGAGGGGTAGATAACCCTCGAAATTCGCGCACGCAACGCGGAGACTTATCGCGGCGTGGGGAGACAATGTAATGATGAGGCAAAAGCAACTGCTAGGAATCATCCTGTTGGCCGTTGGGACGATGGTGGCTGCAGGTTCCGCGTCGCAACTGGCGGGCATCCGTGTGGAGCATCATGATAACGCCAGCGTGGTTACCATCCGCGCGAACGGAACATTTACCCATACGGAATATCGCCCAAACGACACCTTGATGCTGGTTGACCTGGCAGGAGTATCTATCCCGCGCCAGGATCCGGCGGTCCATAGCATTTCGAGCCCCGGTGTGCAGTCGTACCGCATCGTTGGTTATCGCTCCACCAGCGGCACTGAAGTTGCCCGCATTGAGTTAAGCTTGGCCAAGGGAGCTGCCGTAAAGGTGAGCGACGTGGAGAGCGGAGTAGAACTCAATATAAGCGGTGGTCCTGCGGGTGCGGTTGCCAATCCGATGGTTGAGACGGCGGCTAAACCGGCAACCGAGAACGTTGCCGCAGTCGTTGCTCCGCATGAAGGTGCGCGGATGAGCCACATCAACAACATCGCCATAGCTCGCGGCAAGGACGGCATCAACGTCGAGATTACGGGCACTGAGCCCATGTCGGCCAAGACGATGAAGCTGACTGGCCCGGATCGCGTGGTGCTGGATATTCCCAATTCCGTACTGGAGGGCCGTTCACGCGAGATCCCGGTCAACAGCAGTGATGTCAAAGACGTTAGGGCAGCTCGTTACCAATCCGTCCCCCCGGCCACTCGCATCGTGGTCGACATGAGCGCTATGCACGATTTCGAAGTTGTGCCTGCAGCCAACAAGCTGGTGCTCAGGCTTAAAAACTCCGAGCCCGCCCGCCAGAGCGGCCCAAATGCTCCCAGCGCAAAGACCTATGAAGCCGTTATGCCACCGGCGCCGATGCCGGCTGCAATCACCGGCAAACCCGCTGCTTCAGAAGCGGCCATATCAGCGTCGATTCAGCCTCAACCAGTTCCGGTCAAGGCCCAGGATGTGATCCAGTCTCCGGCCAGCGCTCAGCTTCCAGCCAAGGCGCAGGAAGTTGCGCAAAGCCCGGCTAAAGCGCAGAACATGGTAATCGTGAATCCGGTATTTACCACCAAAGATACGGTGAATACCGAAGACATGACCCCCCAAGAGAATCAATCCAAAGCTGACCGTGCCGCCTCGCACTTTGCCAATCCTGGTCCTGCAGTTGCCTCTACAAACCGGCCGGCGATGGTTCCGGCAAATGCGAACCTCGCTGTGCAGCCGGCTGTAGTGAATGCTGCTCTCCAACAGCAGCAACAACAGCCGCAGCCCCAGGCGGCGGCCGGAGCCAGCAGTCAGATGGCGACTGGTTGTACCACCGGTCACTATACCGGCGAACCGGTCAATATGGATTTGAAGGACCTGGATCTGAAAGATTTTTTCCGCTTCATTAAGGAGATCAGCGGTCTTAACGTGATCGTGGACCCCGCCGTAAAAGGCGTCGTGACGATTGATGTTACGGATATCCCGTGGGACCAGGCGCTGGCCCTGGTGTTACGCAACAACAGTCTCGAATGCGAACTGCAGGGCAATGTTCTGCGCATCGCCTCCCTTGACACGTTGCGCTCCGAATCAGAAGCCCGCAAGGCGCAGCAAGACGCGCAGGCCCTCCAGATTCCCAAGCAAACGTTTACCTGGTATCTGAGCTATGCTCATGCCAAAGATGTCGTGCCTATCATCAAGAAGTTCCTTTCAGCGCGTGGTGATGTGGTACCCGATGAGCGTAGCAACGGCTTGATCGTCGAAGACATCCCTTCGACTCTACCCAAGGTTCAATCGCTCTTGAAAGAGTTGGACCGCAAGACCCCGGGAGTCGAGATCGAAGCGCGAGTGGTGGCCGCTACACGCACATTTGCCCGTGATATAGGTACGCAGCTTGGCTTTGGTTGGGGCAGCGGCACGACTGCTGCTGGAGGCACAAGCGCCACCGGTGCTCCAAGCCCCATTAGCATCGTGAACCCTGCGGGAGCGCCTCCCGTGCAGTTCCTTACGGTCCCAGGAACCGGCACCACAAGCGGCAATTCAATCCCGCTGTTCTCAAACTTGGGGGCGATCTCGCCTACCAGCGGCCTTTCGCTCACCAACTTCACCAACAACTATCGGCTGGATTTTATTCTCACCATGGCGGAAAGCCGGGGATTGGTAAAGATTCTGTCCCGTCCGCGTATAACTACTCAGAACAACATTCTGGCCCTGGTGAAACAGGGCACGCGCATTCCAATCGTCACCCAGGCCCAATTGGGTGGCCCACCCACGGTCCAATTTATCGACGCGTTTCTGCGGCTCCAGGTAACACCACAGATTACTGCCGATAACACCATCTTTCTGCAGGTGGATGTGGAAAACACCGTTCCCGATTTCAGCCGTGTGACCGGCGCCCAGTTGAATCCCTCGCTCATTACTCAACAGGCAACGACCAACGTCCTGGTGACCGATGGCGGCACAGTGGTGATCGGTGGGGTGATCCAAACCCAGAACTCGGTGGCTGTCAACCAAGTTCCGCTGTTGGGAAGTATTCCGATACTTGGCAATCTGTTCAGGCATCAGGTCATCAACACCTCAACCCAGGAGCTGATTTTCTTTATTTCGCCCAAGATCATTGCTCAAACCTAACCTCTTGAATTTCGCTCTACTCCCAGCACGCGCAAAACCGACGCGTGCTGGGTTTACAGCTTCATCCACCGCGCACAGTGCAGCGCAAGTTTTTGTTCCCCGTCCGCTCTTGCGCTAACCCTTCCTTCCGAATTTCAAAAGGTTCTGTTGTTGGCGGATTATCGGACATAGACGAATTTCCAATAGGTTTATCAATGAGCTACGCAGCCAGGCAAAAGAATCTAGCGTCTGAACTTCAGGGCATCAACGTTGATGCCTTGCTGATCACGCACCTTCCCAACATCCGGTATCTGTGCGGATTCGCCGGCACTGCGGGAGTTCTGGTGATGCATGTGCGTGGCTCCTCGTCCAGGCTGGTTTTCTTCACAGATGGACGCTATACGCAGCAGGCTGCGGAGCAAGTGCAAGGGGCAAGAATCGTCATCACCAAGAAGCCAGCCTTGTTAAAAGCTTGTGAATGGATAGAAAAGTCCAAAATTAGAACGTTAGGATTCGAAACCGAACACATTTCCTACAGTGCCTACAGGCAAGTGGGCCAATTGTTGCGTGGCAAGACCAAGTTGAAAGTCGCCGGAGGAAGAATCGAGCAACTTCGCGCCATCAAAGACGCTAGTGAAATCGAGCAAATACGCGCCGCAGTCCTGATGGCTGCCAGCCTCTTTCCCGCCGCGTTGAGAAAAATCAGGCCGGGGGTAGCCGAGACTTTGATCGCGGGTGAATTGGAGTTGCAGGCCCGGCGCGCAGGCGCTGAAAAAATGTCCTTTGACACTATTGTGGCTGCCGGGCCCAGGTCAGCCCTGCCACATGGCCGGGCCTCAAACCAGCCCATTCCAGAGAGCGGATTTATAATCATGGACTACGGTGTTATACTCGCCGGTTATTGTTCGGATATGACCCGCACAGTGCATGTGGGTCAGGTTTCCCCGGCCTGCCGGCGTATGTATGAATCGGTTAAGGCAGCCCAGCTTGCCTCTATTGAGATGGTTCGTCCGGGTGTGGAAGCTGGTGCAGTCGACAAGGCAGGACGCCAGGTTTTGAAAAAAGCGGGATATGAAGCGTACTTTACTCACTCTACAGGTCACGGAGTGGGCATTGAGGTGCATGAGTTGCCCCGCTTGGCCAAGGACCAGCCCCAGAAACTTGTTCCGGGAATGATTGTCACCATCGAGCCGGGAATTTATATATCGGGCGTCGGCGGAGTGCGAATAGAAGATATGGTTCTCGTCACCGAGTCAGGGCATGAAGTCCTGACTCCTACCACCAAGGATCTGATTGAGGTTTAGTCCGGAAGGCCAACAATATTCATGAATCAAAAAGAGCTGAAAGAGCTTATCGACTTCCTGATCGAGAGAGATATCTCCGAATTTGAACTGCAGCGCGGAGATGAAAAAGTCAGGATCAAGCGCGGGGTTCCCGCCCCTGCTTCTTCCGTCACTCCTCCCATTTCATCATTTCCTCCTGCTCCGCAAGAGGTCCCAGAGACAGCCTATGGTTCCGGAGTCTCCGCCGCTCCACCGCGCGATGCAGGCCGGCCACCGGCCAATCAGGAGGAATTGCACATTGTAAAGTCCCCGATTGTGGGCACTTTCTATGAAGCTCCCGCTCCAGGTGCGCCGCCCTTTGTGAAAATTGGCGACGTGGTGGAGGCCGGCCAGATGATTTGCATCATTGAGGCCATGAAACTCATGAACGAGATTGAGGCTGATGTGGCGGGTGAGCTTGTCCAGAAATTAGTGGTCAACAACCAGGCCGTGGAATATGGCCAGCCGTTGTTCGCTATCCGCCAGCGCAAGTAGCGGTCTCCATAACTCATGTTCAACAAAATCCTGATTGCGAACCGCGGCGAGATAGCTCTGCGGGTGATCTGCGCCTGTAAAGAGTTGGGGATCAAGACTGTTGCGGTTTATAGCGAGGCCGATCGCAACGCCCTCCATGTGCGCTTTGCCGATGAAGCCATTTGCATTGGCCCGCCTCGCTCCGCAGACAGCTATCTGAATATTCCGGCGGTGATCAGCGCGGCTGAGATCACCAACGTGGATGCCATCCATCCCGGCTACGGACTGTTGAGTGAAAATGCCAACTTCGCCGATGTCTGCGAAACCTGCCACATCAAATTCATCGGTCCTCCAGGGGACGTCATTCGGCTGATGGGCGAGAAAGAAAAAGCGCGCCAAGCCATGAAGAAGGCCGATGTCCCCATTCTTCCCGGATCGGACGGCGTGATTGCCAATGCCGGAGAGGCCCAGGAATGGGCGAAACAGATAGGTTATCCGGTCATTGTGAAGGCCTCTGCCGGGGGCGGCGGGCGCGGCATGAGGGTCATACGAGCCGAGGGCGAGCTGGAACACCAGTTCAACGCCGCCCAGGGGGAAGCTGCGGCTGCTTTCGGCAACGGCAACCTTTATATGGAGAAGTTCATTGAGCGGCCGCGCCACATCGAGTTTCAGGTGCTAGGTGATTCACGCAGCGTGATCAGCCTAGGCGAGAGGGATTGCAGCATCCAGCGCCGCCATCAGAAGCTGCTCGAGGAGTCTCCATCCCCGAGGGTAAATGAAGAGATGCGCAGCAGAATCGGGAAGAAGCTCGAAAGGTGCCTCGCGGACATCGGGTACGTGAATGCCGGCACCGTTGAGTTCCTTATGGATGAAGACGGCAGCCTCCATTTCATCGAGATGAATACGCGCATCCAGGTGGAGCATCCGGTTACCGAGATGGTCACCGGTATTGATCTGGTGAAATCGCAGATTCTCCTGGCCAATGGCGCCAAGGTCAAAGAGATTATTCCCAAGGTGGAGCGGCAAGGGCATTCCATCGAGTGCCGCATCAATGCCGAGCATCCGGAGAAGTTCACCCCTTCCGCTGGAAAAATTAAGGTCTTTCATACTCCTGGCAGCGTGGGAGTCCGTCTGGATACCGCGGCTTATGCGGAAGGAGTAATTCCTCCATATTATGATTCGCTGATTGCCAAGCTCATCACCCACGGCAAAGACCGCGATGAGGCCATCATGCGGATGCAGCGTGCCCTGGAGATGTTCATTGTGGAAGGCATATACACTACCATCCCGCTCCATCGCAGAATACTGGCAGATAAGGATTTCCGTGACGGAAACACCGACACCAAATACCTGGAGCGCCTTTTCGCCAGGCAGCAGGAACAGCGGGCTCAGGGCCAACTCTCTGACGAACCGGTCACGCGGCCTTGACCCCTGGGCTGCAACTCCCGGCGCTCTATCCCATTCTCGATGCCGCGCAGTTTCTTGCCGCGGCTGATCCGCTGGCGGCGATGTTGTCCTTTGCCGAAGACTTGCTCCGGGGCGGCGTCGCGCTGATTCAATATCGGAATAAATCAGGCGGCGCCCGAACTATATTGGGTCATGCGCGCGAACTTCGCCGGATCACGTTGGGCCGGGCTAAGCTCATCATGAACGACCGTACCGATCTTTGTATTGCTGCGGGATATGATGGCGTTCACCTGGGCCAGGATGACCTCTCTCCGGCGGCTGCGCGGCGCATTCTGGATTCTGCCTTGCCCGATGCATCCGGTGAAAAGCGTGAGTGGTGGATTGGCTTTTCCACCCACAACCCGGAACAGGTCGCCGTAGCGGAGCCGATGCCCGTGGATTACATTGCTGTCGGGCCTGTTTTCGCAACCGCGTCCAAGGTGAATCCCGATCCGGTTATCGGACTGGAGGGCGTGCGCCGGGCCCGGCAGGCCACCTCCAAGCCGCTGGTGGCCATTGGCGGGATAACCCGTAAGAATTGCCGCCAGGTCATGGAGGCCGGAGCAAATTCTGTCGCTGTGATCTCCGATCTTGTAGAATCTCCCAACATAGCTACAGAACAGTTCTTGCGCCTTTTGAGGTAAACAAAGCCATGTCTTCTTCGGCAGATACGCGACTTCATTCGAGCGACCCCCAGGAGAGCAATCCCGAACTGGTAAAAGGCCTGGGTCTGACCAGCGCAACCACCCTTGTGATGGGCTCCATGATTGGCTCGGGCATCTTTATTGTTTCTGCAGACATTGCCCGGCAGACCGATTCACCCGCCTTGCTGATAGGCGCCTGGCTGGTTACCGGATTCATGACCATCGTAGGCGCTCTCAGCTATGGCGAACTGGCTGCCATGATGCCCCGGGCCGGCGGTCAATACGTTTATCTGCGCGAATCCCTTGGGTCGTTGTGGGGCTTCCTTTACGGATGGACCCTTTTTCTGGTCATCCAGACCGGAACCGTAGCGGCCGTGGGTGTGGCGTTCGGAAAGTTCCTGGGACATTTCTTTCCCGCGGTCTCGGCTAGCAACTGGATATGGCATCCCGTCATGCTGGGCAAGGATGTCGGTTTAAACACCCAGAACCTTACCGGCATCGTGATTGTGATCGTGCTCACGGTGGTCAACATCTATGGCCTGAAGACCGGCGCATTTGTGCAGAATGTTTTCACCATTGCCAAAGTTTCGGCGCTGCTGGGCTTTGTGCTGGTTGGAATCTTCGTGGGGCGGAATGCCGCAGCCGTGGCCTCAAATTTTGGGAATTTCTGGCGCAACGCCTCCCTGGGAGCGCAACACTCTGTGCAGGTGGGGGTGGGCGGCCCAATTGTCATGGTTGGCACGCTGATCATCCTCGCGGTCGTGCAGACTGGCTCTTTGTTTTCTGCCGACGCCTGGAACAACGTCACCTTTACCGCGGGCGAGGTCAAAAATCCCCGCCGCAACCTGCCTCTTTCTCTGGCTCTGGGCACCGGAGTCGTCATCGCTTTGTACGTCGCGGCCAACTTCATCTATCTCAACGTCCTGCCGCTCGAAGCGATTAAGACTGCAGCGAATGATCGTGTGGGCACTGCGGCCATGCAGCAGATGTTCGGAGGGCGAGGCGCAGATCTCATGGCCGTCGCCATCCTGCTTTCCACCTTCGGATGCTGCAACGGGCTGATCCTGGCGGGCGCCCGCGTCTATTACGCTATGGCCAAAGACGGGCTTTTCTTCAAACGCGTCGGCGTCATCCATCCGCGCTATAAGACACCGGCATTTTCGCTGGTTGTCCAGGGCATCTGGACATGCGTCTTGTGCCTTTCCGGCTCGTACGGCCAATTGCTCGACTACATCATCTTCGCCGTGTTGATCTTTTATATCCTCACCATCGCAGGCCTGTTTGTTCTTCGTTATAAACGTCCGGACGCCGAGAGGCCCTACAGGGCAGTTGGATATCCGGTATTGCCCGCGATTTATATTGTGATGGCTTTATTCATCGATGTCGTATTATTGCTCTACAAACCGCAGTACACGTGGCCGGGCTTGATTATTGTGTTGCTGGGAATTCCTGTATATCTTGTTTGGTCGCGCAGGAGCGGGACGCCGCGCCAAGCATGAGGGCAGAAGCTTGGTTTTCCACGATCTGTACTTGGTCTGGATGCCCTGGCATGTATAATCACGGGGCTCTTGACGGGTGGCCTGCCTGCGTCATGTCGCATCAGGCTATGGGGCTGTAGATCAAAATTAAAGAACTGAGAGGAACATAGTGGCTGGCTCATTGTTTCGGACCAAGTCAATCGACGGTCTCATAGCCGAGAGCGGACAGACGCCTCTCAAGCGAAGCCTGGGTTCCATGTCCCTGGTCGCGCTTGGCATCGGGGCCATCATCGGCGCAGGCCTCTTCGTGCGGACCGCTGCGGCGATCGCTGAGCGGGCTGGCCCCTCGGTGACACTCGCGTTCATACTGGCGGGCGTCGGCTGCGCGTTTGCCGGGCTCTGCTACGCGGAATTTGCCTCGATGATCCCCATCGCAGGCAGCGCCTACACCTATTCCTACACCACCATGGGCGAACTCGTCGCCTGGATCATTGGTTGGGACCTGGTGCTGGAATACGCGGTTGGGGCCGCGACTGTCGCCATCGCCTGGAGCGAGTATTTCAACAAGATTCTCGAGTACTTTGGCCTCCATGTTCCTTATCAATGGTGTCATTCCCCATTCGAAGCCATGGGTGGCAACGGCGTTCATGGGATCATGAACATTCCGGCCGTCGCTATTCTCCTGATACTCTCCGCTTTGCTGGTTCTCGGCACGCAGGAGTCAGCCATTGTCAACAGCATCATCGTGGTCACGAAAGTCGCAATCGTCGTGATGGTCATCGTGATCGGCTGGGGATTCATGAACCCGGCCAATCACACGCCCTATATTCCGGCCGCGACCACCTTTACCACCGACCAGGGTGTTACCCATGAATACGGCGGGATTATGGGTATTTTGGGAGCGGCCGGCGTGGTGTTCTTTGCTTTCATCGGCTTTGACGCAGTGTCCACTGCGGCCCAGGAAGCCAAGAACCCCAAGCGCGACATGCCGATCGGTATCCTTGGGTCACTCGTGATATGCACCATTTTGTACGTCGCTTTCTCACATGTGTTGAGCGGCGTGGCGACCGTCCAAGACTTCCGGACGGCCGGCAAGGAGGCCTCGGTAGTCTTCGCCATCACCAAATACATGACCGGCTACGCGTGGCTAGGGAAGTTTGTGACAGTTGCGATCCTGGCCGGGTTTTCATCGGTCATTCTCGTCATGCTGTATGGGCAATCGCGAGTGTTCTACTCGATGAGTCAGGATGGCCTGGTTCCAAAGATTTTTTCGGATCCTCATCCCAGGTTTAAAACGCCTTGGAAGTCCAACATCCTGTTTTTTGTCTTCACCGCGCTCTTCGCCGCGTTCATTCCGGGCGACATCGTCGGTGAGATGACTAGCATCGGGACCCTGTTCGCATTCTGCCTGGTGTGCGCAGGCGTATGGATACTGCGCAAGCGCCGGCCCGATTTGGTAAGGGAGTTCAAAGTTCCGGCGTTGCCGATCGTGGCTATACTCGGCATTTTCGTGTGTGGCGCCATGATCTATGGCTTGGGCTGGACCAATTGGCTGCGGCTGATCGTTTGGCTTGCGATCGGCCTGGTACTCTATTTTTCGTACGGCAAGAGGCACAGCCGGCTCGAAACCAACCGTTAGAAAAATCAAGCCCCTTATAACGGGCTGCTCCAAAAGCCCTTCGCTCCGGCGAAGGGCTTTTGCTTTAGAATCAGAAACCAGGAGCGCTCCGAGACTTTGAAAAGACTTCCTGCATTAGAGGTCTGTGTTGTCGGGGTGGTGCTGCTGACCGCAATCGGCACTGCCGGCTTTCATTACATCGAGCACTGGTCATGGTTTGACAGCCTCTACATGGTGGTGATCACCTTCAGCACCATCGGCTATGGAGAGATTCATCCTCTCTCGCCCGCCGGACGGGCCTTCAACATCGGGTTGATCATCGCCGGCGTGGCCGTGGTTTTTCTGCTCATCGGTGCGCTGACCCAGGCTTTGTTAGAATTCGAGCTTGGCAAGGTGTTTGGAAGGCGCAGAATGGACCGCGAAATCGCCAATCTGAAAGACCACTACATCATTTGCGGCGCGGGACGCGTGGGCAGCAGCGTGGCCCTGGAACTCTCCCGGAAGCCGTATCCCTTTGTCATTGTCGAGAGCAATGAAAAAAACCTGGTTGAACTGGATTCCAAGTGGCTGACGATGATAGGCGATGCAGCCAGCGAAAAGACGTTGCGGGAGGCCGGTATTGAGCGCGCCAAAGGCTTGGTGGCCGCTACGACCATGGATGCCACGAACATATATATTGTCCTTACTGCCAAGAGCATCAAGTCCAGCGTGAAGATCATCGCCCGCGCCAGCGAGCAGCGCGCGGAGAAGCATTTAAAGACTGCCGGGGCCGATCTGGTTATCTCGCCCTACGTCGCCGCTGGACACCGGATTGCCCAAAGCTTTGTCCGCCCCAACGTGGTCGATTTTCTTGATCTTGCAACCTCCCGTTCTGGGACATTCGAGATGCTCATTGAAGAAATCCATGTTGGGAAACAATCTCCGCTGGCGGAAACCACAGTCGGCGCCTCGGGTATACATCACCAATTTGGAATCATGATTCTGGCCATCCGAAGCGCGGCAGGCGACATTCGCTTTAATCCTCAGTCCCATGATGTGATTCATGCCGATGACGACCTCATAGCGATGGGAGAGCCGGCCCAGCTCGCCAAGCTGGAAGTTCAGGCGATGCAGACTACATCCTCTCCACTATGAAAATACTAACCAGTGATGAAGTCCGCCGGTTGGAGAGCGAGGCCATCAAGAAGCACGAACTCTCCACCCTGATTCTCATGCAGCGGGCCGGCTTTTCCGTGGCCCAATTCTGCCTGCTTCATTTCAAATTCGATTCGGTTTGCGTGATGTGCGGCAAGGGCAACAACGGTGGAGACGGTTTTGTGGCAGCGGCTGGCCTCCCGAGATGGGCAAGGAGGTCAAAGTGGTGGTGCTGGCGCGCGGAGTCAGTGAATTGAGTGTAGACGCGGCGTATTGGTGCGAGCGGCTTCCGATCAAGCCCTTGTGGGCTTCCAAAGAGTCCGACTTCAATTCTAAGGCTGTGCAGCAGGCATTGGAGGCAGACCTTATGATCGATGCCATCCTGGGCATCGGGTTCAAGCCTCCTTTGAAGGGGTTGGCCAAACGGGCCGTGAATATCATGAACGATTTTGAGGGAGAGATCGTCTGCGTAGACATACCTTCCGGAGTCGATGCCGACAGCCTGGAGCCAATTTCTCCGGAGGGCGATCTGGTCTTTGGAGATGCTGTGATCACGTTCGTCGCTCCCAAGCCCGCGCATGTATTTGGAAAACTTACCTCCGGTCCCACCGCCGTCGCTGAGTTGGGTATCGGCTCTTCGTTCATCGAAGATACTCTCGACCAGAACGTCGCCACTGCCCAGGACGTAGCGATGGTCTTCGCGCCCCGCCGCGAGGATTCGCATAAAGGTGATTTCGGCCACGTGCTGGTCATTGCGGGCTCGCGGGGAAAGGCTGGCGCTGCAGCCCTGGCCGGGATGGCCGCCCTGCGCGTCGGCGCCGGCCTGGTTACGGTGGCCTGCCCTCAATCGGTGCAGTCTACCGTGGCCAGTTTTGCTCCAGAGTTGATGACCGAAGGTCTGGCTGAGACCGCGCAGGGCGCAATTGCACTGGCGGCCGGGAAACAAGTAGACCAATTGCTGACCGGAAAAGATGTAATCGTGCTCGGTCCGGGACTTTCTCGTGATGAGGAAACCGCCGAGTTCATCCGGCAGTTTGCAGGCCACTGCCCTTTGCCACTGATTCTCGATGCGGATGGCCTGAATGCCTTCGAAAAACACTATCAGGAACTCGTGCGCCGAGGTGACGCGGCAGCGCTGCGTGTCCTGACTCCTCACCCAGGCGAGGCCGCCAGGCTCACGGGCATGTCCATCAAAGAACTGCAAGCCGACCGCCTGGGCGTGGCCAGGAAAATGGCGAAAGAGACGGGAACGTTTGTCGTCTTGAAAGGATGGCATACCATCGTCGCCAGTCCCGAGGGAGAGGTTTACATCAACATGACAGGTAATCCTGCTATGGCTAAAGGCGGATCTGGCGACGTGCTCTCCGGAATGATCGCAGCCGCCCTGGCCCGGCACCAGGGTGGGCTGGGACTGATGCCGGAGACTCCGGTGTCGGAATTTGAAGAGGTCAATGCTCTGCTGGGGGAGCTTTATAAAATGGAGCCCGGCCTGGAAAAAATCGATGATGAGGAATTGATACCCAACTTCAACCGTATCTCCGCTTCTTTGAAGATCCAAAAGGTGGCGGCTGCTGTCCACCTGCATGGCTTGGCGGGAGACTTCGCCCGTGACATGCTTCATGAAAACAGCGTCCTGGCTTCGGACATACTTCAGGCCATCTCCCGTGTCTTCCACGAGTGCGATCTTCAGATGGAGCGCGGCCTTTTCTATCTGCACAAATGAAGTCCTTTGAAACCCACTCCGCGGGCGAAACCACGCAATTGGGCCGTGAACTTGCGCGGAAGCTGAAGCCCGGAACGATTGTCCTGCTGCGCGGCAACCTAGGAGCAGGGAAGACCACCCTGGTGAAAGGCATTGCGGAAGGCTTTCAAGCCGCCAAAGCGGACGACGTCACCAGCCCGACGTTTACGCTTATCCACGAATACCGAGGCCCCGAAGTTGCTCTTTTTCACATTGATCTCTACCGCATCGATACCCAACGCGAACTCGATACGCTGGCGCTGGATGATCTCATGGACGACAGCAGCATTCTGCTCATCGAATGGGGTGAAAAATTCGATCGATTCATAAGAGAAAAATCCGCCGAAATCTCCATCGAGCATCTGGGAGATGACCGGCGCAAAATAATGTTTTTAGAACAGTTCTGAGGATCATAATTTTATTACTGGCTGGAACTGCGATGCGTTCACATTTACTCCACAGAGTCCTGTACAATTAACGGCGCAAAAAACAACAAAAGAGAACAGGAGGGTTTCAAAATGGAAATACAGATGAAAACAGCAGTCGTGATGCTTATTACGGCACTCTCGGCTGTCAGCCTTTTTGCAAAAGGAGGAACACAGCGTCTGGAGGGCACGGTCAAGACCATCAGCAGTGATTCTGTAACCATCGAAACAAAAGCACATCAGGTTGTGGCCGTAAAGATCACAAGCGCCACAAAATTCCTGAAACAGAAAAAAGCTTCCAGCTTGAGCGAAATGAAAACCGGCGATCACGTTGTGTTTCAGGTAATACCTTCGTCGGGCACGACCTCGAAGGACACGCCTTCAGCAGCCAACACCCAGAAGGATTCGTTGTCACTGGGCCTCTCGTTTACGGCCGTGCAGGCTTCGTATTAAACAGGTTGCGGAATTCGTGCCGCAAGGTTTTTAAAATCAATTGGGATTGACAGGCTGGTGAAAAAGACCAGTCTAAACAGTTTGCAGGGTCTAAAGGCCAGTGATTCTAAAACACTTTCGGCACGAGTAAACTCGTGCCGTGATACAAATCAATCTCCAATTGCCCTATCTTTACCGCACCGCCAGCTCGCCAATTACGCATTTACCCAATCTTTTCCGTGGCTGCCAGCACTTCCCGGTTGACCCGGTCATCCATTTCACGGGCATGATGCATGTCTACGGGATAGCGAATGGTCACGTTGACCCCTCTTTTTGTGAGGCGCACCCGGCTCTCCGGGTGCAACGAGTGAATCGTCATCGTTTTCAGCGTGTGCTCCATTCTGCGAAGTTGCACTCCCAGCTTTTCTTCGTAGTCGGCAAAGACTTTATTGACTGCTTGGAGCATTTTTTCTTCCACCGGGCGATAGTCGCTGTCGGGAGGAAGATTGAGGCTGACCTCGTGCCAGACGAAATGCGTTCCGGGAACTTGCTTGAACAGGCCGGCATGGGTGCGAAAGACTACGGCGTTGGAGAAGGCGACGATCCGGCCGGTGGGCTGCGCTGCCGGGCCGGCGCCCAACTCCATCAAATGCATGCGGATCAGACCGATATCCACCACGTTGCCGAGCACCCCTGAAACCTGGATGCGATCTCCCACCCGGACGCCGTGTTTACCGATCAGGAAGAAATATCCGGCAATGGCCAGAATCACATTTTGCAGCGCTACCGCCACACCGGCAGTGAGCAGCCCGGCAAAAGTGGTCATGCTTCCAAGTCCGCTCACGGATGCCACAACGACCATGATGCCGATGACAACTCCCACGATGATCCGCCGCAGCAACAGGAATTGATGCTGGCGGCGAACGTCGCGCATGTAGCGAAATGTGACCTGTCGCCACAGGTGCGATATTCCCAGCACCAGGCCGATGGCGATGGCCAGGATTGCCAGGCGCGTCAGTAGGCCCTTCAAGGTGGCTGTATGCTGGACGTTGACCACAGCCCGCCAGTGGGATGAATTTCTTTTATACAAATCCAGCAGGATGACTTGCTTGCCCAGCGGCAGCATGGCGGCGGTGAGCTGCTTGAATTGGGCTGTAAGCGAGTCCAGCTCTTTCTTCTGCTGGGCCAACACCACCGGATCCAACGAGTCGGGTTGGTTGGTCAGCTCATCTCCACGCCGCACCAGTTCCCGCACCTTGACCAGTAAGGGCGCACGCAACGCCTTGGAGGATTCCGACAGCGAGTCTGTCAACTGAATTGCGTTGTCCAGAAGATTGAGCTTGCGCCTGAGAGTGAATAGCTCGTCCGTCAGGGCAAAGATGCCGGATGGAGTTTCTTTCTGCCCATTGCCTGCCGAGGCTGCCGAAACGGGATTGCTGCCAGCCACTGTATTTATTTCAGCCAGGTTTTGTTTGCCTGTTTCGGTAGCCGATGCGGGCAGCGCGCGCGCCAACTCTTCGATTTTGGCTTGCAACCCGGCCTGTCGTGAACCGCTGGCCGTGCTGCTGACAAAGTCGATCATGTTCTGGATTGAACTGCGGCGCGCCTGCAAGAGGGCCAACTCGCTCTCCGTCTCGGCGATGGTAGATTCCAGCAAGAACCGCTTCTGGCCGCTGGTGCTGGGCAGTTGGCGCTTCATGGTCTCAAGTTCCTGCTGGGTCTCTTTGATCTTCTGATCAGATTTTCCTGCCATCTCGACGAGGCCCTTATATTGTTCCAGGCTTGAACTTCCCTGGTCCTGCTGCGCCTGCGCCACGGCGTCTTGGGTTTCCACAGCCAGCGCCCTGGCCCGGGCAAAATCAAACGACAGCCGGCTCACCTGATCGGCAATCTGGCGGTTGTCGTTGAGAAAAAGTACGTCGCTGGGCTCCTTGACCAACTGCTGCTGATCGCTCAATTGCTGGTGCCAGACAATAGTCTGGTTCAAGAAAGAAATTATGTCCTGGGCGTTTTGTGAAAAAGCATAAACAGCAGGCAGACACAGCAGCAGGAAGAATCGGGTGATCCGGTGATCACTTCGGCGCACCTCAGTGCAGGCTGGTGATCGGGTGATCGGATTGGCTGCTTTGGGCATGCTCACAGGTCTTCTTTTTGTCAGGATTTAGCGCCACGAATCGTCATCCACAACAGCCACAGCCCATTCAAAAAGAAAAGCACAATGCCCGGTAAGAGGCACTGGCGCGGGGGAACATGGTGAAAGATGCCCCAAAGAATCCCGCCGACGATAGCCAAATCCACGGCGACAAAAACCGCAAATATTTTTGTCCTCGACATTAGAAAGGCATCAAAAAAATCAATAACCCATGATGTTGTAGCCGCAGTCCACGTAGATGGTTTCTCCGGTAATCGCAGTACTGAGATCAGAAGCCAGAAAGAGCCCAGCGTCACCAACCTCTTTCACTTCCACGTTGCGTTTCATCGGCGAGCGTTCGGCATGGGCCTTGTGCATCTCGCTGAATCCTGAAATGCCACGCGCGGCCAGGGTCTTGATGGGGCCGGCAGAAATGGCGTTGACCCGAATGTTCCGCGGGCCCAGGCCGTGGGCCAGATAACGCACAGTCGCTTCCAGGGCTGCCTTGGCGACGCCCATCACGTTATACGACGGCATCACCTTCTCCGCTCCAAAATAGGTCAGGGTAATGATACTGCCTCCGTTGGTCATCAATGGGGCGGCAGCCCGAGACAAGGCAATGAGGGAATAGACGCTCACGTCGTGGGCGATACGGAACCCTTCCCGCGAGGTGTTGACGAAGTCCCCCTTCAGGTCTTCCGCCAGGGCATAGGCGACGGAATGCACCAGGGTATCAATGCGCCCGTAACGTTCCTGGAGCTCAACATGGAGTTTTTCAATTTCAGAATCATTGGTGACGTCGCACTGAAAAGCCTCAGCGCCAGCCAGATCAGTAATCAATTCATGGGCTTCCCGCTTCAGTCGCTCATTCTGATAGGTAACGGCAAGCCGGGCTCCGGCATCACTGAGCCGTTGAGCAATCGCCCAGGCAATACTGCGCTTATTGGCCACCCCAAAAACCACGGCATTACGTCCCTGCATCGTCAGCATAGGCAAGATCCTCGCAGTTCACCAAACTCGACAGAATAACAGAAGAAGAAATTGGTAATTGGGTAATTTCGTAAGTTGGTAATTTTTAAACCTTTGCTTATTTCCGCAATCACTTTTCGTGCCAGATTTATTCCGCGATTAAAGAATCTCCTCCCGTTGCCGAATACCAAGAAAGCTGCATCACGAAAGCTTGCACACAGGAGCTAGAGCTATGACATTTAAAGAAGGGGAACAGGTCCAAATCACCTACAACGGCCAATCCGTGAACGGGGAAATATTGATGGCATCCGCCAGCGGCCTAAGCTTGACCCTCACGTTCAACGAGTATCTTGGAGGCTATATGCAATTGATGCCTGTCCTGTGGCTCGACGATCATTATGTCGATCTTCTTCTGGCCGAGCCAGTCCACATCCAGCGCCAGAGAACCGTGCTGCCGTGGCCGCAGATGGCCCAATGGCGTGTGAATTAAGCCCTGCCAGTTTGAAGCGCCTTATTGCCTGATAGTTACTATTCAATAAACAATTGAAAAATGGGGTCAAACGCCGGAACTGCGCGCATCCCATTGGGAAATAAGGAGTTGATTGTTCCGGCGTGGTTAAAAACGCCGTTTCTGTTCCGGAACAGACGGTTAAATGCGTCGGATTCAGTTCCCATGCATCCGCACGGATTCAGAGTGAGCACGCTTTCGACCGGGCGGGTGGGAGAATTTGTTATCATGCAGTGCAATATTAGGAGCTGTTTTACGGGAGTGCAACATTTGGGGGTGAATTCTCGGATGAAGCGCCTGGGATTTATCAGCGTGAGCAAGTCCATCGTGTTGAGATGGGGACTATATTCGCAATGAGGAAGAACAAGAATCTTAGCGCTTCTGTGCAAACCTGAGGCCGAGTACATGAGCAGTATTTTTGGCACTGAAAGCACATATGCCGCCCGCTACGCGGGCTTAGGGTTTGTGTGAACTTGCACCTACAGCTTGCGCTGTAGGCTACAGGTATTATCGCCAGCTTCGCTGGCTCGGGCCAGCAGAATCATTGTTTATCGATTTATCCTTTCGGAAAACAAGAAAACCGCTGCTCCTTGCAGAGCAGCGGCCCATGAAAACGTGCATTGATTCGGTTGAAACTAGAATGACAGTCTCAGGCCAAATTCAATGACGCGGGGTGAACCCAATCCAAATACACCCGACCCAACACCCACCCGCGTGGGTGCGGCGCCGCGGTTGCGATCCGTCACGGTGGTGCCATTGACCGAACCGATTCCACCACTGAGTATTCCGCTCAGCGTGTTGCCGGGAGCATCGAAGTTGGCGAAATTTAACACGTTGAAGGCCGCTACGCTAGGCTCGATCACGAGACCTTCTGTGATCTTCTTAGGCCAGCTTAACTTCAAGTCGAGCGCTCTCATCCAGTCCAGAGAGGCTTGGCCGTTAGGCGCCAGCGAGAGGGCCTGCTGGACGCCGCCCAGAGCCTGAAGCTGCGCCAAGGTCAGTACTCCGTTCTGAATCAGAACCTGCCCTGCCGGGGTCGGCTGGTTGGCCTGAGTGTTGTTGTAGTTGGTGATGAGCTGGTTGACACTGCCTGCCGAAACGCCCCGTCCGAATGATCCGACGTTGGTGCCCGGAAGAATATCGCCAAGGCCATAGACCCCGCTGCCGTCGCCTGTGCCATCGCCCGTAACGTCTGTGGCGAAAATTCCAGCCGAGGTTGTCGGCAGAGTCAGAGTCACCGGCAGCGGGCTGTAGAAGTGAGAGACGGCGCCGAAACGTATAGACCAGGGCAGATCGACATAGCCGCCAAAAGAAAGTTGATGCTTGCGGTCGAGGGCATTCGGGCCGATGAACTTGGTTGGATTGTTGCTGTCGGTGGCGGCGTTGATGAAATCACCATCCCTGGCGGCGCCGATATACCGGGACAGTGAATAGGAGAACTGCCAGCTTAGGTTCTTGATTCCAGTGATGGGATGGTTGACGTTCGCCTTAAGCGAGGTTTGGAGGCCATTGTATACGGAGCGGCCAATGGGCTGAAGCATCTGCAAAACACCGATGTTGGGGTTCTTGCCGCCAAAAGCCGCAGTGGGGCAAGGGCCACCACCGCAAACCGCGGTACCGGAGCCAAGACCATTGGCGATGAAATCTGCCATGGTGGCGCCGGCTGCGATGGAGCAATCAACGCTGCCACATCCAAAGGCCGCGTTGGTAGCGGCGACCGCAGCCAGCGCCGCGCCCTTGTTGAAGAAGCGAGCATCGCCTACGTGGTTCTGGTCAACAGCCAGCAAACTGTGGGTCTGGACGTTTCTCACATAATCTGCTGCAAACACTACGCCTTTCCATAACTGGTGCTCTATGCCGAGGTTCATTTGCACGGAGCGGGGTGTCTGGTAGTCGGGATGAAACAGGACAACACCGGCATTGGTGAAGGAGGTAAGCGAGTTGCCGATAAAGGCGCCGTTCGACTTGGGGCCGGCAGCGATGGTGGCGGCCTGAAGCTGATTCTGCAAGGCAACAATCTGTGGAGCTACCGCGCCAATGGGCTGACCGCAGAATCCAGGTGTTACGACCGTGCTCGTGCCGGGCAAGGTAAATGACGCCGGATTGCCACCGGAGCAAGCCGAAACCAAATTCAGGAAAAGACCTTGTTGGAGGCGGCCTGGGCGGTTAAACAGGTTGTTGTTGAAGATGGAATTCTCATAATAGAGTCCGATTCCGCCACGCACCACGGTCTTGCTGTGGCTGGTGGGGTCCCAGACAAAACCGAACTGGGGCGCAAAATTGCCGTTTGGCTGATGGACCGCCTTACCCAATCCGGGGCCTAACAGGTCAAGGATGCTGGTGGTGCAGGGGGTGCCCGCAGCGTTGAGGGCAGCCGCATTTGCGGCGCTCAACTGCGAACAGGGAATCGGGCCGATGTCGCTATCGGTGCGTCCGCTGTCACGGACATAACGCAGCCCGTAACTTAAGGTGAGGTTAGGTCTGAACTTCCAAGAATCGCCCACATACCAGGTGATGCGGTTATCGGGTCCGAGTCCGCCTCCGGGCAATCCGAAAGCCGGCTTTTCTGACGAAAAACCTATGCCGTTGCCAAGGACAACAGTGGTCACCGGGTAGTTGAGCGGATTACTGGCCCCTCCTGGGAATGCGTTCGAGATGGTTACGCCGGTTGCCGGCGATGAGACTGCTGGGGCCAGGGCCAGGAATTCGGCCAGTCCGCCTCCCTGAATGTGGTTGAAGCCAAACCCATAACGCAGAATGTGAACGCCAAGGGTCTTGCTGCCGTCATATTTGATCTGGTGGTTGGCCTGGTAGGTCTTCTGAGGCGCCAGGAAGTTAGGGCCGGAGCAGAAGGGATCGAAGGCGTTACCCAGACAGAAAGGGTCGCCGCCAATGGCCAATTCAATGCCAGGAGCCGGATCAACGATGCCACTGCCGGCCACGGCATCGGTGATGCCGTTGCGGAACTTTGAATAGCCAAACCGAACCTGATGGGTGTAGGAGCCGGTGGTGAAGTCCAATCCGGCTACGTGGGATGGAGTGTTGTCAACGTTTGCAAACGGCTGGAATGCGGTGGAGGTGAAGGCCTTGACGGCCCTGTTTTGCTCATAGGAGAAACGGTAAAAAGCGTGATAGTTGCTGCTGATCTGCCAGTCGAGCTTGGCTATGCCGTCCGTGTCGCGAAAGGGGGAGTTAAAACCTGCGGCCAGGCTTGTGAACGGATCTCCCACGGCTACCTGGTTGATGAGGTCCTGCTTGATGCGTTCGGCATCCACAAAAAAGAACAGCCGATTCTTGAGGATCGGGCCACCGAGCCGGCCGCCAAACTGATTGCGTTGAAAGGGCACATCATGGTCGCCAAGGTGGGCGCCCAGCGCGTGGTCCCGAAATAGATAGAAGCCCTCTCCATGCCATTTATTCGAGCCAGAGCGGGTCACCACGTTGACTGCGCCCGAAGATGTCAACTCTGTGGAAAGATCAAGGGAAGATTGGCTGATTTGGAACTGCTCGATGGCGCCAGCAGGGATATTTTGAGTGGTGGTGCCTACGGTTTCGTCGCTGATGTCGATGCCATCCACCTCGATGCGGGCCGTGCGGCCGAAGCGTCCGCCAAACGAAATGGATGAGTATCCGTTTTTCGTGGGATCAAAATTTCCGCCATCCTGTATCTGGACACCGGGCTCCAACTGCGCCAGATCAAGAAAATTGCGCCCGTTGATGGGCAGATTGTCGATTTGTTGAGCCGTCAACACTCCTTGCACAGTGGACTGCTCGGTATTTACCTGGACGGCGGAGCCGGCGACTTCAACGACTTCTGAGGTCTTGCCGACCGTCAGCCTGGTGTTTCCCGAGGCGATCACGCCAACCTGCACTGCAACGTTGGTCACGACCGTTTGAAATCCGGCAACTTCTACGCGTACCTGGTAGTCTCCCGGAATCAATGCGCCGGAAGCAAACGTACCGGCTGCAGAACTCGTTATTTTTTTAACTTCACCGGTCGCCACATTGGTGATGGTGATCGTGGCATTGGGAATTACCGCGTCGTTTGGATCGATGACCGTTCCCTGAATGCTTCCGGTTGCTATGGTGGATTGCGCCCACATTGGAGCTGCCGCCAGCAGTGAAAGGATTACTATGCAGGATAAAAAGAGCACCCTGCGGTTACATGAGCAAAAACTGCCGATGAACATTCGTGACACCTTTCTCGGATTCGATAATCCGCTTCGTCAAATGCGTTCCCTTCGCCTGAACAGGGATACCTTATACCAAAGAAACCGGGCAGAATGCTGGAACTGATGGTCCTAGGCTGTTTTCGCGTTTGATATCGTCCTCTTAAAAACAAACAGGCGGCCCTGTTGTAGGCCGCCTGCTTGAAACCATCATCGAATGCCTAGAAGCTGAACTGGGCCTTCAACTGGATCAACCTGGGTGAAGCGTCGCCGCCCAGGAATGAACCAAGAATGCTGGTAGGAGTACTCACCGCTCTGTTGATGAGCCCGAAGCTGGGATTACTGATGTCAGCGACAGGCTTGTCAAAATTGGGGTGATTCAAAATGTTGAAGAACTGGAAGCCGATGCCCAGCTCTGTTTTCTCGGTAATTTTGGTTTTCTTCATCACCGTGAAGTCAGTGTCGAAGTAGCCGGGGCCACGGAACTGATTGCGGCCCTGGTTGCCGAAGGTGCTCTGGGCCGCAGAATCAGTAAACCCGTTGATGTTCAGGCAAGGCATGCCGTTCGCGCCGGCCGTTGAGTGCCCGCAACCGTTAATTTGCGTAGGCCCGATGATGTTGGCGAAGACCGCGCCGCCATAGTTGTTGCCGGCAAGAGCGCTGGTTGCGGCGCCGTTGACCACCGTAAAGGGCAGGCCGGAACGGTTAAATATCGTTCCGGAAAATGTCCAGCCGCTGAATACGGCATTCGGTCCCCAGTGGAAGAGATGCCGCAAGCTGTTGTCCCAGACGTAGTTGGCGCTGAAATAACGGCGAACGTCATAGTCGGAATTGCCATAGTTTCCGCGGAGGTTAAACGGATTCTGCGGGAAGATCACGCTGGGCGCGGTGCCCAGGTCGAAGCTCAGAAATCCGCCGTTGGAAATTTCATCCAATGCGTGGCTCCAGGTATAGTTCGCCTGGAACTGGAACCCATGATTGAAGGCGTGGCGAACGCTGGTCACTAATCCGTTGTAATTGGAGACTGCGGTACTCTGGATCTGGGTGACCGTACCAAAACGTTGGTCTGTCGGCGCAGCGGGAAGCCCGCCGAACCCGAATGCGTTCAGGCCGTTGTTCTGCACCGGCTCAAAGATGCCGTGGTTGCCCACATAGTTCACGCTCAATATGGTGTGCCAGCCAATCTCCTGCTGCACTTCCAAATTCCATTCCTGGTAACGGGGCTGACGAATTCGCTTGTCCGTGGTCTGGAAGTTGGGAGCTACGAATTGTATGCCCAGTGCCGCAAGTTGGGTTGTCAATGAGCTGAAGGTTGCGCCATTGGCAAAGCCGGCTTGGAAAGCACTGTTGGCAGCGGCAGCAGCATTAAACAAATTGCTGGGTTCGCCAGGCGAGATAGGAAGCCCCGTAGGAGTAAACGAGCCCAGAGTAGGTGGATTGTTGAGGAAGCTGTCGGCAATCGTTGCAGGGAAGGAGTCGCTGAAGATTCCAATTCCGCCGCGAATCACGGTCTTGTCGCCCGAGAAGGGGCTGAAGGTAAAGCCTACGCGGGGCTGCCATACGACAAAATCCGTGCCCGGATAAGCCTGGTGTTGGCCGAACAAGATGGCCTGGTTGTAAGGAATGTTCGGATCGTGGCTGATGCTGGTGAAGGGAGTGACCAGACGGGAGAAGCAGTTGGTCTGGCAGACTGGGTTGGAGTTGTGGTCCACGCGTAGCGCCAAGGTAAGCTTCAGTTTGTTGGTGGCGCGCCACTCATCCTGCGCATAGATACCCAGGCCATAGAGAGCGATGGGCTGGCTCTTTTTGCTGGGGAACCTCTGGACGAGCGTGTCGCCAGTTTGTCCACCGTTAAAGAAGTCTTGCAGGCTGTTGGCTATCACGAAGCCCTGGGTGAACTCCTGAGGAGAAAAATCGGTCACGTCGTTGCGATGGTAGTTCACGCCGAATTTCCAAGTATGTTTTCCGTGGTTGAGCGAGAAGTCATCCACCACCTGGTACTGAGTGACGTTACGGCCTTGGGGAATTATTTCTCCGATCGCGCCGCCCAGATTGGAAAAGGAGCCGTCGCCAAAGGTCAGGGTAGTCGGAAACGCAGCCAGCGTGGCCGTACGATTCGGGTTGGTGAAGATAGCGGTATACCACTGGCCGGAGGTTTTGAATTCATTCACGGCATTGGGGCCAAAAAGATGGGTTTCGCCCAGTTGTCCCTGATATTCCGGCTGGGTGCTTTGTACGTTGAAGGCGGAACTGATGGGATCGGTCACAGTGGCTTGCACGCCGCGGTCGGTCTGCATGCGGCCAAACAGCGTATCGTTGTCGCTAAACTTGTGGTCAATGCGGAGCGCCATCAGGTACTCATGGGTGAAATTTCCCGCAGTGGATTGAAACTTCAAGATGCACGGATCCGTGGCGTTCAATCCAGGCACAGCGAAGGCGCAAGGGGCAAAGGGCGTCGCGCCGGCGGCCCCGTTCGCCGCGTTATACAAATTAAACATGTTTTGATAGAAAGGCACCGAAGCCGCGTGGCCGGTGGCATTCAGATTGGCGATGGTGCCGGCCTCAAAGCCTGGGCTGGGGATGAAAGCCGGGGCGCTGGTGGGAAGCACCACGCGCAGGCCCTCGTAATCGAAGAAGAAAAAGGTCTTGCCTTTTTTAATCGGGCCGCCGAACGAGAGCGCCCACTGATTGGCGTTGTCGAACGCTTTCGGAGTGCCGGAGTCTTTATTAAACCAGCTATTGGCGTTCAGCGCCTTGCCGTTCCAAAAATACACGGCGTTGCCGTGGAATGTATTTTCACCGGACTTGGTCACGTAATTGACCTGTGAACCGGCAAGCTGGCCGTACTGTCCTGAATATCCGTTGTTGACGACCGTAGCTTCCTGTATTTCGTTGCTGCCCAGGAGCAGGTTGGTGGCCCCGGAGTTATTCAGATTCAGGAATGGATCGTTGTCGTTTTGTCCATCGAGGGTAAAGAGATTCGAGGTGGCGGAAATGCCGAAGGTGGAAAAGTTTCCCTGGCCGGCCTGAGTATTCATGACCACGCCCGGAGCGCTTTGCGCGATGGCGCTCAAATCATTTCCCGGATTGGGTACATTGGCGATCTGCTGGGTGCTGAAACTGGTCGAAAGGTCGCCATTTTCAACCTGCGTGCCCTGGGTTGTTACTTCTATGGTGGTTGTCGCGCCGCTGACCGCCAATCGGATGTTGGCGGTGCTCGCCTGCCCTACGCCAACCTCAACTTGAGTGTTTTGCGCCTGAAATCCAGGCGCGCTGGCCTCTACAGTGTAGCTGCCCGGATGGAGCAATGAGAACCGGTAAAATCCTTCATTGTTGCTGGTTGCCTTTTGGATTGCACCGGTCGCCTTACTCTTGGCCGTAATTTGCGCGTTGGGTACCACTGCGCCGCTCGGGTCGGTGACTGTTCCCGCAATGTCGCCTGCAGTGGTCGACTGAGAAAATGCCGGTGTGATGAATAATAATGTGAAGCTGAATACTAGAATAATCAAATACGTTAACTTAAAACTTCGCATTCGAAAAAACCTCCCAAAGAATCGTTGAATCTCTCAAAGACGGCTGATTCCTTTTGCAAAGCATCGGAAATAAGCCTCAAAATAGCGTTTGCATTACAGATGCCACTGGTGATTTTCTATAAGGTATTACAGGTAAAAGACTTATTGTTTATCTCCCGATTTGGAAATCCCGTTGCTCTCGAATCTCATATCTGAATTGCAGGGAAGATACTGATTCCTGTATGGAGGGTGACATATCGCGTGCCGATAGAGTTTGTCCGAACCGCAACTTCTTACAAATCTTAACTTAGGTGTTATCAAATCTTAACTTATAGCCAGAAATTTTGGGTCTTGAAAGTGTAATTAAAAGTGCGAGTCAAGCGTTCAGGCAAGTGCTTGGAGTGGACCCCAAAAATGAGACAACCAGTTAAGCCCTAAAATGCAGGGAAAGGGGAAACTGGGATGACGTCGCGAAGGAAGTTCACCA
>Ga0070730_10000906_pt1 | contig 30770 bp, 32 predicted proteins | sample Coa_R1_3_FD_66447 | JGI IMG/M metagenome (GOLD analysis project Ga0070730, IMG submission 66447) | Surface soil microbial communities from Centralia Pennsylvania, which are recovering from an underground coalmine fire - Coalmine... | ecosystem: Environmental > Terrestrial > Soil > Unclassified ... | reverse complement strand
GGTCGATTTCGTCCAGCGTGTCCGGGAACGTCTCGGTGAACGTGCGGAGGTCGGTGACGAACTTGTCGGGAACGTCCGCGAGCAGGCCGCCGACGCGCGTGAGGCTCGTGGTGAGCCGGGCGCCCGTCCACATCTCCTGCAGGTTGTAGATCCGCTCGCGTTGCTGGAACGCCCACAGGAACGGCGTGAAGGCGCCGAGGTCGATCGACGTGGTGCCGAGCCAGACCATGTGCGAGATGATGCGGCTCATCTCGCAGGCGATGACGCGCAGCACCTGGCACCGGGGCGTGATCTCGATGCCCATCAGCTTCTCCGCCGCCAGGACGACGCCCACGTTGTTCGACATCGGGGCGAGGTAGTCGGTGCGGTCGGTGAGCGGAACGATCTGATTGTAGTGCCGATACTCGCCGAGCTTTTCGAAGCCGGAGTGGAGATAGCCGACGTGCGGGATGACGCGGACGACGGTTTCGCCCTCGAGCTCGACCACCAACCGGAGCACGCCGTGGGTCGCCGGGTGCTGCGGCCCGAGGTTGACGAGGAGGTGCTCGCCCCCGAGCTCCGGGTCCACGTCCGCCGGGGAGGCGGGAATGGGGACCCGCAGCGGATTGCCCTGGGCGTCGGTACCCGCGGTTGCGACGGAGATTTCGACGGTGCGCTTGCTCATTCGGAGTTCGGGATCTTGTCGCGCTCCCCGCGGGCCAGACGGTCGCGCATGTCCCGGGGGAGCTCGTCGTAGGCGTCGGCGATGGCCAGCTCTTCCATCGAGTAGTGGCCTTCGGGATTCACGTTGAGGGCCTGCCGGACCTGTTCGGACCGGGAGAACCGGCCGCGGAGCGGGAAGTCCTTCCGGAGGGGGTACCCTTCGGCGTAGGTCTCCCACATCAGGATGCGGCGGAGGTCGGGGTGACCGGTGAAGGTCACGCCGAACATGTCGTACACCTCGCGCTCGAGCCAATTGGCGCCGGCCCACAGGTCGACGACGGACGGGACGGCCAGCTCGCCCCGCGGATCGAGCTCGACCTTGATCCGGAGATCCTGCCTGGTCGACAGGGAGCGGAGGTTCCAGACCACCTCGAGCGGCCGCTCGCGGTCGCGGTATTCGACGGCCGTCACGTCCACCAGGTAATTGTAGTCCTGGCCGGCGGTGTGCTTCAGCCAAAGGAGGACGTCGCGGACCTTGGCCGGGGAGACGTACACGATCGTTTCGCCGCGCGCGTCTATCACGCGGCCGATCGCGTTACCGAAGGTCGCCTGCAGTGCGTTCGCGGAGGCGTTCACGCCGATCGGAACTGGTGGACGGAATTGCCGAAGGGCTCCGAGATCTCGTCGATCTGCTCGGGCGCGAGACGGAGACCTTTGTCGTTGAGGAGCTGCTCGTCGCGGAGCGACGAATCGAAGAGGTCTTCTCCCTTGATCTTCTTGTGGAGCATGAGAATGCCGTACAGCAGGCCTTCCGGACGGGGTGGGCACCCGGGCACGTAGACGTCGACCGGAACCACGGTGTCGATCCCCTGCACCATCGCGTAGTTGTCGAAGATCCCGCCGGTCGACGCGCACGCGCCCATCGAAATCACCCACTTGGGCTGGGGCATCTGATCGTAGATGCGGCGGATGACGGGCGCCAGCTTGAAGGGCAGCCGGCCGGCGCAGATCAGTACGTCGGACTGGCGCGGCGAGAACGCCTGGCGCTCCATGCCGAAGCGGGCCAGGTCGAACCGGCTCGCGGCGGTGGCCATGAACTCGATGGCGCAGCACGCCGTGCCGAAGGGCATGGGCCAGAGCGAATTGGCGCGGGACAGATTGACGGCCTTGTCGAGCCGGGTGGTCTTGATCACCCACTCAAACAGACTCTGAGCCTTGGTCGTCAGCCAGCTGTCCGAGCCATCGACGGTTTGCAGGTGCTTCATAGATCTCTCAATCCCACTGAAAGGCGCCTCGCTTCCAGACGTAGATGTAGCCCACGAACAGGATCACGAGGAACACCAGCATTTCGATGAGCAGGAACCCCATCCCGGGTCCGCCGGTGGCGCCTGAGCCGAAGAAGATGGTCGCCCAGGGGATGAGGAAGACGGTCTCGATGTCGAATACGATGAACAGCATCGCGACCAGGTAGAACTTGACGGAAAACCGCTGGTGCGCCGACCCCAGGGGAGGCATCCCGCTCTCGTAGGGCGCCAGCTTCACGGGCGTCGGACGCCGGGGTCCCACGAAGTGGGAGAGAACGAGCATCCCGGCCGCGTTCACGATCACGAACGCCAGGAGTATGAGGAACGGGATATAGGGCTGGAGCATTAGTCTCGTGAAATAATTCACGTGTTGGATTTCGGAAGCTATCGGTCGTCGGGGTCACTGTCAACCGAAACGAGTGGCGTAAGTCTTGATGGCGCCGATATATTGCGCGCCTATGTCGATCAAATCAGACCGCTGGATTCGGCGGATGGCGATGGAGCACGGAATGATCGAGCCCTTTACGGACGAGCAGGTCCGGGAGGGCGTGATTTCCTACGGGGTGTCGTCCTACGGCTACGACATGCGGGTGGCCCGGGACTTCAAGATTTTCACGAACGCCCTGTCGGCCATCGTGGACCCCAAGGGTTTCGATCCGAAATCCTTCGTCGAGTACACCGGGGACGTCTGCGTCGTCCCGCCGAACTCCTTTGCCCTGGCGCGCTCCGTCGAGTACTTCCGGATTCCCCGGGAGATTCTGACCGTCTGTGTGGGCAAGAGTACCTATGCCCGCTGCGGCATCATTACGAACGTCACGCCCTTCGAGCCCGAGTGGGAAGGCCATGTGACGCTCGAGATTTCGAACACCACTCCCCTGCCCGCCAAGATCTACGCCAACGAGGGCATCGCCCAGGTCCTGTTCTTCGAGTCGGACAAGGACGATGTCTGCGAGCGGAGCTACAAGGACAAAAAGGGGAAGTACCAGGCCCAGAGGGGGATTACCCTGCCAAAGATCTAAAGGCGTCGAGGAAAGGCGTCGAGGAAATACGTCAAGGAGAGGCGTAAACGACTTACCTCGACGATTCTCCTCGACGTTTTTTCCCGACGCCTTACTGCTTCCGAGATCCCGATACGGTGATGACAACCGCCGCCAACAGCGCGATCACCAGCTTCCACTTCCATTCGACCTCGGTGGCCGGGACGGACACCTGCAGGAGGTCGAACACGAAGTCGAACACGCCGATGAGCAGGCCGAGGAGTACGGTGGGCTGGAGGGCGCGCCCGAACTGCAGGAGCGCGCTGGCGGTCACGAGCGCGACCGCGCCCTGCCCCGCGGAAATCGCCAGGACCCCGCTGCCCTCATCCACCAGGTTGCGGATGATCGCCGCCCGGTGGACCAGGTGGCCGAAGATGTAGGTGTCGAACAACAGGACGACGATCCCCGCCACCGCGGCACAGACGGTCGCCCATACGGCAAACCACACCACCACCCGGGACTGGTCGTTCGCGTCGGCCATTCTCCACTCCGTCGAGGACGGCCCAATCTGTGACCCGGCCCGCCTTCGCGCTAGCGCAATGCCGCTCGGGCGTCCTCCAGGGCGGAACGAGCAGCGTCAATGCGGGATGCCAGATCCGCGATCTCCCGCGCCGTCACGGCCTGATCCCCATACCGAATCGCCTCAGCCACCGTGGGGAACGCGAGAGTCGCGTACCCGTTGTCCACGTCCGAGGCGAATTGCAGGCTCTTGAACCACGAGCCCGCGTACGTCAGTCCCTGCGGCCTCGTGAGACGGCGCTCGACCTGCATCAGCGCCCGCGTCACGGCCGTGGCCTTGGCCGGAGAGAGGTTTCCGGCGAGTCCGGAATCCCGCGCTGCCGCAAAGGCGCGGGCACTGGCGATGAACCGGTCGAGGGCCGTCTTCACCGCCTCCGTGCTCACCGACCAGCCCTTGCGGGAAATCCCGGTGTCGAGCTCGGAGATGAGCTCGCGCATCTCCGTTCCGAAGGCCGCATAATCGAAGGGAACGATGGCGGCGTTGGCGAGACGGGAGATGATCACCGCATCGAGCTGCGCGGCGGTGCGGTGCGCCCGGTATTGCGGATCGCCGAAGGCGGTCATCCACTCGTAGTCGTCGTACATCGAGTGATAGACACCCCCCGGGCCGCCGAACCCGATCTCCCCCGCGGGGATTCCGAGATGGTGATAGAACCCGGCGAAATCCGAGCCACCACCCATGTTTCCGATATCGAGGGCGGTGGTGTCCCCATGGTGCGCCGCCAGCCAGGAGTCATACAGCGTCCCGGGACCCGTGAGCGCCGGCACCACGCGGGTGGACGCGCGGATCAGCGGCTTGAGCGAGGGTGATCCGGCGCCGCCGAAGCTCGTGCCCGTCGCCATGGCGTCTTCGTTGATGTAGGCGACCGCGTGCTGCTGCAGCGAATCCGCCATCTGCTCCACCCATTCCGTCGACCCCACATCCCCCCACTCCTCGGCGTCCCAGGTCGCGAAGATGATCGTGCGCGCCGGACGGATGCCCTTCTTCGCCAGCTCCGCGAACGCGCGGGCCGTGGCGAGCACCGTCGTCGTGCCGGTGATGTTGTCATCGGCCCCCGGTCCCCAGGCATCCCGGTGCGCGCCCATCACGATCCATTGATCGGGGTAGGTCGCACCCCGGATCATCCCGAAGGTGTCCCAGATCGGATGCATGGCGTGTGCGCCCTGCTCCACGCGGAGTACCAGATGCACCTGCGCGGGTCCGGGCCCGACGTGATACCGGAACGGCAGTCCACCCTGCCACGACTGCGGCACCGAGGGTCCGGTCAGCAGGTTGAGAATTCTCTCGGCGTTGCCGTATCCGATGGGGATGACGGGGATGTGGGGCACGTCGAGCGAATCGAATGGCACGCGTCGGGCACCGGGGAGGGACGCGTACCCCGGTGTCGTCGGGTCGCCATCGGGATTGAGCACGCTGCCCCGCTGAATGCCGCCCCAGGGGCGCATCGCGCCCTTGGGATACACGTCGCCCCGGACGTATCCGTCCTCGGCCGGATCCGAATACAGAACCAGACCGAGGGCGCCATGACGCTCGGCTTCGCGGGCCTTGATCCCGCGGTAGGACCGTCCGTAGCGGGCGATCACGATCTTGCCTTTGACGCTGATGCCCAGCGAGTCGAGGGTCTTGTAGTCCTCGATCAAGCCATACCCGACGTAGACGACGTCGCCGGTGACGTTGCCGCTCGCCGCCGTTCCGTTGAACGCGAGGATCTGCGGCCCCATGGAGGTGGAGTCACCGGGAACGGCGGGCTCCGCCAACGGGAGGGGTTGAGGCGCGGCGCCAGGCGCGGGGATCAGCCAGAGCGCCGAGGTGTCGGGTTGCGGCAGGAAGACGTCGTAGGTGGTGAACCAGGTTTCGAGACCCCACGACTTCATGAGATTCAGCACGTAGTCCCGTGTCACGGCCTGCTGGGGCGTTCCCGACATGTGCGGGACCTGGCTCAGTGCCTTCGTCCACAGCCGCGCCGACTGGGTGTCGGGACTGGCGATCAAGGCTCGCTCAATGGAATCCTCTCGAGCGACCGCTGATGGGGCGAAGCCGACTTGCTGGGCGGACAGCGACGAGGCGACGAGCAGCAGACCAAGAACGAGACGCATGGATCCTCGCGAAGAAATAAGAGGCGTCAAGCAAAAGCGTCGAGCAAAGGCGTCGAAAGCTAATACGGTTTCGCTTGACGCTTCTGCTCGACGCCCCCTGCTCGACGTAGTTCTGCTCGTCAGCCCTTCGGATTCAGGATATGGTCGATTCTGGCCCTCAGGTCGAGCAAGTGATTCCGGGTATCGCGGTCTTTCACTCTCGGCAACGCCGCCGCGATCCGGCCGTCCAGGTCCTTGAGCGCCCCGCGGGCGGCGGCGGTCGCCTCCGGCGGGCGCGGCGCCGGCGGAACGAATCCCGGAAAGTTCGGGAACCGCTGCTCCGGCACGGGTTGGAACTTGAGGCCCAGCTGGTCGACGTAGGCCCGCTCGACGTTGCGGCGGTAGACGTCGATGGCCGCGCCCGTTCCGAGTTCGGAGAACAGCCCGCCCGAGAGATCCGACAAGAGCTCCGAGAGCCTGTACGCCGGCGCGTCCGCGGGCGCGGTCGCTTCCTGCTCCACCAGACGGTTCCAGCGGCTGTCATTCAGGAGGCCGTTGAGCAGACCGCCCTGCACCCGTGCCATCTGATCGACGATGCCGTTCTGCTTGGTGAGGCGAATGATCTGGGCATCGAGCAGCCAGGTCGGGGTCTTGAAAGCGTTGTCGAGCAGGAACCGCACCGCCGCCTGTTGCCGGGCCCGAGGCGCCGGGGTGAAGATGGCTCCGGGCTGGTCGGGATAGTGCTCCGCCCGGTAGACCCCGCCCACGATGGTCACGACGTGGCCGAGCTCACGCTGCCACTGCCCGACCACCTGGTCGTACATCTCGTCCAGGTCGGCGTAGTCGGCCAGATGATCCGTGGTGGTGGCGGGGATCAACATCGGCACCACGCGCTTGAGGTTCATGATGCCGTACCGCGTCGAGGCGATTCCGTCACTCCCCAGATCTTCGGTCTGCGCTTCGGGATCGATGCCGTCGGCGTTGCCGAACCGGAGCATCGGGTTGTGATCCTGCAGACGCGCCAGCGAGTCCAGATACGGCCGCTCCGCCTGCGGGGTCGCCGCGTTGGGGATGAAATGGTAGCCCCAGTTGACCGCATAGAAGTCGTACGGTCCCTGCGTCGGGATCAGCGTCGCCCCATCGCCCGGCTGCGCGACGTAGTTGAAGCGTCCGTAGTCCATGATCGACGCCTCATCGGTGTACTTCGCCGTGAAGGTCCTGGACCGGAGCGAGTCCGTCGGATAGGAGGACGACGCCTTCATGTTGTGCGGAAAGCCGAGGGTGTGGCCGACTTCGTGCGCGACGACGTACATGAGGAAGCGGCCCATCATCGAATCCGGCATCGGCAGCCGCGCGGCACGCGGGTCATCGGGTCCGGCCTGCACGAAGTACCAGTCCCGGACCAGGTTCATCACGTTGTGATAGAACCCGATCGACGTCTGCAGGATCTCTCCGGTCCGGGGATCCGAAATGTGCGGTCCGTACGCGTTCTCGGTCGGCGACGGCAGCCAGCGCACCGACGAATACCGGGCGTCTTCGAGGGAGAACTTCGGATCTTCCGACTTGCTCGGCACGTCGCGCGCCTGAATCGCGTTGGATATCCCCGCCGCGCGGAAGAGCGGCTCCCAGCTTTCGATCCCCTTCTTGAGCCAGGGCACCCACTTCGCCGGCGTCGCGGGATCGATGTAGAAGACGATGGGCTTGACGGGGTCGCTCACCGCCGCGGTGGTGTCCTTCGGCTCCAGACGCCAACGGGCGATGTAGCAGCGCTTCGCCGTGCGCTGCTCGTCGGTGCCGTAGTCCTCCTGATTCACGCTGAAGTACCCGACGCGATTGTCGCAGAGCCGGGCCTTCGCGGGCCGGGCGGGCAGGAGCACCATCGAGTAGTGCATCACGGCGGTTTCGCTGGCCTGCGCCGGATTCACATTCGCCGAATCCGAGCGATAGGTCTGCAAGGCTTCGACTTCGACATTGGTCGGAAAGGTCGTGGCCCGCTCGATCAGGGAGCGTGTCGGGTCGATCGCGCTGGCGCGCAGCTGCCGGCGGGGAGAGAACTCCGGCACGTCGGTCGTGAACAGGCGGCTCACGTCGATCACGGCGTTCGAGTCGGCGTTTGGGCTGTACGCCGCGACGTCGAAGGTCGCGAGGACCGGCTCGTAATTCGACATCCGCACCGCGCGTGACACGGGCTCCGTCGAATCCGCCACCACCGAATAGCTCACACCGCGCAGCAGGATCCGGTTGCCGAGGCGCTGCCAGCGCACCACCCGGTCGCCGTATTCCTCTCCGGCGTAGCGGGTGCCCGCCGGAGCGGCCGTGTAGCGGATGACCAGCAGAAACGGCTTGCCGAGCTCGGCCCGCGGAATCTCATAGAACAGCTTGTCGCCGAGCTGGTGGATGATGAACACGCCGGAATCCGTGGTCGCTTTGTCGGTGATCACCTGGCTGTACGGCTTGGGAGCTTCCGGTTGCTGAGGACGCTCCGCGCGCTGCTGATCCCCGGCGGGAGGTGCCCCGCCGGCCGGGCGGTTGGGAGTCGGTTGCTGGGCGACGAGGCTCACGGGCAGAGCGAACGCCAGGACGCGCAGGAATGACGGCACGAGACGCATGACGATCCTCAGAAATGAAGAAATGGATCGATAAAGTCGTCCAGGAGGGGCGTCAAGGGAAGGCGTCAAGGAGAGACGTTCACGCCGTACCTCGACGTTTCTCCTCGACGTTTTTCGTTGACGCCGTCGCAGGTGTCAGTCCCGCGTGATCAGGCGCGCGCTGCGGTCGTAGAAGAAGTAGTCCCAGGCCCAGTCGAGCAGGACGAACAGCTTGTTGCGGAAACCGATGAGCTGGATGATGTGCACCACTAGCCAGACCACCCACGCGGGAAATCCGGTGAACGCCAGGCCCCGGATGTCGGCCACCGCGGCGTTGCGCCCGATGGTGGCCAGCACCCCGGGGTCCCGATACTGGAAAGGCCGGGGCTCTTGTCCCGCGATCTGACGGCGAATGTTCCCCACCACGGAGCGCGCCATCTGGATCGCGACGGGCGCGAGCATGGGGAGTGGCTGTCCGTCGGACTCGAGATAGGCCGAGTCCCCGATGACGAAGACGCTGGTCTCCCCGGCCAGATGGAGCACGGGGTCCACGGCTACGCGCCCCTGCCGGAGCGCCTTCACGCCGAGCATGGGGGCCAGCGGGACGGCCTCCACGCCGGCGGCCCAGATCAGCGTCCTGGTCGGGATGACTTCCCCGCCCGCGATCCGCGCCCGTTCCCCGTCGAACGCCTCGACCGACGTTCCGAACCGCACTTCGACGTGCTTCTTCCAGAGCATCTCGGCGGTGGGTTGTGAGAACCGCGGCCGCATGCCGGGGAGGAGGCGCTGCCCGGCTTCGAGCAGCAGGATGCGGGTGTCCTGGATATTCAGGGCCCGGGTATCCCGGGAGAGCACGAGCCGGATCAGCTCCGCGAGCGCACCGGCCATTTCCACGCCCGTGGGGCCCCCGCCCACGACCAGGAACGTGAGCAGCATCCGCCGGCGCTCGAGATCCGGCTCGAGCAACGCTTGTTCGATGCACGAGAGCACGTGATTCCGGATGTTGACGGCGTCCGAGAGCCCCTTCAGGCCCAGTGCGTTCCGGGCGATGCTGTCGATGCCGAAGTAATTGGTGCGGCCGCCGGCAGCGAGGATCAGATAGTCGTAGGAGACGTCACCGGCCGACGTATGGACCACCTGCGCGGCGCGGTCCAGCCCGGTCATCTCCGCCATTCGGAATTCGAAGTTCTTCTGCCCCCGCAGAATCCGGCGCACCGGGCGCGCGATGGACGAGGGTTCGAGCCCCGCCATCGCGACCTGATAGAGCAGCGGCTGGAAGAGGTGGTAGTTGTTGCGATCGATCAGAATGACACGGACGGGAGCCCGCGCCAGGTTCTTGGCGGCCTTGAGACCGCCGAAGCCCGCGCCGACGATGACGACCGTCGGGGTCTTGGTCACGCCTACTCCAGGACGACCGCCGTTCCGTAGCAGAGCACTTCAGTGGCGGCGGACCGGTCGCCGCCGATCTCGGACGTGTCGTAGCTGACGCCGAGGATGGCGTTGGCGCCCATCTCGCGCGCGTGGGTGATCATCAGGTCGTACGCGGTGGTGCGGGCTTGCTCGCACATCTCGGTGTACGCGCCGATGTTGCCGCCGATGATCGATTTCAGTCCGCCCAGGATTCCCTGGCTGATGGTCGGCGCGCGAACGATGATGCCGCGCACCAGACCCTTGTACTCACGGATTCTGCGACCTTCCACGGTGAAGGTGGTGGACACGAGCATCGAGGACGAGAGGGCCACGAAACCTCCTCAGTGAGGATTCAGTCGGACTCGGACAGGATGGCGATGTCTCTGGACTGGTCGGCGGTGATGCGCTCGCGAACTGTGTTCTTGGCGTCGAGCAAGACGATGACGGGCTGGTGTCGCTTGGCCTCTTCGGGCGTGAATTGCGCGTAGGCGATGATGATGACGTGGTCGCCCGGATGAACCAGCCGGGCTGCCGCGCCGTTCACGCAGATGGTGCCCGAGCCGCGCTTGCCCGAGATGGTGTACGTCTCGAAGCGGTTGCCGTTGTTGACGTCCACCACCTGCACCCGCTCGAAGGGCACGATGCCCGCCGAGTCGAGGAGCTCGGCGTCGATGGTGATCGAGCCCTCGTAATGCAGCTCGGCTTGCGTCACCGTGGCGCGATGCAGCTTGGCTTTGCACAGGGTCAAGTACATGCGTCAAAGATAGCAGGGCTTCAAAGGCCGCTTGCTGATGAGGCGGGCGGCCATGTATCATCCGTCGGGCTTACCTGGACGCCCTTTCCGGGGAGATTGGATGTCGTCGACGCAGTCCCTCACCCGTTCGCTCATCGGCCGGAAGGTCCTCATGGCCGTCACGGGCGTGGTGCTCCTCCTGTTCGTCTTCGCGCACATGGCCGGCAACCTCCATTTCTTTGAAGGGCCGCAAGCCATCGCGGACTACGCCAGGTTCCTGCGCACCGTCGGTGCACCGGCGCTCGGGTACGGGCAGGCCCTCTGGATCGTCCGGATCATCCTCCTCGTCGCCGTGGTGGTGCATATCTGGGCCGCCTGGTCGGTGACCCGGGCTTCCTGGGCCGCCCGGCCCATCGGGTACCGGCAGCTCGAGAAGGTCGAGACGACCTATGCGGCGCGCACCATGCGCTGGGGGGGCGTCATCATCCTCCTCTTCGTCGTCTACCATTTGATGGACCTGACGTTCGGCTCGGCGAATCCCTCCTATGTGCCCCTCGATCCCTACCACAACATGGTCGCGAGCTTCTCCCGGGTGCCCGTGGCGCTGAGCTATCTCGTGGCCATGGCGGTGCTCTGTCTGCACATGTACCACGGGATCTACTCGGGCTTTCAGACCCTGGGTCTGAACCATCCCCGCTACAACAGGTTTCGGCGGGGATTGGCGGGCGCGTACGCCGTCATCGTGGCGGCCGGCTTCGCCTCGGTGCCGGTTTCGATTCTTGCGGGCTGGATGAGGTAATCGTGGAGCTCAAGAGCGCCGTCCCCGAAGGACCGATCACCGAGAAGTGGGAGCGCCACCGCTTCGAGATGAAGCTGGTGAACCCCGCGAACAAGCGGAAACACTCCGTCATCGTGGTCGGGTCGGGCTTGGCGGGCGCCTCGGCCGCCGCGTCGATGGCGGAGCTCGGCTACCAGGTCTCGTGCTTCTGCTTCCAGGATTCTCCCCGCCGCGCCCACTCGATCGCGGCGCAAGGCGGGATCAACGCCGCCAAGAACTATCCCAATGACGGTGATTCCGTCTACCGGCTCTTCTACGACACCGTGAAGGGCGGCGACTTCCGCTCCCGCGAGGCCAACGTCTACCGGCTGGCCCAGATCTCGGTGCAGATCATCGACCAGTGCGCCGCGCAGGGCGTCCCGTTCGCCCGCGAGTACGGCGGCCTGCTCGCCAACCGCTCGTTCGGCGGCGCGCAGGTCTCCCGGACCTTCTACGCCCGCGGCCAGACGGGCCAGCAACTCCTGCTCGGGGCGTACCAGGCGCTGTCGCGGCAGATCGGGCTCGGCGGCGTGAAGATGCATCCGCGCACCGAAATGCTCGACATCATCGTCGTGAACGGGCAGGCGCGCGGGATCGTCGTCCGCGACCTCGTCTCGGGAAAGATCAGCTCACATCTCGCCGACGCGGTGGTGCTGGCGACGGGTGGGTACAGCAACGTGTACTTCCTCTCCACCAACGCGAAGGGCTGCAACGTCACCGCCACCTGGCGGGCGCACAAACGCGGCGCCCTGTTCGCGAACCCCTGCTACACCCAGATCCACCCGACGTGCATCCCCGTCCATGGGGACCACCAGTCGAAACTGACCCTGATGAGCGAGTCCCTCCGGAACGACGGCCGGGTGTGGGTGCCGAAGGCCAAGGGAGATACCCGCGCTCCCGGCCAGATCCCCGACGCCGACCGCGACTACTACCTGGAGCGGATGTATCCGTCGTTCGGGAATCTGGTGCCCCGCGACGTCGCGAGCCGGCGCGCGAAGGACATGTGCGACGACGGACTGGGCGTCGGCGGCGGACACCAGGTCTACCTCGACTTCCGGGACGCGGTGCAGCGGCTCGGCGCGCGGGGCGTGGCGGAGCGGTACGGCAACCTCTTCGAGATGTACCAGCGCATCACGGGAGAAGACCCCTATCAGGTCCCGATGCGCATTTACCCGGCCCCTCACTACACGATGGGGGGGCTCTGGGTGGACTACAATCTGATGAGCTCCGTCCCGGGGCTGCACGTGATCGGCGAAGCGAACTTCTCGGATCACGGGGCCAACCGCCTGGGCGCGAGCGCGCTGATGCAGGGCCTGGCCGACGGGTACTTCGTTCTGCCCTACACCATCGGGAACTACCTCGCGCAGGCGAAACTGGCCCCGGTCTCCCTGTCGGACCCCGAAGTGAAGAAGGTCGAGGCCGAGGTGAACGAGAAGCTCAAGAAGCTCTTGGGCGTCAGGGGCACGAAGAGCGTCGATGCGTTCCACCGCGAGCTGGGCCGGCTGATGTGGGACGAATGCGGCATGTCGCGGAACCGGGCCGGACTCGAGTCGGCGATCGACAAGGTCCGCGCGATGCGGGAGCGGTTCTGGAAGGACGTGTTCGTCGCGGGGGCCGGCGAGGACTTGAATCAATCTCTGGAGAAAGCGGGCCGCGTGGCCGACTTCTTCGAGTTCGCCGAGCTCATGTGCGAAGACGCGCTCCACCGCGAGGAGTCGTGCGGGGGGCACTTCCGGGAGGAGTACCAGACGCCGGATGGCGAAGCCAAGCGTGATGACGCGCGCTTCTCGTACGTGGCGGCGTGGGAGTTCGCCGGCGTCGGCGCCGCCCCGAAGCTCTCCAAGGAGCCGCTGGATTTCGAGTACGTCCACCTCGCCCAACGGAGCTACAAGTGAAGCTCGTTCTCCACGTGTGGCGGCAGGCGGGCCGGGAGGCTCAGGGCGGCTTCGTCCGGTACGAGGTAGCTGACGCGTCTCCGGACATTTCGTTCCTCGAGCTCCTCGATATGCTCAATGAATCCCTCGTGGCGAAGCGCGAGGAGCCGATCGCGTTCGATCATGACTGTCGGGAGGGGATTTGCGGGAGCTGCGGGGTGGTCATCAACGGCCGGCCGCATGGCCCGCAGCGGCACACGACCGCTTGCCAGCTCCATCTTCGGAGCTTCCAGGATGGCCAGGAGATCTGGGTGGAGCCGTGGCGCGCGAAGGCATTCCCAGTATTGAAAGATCTGATGGTGGACCGGAGCGCGTTCGACCGGGTGATTCAGTCAGGCGGGTTCATCACCGCCCGCACCGGCGGCGCCCCCGATGCCAACGCGGTGCTCGTGCCCAAGCGCGATGCGGACCTGGCGATGGACGCCGCCCAGTGCATCGGCTGCGGTGCCTGCGTCGCGGCCTGCCCCAACGCATCCGCGATGCTCTTCGTGGCGGCCAAGGTGAGTCACCTGGGGCTCCTGCCCCAGGGACAGCCGGAGCGCTACTCGCGGGTGGTCAACATGGTCGGGGCGATGGATGCGGAGGGTTTCGGCGCCTGCACCAATCACGGCGAGTGCATGGCCGCCTGCCCGAAGGGGATCAGCGTGGACTTCATCGCGCGGCTGAACCGCGACTACCTCAAGGCCACCCTGGCGCCCCCGCCCGAGGGCGCCGCGTGGAGTGGCGCCTAGAGCGACACCGCCTTCATGGTATCGAGGACCGACTGGGCCGACTTCGCGAGGTCGGCCTTTTCGTTGGCCGACAGCTCGACGTTGATGATCTGCTCGAGGCCCTTCCGCCCGATCTTGCACGGTACGCCGGAGTACATGCCCTTCAGGCCGTATTCCCCTTCGAGCCACGCGGAGCACGGCAGGATCCGCTTCTGATCCTTCACGATGGCTTCCACCATCTCGGCCGCGGCGGCCGACGGGGCGTAATAGGCCGATCCGGTCTTCAGATACTGGACGATCTCCGCGCCGCCATTCCGCGTGCGGGTCACGATGGCGTCGAGCTTGTCCTTGGCCAGGAGCTGGGTGACGGGAATTCCGGCCACCGTCGTGCAGGAGATCAGGGGCACCATCGTGTCCCCATGGCCTCCGAGCACCATCGCCTGAATGTCCTTCACCGACACGTCGAGCGCCTCGGCCAGGAACGCGCGATAGCGCGCCGTGTCCAGCACCCCCGCCATGCCGATGACCCGCTCGCGCGGGAAGCCGGTGACCTGCTTGGCGACCCAGCACATCACGTCGAGCGGATTCGAGATCACCACGACGATCGCGTTCGGGGACGCCTTCTTGATCTCGGCCGAAACCGCCTTCACGATGTCCGCGTTGGTGCGGACCAGGTCGTCGCGGCTCATCCCCGGTTTGCGGGCGATGCCGGCGGTGACGACGAAGACTTCACTGCCCGCCGCCGCCGAGTAGTCGTTCGCGCCGATGACGCGGGTGTCGAACCCCTCGATGGGGGCCGACTCCCACTGGTCCAGGCCCTTCCCCTGCGGGACACCCTCGACGACGTCCACCAGAACGATGGTCCGGGCCAACTCCTTCTCGGCCAGGCGCTGGGCCGCCGTCGCTCCGACGTTCCCCGCGCCGACCACCGTGATCTTGTTCAGCATGTGATGAAATCCCTGGAATGGGTGCGAGCAAAAGCTAACATCGCCCGCCTAGTGGTGCGCGCGGAGACTGTCGGCCGCCGGCGTGATCTGCATGACCTGATAGTCGTCGATCCGGTACGCGACCGAATCTCCGGGCCGGATGCCCCAGAACGTGCCCCCTGCCGAATCGAGGGTGAGCGACAGCAACGGCGTCTTGCCTTTTCCACGCACGGTGACCGAGCGCTGCCCGCGGGGCGTCGTGTGACGCAGCGAATCCGCGGTGCGCAGGCCGCCGAATCCTTGCGCGTCGAACGTGCGGAACTGCGCGAGCAGGATTCCCACCTTGGTGGAATCCGCCTTCTGGCCCGCGACGGTCCAACCCGAGCCTTGCTTCTGCACGGTAAAGCGCTTGCCGTGCAGGCTGATATCGATCGCTTCGACGGAGTCCGGGGTGATGGTTGCGATCCGGTGATCGCGCCAGGTATCGGCCTGCCGCTGGATCAGGTACGGCATGGTCCCCCGCCAGAGGTAGGCGGTATCGGATTTCGGCGTGCGGACGAACGCCGTGCCGTATTCGGTACCCGGCTTGCCGACCAGGAGGGTGAAGCGCGGCTGTGCGGCGGGCCCCACCCGAAGCGTCCAGGCGGTGCTGTCGAGCCCCATGCGCCCGAAGGATGATGGGCTGATCGAGGCGATGTCCCGCGGGGACGTGTCACCGATCGCCTTGAGCAGCTCGCTTCCCTTCCCCGGCGTCGCGGGGAAGCCGTTCGCGGTCCAGACGCCGGGAGCCACCTGCGCCAGCCGGACCGTATCCCGCCCGTGCAGAATGGCGATGGTGTCCGTCAGCGTCGGCGGCAGGACCGGCACCACCAGGGCGCCGCGCACCTTGTCCGAGCGATGGGCGAAGAGCGCCGAGAGGCCCCAGAGCGCGAGCAGGACGACCACCGCGATGGCGAGACGCCGGAGTTGGAGGGCGCTCATGCGGCCCCCTGGGCGAGCGGACGGTACGGCTGGCGGGTGCGCGCGCGCCGCCGAGCGAGGCGGAGCGCTCCGAAGAGCGCGACGACCAGCGGTACGCCGATGATGTTTCCGTACCGCACGGCGCCCCGGAGCGCGGCGTTGGTGAACGCCAAAGGCGGTGGCGTCCGGTCCTTGGAGCGGATGCTGATCAACGCCTCATCCTGCGCCAGCCAATCGACCGCGTTCAGCACGAAGACGGCGTTTTCCGGAGAGTTCTGCGCGAAGTGATCACTGGCGAAATCCCCGTTGCCCACGACGACCAGACGGCCAGCTCCGGGCGACTTCGGCTGCACTTGCACGGCCAGGATTCGCTGCGCCGTGTTGGTGCGCGAGAAATCCTGCTGGGGAGAGAGAATCACGTTCTGCTGCATGAGCCCCGCGAGCTTCGAGGTCACCAGCAGCGGGGTCACCGTACCCTTAGGGGCACCGGCGGTGTCGATCGAGCTCGTCCACGGTAGCAGCACGCTGGGCAGCTCGGCGTCGATGACGGACGCCTTGGTGGAAATTCCGCGAGGCCAGAGCGGATAGGGCAGCACGACCTGTCCGAACTGGCTCGGCAACCCGACCTGGGCGTTGGCCGCGATGTCGTAGACCATGTCGGACCTGATGCTGACACCCAGCGCTCGCGTGAGCGCGTTCCAGCCCACGGGGCGCGACATGGCGAATTGTCCCTGCGGTGCCCGAGTCATCCCCCCTGCCATGAGCAGGATGTTGCCTCCGCGGGCGAGGAATGCCTGCAGTGGCGCGAGCTGGCCCGGCGGCACGCTGTCCACCGAACCGGAGAGCACCAGCACCTTGGCCTGAGCCGGAATGCTCGTGTCGGCCGCGAGCGCGATGGTCCGGAGGTCGTAGCTGCGCCCGAGGGCCTCCTGTACGGTCCCGAAGCTCACGTCTCCGTTCGGCGACCCCCCCTCCCCGGCACGAATCCACCCCAGCACCGGCTTCGAGGTCTGCGTGAGCTCGCGGATGAAGGACGTGAGCCGGTATTCGAGGTCGTCGGATTTCCGGATGAAGGGGATCTGCCGCGTGTCGTTCGCGAACTGGACGGCGAGGCCAAGGTAGCCCTCCTTCATCTGGAGGGACCCCTGGCCCACGACGTTGAACTGCACCGGCGGAATCCGCAGCGCCTCCGCCTGGCGGGCCGCGGAGCTGTCGTGCGTGGGGTCCAGTACCACCACGCGCACCTTCCCCCGCCCCGCCGAGCGGTAGTCGCCCAGAAGGTCATCCACGTCCCGCCGCAGGAACGCGATCTCGGGCGGCAAGGAGCTCGACGCGAAGAGCTTGATCGTCACGAGGTCCGGGAGCTGCTTCAGCATGGTCTTCGTGGCGCGCGACAGGCTGTACTCGCCGCCCGGAGTGAGATCGAGCCGGCCGCCGATGTGACGGCCGAAGAGGTTCAGCACCACCAACCCGACGACCGCCAGGCTGGTGCCGAGCCGGAGCCGGCGCAGCTCCTCGCCCGCGGGCGCGAGCTTTCGCCCGGCGAGACCCAGGTAGGCGAGCGCCAGGAAGACGGCGGCCAGCGTCACGAAGTAGACCGCGTCCCGCAGGTCGATGACCCCGCGGGCGATCTGCTGGAAGTGCGGGAGCACGCCGAGTGACGCGGCGACGTCGCCCAGCGCGGCGGGCAATCCCACGAGCAGGGGGTCCAGGCCGACGAGCACCAGCGCGAACATCACCAGCACACCGACGATGAAGGCCGTCACCTGGTTCTTGGTCACGCTGGAGGACCACACGCCGATGCCGGCCAGACCCGCGGCCAGCAACGCCGCCCCGAGGTACTGCGCGATCAGAACCCCGATATCCATGTGCGCCCCGAATGCGAGACCGAGAGGAATCGTGATCGTGGCGGCGAGGGCGATCCAGAGAAACAGGACCTGGCCCACGTATTTCCCAATCAGGAGCTCGAGCTCGGTGATCGGCTGCGCCAGGACGACCTCGATGATCCCTGACCGCGCGTCTTCCGCCAGGGCGCGCATGGTGACGGCGGGCACCAGAAACAGCAACAGCCACGGCAGAAGGTCGAGCATGGGCCGGAGTGAGGCGACGCCATACAGCTCGACCTGCCGGAAACAGAGGAAGTCGTTCACGCCCAGGAACACCACCAGCAGGATGTACGCGGTGGGCTGATCGAAGAGGGCGCGAAGCTCGCGCCGCGCAATCGCCTTGATGGCGTTCATGCCGCGCCCCCCGTGAGCTGGCGGAAGAGCGCTTCCAGACTCCCCTGTTCCTGGTGCAGCTCGTAGAGCGTCCAGCCTTCGCGCGTGGCCAGGGCGAAGATCTCCGGTCGCAGGTCCCGCTCCGACCGGACGGAGAGCGTCAGCCGGGTCCGGCCCGACGGCGTGTTGGTGGGATCCGCGGCGGTCACCCCGGCGAGCGCGCCGAGCTTCTGGGCCACACTCGCGCCCGAGGCTTCAACGGTGATCTGCACGCCCCCCTCGGCCCGTTGCAGCAGGGTGTCGACACCGCCATCCGCCACAATCTTGCCCTGATTGATGATCAGGAGGCGCGAGCAGCTCTGGCGAACTTCGGAGAGTACGTGGGTGGAGAGCAGGACGGTTCGATCCCGCCCCAGATCGGAGATGAGGTGACGGATCTCGACCCGCTGATTGGGGTCCAGTCCTTCGGTGGGCTCGTCGAGGACCAGCAGGTCCGGTTTGTGGAGAATCGCCTGCGCGAGCCCGGTGCGCTGACGGTACCCCTTCGAAAGCTCGCTGATCGGGCGGTAGAACACCGGTTCGAGTCCGGTGGATGTCACCGCTTCATCCAATGCCCGCGCCCGCTCCGCGCCCGTGATCTCTCGCAGGTCGGCGATGAAGGCCAGGTAGTCGGCGACGAGCATGTCGCCGTAGAGCGGGTTGCTCTCGGGGAGGTAGCCGATGCGGCGCTTCGAGCCACGCGCGTCGTGGCCGAGGAGGGCGCCGTCGAGCGCGATGGTGCCGCCATCGGGCTCGAGGAATTGGGTGATCATGCGCATGGTGGTCGACTTGCCGGCACCGTTGGGACCCAGGAAGCCCACGACTTCGCCCCGGTCGACCGAGAAGGACACGTCGTCGACCGCGGTCACACCGTCGAACCGCTTCGCGACGTTCTGCAATGTGAGTAAGGACATGGTGTGTGGAGTGTGCTGGTGGAGTCGCCGAGCATCGTAACTACTCCCGGCGCCGGATGGAAGGCGTTTCGAGGCGAAGCGCGGGCGACTATCCGCCCCGGGTGTGCATCTCCCGGTGAGGATCCGCCCGCAAGCCGGCGGTCGACACCAGCGGCGCCCGGTCGGCGACACGGAGCCGCTCTTCCGCTCCACGATCAGTTCGTTTCAGCCAGGCATTCCGTACCAGTCCGGAAAGCGCCGCGTCGTCGGCACCGCCTCGGAGGGCCTCGCGGAGGTCGTACCCCTGCTCCGCGTACAGGCAAAGAAACCAGGTCCCGTCCGCGGTCAGCCGGCTCCGGTCACACGACCCGCAGAATGGCGCCGTCGTGGACGAGATGATCCCGAACCGGGTCCCATCCGCCAGCCGGTAGCGCTCGGCGGGTGCCGACGGGTTGGCGGGGTCGGGATCGGGGGTCACCGCGCCGAAGCGCGTGGCGATGTGCGCGAGGATCTCCGTTCGGGGCACGACCTGCCCGGCGGACCAGCGGGTCGCCCCACCGACGTCCATGTACTCGATGAACCGCACCTCCAGGCCACGATGCTGTGCGAAGGCGACCAGATCGCCGATCTCGTCGTCGTTGAAGCCGCGAATCACCACCGCATTGAGCTTGATCCGCTCAAAGCCGGCCCGCTGCGCCGACTCGATCCCCTGCAGGACGGAGGGGTGCCGGTCCGATTTGGCGAACGCCTCCATGCGTTGGGGATGCAGCGTGTCGAGCGAGACGGTGACCCGGTCGAGTCCCGCCGCCTTCAGGTCCTTGGCGTTCTTGGCGAGCAGGAGACCGTTCGTCGTCAGTGCGACATCCGTGAGGCGGACGTCGCGCTTCAGAAGCTGAACGAGCTGGGCGAGGCCGTGCCGCAGGAGGGGTTCGCCGCCGGTGAGCCGGATCTTCGTCACCCCGAGCCCCGCGAAGACTCCTGCCAGCCGCGCGATCTCCTCGAACGTGAGAATCGATTCCCGCGGCAGCCAGACGTACTCGTCCTCCGGCATGCAGTACCGGCAGCGGAGGTTGCAGCGGTCGGTGACCGAGATGCGCAGGCTTTTCAACGGGCGCTCGAGCCGGTCCAGGATCGGGAGGCTCATTGCGGGCCCACCATCGAGGGATGGCCTGACGGATCCACCCAGGTCGCGGTCCCGTCCGCCCGCAGCTCTTTCTTCCAGACGGGGAGCCGCTGCTTGACTTGCTCGATGACGTACCGGCAGGCTGCGAAGGCGTCGGCCCGGTGCGATGTCGCTACGGCGATCGCGACGCTCGCCTCCTCGGCGGCCACCAGCCCCAGCCGGTGCCGCACGGCCACCCGCGCCTCGGGCCACTGACGGCGCGTCTCCGACACGATCCGGTCCAGCTCCGCTTCGGCCATTGCGTCGTAGGCGGAGTACTCGATGGCGGTCACGCCGCCATCGTCAGGGCCGTCGCGTACGGTTCCCAGAAACACACAGGTGCCGCCGGAGTGAGGCGCGGCGACCTCCGCCAGGAGCTCCTCGATCGAGAGGGGAGCCGTCGAGAGGTAGGGCATCACCCGCCCGCGAGCGGCGGCAGAAAGGCCAATTCGTCGCCGTCCGCGACCGGCGCGTCGAGCCGGACGTGACGCAGATTGAGCGCGGCGAGGGGCTGGGCCGGAAGGGCGGACGTCCCCGGCCATTCATCCCGGATCCGCTGGATCACGTCCGAGACCGTGGCGGGGAGCGGCAGCGACAGCGTGCCCTCGCTGCGCCCCGCCAGCTCGGCGTAGCGCGCGAAGAACCGGATTCGCACCGTCCCCACTGCTCCCGCCACGCGATTCATCGGGGAGAACCTACAGGCTTCTACCGGCCGGTGGTACCCGTGGCGAGTCCGTGCCAGATCCTGGCCTGTTGGGGCTTCGCCAGTTCCACACTGATGCTTTCGACCTCCCGCTCACGGACCGTCGCGTGCAGCGTGAGCTGCTGACCGGCGCGGTGCCCGACGATGTCGAGGGCCGAGCCCGCGAACAGATTGGTGCCGAGGAACTGCGCGAGGTCGTCGTGGATGCGGGCCATCGAGAGATCGATCGTGTCGGCCAACTCGTCGAAGGAGACGGTGATCGTGGTGGCATCCCCTGTCGGCACCCGCCACGTCGTCTTGTCCGCGCGATCCCAGAACAACGTCCGCCCCGAGCCATCACGTGCGCCGAAGTGCCGAACGAAGCGGGCGTAATTCTGAATCGTGTAGTTCCCCGGGCTCCACGCTGGCAGCGCCACGTAGAGCGTGTCCAGACCTGAGGTTGGGAACGTGGCTTCGACGTGGAACAGCTTGTTGCCGGGATCGGGAACCGAGACCTGGTACCGGACGGATTGCGCGGAGAGCGGTAAAGCGATGAGGGCAAAGAAGAAGTGGCGCACGACCAAGCTCCGGTTTGTTGGCGAACGACATGGAAGGGGCTTAAAACAATGCGGCCCCGACGTTTAGTCGGAGCCGGGAGTTTCACTCGAGCGATGAATGGTGCCTAGGAGACGACTTCCTGCCCACTCGCGTCTGCGACCATCGCACGCAACTCTTTGCTGGGCTTGAAGACAGGCACCGGCCGAGCTGCGACTTCTACCGGATCGCCCGTACGGGGGTTCCGGGCCATACGGGTTTTCCGCTGGCGGATCTTGAAGGTGCCAAAGCCGCGTATCTCTATGTTGTGCTGCTCAGATAGCGCTGCCTTCACCGCGTCCAGGAAGGAGTCGACCACGCGGGCGCAGTCCTTCTTGGAAATCAGAGGACCCGCAGTACGCGCGATTTGGGCGGTCACCTTCTCGACGAGATCTGCCTTCGTCATCCGTTCCCCCTGAGGGCACAAGGGTACCAAGACCGGGGGGCATATTACGAGCTAGCCTATTGACTGTCAAGAGCTTGGAGGAACTCTCCGAAGTGTCCCTGGGCGTCATGGGGGCCTGGGGAGGCCTCAGGATGGTATTGGACGGCGAAAATCGGGGCTTCCCGGTGACGCACCCCTTCGACGGTCCCATCGTTGAGGTTGAGATGCGTGACCTCAAGTGACTTCGCACCGGGGACCCCCCCGGTGTCACCCTTCACCGCAAAACCGTGGTTCTGGGACGTGATAAGTACCTGTCCCGTCTTCACATCCCGAACGGGATGGTTCCCGCCCCGGTGTCCGTACGGGAGCTTCACCGTCTCCCCACCCAATGCCAGCCCGAGCAGCTGATGGCCGAGACAAATGCCGAAGATCGGGAGCTTGCCGTCCGCGAGGGTGCGAATGCTATCGATCGCGTACCCCACCGCCGCGGGGTCCCCGGGGCCATTCGAGAGAAACACGCCGTCCGGCTGGAGCTCGCGGACCTGAGCCGCGGTCGTCGACGCGGGGACCACCGTGACCCGGCATCCGTTCTGGACGAACAACCGGAGAATGTTGCGTTTCATCCCGAAGTCGTACGCGACTACGTGATGCTTCGCGTCCTCCGGGCCTTCGGAATAGCGGGCGTCGATCGTCGCCTTACTGGCGAGATCGAGGCCGTTCATGTCGGGCGAGGCCGCCAGCATCCGGCGCACGTCGTCACTGGGTTCGTCGCCCACCGCGAGGGCCCCGCGCATCGCGCCCTTCGAGCGGATGTGACGCGTGAGCTGACGGGTGTCGACGTCGGTGATGAGCGGGACGCGCGCGTCCGAGAGCCACTCAAGTAACGGACCGGTTGAGCGCCAATTCGACGGCTGGATCGACAGCTCGCGCACGACCACACCCGCGACGCGTGGCCGGTCCGACTCGACGTCCTCGGGATTGATCCCGTAGTTGCCGATCATCGGCGCCGTCATCACGACGAGTTGCCCGAGATACGAGGGGTCGGTAAAGACCTCCTGATATCCGCTCAGATTCGTGGTGAAGACGACTTCGGCACACGTGGTCTCGAACGGGAGTGGCGCGGTTCCGGGGAACCAGGCGCCATCCTCGAGGAGCACGTAAGCCGGTTTCAGATCAGGGGCGCGGTGTTGGGGTGTTGGGTGCCGCGGGTTGCGACGTGGTGGTCGGAGCCGGCGTGCTCTGCAACGGCAACGGAGCCGGTTGGGACGCCGGTGCCTGAATCTGGCCCTGGAGGACCGAGCGTGGCGTCCCGGTGCGGGACGACATGAAAGCCAGGACGAGTGCCAGGAAAAGGAAGATACCCGCGCACCACCACGTGGCCTTGGTCAGGAGCGTGACCGTCTGCCGGCCGCCCATGAACATGTCGGTGCCCGCGCCGCCGCCGAGGGACGCGAGTCCCCCGCCTTGACCGGCCTGCAGGAGCACCGCGGTGCCGAGGATGAGGGCGTCGAGCAGCAGGAGAACGAGGAAGAAGGTGTACATGTCGGGGCGTATGATACCTAGGGGGCGCCAGTTCGCACAAGTTGTGCCCAGCCATCGGGTTCCAGTGAGGCCCCACCCACCAAAACGCCGTCAATTTCGGCTTCGCCCAGGAGCGCCGCGATGTTGCCGAGGTTCACGCTCCCCCCGTAGAGGATTTGGGGGTGAGGGGCGCCATGCCCCGCCAGCCACCTCCGGATCTCCCGGTGTACCGCGCCGGCATCCTGTGGGGTGGCATTCCGTCCCGTTCCGATGGCCCAGACCGGCTCGTACGCCAGCACCACCTTCTGCACCTCGGCGGCGCTGAGTCCCTCGAGGGCTCCCGCGAGTTGTCTAGTCACGACGGCCAGGGTGTTCCCCGCCTCCCGTTCCTTCAACTCCTCACCCACGCACAGCATGGGGACCAACCCGGCGGCAAGTGCGGCCCGGACTTTCCGGGCGGTCTCGGCATCGGTCTCTCCGAAGATCTTCCGGCGTTCCGAGTGTCCGACCAGGGTCGCCCGCGCACCCGCTTGAGAAACGATTCCCGCCGACAGCGCGCCGGTGAAGGCGCCCTTCGGCTCCCAGTGGATGTCCTGCGCGCCGACCCGGATGTCGGGCCGGCCTTGCAGCGCATGGGAGACCGCTTCGAGAGACGCAGCGGGCGGAAAGAACCAGACCTCACGTCCGGGGATTGGCGCCGATTTGGCGAGAAAGGCCGTGCAGTAGGCTCGGGCATCAGCCGGCCCGAGGTGCATTTTCCAGTTTGCCGCGAAGAGCAGTCTTCTCACGCGTCTTCGAGGGCCACGACGCCGGGGAGAGGCTTCCCTTCCAGAAACTCCAGTGACGCGCCTCCGCCGGTCGAGACGTGCGAGAGCTTGTCCTCGAGTCCGGCGACCGCGGCCGCGGAGTCACCGCCGCCCACGATGGTGACGGCTCCCTTGGCGCCCGCTTCGACGAGCGCGTTCGCCACCGCGCGGGTGCCGACGTCGAATGGCGGGGTCTCGAAGACGCCCATCGGGCCATTCCACAAGATCGTCTTGGCCTTGAGGATCCGGGCTCGGAAGTCCGCGGCGGTCGCCTGGTCGATGTCGAAGACCGCCCAGCCGGCGGGGATGGCGTCCGAAGCGACGCTCGTCCGCTCGCCGGACCGCTCGAGGGAAGGGGCGATCACGGCGCCACGGGGCAGAATCAGCTTCTTCCCCGCCTTGGTCAGGAGGGCCTTCGCGAGATCGATCCGGTCACGCTCGACCAGGGAAGTCCCGACTTCGAACCCCATCGCGGCGAAAAACGTGCACGCCATCGCGCCGCCGATCAGCACTTCGTCCACGCGCGGCAGGAGTGATTCGATCACGTCGATCTTGCCCGAGATCTTGGCGCCACCCAGCACGGCGACGAAGGGCCGCTTGGGAGCGGCCAGCGCCTCACCGAGGTACTTGAGCTCCTTCTGCATCAGGAACCCCGCCACGGCCGGCTTGAGAATGTGCGCGACCGCCTCCGTCGAGCTGTGCGCGCGATGCGCCGACCCGAACGCATCGTCCACGTAGAAATCCCCGAGGGCCGCGAACGTCTTCGCCAGCTCCGGATCGTTCTTCTCTTCTCCGGGCCAGAAGCGCGTGTTCTCCACCAGGGCGACGCCGCCGCGCGGCAGGCGCTTGGTGGCCGCGACCCCGGCCGCCGGGTCGGCGATGAACTCGACGGGCGCGCCGAGCAGTCTCTCGAGAGTCGGGACGACCTGCTTGAGGGAGTACTGCGGGTCGGGCCCGCCCTTCGGCCGCCCGAGATGCGAGAGCAGCACCACCCGCGCGCCGCCGTCGCGGAGATACTTGATCGTGGGGAGCGCGGCGCGGATCCGGGTGTCATCGGTCACGGCGCCGTTCTTGAGCGGCACGTTGAAATCCACCCGGACCAGGGCACGCTTGCCGTCGAGCGCTTCCTTGGGGAGGTCGCTCAACGCCCGCTTGGTCACTGCCTGGATCCGATGTACGAGAGCAGATCGACGCAGCGCGCCGAGTACCCCATCTCGTTGTCGTACCAGCTGGTGATGTGGATGAGCTTGCCGTCGATCACCGCCGTGGACGGCGTGTCGACCACGCTCGAGTACAGTGAGCCGATGTAGTCGTGCGAAACCAGCGGCTCATCGGACGTGGCCAGGATTCCCTTGAGCGGGCCGCTCGCCGCGGCCGCCTTGAAGGTCTGGTTGACCTCCTCGACGGTCGTGGACTTCGACACTTCGGCGATGAGCTCCACGACCGATACGTCGGGAGTCGGGACGCGCAGAGAGATGCCGTCGATCTTCCCCTTCACTTCCGGGATCACCAGGCTGGTGGCCTTGGCGGCTCCGGTCGTGGTCGGGATGATCGAGAGCGCCGCGGCGCGCGCCCGGCGGAGGTCCTTGTGCGGCAGGTCGAGGATCTGCTGATCGTTCGTGTAGCTGTGGACCGTCGTCATGAAGCCATGCACGAAGCCCCACGTGTCGAGCACCACCTTCACGACGGGCACCAGGCAGTTCGTGGTGCACGACGCGTTCGAGATGACGGTGTGCTTGGCGGGATCGTACTTTGTGTGGTTGACGCCCATCACGACCGTGATGTCTTCGCCCTTGGCGGGCGCGGAAATCACCACCTTCCTGGCCCCGGCCGTCAGATGCTTGTTGGCGTTGTCCCGGTCCGTGAAGCGCCCGGTGCTTTCGAGCACCACGCTCACTCCGAGATCCTTCCACGGGAGCTTTTCCGGTTCCTTGATGGCGGAGACCTTGATCTCCTTGCCGTTCACGATCAGGGCGTCCGGCTTGGCCTCGACGGTGCCGGGGAATTTCCCGTGGACCGAGTCGTACTTCAGAAGGTGCGCCAGCGTCTTGGTGTCGGTGATGTCGTTGACGCCGACGAACTCGATCGCGGTGTTTCCGGCGGCGACCGCCGCCCGCAACACGTTGCGGCCGATCCGGCCGAACCCGTTGATGCCAACCCGCACTGCCATTGCGCGCTCCTACGTGAAGTCGGGAATGACGGCGCGGCCGAACGTGACGGCCGCGATGTGAGTGGCGTCCCCCGTGGCCAGGGCCTGGGCGGCCGCCGCGAGCGTTGCGCCGGTGGTAAAGACGTCGTCTACCAGGACAATTGGCGATTGCGGATTTCGGATTGCGGATTGTCGGGTGCGCTGACCAATCCGCGATCCGCAATCGTCAATCCGCAATTCAAAGGCTCCCGCCACGTTCGCCAGACGCGACGCTGGTGTCAACGTGGTCTGCGTCGCGGTCTCACGCACCCGCGCCAGCAACCCACTCAACACCGGCACTTGCCACGCCGTTCCCAGTGCGCGCGCCAGCACTTCACTCTGGTTGTATCCACGCCGCGCCAGGCGCTTCGGGGCGAGCGGGATGGGCACCAGCGCGGCATCCTTCGGGGGCGCCGGCAGGTGGCGAGTCATCACCGCCGCGAGGTCCCCCGCGACCCGCGGCAGTCCCCCGTACTTGAGGGCATGCACCGCCGTTCGCGCCGGCACGTCGAGCCATACGGCGGAGCGGACGCGTTCGAACGCCGGGACCCAGGAGTGGCAGAGGCGGCAAGGACCGAAGTGGGGCTCCGGCTGCCCGCAACGCTCGCACCAGGGCGGCACCACGGGGCGCCAGCGGTGACGGCACCCGGGGCACACGATCCTGTCGGATTGGAGGTACGGCAGAAGGGCGTGGCAGAGAAGGCACTCGGCCGGCAGGAACAGCTGGGCGAGCGCGCTACGCACGGAGCGCGCGCTCCACGGCAGCGCGCATGACCTCCACCGGGGCGTGGACCCCCGGAAAGAATCGCTCGAAAGCGGCGGCCCCCTGTGCGACCAGCGTCGTCCGCCCGTCGCTGATGCGGCGCCCACCCTCTCCCAGCGCCCGCACCCAGGCCGTCCCGCCCCGCCGGTACACCAGATCGAGCACGGCCGCACCCGGGCTGACCTGCTCCGCGACGAGAGGCAGGTGATCGTTGTCGCGCAGCCCCAGGGGAGTCGCGTTGATGACCACGTCCGCCGCGCCGTCAGGCTCGGGGCTGGCCTCGAGTGAGAGACTCTTCCGCGCCCATTCGACGAACCGTCGCGCGGTCTCGTGCATGCGGGATTTCACGTGGAGGATGGCACCCCGATCGGCGGCGGCCGCCGCGACCGCGCGCGCGGAGCCGCCGGTCCCCACGACCAGCCACCGTCCGCCCCGCGCGACGCCGAGCTGGTCCAGGGCCCGGGAGACACCAACCACGTCGGTGTTGTCTCCGACCAGAGTTCCGTTCTCCACCCAGAACGTATTGCACGCGCCCGTCCGGATGCACGCATCCGTTTTCCGCGCGACGTACCCCGCGGCTGCTTCCTTGTGAGGAACGGTGACGTTGCCGCCGGCGCCGACCGTCGCGAGCGCCGACAGCACCGCGGTCAGCTCCTGCGCCGGCGTCTTGAGCGCGACGTAGCTCCCCGGGAGACCGAGTACCCGCATCGCGGCGTTGTGCATGGCGGGGGACAGCGAGTGGGAGACCGGATCCCCCACGATGGCAAGAAGCCTTGGCTCAGCGAGGTGAGCCACCGGCCGCCTCCCGGGCCAGCCGTTCGACCACCGCCGTGATCAAGGCGTCCAGCTCGGCGCACGTTTCGCGATACACCTCGAGGTCGCCCCCGAAAGGATCGCTCACCTCCGCGTCGCCGGAGCGCCCGGCGAATTCACCGAGCACGAACACCCGCCCATCCCCACCCAGCTCATCCACTCGGGCCCGGTGATGCCGGGCCATGGTGAGAATGAGATCGGACTCTTCGACCAGCTCTCGAGTGAGCAGGCGGGCGCGATGACCCGAGAGATCGAGTCCCCGCTCCAGGGCGACGAGGTATGCACCTTCCGATGCCGGCGCCCCATCCCACGCCCCGGTACCCGCCGACGAAACCTCCATGCCGTTCAGGTCGCGGTCCCGCAGGGCCTTGGTGAGCAGGGCCGCCGCGAGCGGGCTGCGGCAGATGTTGCCGGTGCAAACAAGAAGGACGCGCTTGGTCATGGGGCCAGTGATCCGACGGCGGCCCGCAGTTCCGCCTGGGACACGGCACCGGGACGGACCAGCCGGGGAGTCGGGGTCGTGCAGTCAACCACCGTGGAGGGCGGGCGGTTCCCGAGGACGCCCCCATCCAGCACCAGGAGCCTGCCGTCGTTCACGGCGGGACCGAAATCCCGGACGATCGCGGCCGCCCCCGGGTCCGGAGCCTGGCCGGGGAGGTTGGCGGAGGTGGAGGTCAACGGCTCACCGAGATGCGCCACGAGCGCGGCGATCAGGGGATGCGAGGTCCAGCGAACCGCGATGCCCCCCTCGGGTCCCCGGAGGAGATCCGGCAGCCGGCCACTGCCCCCGGGCAGAACCAGCGTGAGCGGTCCCGGCCAGAACGCCTTGGCCATCGCATCCGCCGCGTCCGAGAACGCCAATCCGTACGACTCGGCCATCTGGCGGTTCGAGACGAGCAGGAGAAAGGGTTTCCCCGGTTCGCGGCCCTTCAACCGTGACAGGGCGTTTACGGGCTCCGCTCGCGCGAGGGAGCCAAGTCCGTAGACCGTCTCGGTGGGATACGCCACCAACCCACCTCCGCGCAGATGTGCCGCCACTTGGGGCGTCGAAGAGGAGGCGCTCTGGGGTGAATCGAAGGGCACTACACCGGTCATCGCAGCTCACGAGCGAGGGCGTCAGCGATCCGAAAGTCGTCGGGCGTGGTCACCTTGAAGTTATGCGGACTGTCAGGCACCACGTCTACGGGGAACCCGGCGCGCTCGCAGAGCTCACCGTCGTCCGTCGGAGGGGGGTCAGCCAGCTTCAGACGATTGAAGGCGTCCACCAGCATCGTTCTCGGGAACCCCTGGGGCGTCTGAGCGCGCCAGAGTCCGGTCCGGGGCACCGTCCGGGTGACCCGGGCATCCCCCTTCACTTCCTTCACGGTGTCCGAAAGCGGCACAGCCGCTACGGCCCCGACCCCGCTTCGGGCCCGCGCGATCACCGCGTCGATGGTCGCCCGGACCGGAAAAGGCCGCGCCGCGTCGTGGACCAGAATCAGGCGGCAGTCGTCCCGGAGTGCTTTGACCCCGGAGCGCACGGAATCGGTCCGGCTCTCGCCTCCGCGTGCCAGGATGAGCCGGTCCCCCATGACCTTCGCAAGCCAGTCGGGCGGGTGTTCGACGAACGCGCGTGGGAGCACCGCGACCACCTGCGAAACCTCGGGGTGAGAGGTGAAGGGGCGCAGGGCCCGCAGGAGCATCGGGACGCCGAGGATGGGACGGAACTGCTTCGGTTCGCCGGGACCGGCACGGAGCCCCGCGCCTGCCGCGACGATGACGACGCCGACGTCAGGCAGCGAGGCGTCGCGCGAGCTCACCAATGTGCTCCAATCCGACGACGTCCAGTCCCTCGACCCGCACGCGCGACCGGGCCGACAGGAACGCGCGGCGGAATCCCTGACGGGTAGCCTCGGCCAGCCGGCGTTCGATGCCGGCGACGGGGCGGATCTCGCCGCCCAGTCCCACTTCCCCGAGGAAGAGCGCGTCGGCGGGTGCGGGGCGATCGTGAATGCTCGAGACCAGAGCCGCGGTGACCGCGAGATCGGTGGACGGCTCGAGCAGCCGAACGCCTCCGGTCACGTTGACGAACACATCCAGGTCCGAGAACGGAAGTCCCCCGCGGCGCTCGAGCACCGCCAGGAGCACGGCCAGGCGACGTTGATCGAATCCGGTGGCGACGCGCTGGGGCGTGCCGAAGCCCGCCTTCGAGGCGAGCGCCTGGATTTCGACGAGGAGAGGACGGGTGCCTTCCATGAGCGCGGTCACTGCGGATCCCGAAACACCGGTCTGCCTGCCCGCCAGGAAGAGCGCGGCTGGGTCCGGGACGGCCTCGAGGCCCGCAGCGGTCATCCGGAAGACGCCGATCTCGTCGACGGACCCGAAGCGGTTCTTGACGGCGCGCAGGATCCGGTGATCGAGCGTCGCTTCGCCTTCGAAGTAGAGCACGGTGTCGACGATGTGCTCGAGTGTCCGAGGGCCGGCGATGCCCCCACCCTTGGTGACGTGCCCGACCAGCACCACCGCGGGGCCCGCATCTTTCGCGAAGCGCATCATGCGCGCGGCGCACTCGCGCACCTGGCCCACGTTGCCCGGGGCGCCTTCCAGTTCTTCGGTGTAGGTGGTCTGAATCGAGTCGACGAACACGACCTGCGCGTTCAGCGCCGCCGCGTGCGCCACGATGCTTTCGAGTCGCGTCTCACCCAGCGCGTGCACCGCATGGGCGTCGGCGCCCAGCCGGTCCGCGCGCAGGCGGAGCTGATCGGGAGACTCTTCGCCGGAGACGTACAGGGTGCGGACGCCGTTCTTCTCGAGCTGGGCGGCTCCCTGAAGGAGGAGGGTCGACTTTCCGATCCCGGGCTCGCCACCCACCAGGACCAGTGATCCCGGTACGATCCCGCCGCCGAGCACGAAGTCAAACTCGGCGATGCCGGTCTTCCAGCGTTCACGGGAGCTCCCGGTGACCTCTCCGAGCCGGACGGGCGGGGCGCTGCCAACCAGGGCCTGCTGACGGCTGGTGGCTGATGGCTGACGGCGCTTTTCGAGGACCGGTTCTTCAACGAGCGTGTTC